>ENA-OPTA01000220-OPTA01000220.1-human-gut-metagenome-genome-assembly--contig:-NODE-220-length-39769-cov-3.314700_pt1 | contig 39769 bp, 32 predicted proteins | sample MGYA00241813_ERZ501917 | MGnify/ENA primary metagenome ERZ501917 (study PRJEB25962, sample SAMEA2042408) | human gut metagenome | biome: human gut; feature: human-associated habitat; material: faeces...
GCTCTGATGCTCGGGGAGAGATGGTGCGGGGATTCCCTCAATCTCCTCGGCGTTGAAGACGTTCCAGTAACCGACGCAGCGGAGGTAGTGGCCTTTCACCTCGTCCTCGCCCGTCTCCTTGTTCTCCTCCTTGATGGAGAACTCCCGCCACTTCTCGATGAGCGCAGCCTTCGCGCCTTTCTTGAGGTGCCATCCGCTGTCGCGAATCTGATTGAAGGTACACCATCGGTTGTCCTCGAAACCGCGCATGTATCCCGCGAAACCGAGATGTAAGCGGTTGCCGCCTTGATACACTGTGCCGGACACGGGGTTATGCGGGCTGAGGGTTGGAAGGTAGGGTTCCATCCAGCGCAGCCCGTTGCGCTCCATGTCCTCGATGATTTTATTCACCACACGGGCGCGTTGCTCCTCTACGATTTCGGTGGATTTTGGCTTCTTTTGCTCTTTCATGGCAGCCCTTTCTGCAATCTTTCCATGCAGACATTATATCAAGGCGGGGTATTTGGCCGCCCATGCGGATTTTCAGTCTGCTGAAGAAATAATGACCCCACAGAATCGCTTCTGTGGGGTTTTGAGACAGGGCTGTTAGTGCCGATGCCGGGAGCGATGGAACGCGCCGTAAAATGGCTCAGGCGGCTTCTGATGGGATTTGCGGATTTTCAGCCTGTTTTTCGGCTGTCTCCTGCATACTCGATACGAGCACCGTGCGCTCGTTGTTCACCCAGATGTTGTAGGAGCACGTCACGAGGGAGACCGTCTGCTCCGGCTCCGTGTCGCCATCGAGAACTACGGCTGCTGACGAGCGCGATTCGTCGTACCACGAGCGGAAATCGGCTTCACCCTCAAAGGAGGTACGCTTGTTCCGCTCAAGCCCGTTGATGATTTGCGCGAAACGCGCCTCATACGTCATCTTCGCATTGGGTGTCTGGATGAGGATGCGGGAGTGCTCCCGTGCGAACGCCTCATCTGTGTATCTCGCGATGTTCCCCATGGGGGCTACCGCCGTATTGCCAATGAAGCGATGCCCCAAGATGACCGCGTTGCGACTGGAAAGGCCGAACTCCTCGCAGTCCGCATCGAGATACACCGCGCCTGCCGGGTTGTAGTTCCCGTACACATCATGGTGTAGGTAGTAATCCGGCGAATCGGGATGGGCTTGCAGGATGGGCGTGTTGACATCGGTGCCGGGGATGGTGAGCCATCCGATGACATCGGGGTTGATGCCCTGCCAATATGCCCAATCGACTTCCGGGAAGCCGTCGGAATCACCGGTTGCCGACTCCTCGGAATCACCGGTTGCCGACTCCTCCTGCGCAGGGGCATCCGGCGATGGCGGTGTCTGCGCGGCACGCATGCAGTAGAAGACGTAGGCGCAAAGGAGGGCGGCAGCTATCAGAAAGAAGGTCGCCGCCGTCAGGGCGATGCGGGACTTCACCTTCTTGGATGTGCAAGCCATCGTCAGTCCACCGTGACCGTATCGGTCGCGGGACGGGTCTCACCGCAGATGGTGCAGACTAGCTCGTCCGGTACGGTCTCATCATAGCCCGGTGTGTCGGTGACCTCGTGCGAATAGCCCTCGCTCACCAATACCTCGCCGGTAATCGGCACGTTGGTGGAGTAGCCGGAGTGTCCGGTGTCCTTGATGTGCTGGTCGGCGATACCGTCGATGATTTGCTGGCAATCGTTGCAGACCGTGTGGTAAGAGGTCTCCTGCTCGTAGACCGGTGCCACATTCTCGGTATGCGTCACTGCATCGTGATGGACGGTCTTATAGGTCACCGTCCAATCATGCTCGCAGGGCTTCTCACTGTCATCGGTCTTCTCGACGGGTTCCTTTTGCTGCGTGGCAGCGGTTTGCGCACCCTGTTCCGTGGTGTGGGCATTATCGCCACCACCGTATAGATAGATGCCACCTGCCGTCAGGCAGGCGAGCACCGCGATGGCGAGGACGACGAGGACGCGCCGCTTGGGGGCGAACTTCTTCTTGCCATCAGGTTGCGTTGTCTCGGTGCCCTCTTTTTCCTTATCCATGTAGTTCCCCCTTTCCGGGATGAGAAGGAAGCGGGCGCTCCCCATGAGTATGGTCGGAGCGCCCGCCTAACGAAGGGATGGCTTATGCCTCGGGCTTATCCGATGCGTCGCCGTTCCCGGTTTCCTTGCCGTCCGCGCTGTCCTCGGACTTTGCAGCGCGGCGGTTCTTGATGCCGTAGTAGGCACATCCACCGGCCAGCACGACGAGAGCCGCGATGGCGAGGACGACGAAGTAGGCGTTGCCGCCGGTCTTACCGAAGAAGCCGCCGGGAGGGGTTGTGGTGACGGTGACCGTCTGGGACTCGTCCTCGATGTCCTTGTGTTCTGCAACGAGAACATCGGTAGCCTCATCGCCGTCGGTGGTCTGCTTATACAGCTCCTCGAACACCACGAGGTCGTGCCCATCGAGGGAGGATGCGTCGAACTTGCCGAGGTCGATGTCCACGGTACCGCTTTGGCTGTTCGGAGTGAACTTGAGTTCAGCGGTGACATGCTGGTCGTTGATAGACAGCATCTCGCCGGTCTCCTTATCCATGAGCGTCGCCTTGAGGGTGTATTCCTTGCCCGGAATCAGACCCTCGTATGCCACGCGGTCGGTGATGACCGCATCCTTTCCCGCCATGAGCGTGTGGTCGCCGTCGGACTTGTCCGTGGCGGTGGTGGAGATGACGCTAGGAACGAGGTTCACCGTCTGCTCATCGCAGTCAAGGTCGCACTCGGAAGCGACGATGATGGGGGCAGCGCCCTCAGAACCGTTCTTGAACATGACCTCGAACACCACGATGTCCTTGGTCTCGCCGCCGAGGCGGTCGATGACATCGTTGGCGTTGAAGTGGAAGTCCATCGGAACGGTGCCGTCATACTTGTCGGGAGTGAACTCCTCCTTCTGGAAGACCAGATGGGAGATGAGGTCACTGTTGTCGGCGATGAGCTGGTCGAGCGCATCCGTGTCGATGTCTGCGGGAAGGTTGTCGGCACCCGTGTAGTCGAGGATGATGCCAGCCTCGGGCAGGACGGCGACATTCGAGATGGCGGCCTTCTGCTCATCGGTGAGCTTGTCGTAACCGATGCTGCCGGACGTATCCACGTTCGCGTAACCGAGACCGTCCCCATCCATGCCGTTCTCCGAAGTCACGACCTCATAGGTGCCGTCAACATGGACGCGCACGCTCTGGGATTTGGTAACCCCGTCAGCCGTATTCTGGGAAACGGGAACGTCAAGATAGTCCTTGCCGCCCTCGTTGGTGCTGGCGATGCCGAGCACATCGAGGAGCTTCTGCATAAACTTGGCGACATCGTTCTCGGTGTACTTCTCGCTGCCGTCTCCCGTGAGGATGGGCAGGCCAGTGTCGGCATCCATGAGGATGCCTGCCATGGTGTAATCAACGCCGGTCAGGGCGTTCTCGTAGGCGACATCATCGGTGATGGTGGTCTCCGCATCGGCGATGACGGTCTTATCGCCGTCAAGCTCGTCGGTAGCGGTTGTCGAGATGCCAGTGTCGCGGGTGGTCGTGGTCTGCTTCTCGTCCTCGATGTCCTTGTGCTCTGCGATGGATACACCGCCGCGCTCAAGGGACTCAAACACCACGAGGTCGGTCTTGTCCTCGACGGCACTGGAATCGAAGGTGAAGGTCACATCAACCTTGCCGTCAGCGGTATCGGGCGTGAAGGTGGTCTCAGCGGTGACGGGCTTGCCGTCCACCTCAAGCGGCTCGGCAGTGACCTTGCCGTCCTTGTCGGTCTTCTTGACCTGCATGGAACCCTTCATGGTGTACTCCTTGCCGGGGATGAGGCCGGAGTATTTCACGGTGTCGATGACGGTGGTCTCCGCATCGGTCACGACGTTCTTGTCGCTGTCGTGGCCGTCGAGAGCGGAGGTGGTGATGAAGGGGTGCTTGACCGTGACGGTCTGCGCCTTGTCCTTGATGTCCGCATGGGCGGCGATTTCGACGCCGTTCTTCTCAAGGGACTCGAAGGCCACGATTTCCGTGTCGTGGGGGATGGTCAGGGAGTTGAAGTGGAACACCACATCGACCTTGCCATCGGCCTTCTCGGGCGTGAAGGTGGTCTCTGCGGTGACGGGCTTGCCGTCCACCTCAAGGGGCTTCTCCGTGACATTGCCCTCCTCGTCGGTCACCTTCACATGGAGGGTGCCCTTCAAGGTGTACTCCTTGCCGGGGATGAGGCCCGTGTACTCCACGGTGTCGATGACCTCGGTGGTGTCATCGGTGATGACGTTCTTGTCGCCATCCGCGCCGTCCACGGCGGTGGTGCCGATTTCAGGATGGGTCACGGTGACGGTCTGGTTCTTATCGTCGATGTCGGCGTGGGACGCAAGCTCGGTGCCGGAGCGCACAAGGCTTTCGAAGACCACGATGTCCGTCTTGTCCTCAAGGTCGCGGGAGTCGAAGGTGAAGGTCACCTCGACCTTGCCGTCGGCCTTCTCGGGCGTGAAGACGGTCTGGCCCGTGACGGGCTTGTCGCCCACCATCAGGGGCTTGCCGGTGCTCTTGGAATAGAGCTTGCCGTTCAGGGTGTACTCCTTGCCGGGGACGAGGTTCTTGTACTCCACGGTGTCGATGACCGTGGTCTCATCATCCACGACCACATCCTTGTCGCTGTCGATGCCGTCGCGTGCGGAGGTGGAGATGCCGGGGACGGTCACGACCACCATCTGGTTGATGTCCTCGATGTCCTCATGGGTCACGAGCACATTGCCGTTTCGCTCAAGGTTCTCGAACACCACGAGCTGGGTGCCGTCCTCAAGGTCGCGGGAATCGAAGGTGAAGGTCACGTTGACCGTGCCGTGTGCGGCCTCGGGGGTGAAGGTGGTCTCTGCGGTGACGGGCTTGCCGTCCACCTCAAGGGGCGTCGCTACGGGCTTGCCGTCCTTCTCGCCCTTCACCTGCATGGAACCCTTGAGGGTGTACTCCTTGCCGGGGACGAGGTTGTGGTACTCGACGGTATCCACGATGACCGTCTCGCTGTCGGTGACCACGTTCTTGTCGTTGTCGATGCCGTCCAGAGCGGTGGTGGCAATCTTGGGGTTCTTGATGGTGACCGTCTGGCCCAAGTCCTCGATGTCGAAGTGCTTGGCGAGGAAAGTGGAGACGTCTTCGGCATTCTCCATCAATTCGAGCAGCGCGTCGGCATCAGGCTCGGTGAGGTCACTTGGCTCCAAGGGGATGCCGAAGAGTACTTCGGCTGCCACGAGCTGGGTGCCGTCCTTGAGTGCCAGCGAGTCGAAGGTGAAGGTCACCTCGGCATCGCCGTCTGCGGTCTCGGGCGTGAAGGTGGTGTAGGACACCACGGGAGCGCCATCGACCGTAAGCACATCACCGGTGACCTCTCCATCCTCGGCGGTCTTCTTCACGAAGAGGGCACCGACGAGGGCGTAGCTTCGACCGGGGATGAGGTTCTTGTAATGGACGGTATCGACCACCGTGGCGGCATCGTCGGTGGAGACGAGCTTATCGCCGTCAGCGCCGTCGGTGGCGGTGGTTCCGATTTCGGGGACGATGACCGTGACCTGCTGGTTCACGTCGTCCTTATCGGTGTGCTTGGCGATGAGGGAACCGCCCTCATCGTACAGCTTCTCATAGACCGTGATGGTCTTGCCCGCGAATCCGAAGGTGTCGATGCCGTCGATGCGGATGACCTCGAAGCCGCTAGGCTCCTGAGCCGTGAAGGTGTGCTCCACGGTCTTGCCGTCGTACAACACCTCACCGGTCTTGGCATCGTGCAGCTCCGCGACGAGCTTGTAGTTGCGACCGGGGAAGAGGTTGGCGTAGGCCACCTTGTCCTCAATCGTGAGGAAGTTGCCCATGCCGATGTTCGAGTCACCGTCTATCGGGTCGTAGGCCTTGGTTGTGATGGAGGCCTTCACGTCGGTGAGGGTGCCGAAGTCGTACACCTTGCCGTCGCGGCTCACGATGACAGAGGTCTTGATGAGCTGATAGCCCTCGTTTGCGGTGCAGCGCAGCTCCTCGATGTCGTAGGTGTCGTAGGGCAGTGCGCCCTTGGAGTCATCCGGCGTGGTTCCGCCGAACCAGACACCTGCGGTGGCATCCAGCTTGGAGCTGTCGATGACATCCTCTGCATCCAGCGCCCAGTCGTTGGCGTTGGTCTCATGGGTGTGCTTGTTCCAAGAGGAGGCGGAGGAGAAGTAGCCGTTCTCATCCGTCACGACCACGTGGCTCTCGCCGGTGGTCTTGGAGGTGAGCTTGAAGGCCACTCCGGCGAGGCGGTCTTGGCCGTCATCGCCCTTCTTGGTGAACTCAAGGTCGCTGCGCATGACCTGATTCTCGAACGCGCCATCGAAGGGGTTCACCAGCACGCCGTCCTTGGCGATGCGGAACTCATGCGGCTCGCCGTCGGTGAGCAGGTAGCCCTCACCGGCCTTGACCTCCTGAATGGAGTAGAGGCCGAAGGGAAGCAGGTGGCCGCTCGTACTGGCCTCGCCATCCTTGATGGTGAGGGTATGGACGACCTGACCCTTGGTATAGGTCACGCCGGAGACGATGACGGGCTTCTCGTTGAGGGTCTTAATCTCGAACTTCGTGCCGTCGAGGGAAGCGCCGCCGAGCGGGTCGCCGGTGCCGGTCTCGATGTCGTGCTTGGTGATTTTCACGCCACCGCGAACGATGTCATCCTTGGCGGTGAAGGAATACATCTTACCGTCCTCAGAGACCGTCACTCGCATCTCGTTGGAGGTGTTGAGGTAATCGTCGTTGGTGGCCGTCTCGCGGATGATGTACTTGCCGTAAGGCAGGCAGTCCGCAGAGGTCTTCGCCACGCCGTCCTTGTCGGTGACGATGGTCTTCACCGTCTGGCCGGGGTTGTGGCTCTTGCCATCCACCGTGACCGCGTTCGGGTTGTCGTTGATGATGGAGAAACTGATGCCACTGAAATCAGCACCGCCCTGCGGAACCTGCCCGGTCTCGGAGTCGAGCTTCTGGACGGACACGCCGCCGCGAATCACCGTTTCCGGGATTTCAGGCATATTGAAGGTCGTGACACCTTCGAGATAGTTGTCCTGAATCTTCTGGAAGTCAACCTTCGAGTTCAACTTGTAACCGGTGGGTGCCTTGGATTCGTACATGGCAACAGAACCACGAGGGAGGATTGGAATCCCATCCTGATAGTATAGTTCATCACCAGAAACGATAGAGTTTTTATCGAGATTCGCACGCCCTTTTTCATTAGTGCGAACTACCCAAGAACGGGTGGGATTCACACCGGCCTTCTTGAGGGCATCGTAACTATCGTAGTCCACGGTATCGAAGTACTCGATGGTGAACTCCGCACCCTCAAGGGATGCTGAACCTTGTGGAAGATTATTGGCGTTGTATTCCTTGTCTCCATCGAACTTACCAAGAACTATACGAACAGGGTCAAAGGAGACATCGTCTGTCACCTGCACCGTGGTGGTCTGACCGCCGTGAACGGTGACCTGCTGGTCGGGCGCGGGCAGGTAGCCCTTGGGGGGCTTGGTCTCGCGCACCGTGTAGGTGCCCTCGGGAAGCTCAAGGGTGTTGGTGTCGCCGTTGGAGTTCGTGCGCAGCACGCCCATGGACTGACCGTTCGCATTGAGGACGGTGAACTCCGCGCCCTCAAGGGAGTAGCAGTCGTTGCCATTGGTGATGTCGGGGTTGGCGCTGGTCTTGTGCAGGTTGATGTGACCGGCGAGGACACGCCACCCGATGCGGAAGAATCCCGCACCCGCCTGAGTATGGGATGTGGGAACGGTCACGCCCACAATCGCCTCGTTACCGGACACGGAGAAGACGCGGATGTGCTGGCCGTACTGGTCTTCGGAAGCGGCTGGCTCGTTGTAGTTCGGGTCATAGCCGAAGCTCGGGTTCACGCCGACATGGCCGCAGGTGAGCGCCAGCTTGGCGGGCGTGTTGATTTTCACCGTTCCATTGTCTTGGGCGTAAATCTCAGCGGTGCGCTCGATGGAGTAGTTGCCTGCTTGGAGGCGGGATAAATCGACGCCCTGCCAGCCCATGGCCTGATTGATTGTCTTGTTCTCGTATTTACCGCCGCTGGGGTTCTCTACTGCCGGAAGCGTGTATCCGGGAACGTTGCGCCCGGTGTAGGCGTTCTTTCCACGGGTGATGAATGTCTGACCGGCCCAAGGGGCGCTCTTGAACTCCCACGTACCGATGGTGTTCACCGACATGCGGGGTTCGGGCATGCGGAAGAAGCTGGCGACCCCCTTGCCGAAGTTGTCGGACATCTTCACGTTCATGGCGTGGATGCCCGCCGGGGCCATGGCGAACTCAAGCGAGCCGGTACCCGCATCGTACTGCCACATCCCCATGTCGGGCGTGTACTCGATGCCGTTGACCGTCACGCTGTCGATGGTGCGCCCGGTCAGAGATTCAAGCGCCGCATCATCGGTCGCAAGGGTGACCTTGGTGGACGCGGTGGTCACGGGAAAGGAGACCTTGCCCTTACCGGCCACGTCGCCACGCACGTCGGTGACGGTGCTGTTGAAGTCGAAAGCGGCCTCTGCGCCCTCGCCCTCCACGGTGTAGACGAGCTGGATTCGAGAGGAGGCCACCATCGGCTCGCCCTTGTCGTTCAGCTCGGTGTAGGACTTGGGCACGTACACGAGACCGGTGGCCTCGTCCACGACGAAGCCCTCGCGCATCTTCGCGTCGGCGTTGTTCTCGGAGGCTCCCCAATCGGTGAGTTTTGCGCCTGAGATGTCGGCACCGGCCCAACCGACGTAGTAGTCGGCATCCGGGTCAACCTCGAAGAGCACGGCATGGGAGACCGGCTGCGAGAGCAGCGCGTCCCAGTGCTCGGAGAAGCCGTCGCCGTCCTCATCCGCCCAGAGCTTGTCGAGCGTCGCGTCGGGGAGCTTGCCGCCATCGACCACGGAGGTGGTCACGGTGAGCACGTCCGCGCGGGTCAACTCATCGCCCACGCCGACGTACTTGGCATCCGCATGCTCGCGGATGTAACTCTCGATGCTGGTGACGGCCTTGCCCTCATCGACATCCACGGACTTGAATGCCGCAGAACCGGCGCTGCCGTTCTCATAGAAAGTGGTGGTGACGATAGTGTCGCCCTCCACGGTGAAGGTGGCCTTGCCGTCCTTTACATCGACGGCGGTGCCGTCCTCCTCACCCTTGAACACGGTGATGCCGTCGGAGAAGTACCCCTCATCCGGGGTGACGTTCACCGTGACATCGGTGCCGACTTCGACGGCCAGCGTCATGTCCTCGGTGCCGTCGAAGGAGAGCTTGCCGTGCTGGGTCTCGGAGAGCGAGACGGTCGCAAGCTCCGGCTCGGATGCGTATGCCGCGACGGGCGCGAACGCGTTGAGCATGGAGCTGGCGATGAGCACGGCTGACATGACTTTGGCGGTGATGCGCTTGCCATCGAGTTTGCGCTTCACGCGTTTAATCTTGCAGAAGATTCGTTCCATGAAAGACTCCTTTCTTGATTGCTTGGTGGTTTGCCTGATTGCTATCTCTAACCGAAGTTGTAGCCGCCGATACCGCCTTCGGCATCCACGTCGGCCTCCTCGGTGTCATCTTCGTCCTCGACCTCGATGTACTCGGGTTCTTGGCAAAGCTCCGCGTCGCGGATGCGGCGGATGGCCGACGCGGTGTAACCCATGCTCTCGGCCACCTCATCCTCGTCCCATGTCGGGTGGGCATTCGCGAGATAATCGTAGACCGCCACGGCGCGGCGGTTGATGGACTTGGTGGTCTCATCGGAGTAGCAAAGCTGCTCCTGCGCGAAGAAGCGCTCGCCGTTGATGAGGTCTTCGCCCTCGCGCCACAGCAGCTTCTCGCCGTCCTTCTTGAGCCACACGATTTCATCCAGCTCGTCAGGGGAGACGAGCAGCATGGCGCACCCGACCTTGCGCACGGAGGCGGGAACCTCGACCCCCTCCAAGGTCACCTTGCCTTGTGAGGATGCCGGGTTCCCGTCATACCAGTGCTGCACGAGGATGATGCCGTTCTCCTCAAGGGAGCCGAGATAGAGGTTCCAGTCGGTGAGGACGTTCAGCCCCTTGCCGCGATACGGCTCCGAGCACGTCTGCGTGGACGAATCGAACTCCTCGTAACGGTGGCTCTTGAAAAGCACCTCGACCTTCATCTACCGTATTCCCCCTTCCTTGGACCCTAACGGGTGTTGGCATGCTCCTCGGGCGTGTTATCCCCGGCCAGCTTGGCGGAGGACTCGCGCATCTGCTCGGACTCGCCCTTGAGGGTCGTGCCCTGCTCCTTGGCAGCCTCGCGCTCGGCTGCCTTCTCGGCCTTGAAGCCCTCGTTGGCGGCCTTGAGGCCCTTGACCAAATCCCAAGGCTTGACCTCGTACTTCTTGTACGGGTTCTGCGCGTCACCGGCCTTGCCCGTCCAGACCTGAACAGGCTCATCGGCCTTGAAGCCGATGGTGACCTGCTCGCCGGAGAGCATCTGCTGCTTCATGCGCTCGTTGAGGAACACGTCGCAGGAGTAGTGACCGAGGTCGATGCCGTTGACCTTGGTGCCCTCCGGGAAATGGACGTAGGCCTTCTCGAAGGTCCGACCGTCCTTGGCGGTGAACTCGTGCGGCGTGAGGAACGCCGCAGGCATCTTGACGTTGGCGTACTTCGCGTTCTCTGGCATGTCTATCACTCATCCTTTCTGTCCATAGAGTGCCTAAGACACCCTATATTGTATATCAATCGGCAGGTGGTGAAGGGAAACCGCACCATCTGGGTAGCGGTTGCCCTAACGGCTCCTGCGCTTGTCTTCCTTTTCCTCGACTTCATCATCGGCATCCACATGCGCGGCCAACGCGGCGGGCGCGGGTCGATTCCCCATGGATGGAGACCGGGCGCTCATGCACGGCGCACGACATCACGCGCCCATGCGAGGTCACCTGAACAGCCTCGCGCAGGACGGCGCGGCCATCCTCATGCGCATCGGCATCGTCATGCGAGGGTGCCTGCACGTCGAGGAGCGATTGGGTGACGGAGACGGTGGTGTCATCCGCGTCGAGGTAGGTGTCGCGTTCAAATCCCATCTGGCATCCCCCCTAGCGCTCATCTCTGCCGCAGGGACAATCGGTACTGGCGTTCTTTTCGGCAAGTTTAGCGGATGCTGTTCGTGACTCTATTGCAGCTTGCTTGAGTTTCACACATTGCGGCTGGTGTCCAATGGACACTGCAACAGAACTTTGCTTGAGTGTATTGATGATTTCCAATGCTTGCTCATTCTTTGCGACCGTTCCAACCGGACCGTATTCGTCTCCCGGCATGTCGAGTCCACCGATGATGAATGCCGGATGCTTAGAACATTCGTCGATGAACTCCGATGCTGCTTCTCTTGTGATAGTTTCGCTTCCCATCTTTCGATAACTGTGCGAGAAAGCATCGGTTGCAGAGACGACTTTGCGTAACTCATCTGTATTTGGTAGATAGCGAAGCTCTTCCTTTATCTTTGAGAACACGCGGTCGAGATAACCGTATTGCACTAGAGAAGCGATGAAGACATCATCCTTCATAACACACTTCCTTTCTTTTGATTAGCGGGCATCCTTGCCGAGCACATCGGTGCCGACGTTCTCCTCTGCGAGCTTGGCGGATGCCTCGCGGGACTCCCTTACGGCCTGCTTGAGGCTCATTCCCTGCGGTCGCTTGCGGTAATCGGAGATGGGCTTGTCCCCGTGGGAGTCGAGCAGGTCATCGACCTTGCGGGAGTCCTCGTAGGTCGCGCCCTTCATGATTTCGTAATCATGACCTTCCACGGTGACCACGGTGCCGCAGCCCTTGAGGTCGATGCCGGAGGCCTCCCTTGCGTCCACGAGGTTGAAGCGGTAACCCGCCGCGACCGCGATTTTCTCAGGCTGCTGCGAGATGGCGGGAGAGGGAAGGGGCGACTCATTGAGCCAACTATCATAGACCTCATCGTAGGTGTATCCATAGCGGTTGCACAGCTCCTCGAAGATGCGCTCGCGCAGGAGGGAGTCCGCTGTTTCACCGAGTGCGGTGTAGAAGCCGTCCCCCGTCGGTACAGCCGCGATGGCATCGACGAATGTGAGGCGCGGGTTGATTCCCGTCACCAACTCATCGTCTGGGAAAGCGAGCATGTACCACTCGCGCACGTTATCGGTCTGCTTGATGTCGAGGAGCTGCAACATGTCCTCAAGTCCGGTATTTCCCGAGACATCCAGCCAATCCGTAGCGGAGTTGGGGAATCTGCTCGACATAAATTCATCGACCGAGGCAAAGTCGGCGAGTTCATGGTCGAAACGGCGGGGGCGTCTTGGATGTCCATGATGCTTGAATCGACCGTCACGCCGAAGTTCCTTCCGACGAGGGATGCGAGAACGTAGGGAGGGTAGCCGTAGTAGACCTCTATGCGAGGCGATACTTCCTCTTTGAGGTAACTCGCGATGACGATTCCACGCTCCGGGCTGTAAAGGGCACCGCCCTTCTTCAAGATGCGACCCATCTCCGTCTCATGCTCGGGCTTCCTCATGATTTCGGGTAGGTCCTCCTCTTTGAACTCGCGTTCGTTAGAAAAGACCTCGCCGCCGAAACCGTAGTCGTTTTCCCAGATGGCATAAACATCCTCAAGGCTGTCGATGCCGTCACGGTCAACGAGGTCGAGTCCCTGCACGAACTCCTTGAGGCTGTGCCCGTGCTCAATCATCCATTCGAGCTGATAGCGCTCGTAATCGGTGAGCATGTTCCATCACATCCTTTCCTTACCGGGCATCTAGCCCGATGTCATGTTTTTCCGTACCATCCGCCATCTCGGCTGACGCGGCCTTCATGGTCTGAGCCTCGCCCTTGATGGTGATGAGGTCGTTACCGGGCATTCCGCGCGTGCTGGGCAACTGGTGACACTCGATTGCCCTGTCGAAGCTGCCCGGTTCCGTCGCATCGAAACCGTAGAGATGGGTTTCGCCGATTCGGTCGATGGGGCACACCTGCTCCTGCCCGAGATAGTCGATGTAGGAGAGTATGCGGTTGCCCTTGCGACTCACGCGCTCATGGCAGCACTCGGGGTGCTCATGGGCGAACGCGGCCACCGTGTCAGGGGCGAAGCCATGCTCCTCGCGATATGCGCGATGACGCTCCAACTGCTCAGACCTCGCAGCCCGCATGGCCTCGCGCTCGGTCTTTTCTTCCTCGATGGCCTGTCTGCGCACCGCATCGCGCTCCGCGACCTCGGTCTGGGTCATCGGTCGGAATGACCCGCAGACCGCATCCTCATCGAGCTTGTAGAAATCCGTCTCGTTGAAGAACTTGGAGGTGTGATGCCACGACGATTCGTGGAAGAACCGCTCGAACACCTCATCCTTGCGCATGCCCTTGAGCACATCGGGGTCGAAGGACATGTCGAACTCATCGCAATAGGATTGGATGGCCGCGACCATGGCCTTCTTCGTCCATTTGCTCTTGGGCATCTCGCCATCCTCGTAAGCCTCGGCGGCGCGTCGTGACATCGAGTGACCGATGTACCCCGAGTTCACATCCATCATCGGAGACCCCTAAGAGAGGTCGGGGGTGAAGGAAGGCTCGCGCTCATCGACCGACCCATCGGCAGAAAGCGCCTGAGATGCCCTGCGCATGGACTCGGCCTCGGCTTTCAGGGAGATGCCCCTATCGACGAAGGCCTCGGGGGAATCGCCGTCGCCGCCGTTCGGCTCGATGTTGTCCACCGCATCTGCAATCATCTCGTTGCCCATCTCGGCGAGGCGGTCGTGGAAATTGCTGTTAAGCCATCCGTTGTCGAAGCCGAGTTCTTTTAGCGTGGCATTCACGTTCGCATCGTTCACTTCGAGACCGGCGTTCTCAAGGGCGGATTCGATGTCGGCGCGGTACCAGAAGTCGGGGCAGATGACCTCCTCACCGGGGTTGGAGATGGCGCGGTCCTCAAGGTCCGCCGCCGCGCTGGCGAGGGAATCGTAGTAGGTGCCGTGACCCCAGTGCCCGGTCTCCTCATCGTAACCGTGGGCGACGATGAACTCGCGCTTGCCGTCGGCCATCTTGTGCATCACGAGCGCGTCATCGCCGTTGCGGTCGATGGGGACGTGCTTTTCCTTCCATGCTGCGATTTCTGCGGTCTTGTCCATGCCGTTCTCCTTTCCGGGGGCATCGGCCCCATTTTCAGCCATGTGCGATTGCACGGCCTTTCTCACGTTCTCGGGCGTCGCGACAACCCAGCCCTTTTCGGATGCGATTTGAGCGAACACTTCATCGCGCGGGTCGATTAGCGGAGCATTCTCCTCGCCGTCCTCGATGATGGTCTCGATGCTGTCGGTGATGTAACCCGTATAGTTCAGCCCGCCCACGATGTCCTCATACAGGTCGAAATCGGGGTTATCGACGACCGCCAGCAGGTTCGGGTCGTCGAGGTGCACGTATGTATTGGCGATGCTTCCCGTATAGTTATATTCCCACCAGAACTCGCCGGTCTGAGGGTTGTAGAGGTCTTTGCCGGAAGCCAGTGCCTCCTTGACCGCCTGCGGCGTGTCGAGGCGGATGTCCTTATCAGTTTGCATTGATGGCTCAGCCTCATTAGAGGTCAGTGCTCCCACGGCCTCTGCAACCGCCATGCGGGCCTCCTCCTCCGTAATCTCGTTGGAGTTGAGCAAGTCATGGCGACTACCGTAACCGCCGAGCTGGTAAGCTCGGATGAGGAGGTCACGAAGGCTGACTTTGGTATTTGATGGGATGTATATATCGGAGTTGTAGTTCTCCGCGTTCATGCCGTCGTTCAGAACGCGCATATCTATATTCGCATGGTTGACCACCTGTCCGTACCGCACATCATAATCGAGGTCGGTGACAGTGAGGCGGTTGGTGTTGCTGCGGCTCTCGAACGGCAGGTACACCTCGTCGTTGTAGCATGAGATGAGAATCGTGTGCTGTGCCGGTATTCCGTCTACTGAGATGACACGATATGTCGCCTCGCTGGAAAGGCTATAAAGCCCCAGCTCAAGCTCCTCGGAGAAGAGCTTTGCGATTTCAGAGCGTTCCCTGTCGAATATACTCATACATCTACTCCTTTACCGATTGCGACCCTTGTTGTGCTTGCCCTTGGGCTTGCTATCGAATATAGGCTCTATCGAACCATCCTTCTTGAGTTTAGCCTTGCAGTCGAAGGTCTTTCCCGTGGTCTTGGACTTGCATCCCTTGAGGGAAATGGCCTTGCCTTCGAGCAGCGACGCCGCCTGCTTCGCCGTGAACGTCTTGCCGCACCAGCCCAGTAGCTTGAAGCCGCAGCCCGCGACCTGTATCCACGTCCCGTCATCCTGCTTCTCGCTCTTATTCGAGGAGCAGGTGTAGAAGGCCTTACCGGACTTCGACTTGCGTTGCATCACGTCCGCGCCGCAGATGGGGCACTTGCCCACGACCATGGTCTTGGGCGCGATGCTCGCACCGACGTAGGCCGTGTCCTGATGGCCCTTGAAGACCTCGATGACGCTCTTTTGCAGGGCGTTGACATCGGCTTTGCCCTCCGCGATGTCCTGCTGGATGAGCCACCAGCGGGCGGTCACGTCCGCGCCGCGAATCTCGGGCGGCAGGAGATGGTAGAAGGCGCGAGCCTTCTCCGTGGAGCGGATTTTGCCCTTCACGTCCTCAAGGTACCCGCGCTCCTTCAACTTCTCGATGATTGATGCGCGGGTGGCCGTGGTGCCGATGCCGCCGTGCTCGCCCTTCTTTCCGTCGTCCTTCTGCTTGAGGATGGCCTTGACCTCCGGGTCGGTGACGTACTTGGCGATGGATGCCATGTCGGCGATGAGGGTGCCTTCCGTGTAGGGCTTGGGCGGTGCGGTCTCCTTTTCGGTGACGGCGCACTCGATGCGCTCAAGTCGGTGCTCGCCCTCATCGACCCAAGGGTTGCCGGATGCCGCCTCATCGCCGTCTTCCTCGGAGACGTTGCCGAACACGGCCTTGAAACCCGCGTCGCGCACGCGCCGAGCGACGGCTTGGAACTCCCCGCCATCGACCGTGAAGGCGCTGGTGCTCACATCGTAGGTGGCGGGTGGGAGGAACTGCATGGCGTAGCGCTCGACGATTGCCGTGTAGACCTTGGCCTCATCCCCGGTCATGTCGGCCACGGGGGCGCTGACCTCCTGCGGGATGATGCCGTGGTGCGCGGTCACGTTCTTCTCGTTGAACGCCTTGGAGTGGATGGAGTAGTCGAGCGGCCACGATACGCCGACGTTCTCCATGGCCTGAGCCAGCACCACGGGTGCCTGCGCGAAATGCTCCTCCTTGAGGTACTGGGAGTCCGAGCGGTTGTAGGTTATCGCCTTGTACTTATCACGCAAGTCCTGCGTGATTTGCTGGGTCTTCGATGCGGCGAAGCCGTAGCGGCGGGACATGTCGGAGAGCAGCACCGTCAGGTTGTAGGGGAGGGGAGGGTTCTCGACCTTCTTGGAGATGGTCGTGGAGAAAGTCTTATCCGAGTCGTCCAGCTTCTCCTTGATGCGGTCTAAGGCATCGCGGTCGAATATGTGCTTTTCACCGGCCAACATGTCCTTGTCCGGCTTGAACTTGAACACCGGTGCTCCCGACGCGTCTGCACAGCCGCCGGTGGCGGTCAGCTCGTAATACTTCCGGGTGACGTGGTTCTCTATCGCCTCATCGCGGTTGACCACCAATCCGAGGGTCGGGGTCTGCACGCGACCGACGGAGAACAGGCCCCCGAGCCGCTTGGTGGCAAGGCGGGTCTCGTTCACGCCGAAGCACTTGTCCGCCATCTGGCGAGCGTATGCCGCGTCACCGGCAGGGCGGCACTGCTCGTTGGGCACCAGACGCTCGAACGCCTTGACGATGTTCTTCTCGATGTTGTCGTTGACGTAGACGCGCAGCACCTCTCCCTCGTAGCCGAGGTAGTCCAGCACCTCATCAACGATGAGCTGGCCTTCATCGTCGGGGTCACCGGCGTTGATGACGCACTCGGCCTCCGACAAAAGCGAGTCGATGCGCTCCACCAAGTCTTTCTTGTCCTCGGTCGGCTCCTTCGCCCAATCGTCGATTTGGATGGGCAGCACGTCCAGCGACCATGGTTTGCCCCATGCAGGGTTCACCGCATCCGGCTCCACCAGTTCGAGCAGGTGACCGGCGCAGGCGATGACCGTGTACCCGTTGCCCGAGATGGGCAACCGCGCAGTCTCGGACACCTGCTTACCGCAGATGGCGCGGGCGATGTCGCGGGCGAGCATCGGCTTCTCAGCGATTACCAGTTTCATGCGTCTCCTCCTTTTCTGTTATTTCCTCAATGGCGGAATCCCTTGACATTTGACTATCGTGTTCCGAAGCCAACTTCGCGCTCGAATCACGGGCCTCCTTGGCCTTCGATTCCAACCGATAACCCTCTTGACCTGCGGTTTCGCTCTTGACTATGCACTGCGGGAAGCGTATAATAGTTTTAATGAGGTCGGGTTCGACGATGTGGCTCCGAAGCAAGTGTAGCTTCGCAAGTGCATTGAGTTCCCGGCCTCTTTCTTCGTCATAATAGACGACCCTATCGGGCGTGATGAGGTTGTCGAAGTAGCGGGGGAAGTTCGTCCTGCCGTAGACGGCCAAGATGAAGTTGGTCTCAATCTCGCCAGCCTCGTAATAACCGCGCCCATTGGGCCGCACGGCCATGATGAGAGGCAGGTCATCGCAATCCACATCGCGCAGCACCACGAGCATGGTGTCATCACGGGCGGGACTGTCGCAGAGCATCACGGGATGCTCCATCAGCTCGGGCAGGCGCTTCATCTGCTCAACGGTGAGTCCATGGCGATGGGGGTCGTAGCTGCTCTTCGGTCGGATTGCATCGCGCAGGTGGCGTTGGGTGTAGAGCATCGGCAGCGGGCGGAACCCGGCCTGCACGAACAGTTCCGGCGTATCGCAGAACTTGACCGCGCTGGAACGGGGATACTCCCCGCAAGTGACGGCATCGACCTCATCGCCGAAGCGAAGGTACTCAGCGCACTTCGTTGCGTGCCCCATGTAATCCGGTACCTTATCGTCGCCGTCTTTCAGATGCACCCCGCCGCGCGGGTCGAGATAGGTGACGCGCTCGCCCTCGGGCATCGCCACCGAGTTCTCGTACTCGCGGATGGTCAGGATGACCTCCCGCTTGCTCATCTCATCTGGCATATGGCCTCCTTCCTTTGTGGTCTGATAGTTTCCAATATGTATAGTTGGGGCGGTTTCCCACCCTTCCAACAGCCTTCGGGTCGGGTTGAGAACCCTCCGGCCATTGAAAGCATGGAAAACCGCTTATTCTCTTACTCCAATTCCTCGCGCTCGACGGCCTTATCGCCATGGCTCTCGGAGCCGAGCTGGGCGGATGCCTCGCGGGATTCCTTGGCCGTCTCATGGAGCTTGGTGCTACGGATGGCATCGGCCTTGCCCGCCTGCCCAGCGTACTTGACGGAACGCGGCATGGACTTCTTCTCGGCCTCCACATCGGAGATGGAGCCGCCCTGCTGGAAGCTGATTTTGAGCGCGTCCATCTGCTCGGGCTTGAGGCTCGCATCGGCGATGACATCCAGCATCTCGGGCGTGATGTCCTTATCGCCTGCCGCGAGGTAGAGCGATTCCATCTGTTCCGGTGCGAAGCTGCCGTCGGCGAGACGCAGCACCGTCTGCGCGTCCACACCGAAAGTGAGGCCGGTGCACATGGCCTCCATGACCGCCACGGGACGGGTTGGGTCGCATAGGATGTCAAGCTGCTCGTTGGTGAAGCGTCCACCGCTGATGACCTGATAGAAGCCCCAGACCTGTTCGATGGAGAGGTCGGGATTCATCAGGCGTTCGATGTCCTGTTTCTCCATGCCCTCGATGAGGGCGATGTTCAGCGCGTTCATCTGGTCGGCGGAGTAGGAACCGTCCGTGTAATCCGCGAGCACGTCCATAGGCACATCGGAGATGAGGCCATATTGCAGCGCGTTCATCTGGTCGGAATTAAGTTTCAGCCAATCGCGGTCGAAGGAAATCTCCTTCGCCTTCGCCGCCTTCATCAGCCCATGCGTATGATGCAGCTTCTCGACATCGTACTCACCGCTCGCAAGCGTCTTGAACATGTCCTTGGTATACGGGCTGACATCGGGGGAGGTGAGGTTCATCTGCTCCGCGATGCGGCGCAGCTCGCGCATCTGACCGTGGTTCAGGTCGGGGTTGGCGATGAGGCGGGAAATGGTGTCTTCCTCGATGCCCGCCTCGAACGCCTTGCAGATTTGATATGCCTGCCACTCGGTGAAGTCTCCCTGCGAGAGTGCCTTGGCTGCTGGCAGGCGCAGGTTCACGGGCAGGTTGTTGAGCGCCGTCATGACGTTCTCAATCTGGTGCCCGCTCAACGCGTTTTTGATGTCGCACTCGACAATGTCGAGTACCTCAAAGCCCGTGAGCTGTCCGTCGAGGCAGTAGCCGAGGTCGATGGGAGCGTACTCACCGGACTCGATGATGTCCGGGTCGATTTCCGCCTCGGGTACGAGGCCCATGGCGGTGCGCAAATCGTCCGGCGTGCCGCCGTAGTCGAGGATGGCGTGCATCGTCTCCTCGATAGCGCCTTGGATGTCCATGGTGTCCGCATCGTCGGCCACATCCGCGATGCAGTAGCGGGGGAAGTAGTCGCCGTCGATGGTGTATCGCGCGATGGTCGTGTCGCTCGGTACAGTGTAATCGACGTTTCCGAGGTCGAGGCGCAGTAGTTGCAGCACGTCGGGGATGTTCTTGTCGTATGCCATGGTGTTTTACTACCTTTCTATTATGATGGTCTTCTATATATCTACACGATGGAGGGGTCTTCTCGTGCCGGTGAGCCGGTGACGCGGCCCTCGGCCAGCTTCTCTGAGGCGGCACGCGATGCCTGAGCCTCCCCCTTGAGGGACACGGCCTTCTCGGGAGCTTCTGCGGCTTTCACCTTCTCGTACTCGGCGCGGGCCTTCTCCATGGCGGGGATGAGATGGTCGGCGGGAATGCCGCGAGAGGTGCAGAATTGAACCGCACTTGAGTGGTCGGAGAAGAGACGGGGAACCTCGAAGCGATTTGCCTCCTGACGCTCCGCGATGATGCCGGTGAGGACGTTGCGCCATGCGTCACCGTTGACGTATTTCAGGTCATCGAGAGAGGAGTAGCCGTAGTAGGAGATAAGCCCGTTCAGGTAATCCTCGGGGACATGGCAGTCAAGGTCGTCATTCTCAAGGTCATAGCTGCCGGTCAGGACGGCCCACCCGTCATTCTCGTAAGGATAGCCGATGATGTAATCGGTTCTCGTACCGGCCTGCGCATGGAAACCGAAGCCGTGGTCGGTGAAGGTTCCGCACTCCTTGAAGGACCGTTCTTCGCGATTCACCTCATCATGCGAGGTCTCTTGCTCGATACAGTCGCGGGCGGCACAGAGGCGCGTATGAAGCTCCTTCAAGTCATCGCCGCTGATTGTCCAAATCGGCACACCGCCGACGAGCTCAAACACCGACATCTCTCCGATGCTATGTCCTCCGATGCTATGTCCGAAAGAACCCATACCGAGCAGGGTGGACATGTAGTAGCGGGTGACGAACTGGCCCTCGGGGAACTTCGCGGGGGCTTGCGACACGTCGTAGAACTCCACCAGAGGGAGGCCGTGGCCGTAGAGCTGGCAGTCGTTGATTGGGATGCCGAAGCTGCCGTTCGACAGGGCCTTGCCGTACACGAAGCCACCGGACGCCCCGTAGCGCTCGCCCTCCTGAACGAGATGCACTCGGAATTGGCCTACCGTGAAGTCGGCCAGTGGGTCCGCGATTTCACCCTCGCCGATGGCATCCATCAGCTCGGTGTACCAGCCGCCCAATTCCGCCTCATCCTCGATGAACTCGCGCACCTTGTCCGCGAGGGCTTCACCGGACCCACTCGATACATAGGGGTCGTTCTCGACTGCCTGAACCAGACGCATGAGCGCGGTCGCGTCGTTGAAATCCATAGAGCCGCCTCCTTTCTAACGGTCGCCATCGGGTTTGGAGAGCGGCGAGGCTGCTGTGCGTGCGTTATCGGCCTCATGTTCGAGGTCCACGGCAGATGCCCCATGTGCCACCAGCGCCTCGGACGCAGCACGAGACTCCTTGACGGCGGCTTTCAGGCTCACCGGCTCGGCGGCCTCCTGTTCCTCGATTTCCCAGCCCGTGGCGCGGGCCTTCTGCAAAGCGAGCGCGTAGTCCTCCTTCACGTCGGTCTCGATGTCGTCGCTGAGTTGGGCTGGTTTCCAGCAGGAACCGACGAGACCGTAGACGTCGTTGACCGTGTACCCCTCGGGGTCGGACTGACCCTCGATTTGGAACCCGCGAATCATGGAGAGGGGCATGACGGCATCCTTCTCAAGCAGGATGTCGAGCACGCCGCCGCAGCCGGACCACTGGTTGAAGATGCCCATGGTGGCGCAATCCCTTGGCAGCACGAGACTGCCCTTTGCCTCGGAGCGCTTTCCGATGAGGTCCAGCATCTCGCGTGCGTCCATGCGCACGAGTGCGCAAAGCTCGCTCATCGCCTCGCTGCTGTTCTCGTCTATCTCCTCGCGGATTGAGTGGATGAAGGCGTTATCGGGATTCCCGAAGACCTCCTCGACGCTGTGGCCCTGCTGGTTGACGAGGTAGGAGAGGGCGTTGTCCAAGCTCTCCGCGTCGATGTCCTCAAGGCGAGGCTCGCGATAGTCGTTGCCGAAGGAATCGACGATGCTCCCCATATCGAAGTTCTTCTCGGTCTCGGTGGCGAAGAAGAGGTTGACGTTGAATGAGGAGCGGGAGAGCAGGTCGTCGAGGTTCATGTCGATGCCGGTGTACCCAGCCTCGTAAAGGTCGTCCCAGATGCCCGTCGATTCATCTCAACATGCCCTTACCTCATCGGGCGCGTCGTTGAGGTCGTCGAGGATGGAGACGTACAGCTGGCTCTCCTGAGCCTCCCCGACTGTATCGTACAAGGTCGATGCGAGATAGCTTTCCGGACTGGTATAGCCCTCTGACTTCCAGTTATCAACCGCCTCGACCAGTTGGTCCGGCGTGATGGAATCGTCGTAGTCCCAATAGACCTCGTAGCTCCCATCATCGTTGCAGTAGTCCTCAAGTTTCTCGCGCAGCCACGCGATATAAACTTCACGATTCTCCTGTGCCATTTGAATCACTCCCTCCTAACGGGCATCCTGCCCGATGTCCTCATGTGCATCGTTACCGGCCAAGGCAGCCGAAGCCTCGCGGGACTCCTTTGCGGCGGTTTTCAGGCTCACCGGCCGCTCAGGCTCGCCCATGACCTCCTTCGCATACTCCGCGATGCCTTTGCCGGTCTCATGTCTGCAATACGCATCCATCTTCGGAAGCAGGGCAGAGCGCTCTGCTTCATCCAGCGGGTAGCTCAGTTCATCTATCCTGCCGTCTGCGCGGTTCAGGGAGATGTCGAGCTGGTTGCCGACCTCGCCGGTGAGCATGTCGTAATCGACGTAGATGTTGAGATAATCGTCGTTGTCGAGCGAGCAAACGTCCGTCCCGAATACGGCATCGCAGTTGAACGTGACCGGGATGTAGAAGTTCAGCTTATCGCCGTTTTCGGCAATCTCATCATCGAACGTGATGTGGTCGAGCGGCAGCGGGGCAAGGGCATCCTCTGCGGGCATACCCAGCGCAAGCTCCGCATAGCGCGGAGTGGATACGAGCGCGGGGTCGTCCCACATGGCGTGGAAAGTCCCGCGCACCGCATCGAAATCACCGCGTCGGTCGGCGGTCAAGATAGCGTCCATGGCTCGCTCACCCTCGACGGTCAGCTTGCGGACCTCGACAAGGAGCGGTGAGTTATCGGGCCACTTGCCGGAGAGGAAAAGATGGCCGTCCTCGTCCCACACCTTGTCCACGCGGTGCAGCGGCGAGGTGTGGGCGTGGAGCAAATCATGGAGGTCATTAAGGTTGAACTGCACGAACCCGTCATCGTAGTTGACGGGGCTGTAACGAACGAGGATGGACTTGCCCAAGAAAGCGTCCAGTGCATTCTCATTCGAGCGCCAATCCGTCTCCATGAGGTCGCGCAGGTCGTCCTCGCCCATGTCATAGCTGATGGAATCCTCGAACTCGGCATCCGTCATGGGGGAATAGGAGTCACGGGTCTCGCGCAGGTAATCCAAATCGTACTTTTCCGCGTCAAATATGACGCGCTGCTTGGGGATTCTCGCCATGTCTCATCGCCTCCTTCATGTGAAAAGGGCGGGCGGGATGAACCCGCGCCGCCCGGTCATCGTCTTATCTAATGCTCGGCGTCCCCATCGGCACGCTCGACCTCACGCTCGGGCGTCTGCCCGTCATGACTGTCCTGTTCGAGCTTGTCCGAGCCGTCACGGGTCTCCTTGGCCTTCTCGGCAAGACGGGGCTGCGACGGCTCTTGGGACTTGGGATGAGCCTCGACCTGATACGGCTCACCGACGGACTCAACGGTGAAGTCCTCACCGGTCTGCTTGCCGACCATCCCAGTCAGCTCCTCATGGGTGAGACCGCAGAAGAACACCTCGCCGTCGATGTCGAGTCCATTGGTGTCCTGTGCGGAGAACGTCATGTTTTCGGACTTGTCGGGGGTCTCGTTGAAGTGGAGCGTGACGGGGATGAGGGTCACATCCTGCACGGCGGCGAGTTCATGGTCTTCGGGCATGAGGTCCTTCCAGAACTCGTTGAACGCGGCCTCGTAGCCCTTCTCGTTGACCGTGCGCACCGCCTCGACGCTCATGGCGCAGGGATTCGGGAAATCATAACCGGATTCCTTGATTGCCTCGAAGTCGCCGCTCAGTTCGCCATCTTCAAGAATCTCATCGTTTGAACCGAGGGCATCGTAGAGTGGCGAGTCCATGGCATCCTGAATCGCGGTCTCGGCCTCGGCGGCGAAGTCCTCGATGTCCATATTGTTGTCATTGAAGTCGATGGTGATGCCGTCGAACACATCGTCGTAGACCTTATCTGCCAGCGCGTACACGCCTTCGGATGCGAGTCCTTCGAGGGCGGCGTACTTGGCGATGTCCTCCTGATGGCTGTACATGTCCTGCGTGAAGCACTCGTATTGTGCCATCTGGGTCATCTTGATGAGGTCGCCCTTGCAACCTTCGAGAAGGCCTTGGGCATCCGCCTCCTCAAGCCACTCGTAGTTATCGGGAAGCCACTTGAGCAGGTCGTGGGTGTAGATGTCAATCTCGGAGTCGGCGATTTCGCCGAAAGCGTCTCCGATGTTGCCGGTGTAATCCGTGATTCGGTCGCCGTACTCGCCGAGGTCGAGGCTCGCCTGCAAGTCCTCGATGGAGGTGAAGCCCTCGGGTACCGGCGGGTGCTCGAACTCATGCTTTGCCTTGCGTTCCGCCTGCACGCGCTCTACCTCCTCCTTGACCTCACCAAGCTCGTTGTCAAGGGTCTCCGCGATGTCGGAGATTTCAGAGGTCATGAGCTGCATATCGTTCTTGAGCCAGTCGAGGGTCTTTTGGCAGGACTCGTAGGCGCGGATGGCCTGAGACGGTTTCTCGAATCCCATCTCATCGGCGAAGTCGTCGATATGACGACCATCGACCGCGAGTGCGTCGCTCGCCAGCGCGGCGAACACATCCGTCGCGGTCGGCTGCCCGCCGAAGCGCGGATTGCACTGGTACGTGGTGGTGAAGGACTCGATGCCGGGCTTGCTGAACTCGCAGGTGTACTTGCGGTGCTGGGTCGAGAAGTCACCCGGACCCTCGCTGATGATATTGAAGTCGAATTGGGATAGGAGGTCGGCGACCCCCTGTGCGTCGTTGTAGTTTGGCATGGCGGCTCCTTTCCAAGGCTCTTGTGATTGCCCAATAATATATTATTAAAGGAAAGGGACGGTGCCGAAGACCGTCCCTTTTCGGTTGATGGTGAATTTTCTCGATAAACGGTTAGCTACCCAGAATCTCCTTCGCCCAAGAACCGGCCTTGACGAGTCCGACAATAAGGAGGATTGACAGGCCGATAAACATCAGCAGACCGAGAAGCGGGGCGAATGCGTACTCCAAAGCTGAATCGACTACGCCGGTTACATTGACACTGCTGTCGGCATTGACCAGTTGATTGAGGTCCCCTACGCCAAGGGATGCCGTCATAGAGGTGAGAATGAGCGGATATGCAGCGAAAAGGAACATCATGATTGCACCCGCAAGACAAGCTGCACAGAAGTTTTTTAGGAACGATATACCGGATTGCCGGGTCTCTTCAAAACCGAGTAAGGCCAATGGAATGGGAGAGAATGCCGCCATGACATAGAGCTGAATGGCTCGTGCCGTGGCTACCGCGATGCTCACGATATAGGCGATTAACCCGGTTCCAGCGGAGAAGAAGGCGGTAATTACCAGTATGAAGCAGCCGCCGATAGACGCCTTCTTTAAATCAAGACCCGATGTCTCCAACGTCATATTTCCAAGTTGGATTGATGCCCCGGTAAGTGCATCACTGTTAGTTATCTCATTGAACACGCCGTAAACGGCATCGAGCAGACCAAGGGAATTGACGATAAGCCAGTGGAACAAGACATAGGAGACCGCAAGAAAGACAATATCTTTGACGGCGGGCAACGTCGCGGTGGCGTCGATGCGCTGACTTATCTTGATAAGCTGAACTAGCATGAACAGAGCCAGAATCGACTCGGCTATGGGAATCACGACCGTCTGATGTACCGATGAGACGATATTCCATACGGTCTCGTTACCGAATACGTTATGGAAACTGCCACCTACGACATCACTGCTCGCGACATGTCCAATGATGAAATAGTAAAGGTTGAAGAACCATGAGGCGATGCTGATTAGTATCAGGCATATTGCTTCATGGATGGCACCCATGATGTCGAACATTTAATCACTCCTTTCTGCCAGACATGTTTTCTTAACGGTTGAAAGTAAAGGTACCGTCAGAAAAATAGTAGTTCACGGCGAGCGGCACAGGGGACTCCGTGTTCAACATGAAATTCGTCGAAAGGACTCCTTCGTCATAGTCGATGATGACAGCCTTATCCCATGTCGCTTCGGTGGCAGTTGGATAATTGACCGCGCACCATGAACTCAACTCCTTAGTGAGGGTTTCGATGTCGCTGCCAAGAAGCTCAGTCATTTCACTGTTCAGACCTTTGACTGTGATGTTTTTCACAGGGTCGATGCACTCATAGAGGCTGTTCTTTGAGTAGAACATGGATGAGGATGAGAGTGTTGAGCCGCCGATTGAGTTCCCATCTTCGGCAATGGAAAGGGTATAAGTCACGATGTGCGAACCCGTGTCGGTCTCAAAGACGATGGTGTCAATTTCGGTGTCTGACCCATTTGTGCCGTAATCTATTCTTGCGATTGCATAAGGATGCTTTTCCTCGACACCATCTATGTTCTCGACATAATGGGAATCATAAAAGCGCAAGGTGTTCTTACCGCCGTTTGACGACCAGATGCTTGAACTCATGGTCTCAATGAGCTTTTTTGTCTTATCGTCATACTCTTTTATAAGTTTCATTTGAGAGTCCGTAAGCTCTACTTCGATGGGCTGCTCATTGTTTTCTGCATCTTCGATTGCCTCATCACCCTGTGTCGGTGCATCAACAGCACGACGATGTGCCACGTTTATGGCGCTCGTGATGGAAAATCCGGTGAAGACGATGATGGCGAAGAGGGCGAGCAATGATGCTTTCTTATGTTGTGTGATTAGGTTCTTGAACTTATCCATATCGTAATCCTTTCTACTGTGCAGGAACTCCGGGAGGGAAACCCCAACGCACTTCGTGGTAGTTGCCGTAAGTTGCTATCCATTCATCGAGAGGGGTGTCGGTGATAGCTCCGATGTTATCGCGAACCATGCCGTTTCCCATATAGATGCCGACATGATAGGAAAGAGGGCGGCCATCAGGCGTATAGCCTGCATATGCGTGACCAGTTGTTATGTATTGGTCAACGGCTATCATCATGCCGACTTTCAACTGACTCCGGTCTGAACTATGGCACCAGTTGCGGTACATGTCATCGGCGTTCCCGCCGGGATATGGAAACCCCGCGTTATAGTAGACCGTGGACACCCACTTGGCGCACCACCCGGCACCGGGGGATGGCGTTGAAAGGGCCTGATTGTAGATGTTTTGCTGCCAAGGCTCGGCACTCGCGTAATCTTGCCCGCCGCCTGTTCCAGCATTTAGTTGAGCGAGAAACTTGCGCGCATCTTCGAGTCTCCTATATAGGCGTGACACATCATCACCGTAGCTGACGGCGCTTCCGCAGCGTTCATGACAGGCCATGAACGAATACGTCACGAGGTCAACATCTGTTGACGCTTTGATTTCCTCTCCAGAGCGATAGAAGTCCTTCCCGAATCGCTCTTCATATCCTCTTTCAAGGCGATAATAGGATGATGCAAGACCAGTATACCAATCTGATGCGAAATAACCCGTTCCCGGTTCTCCCGAGAACGTCCATTCCATTTGCGCAGAGACGGTAGACCATACTTTTCCTGTATTTGCGCACCAGCGTAGGAAGTCGTTTTTGTTCGCCCCGCTGAGCTGTATGAGGCCTATGGAGTCCGTGCCGTAACCATCATCTCCTCCAAGGCCAGGGTCAAAAGCAGAGTTTTCCACTGCCATATTGCCGAGAATACCGGCAATCGCTTCGTTTGTATAACCATATCCTTTGAGATAGAGCGCGACTTCGGCAGGCACACCTTGCAGAGAGCCAACGCTTTTCTCATTCGCCTTCTCACCGGTAAGGCCGGTGAGGGCGGCAAATAAGAGCAGGATGATGATGACGGCCATGATGATAACCGGTGATGCGGCTCCAAGTGCGATAAGAAGACCTGATTTACCACCAGCTGCGGTCGCAGCACCAAGGACTTTGCCCGATGTAGCGATATTTCCAGCGGCTTGCACATCAGCACTGGCCTTATATACGCTCTTCTTGAAATAACCGGCAGCTTGCACCTTACGTTTCGCCTCGACGGTATCTGCTGCTTTTATCGCAGACTTCTTCTCGGAGAGTTTGCCGAGGCTCTTGTCCGACGAAATAGGATTCTTGCCGCTGAGGCGTTTCTTCACACCTCGGACGACATGATAACCGGCTCTCGCACCATCATAGACGTTATCTACACCTTCAAGTTCTGACTCTTGAAAGGTGCCTCTCACGCCGCTTATCACCGCGCCTTTTCCGGCGTTCCTCACAGCCCCTTTGATGTCGAGGGAACTGGCATTGCCCTTAATGCGTCTGCCTATTGCTCGACCAGCACGATATGCGCCCTTGCTACTGTTGTAAAGGTCATCCATACCCTCAAGCTCGGAACCTTCCAGAGCGCTATGGACTGCGGCGTGAGCCATGGCGGCGCTGGCCTTTCCGGCCTTGCCTTTTGGGGATGCACCGCCATCTGCGGAACCGGTCTTTCCACCTTTCCTGCCGTTGGTGACGGCGGCGAGGGCGGCGCTGGCGGCACCGCCCGTCGATGCCCTCTTGCCGACTGAGTAGAGGCCGCTTTTCAGCGACTTCTCGCTCTTGTCGGCGCGTCCCACTATGCCGGAGTTGACGGCATCCGTCATCTCCGTCTGTAACACAGATTGCGACATGTCCTGCTTCTGGCCGGATGTCGAAACGAAATCAGATGGCTTCATTGACGTTCACCGTCCTTTCCCGGTTTAGATGACCTTGCCGTCCTTCTTCTTGAAGCCGATATTCAGCTCCTTGGTCTCGTTGGGGTTGGTGCTGAACAGGTCGTAGAGCACGTTGCCCGACGGGAACTTGCCGCGAATCGGCACACGCGCGTTACCAGCGATGAGCAGGCCGTCTCCGGCCTCGGCGGACTCGTCGATGCACTCCTCCTCCTGCTCGGAGAGGTTCAGCAGCTCCACCCAGCGCATGCGGTCGAGCGGGGACTGCTTGAGCAGCATGATGAAGTCGGCGTTGAGCACGATGTTCTGCGCGGCCTCGTTGTTGAGCATCGCCACCGCGTTCTGGGTGATGCCCGTCAGCAGCAGGCCGAACTTGCGTCCCTCGTTGGAGAAGCGCGAGAAGTAGTTGAGAACAGTCGGGTAGGCGAAGAGCGATTGCATCTCCTCGACGTAGAGCCAAGTGCGGACGTTGCGCTTCGCGTTGAAGTACATGCGGTTTCGCACGGCCTCGCAGACGTTGATGAGGGCGAAGACCAGCATGGAGTCCGGCAGGTCCTTCAAGTTGAAGTCCACGATGCGGGTGTTGAAGTCCACGTTGGACTGGCGGTTGAAGAAGTCAATGGAACCCTTGACGAAGCGCTCGTAGCGCAGCGCGATGGTCTGCGCCTGATGCTCGGGCTGCTCAAGGGCGATGTCGTAGAAATCCTGCAAGGTCGGCGGGAGGCCGTCACCGCGCCCCTCGGCTCGCTGGAACGCAAGCTCGACGCAGCGCTGGATGATTGACTGGTCAACCTCGGAGAGGGACTGCCCGGACTCGGCGGCGGAGGCACCCGCCTGCGCCAGCATCGCGTCGATTTTGAACGCTATCTGCTCGGTGCGGGGCATGTGCTCCACGGACACCGTGTCGAAAGGGTTCAGGAACGTATCCGTGCCCACGCCGAAGTGGTAGGTGGTGCCGCCGTAGCGCTCGGCGATGGCCGTGTACTCACCGGCGCGGTCGATGACGTAAATCTCGTCCGTGGGGTTGGAGAAGATGGTGCCGGTCATCTCGGTCTTGGTGAACATGCCCTTGCCCGAACCGGTCTTGCCGCAGACGAAGCCCATGGGGCTTGTCAGGCGCTTGCGATTGCACATGACGAGGTTGCGGGAATGTTTGTTCTGGCCGTAGTAGTTTCCACCGGCGTCGTCAAGCTCCTGCGTCGCGAAGGGCACGAGGATGGCGACCTGCGCGGTGGTGAACATGCGGCTAATCTCGACATGGTTGTGGCCGAGGGGCAGCACGGAGTTGAGGCCCCGGCGTTGCCGGTAGTCGTAGGTGTCCACCTCGATGGAGTTCTGCCGCGCCGTGGAGATGATGCGCATGACCTGAGCGTCGAGCTGCTGCTTGCTCTCCGCGTAGGTGTAAATCAAGCCGGTGAAGACGTAGAGGCGCTGGTTCTTGTTCTGCAAGTGGTCAAGGACGTCCTCCGTCTCCTCCTTGGAATATTTGAGTTCCTGCGGCAAGATGGAGAAGTCATAACCCTTGTTCACGGCGCTGCGCTGCTCCTCGATTATCTCCTTGTCAATCCACGCGCTGCGGGTGCGGACGAAGTTGATGGCCTTGGACTTGTCCATGGGCTGCACGAACCATGTGACCGCCATGGGGAGCGGCAGGTCAACGATGTCGGCAAGTGCCCGGTCGGAAAGCTCGGAACCGAACTTCTTCATGACCAAGACCTGACCGTACACCCCGTTGTCCAGCTTGAAGCAGTCGTTGAACATGCCGTCCGGTCGCCAGTCAATCTGCGTCGGGGCGATGCAGTCCTTAGTGGTCTGCACGCGCTTGGCGGAGATGTCCTTCTGGTAGTCGAAATAGAACGGCTTGTAGGGGTTCAGGAGCGAATGGATGACCGACAACCGCTGGGTGCCGTTCATCAGGTGGGCCTTGGACCCCATGGAGTTTAAGATGCGGCTGGATTCCGTCTCGATGCGAGAGAGCTGGCGTGCCGCGTCGTCCGCCGTCTCGGCGGTGACCGAGTAGGTCAGGTAGCGGTTGCGGCGGATGTTGGACACGCCCTCGCGCACCTTGTCGTTCAGGATGTCGTTGAACACCTGCGCGTCATTGCGGGCGGCGTCATTCCCCTGACGGGCGACATCGAAGAACTTCCGGTTGCCGACCTCCTCCTTGAGCAGCGGCGTGTTGATGACGCTCATCTGGACCAGCGTGTTCGCGCCGAACTGGTCGTACAGGCGCGTGAGTGCGGAGAACATGGATTTCTGCTGCTCGTCGCGCACGGAGTGGTAGCTGGTGTCGCCGAAGGCTATGGAGGAGGAGAACAGGCCCTCCTCGACCTCGCAGATGCCGTCTTGATACATGCGGTTGTAGCCGATGTAGTTCACCACGTCCTTCGCGCCCTCGCGCTTGCGGCGTGCGTCCGCCGTCTTCGAGGTGAGTTCCTTGTCGCGGTCCTTGAGTTGGGACTTCACGGACGTGTAGCTCTTGCGGGCCTCCTTCTCGGCCAGCTTCGCCTCCTTCTTGAGGCGTGCGACCTCCCGTTTGGCCTGCCTCTTCTCCTTGCGGGACATCTTCTTGCCAGCCACGGTGGGAGCACCGGCGACGGAGCCGAGCGCCGCCACATCGACCGAGCCGTTATCGGCATCCATGGGGCGGTCGTTGCCGAACCCCTCACCGGAGGTGTGGACGAACTGCTCGATGTCGAAGTTCGCCTCGGTGTCAGTTGATGACACGTCCCGCACGGGGGGAGTAGGATTCGATTCCCTTGAGGCTGCATTGCTTTCGATAGTGTTTCCCATAGACCCTTCCTTTCTTGACGTTCTTCCCATCGGGCGAGCCGATGAGACCGCTGAGTTGCATAGAGGGGACGTAGAAGACGCGCTCCACGCCGAAGTTCGCCTTAAGCCAGAGTGCGACGAACTGCTCGAAGGGCATGCCCTTCGGGCGGATGAAGCCGCAGCACCAGAACGGGAGGCTCACGGCGTAGATGAGCATCATGTTGTCGCCGACGTTCCAGCCCAACACGAAGTAGATGTAGAGGCCGGTGAGGACGGAGCAACCGAGCGCACCCGCGATTGACGCGAGGGTGCGCCCGGTCATCTTGCCCACGACCTTGGGCTGGTACTCGGCGATGTCCTTATGTACCGCTACGGATAGCATATAGGCACCGCCCCTTTCTTAGAGTCCGCCCGCCCAACCGGTGTTGAGCTGGCCGAAGTAGATGGCGGCACCCACGACGATGGCACCGCCGACAATCATGGCGATTGCGCCACTGAGCTGGCCGCCGCCGCCCTGCATGCCGTCCTTGATGGTCATGCCGAGGTTGATGAGGCCGAAGACGACGAGCACGCCGCCGAGGAACGTCACGCCCTGCGTGAGCATGTTCACTGCGTTATCGAGCATAGTTGTTTACATCCTTTCTGATTCAGTCTATTGAGTGTCTGCATACACGCGGCCTAGAAGCCCGTGAAGCCGTAGATGGCCGCGAACCCGGTCACGGCGGCACCGGCGGCAATCATGGCGATGGCCTTCCGAAGTTCGCCGCCTCCCGCTCGCGCCCCGTCCCTCAGATTCATCCCGAGGTAAAGGAGGCCGAGGAAGATGACCGTGCAGCCTATGTAGGCGATGGGCTTCGCGGCGAGCCTGACGAGTTCTTCCAATGTCCTTTCACCGTCCTCTCCTTTCTTGCCCGTGAGCCGCATACGCGGCGCACCGCCGGAAGCGGATGCGCCGCCGAGGCAACATAGATTATAACCGCTTGCGAAAGCGGCTCGGAAAATCACCGCTTCTCGCCGGTATCGCCGTCATCATGGTCGTCATACGGCTCGCATCCGCCCTCCAAGTAGCGCTTGAAGTCGAACGGCTTGTCGTGCAAGCGCTTTGGGTTGCGCTTGTCCACGATGTAGCAGTAGCGCTTGTGGGTGTGCGGGTCGAACTTGTCGTCCATGAGCGGGTTGGTGCCCGCGATGAGCAGGATTGCCTTCCTGCGGCTCATCTTGCCGATTTCCGCCGCGTCGATGAGGTCGCGGCCCTGTATCTGCAAGTTCTTAGAGGCTGACCCTGACTGTCCTGTACTCTCCCCGTAGGTCATCTGGTTGATGGTCTGCTTGCCAATCATCTCCGCGATTTCCTTGTTGGTGGAGTTCGACTTGCCGCCGAGGAACAGGGTGGAGTCGCAGCAGTCCACGATGGTCTGCGCCTTCTTGTCGTACTTCGATTCGAGCTGGGACATGGATTGCAGGATGATGGTGATGCCGATGTTTCGCGAGCGCGTCACGGCGATGGTCTCCTCGATTTGCGGGATGGTTCCGATGTTCGCGAACTCATCGAAGATGAAATGCACGGGGGTGGGGAGCTTACCGCCGTAGTCCGTAAGCGCCTTGCGGCAGAGCTGGTCGATGCACTGCCACATCATGATTGCGAACAGGAATGAGAGGGTCTTGTCGGTATCGGACAGGATGCCGAACACGGCCACCTTCGCGTCCGGGTCGCCGAGAGTGTCAAGCTCCATCTCATCGTATTCGAGCAGGCTGCGCACACCGGCGGTGGCGATGGGAGCGAGGCGCACGTTGCAGGAGATGATGATGGACTTGAGGGTCTTGCCCGCCGCGACCTTGAAGTTCTTGTAGTTCATGAGGGCGAAGTCCTCATCGGGCGACAGACCGCCGCAGTCGGCGGGTCGCACGCCGTCGGAGTTGCGCTTGAGGTTGGTAGGCTCCCACGACCAATCCGAGTCTCCGGTCGCGTTGCCCGTCCCGAAGCTGCGGGAGAGGCCGGAGACGCCCATCGACGGCGCGGGGGCACCGCCCTCGCTCGGGATGTAGCGCTTTCCCTCCTCGATTTGCAGGAAAAGCAGGTCGAGCGGGGATTTGAAGTTCTCATCGTTCTCGCGGGCCTCGGCCATGGAGAGCAGCGTCAGCAGGCTCGACAGGTTGTAGTCCTCCGGCGGGAACCAGTCGCGCAGCAGCGCGATGAGGGAGGTGTACAGCATCTTCTCGGAGTTCTCCCAGAATGGGTCTCCCGCCTTGCCGTCGCCATTGGTGTTCATGATGTAGCAGTTGACGAACGACAGGATGTCGGTGTCCGTCTTCACGTACTTGAGCGGGTTGTAGTGCATGGATTCATCGAGATTGATGGTGTTGAACGACTTCACCTTGTAGCCGTTGTCCGTGAACAGGAACCCCGCGTCCTTGAGGAGCGTGCCCTTGGGGTCGGTGATGAAATAGCTCGTGTTGAGCTGACAGATGTTCGGGGTGACGTAGTTGAACGTCTTGCCGGAGCCGGAGCCGCCCACGACCAGAACGTTCAGGTTGCGGTCGAGTTCGGGGTTGAACTTGGGGCGATGCAGGGCGAGGCCGAAGTTCTGCGTGAAGATGAGGTTGTTGTCCTCCGTGGTGAGGTCGCGGAACTGCTTGCCCTCCTTGAGCGTGCCCCATCGTGCCGAACCGCTCTCCTCACCGGCGCGGAAGTTGCCCACGAAGGCGAGGTAGCGCAGCCAGAAGAGCCAGACGATGATGCACATGGTCAGGCCCGCCAGCATGGCGTTGGGGGACATGTCGAGATGGGTGGGTGTATCGGCGATGAGGGGCCACATGAGGGCGAAGCCGTCGCCCCAGTGCTCGAAGAACTGCCCGCCGAGGGACGCCACCGCCTCCCAATAGCGATTCCCAAGATAGAAACCTACGACGGAGACCAACAGCGTCACCAAAGCCGAGGTCGCGACCTTCTTGTTGATTTCAGGGTTTCCCTTGCCTTGAGCCATAAGCGACCCTCCTTCCTAACCCTCGCGTCCCGGCAGGGCGCGGGAGAGCGAGACGGCGATGGAGGCGCGGGTGGTCGGCGCGGTTCCCTGCGCGAAGCGCTTGTAGCACCCGAGGCAGAAATCGTCCTCGGGGCGGATGCCGTTGGTGTCACGGGGGCAGGTGCCGTCGTTGCGCTCAAGAGCCGTCGGCTCCCAACTCATGGTGATGCCGCCCGCGCTGATGACGCGCTTGCAGCCCGACTCTATCTCGTAGAACAGGTCCCCGAGGTCGGTGGCGGCTGAACCCGGTGCGGAGGGACACGCCGCGTCGAGGAGCGCCTTGAGGTTTCCGACCGTCCGCTGCTCCAATGAGCACCAGTCACGCAGGTATCCGAGGCAGGCGTAGAGGAGCTGCCTCGCGCTCTTCTTGAAAGCCGCGTCCCCGTCGCACTCATCGCGCAGGACGCTGGCGCTTATCACCGCGTCGGCGATGGCCTCGATGTCGCTATCGGATTCCATGGCCTGCAAGGGGTTCCACGCAAGACTCTCCGGCAGGTACTCGTTCATATGGGTCATATCAGGCTCCCTTCTAGCGCTCTTGCTGGAACTGGTCGGAGATGTCGCGGTCGGGGGAGTCGTTGGTCTGCGAGAGCTGCTTACTCGCGGCGCGGCACTCCTTGGCCTGAGAGTTCAGGTCGTACTTCTCGCGGCTACGGTCGGACTGCTCGCGCACCGTGGTCGGCGAGACATCCGTGTTCGACCCGTCCTTCTCCATGCGGGCGGTGTTCGTCGCTGTGTCCATACTGTCATGCGATTTGATGTTCTGGTCAAGCGAGGGGGTCCTACCGTCCGTGTCGAGGGAACCGTCGATTACCGGGGGAGTTGGCGGGTTTGGCGGGTCGTTGCGCCCATTATCGAACTCGATACCCAGTTCCTCCGGCATGAGACCGGGGAATCGCGCCTCCACTGCCTTGATGACATCCTGCTTGTACTTCTGGTCAACGACGAACCCCATCTTGCCGTCTGGGCGGTCTCGGGTCTCGATGCCGCGCTCCTCAAGGTCGCTGCGCACCGCGTTGCAGATGAGGTTCAGGTCCTTCTGAGGTGGGATGGGCGCATGGACGTCTGCGCGGTCGATGCCACTCGGTTCCTTGGGTGTGTTCTTCTCGAACCAGTCGAGGGTGGCATCGCAGTGGTACTTGTCACCCGCCAGGGTCTTTGCATTGACCGGCCAGTCCATGCTCTTATCAAATTCGAGCATTTCGCCGTTCTCGCCTTGACGGCCCTCATAGAACTGCAATTCTCCGTCATCATTGAGGCGAGTACCTATGCCGTTTTCGGCGAGTATCGCCTTGAAATCCTCCAAGTCACGGCACTGCTCGCGTGCTGCGAGCACCTTGTCGCAGATGAGGGCAGTGTGGTTGTACGGGTCGTTGGCGAGGTCATGTACGACCTGCTCACTGTGATTGGATGTCGGCGTTTCGCCGATGGAGTCCTTCACGGGCGGAGTATTACGGGTGTCGCGGTCGGGTTCGCGGGTATTTTCGGTATGGGGTAGGTCCGGCATGTTCTTGACAAGTTTGAAACCCTTTGGTGGCTTGTTGGGCAACGGCTTTCCCTTAGCCAGAAGCTCCGCGATTTCTCGATTTTTCAGCGTGGTCATGACTTCGGAGAACTGAGGTACGCAATCTTGCAGCTTTTTTAGGTCGTCTTTTACGAAAACGATATATCCGTTGTCGTTACCATCCGAGAGCGCGGCAGCAAAGACATCGTTCTCCTTGCAGACTTGTGCAAAATATGCGGCGTCATTCTTATTGCCGAACGGTACGCAAGCCTGTTCTTTATTTGCCATTGCTTTGGCAAGATAAGCAGCCTCTTCCTTTGAGAGTCCCATCCTCTCAGCTCTTGCTTGATACCAGCCTAAAACAGTTTGATGTACAAGGGTCTTCGCATACTCTTGCATCAGATTCTCGGCATTACGCTCCATGAACCTGAATAGCATCTCACCTACGTCGTCTCCAAAATCTTGCGCCATGGTCATCTTCCTTTCTACTCGTGGACGCAGCGGGGCGCGGATGTCCCGACACCCCTTTCGCCGCATTATATCCGAGCACCCGCACGGTGCCCCACATCCCATACACGCAGACGGGGGAGTTGGTTGCCAACGAGGGAGGTGGAAGAGGGTAGATGGTGTGCATCGAATGTCATCTAACGCCATCAGAGGTAATCTACGGTAATCATCGCTCATTTTTTTCAGTCCAGTACGGTGCCTGAAAGTAAAGCATCTCCACGTTTTCTACACATCCCTCCTTCTGAGAACCTTTTTCCCCGGCAAACGACCGGCGGCGTATCGTGTTCCTTGTGGAAAGGAGGAATCACGATGATTTCAGAAGAAGAGAAACTGGCGGCAGTCAAGATGTTCTGCGCCTATTGCAGAAGGACGCTTCGCAACGCGAGGACGGACATCATTCGCAAGCAGGCGCGTGAGGCGCGATGGGAGACCGTGTTCTCCGACATGCACGAGAGCGAGCTGAACAGGCTGGCCTCACCCGATGACCTCATATCGGAGGAGGTCGTGTTCGAGGTGGTCGGTCGGGAGGTCGTGGTGATGGATACCGTTCTCGCCGATGCCATCCATGGCCTCTCCAAAGGCGACCAAGCCATCGTCCTGCTCTACTACTTCGCGGAGTGGACGGACAGGCGCATCGCCGAGGAGCTTGGGTGCCCTCGCTCCACGGTCCAGTTCCGGCGCTCGAAGGCGCTCCTCGCGCTGAGGGCGCGTTTGGAGGAGGTGATGGGCGATGATGAGCTATGAGGTAATGGTCGCGGCGGTCTCAGGCGACCCCGTTGCAATGCAGAAGGTCCTCGCCTATTTCGACGGCTATATGGACCAGCTCTGCACGCACGCCTTCCTCGATGAGTCTGGGCGCGTCGAGTACGGGGTCGATACCCTGAGAAAGACGCAGCTCCAAGGAAAGCTGCTCGCCGCGATGCTGCGGTTCGAGCCGTGACAGGGAGGTGGGCGCATGGGCGCGAAGGACATACCCGTATGGGAGAAGTACACGCTCACCATCGAGGAAGCGGCCCGGTACTTCCGCATAGGCGAGGGCAAGTTGCGCCGCCTTGCCTCGGAGATGCCGCCGCCTGACTGGGTGGTGATGAACGGCAACCGCGTTCAGGTCAAACGCAAGGCGTTCGAGCGGTTCATCGACTCGACGGACGTGATTTAGAGGATGAAAAAGAGCCTTGGATATGCTATAATGAAAGTAGCATACCAAGGCTCTTTCCATATGGAAGGAGCGATATATGGATGTCACAGAAAAGACGGGACAACAGAAATAGGGTACTGAACACCGGCGAGAGCCAGAGGACCAACGGACTCTACGTCTTCAAATACATCGACAGGGACAAAAAACCGAAGTTCGTCTACTCATGGCGGCTGGTGGAGACCGACAGGCTCCCTGCCGGTAAGAGGCCGTGCAAGCCGCTGCGCGAGAAGGAGCGCGAGATACGCCGCGACCTTGAGGACGGGATAGACCCCATCGGCAAGAAGATGACGGTCAGCCAGCTCTACGCGAAGTTCACGAGATGCCGCCTCGACGTGCGCGAGGGGACGGAGAGGTCGAGGGCGCAGCTCAAGCGACTCCTCTTCGAGGATGCGATAGGCTCGCGGGAGATAGGCGGGGGGAAGCCGTCCGACGCGAAGGAATGGGCGCAGCGCATGAAGTCCAAGGGCTTCGCCTACTCCACCATCTCCAACCACAAGCGGTCGCTCAAGGCGGCGTTCTACTTGGCGATAGCCGATGACTGCGTACGCAAGAACCCGTTCGATTTCAAGCTCGCGACCGTCATCAAGAGGGACGTGACGGAGAGGGAGCCGCTGAGTCGGGAACAGGTGGACGCGCTGCTCGGTTTCATGCGGTCGGATGCCGTCTACCACAGGTACATCGACGAGGCGGTCATCCTCCTCGGGACGGGGCTGCGCATATCGGAGATGTGCGGACTGACCGAGACGGACATCGACCTGACGAACAGGGTGATTTTCGTGGACCACCAGCTCGCCCGCGCAGTCGGCGGGGGATACCGGGTCGATGAGCCTAAGACGGAGAGCGGCAAGCGCTACATCTACATGACCGACGAGGTGATGGCCGCGTTCGAGCATGTCATGGCATCGAGGCCGAAGGCGAAGCCCCTGAGCGTCGATGGGCGAACGGGCTTCATCTTCCTCAACAGGGACGGGCTGCCGAGGGTCGGCGGCGATTACGACCGGGTGTTCAGGGGACTGAGGCGCAAGTACGCGAAGGGCGGGGGAGTGGCGCTTCCCGAGGACATGACGCCGCACACGCTGCGCCACACGTTCTGCACGGAGATGGCGAAGGCGGGCATGAACCCGAAGGCGCTGCAATACATCATGGGCCATAAGGACATCAAGATGACGCTCGGGTACTACGCCCATATGGACGGCTGCACGGCTGCGGAGGAGATGCGACGCGTCGCGGCGTAGCAAAAACGCGTTTTACTACTCGTTTTACTACTCACGGCCATCAAGATGCGCCGGGATTCGCCAAGATACGGGAGCTTCCCCAAAAGGCGAAAAAGCCGGGAACGCCCTTGGAATCGGGCTTCACCGGCTTTCGGGAAGTTATGGGAACATGCTGGAAAATGTCGCGTTGATTTAGCAGAAAAAAATATTCAAATTTTAGAAAAAAATGTTATTATAGATATGGACGATAAAAACTGTATCATGGAAGGAATCATCAAAGTGCGCACAAAAGCTGCTTTAAGGCACGAAACGGAACAGCTTACAGCACCTGATACAGAAGACACAGAGGAAGGGCTAGTATTAAATGAGCTTGAATGAAACAAGAATTGATATACCGGCAGAGCATGTTTCCAATATTTTCGGACAATTTGACCATAATATAAAATTGATTGAACGGACCTTAAATGTTACAGTAGTGCCCCGCAATGAAGGAATCAAAGTCATTGGAGATACCGCAAATGTAGAGGGTGCATGCAAGGTGTTTGCAGAACTTTTACAACTGGCAGAGAGAGGAAATATGATTGATGAGCAGAAGGTTGCATATACACTTTCTCTTTTGGGAGAACATAAAGAAGGCTCGTTGGTAGAAATCGATAAGGACTGCATCTGCCATACGATAAACGGCAAACCGGTGAAACCAAAGACTTTAGGCCAGAAGGCTTATGTGGATGCCATCCGTAAGCAGATGATTGTATTTGGAATCGGGCCTGCCGGAACCGGAAAGACTTATCTTGCCATGGCAATGGCAATTACTGCATTTAAGAATGAAGAAGTAAATCGTATTATTTTAACCCGTCCTGCAATTGAAGCCGGTGAGAAATTAGGATTTCTTCCGGGAGATTTACAGAGCAAGGTAGATCCGTATCTTCGCCC
>ENA-OPTA01000263-OPTA01000263.1-human-gut-metagenome-genome-assembly--contig:-NODE-263-length-36954-cov-3.976639_pt1 | contig 36954 bp, 39 predicted proteins | sample MGYA00241813_ERZ501917 | MGnify/ENA primary metagenome ERZ501917 (study PRJEB25962, sample SAMEA2042408) | human gut metagenome | biome: human gut; feature: human-associated habitat; material: faeces...
TCATCTGCACCATAAATAACCGGATAGAAAGTCGGATCATGTTTTCTGCCTTCCAAAATATCTTTTGCCTTTTGATGCGTTTCATAACAAATAGAATGCGTGTCCGTCCCAGCCGTGGTGATGAGAAAATACAAAGGCTGCATTCTGGCATCACCGGAGCCTTTGGTCATAACATCAAAGAGCTTTCGGTTCGGCTGCGTGTGAAGTTCATCGAACACGACCCCATGGATGTTGAAGCCATGCTTGGAGTAGGCTTCTGCCGAAAGCACCTGATAGAAGCTGTTGGTCGGAATGTACACGATACGCTTTTGTGAGGTTAGAATTTTCACCCGCTTGGAAAGGGCAGGGCACATTCGCACCATATCCGCTGCTACGTCAAATACAATGGCAGCCTGTTGACGGTCGGCAGCACAGCCATACACCTCCGCACGTTCTTCACCGTCACCGCAGGTGAGCAGCAGGGCAACTGCAGCAGCAAGCTCTGATTTGCCATTTTTCTTCGGGATTTCAATATATGCTGTGTTGAATTGTCGATAGCCATTCGGTTTCAAGATTCCGAACAGGTCACGGATAATCTGCTCCTGCCAGTCCAGCAATTCAAACTTTTTTCCTGCCCATGTGCCTTTGGTATGACTAAGGCATTCAATAAAAGAGACGGCATAGTCTGCCGCCTTTTTGTTATACTTGGAATCCTCCGCCATAAAACGGGTCGGTTTGAATTTTGCCATTGTTCTCACCTCCAAACAAAAAAGACCTGCCCAAAAGCAAGTCTGCATCATTTATTTTAACACTCTCAAGGGGCTGTTTTGTAATCGAGATTCCATTCCAATTGTAACCATGTTACCATACAATTTCAAGTATAGCAAGTCATAACGAAAAAATATACTGCACAAATATATGGCTCAGATTTTGTGTACTATATTTCTTCGGTACGAGTCACAGCCCCTTGGGTTAGGGGCTGTGTGGAAAGTGCAGGGAAGTTTATCTTCCAGTCATGCACTCCCATTCAAATTCGCAGGCATTTTCGTATTCCTCATCAAAAAGGGCATCGTCATCGATGTAGTTTTCCTTGAAGTCGATTCTGTCAATGCCTTCAAAAATCGTTTCATTTTCCTCAGCATCCGCCTTTGCAAGGTCTTCTGCGTTTTTCTCAACCCATGCTGTGAACTCTTCATCGTCCATTCTGTCCTCGTTTTCAATTTCAAGGTCGTATTCGTAGTCCGCATCAAACCAAGTGATGACCGCCATTGTGATTTCTGTTCTTTCGTTCCAATCTGCTCTGTTTGCCATTGCTCTTGCCTTTGCGATTCCGTATGATACCATTGTGTTTTCCTCCGTATTTCGTGGTTTTTTGGTTGTTTTCCCTTTCGGTGATTACATATTACCGCATAGTGTGTATAATTGCAAGCGGCTAAACTGCCAGAATATACAGTTTGAAAATCGCCCCTGTATTGTGTAGATTATGACAGCAAAAAAGCAGCCGCCACGTTTGCGTTTGTGGCGTTGCTTTTCAAATTGGAAAGGTATTCGGAATCGGTTTTACTTGCCGTTACAGGCGAATGTGTGGGCTGTCAGTCCCTGATTGCAATCGGCATCAGACCGTTTGGTGTGGGAATGAAAAGTTCAATATTCCAAAATCGCTGTTTGTACTTTTTCATAAGTTCAGGAGAAAGGTCTGTAAAATCTTCTGTTCCAAGACCTGTGATGAAAAATGTACCTTTTATGATGTCGCTTGTTTCAGGGAGCATTCTGTTCCACTTCGTATCGGATTTCAACTTTGATTCGTCATCACAAACAAGGGCGATCTCATCTTCAAAAGGGTATATCGCTTGCAGATACCCGCCGACCGTTTTCTGCATGGATTCCAGACTGCCGTCAATTTCAGCTTCTCTTGGACGTTTTATTGGTTCAACGATCAATATTTTCATTGGGTTTCCTTTCTGAGCCATCGGTGGGGCAGTTGGTTCTGCCCCTTGGCTCTGTTGTTTTAGTTCAGGCGGATGCGGATCGCAGGAATTTCTTCAGGAGTTCCCCATGCACAATCGTACTTTGCTTTGCAAAGGCTGTCGAAGTGGCAGCCAAGTTCTTCAAGTTGGTGAAGGTTTCTCAAAAGTGCTGTGCTTGCATCTGCGATAAGAACCGTAGTTAATCCTGCATTTCTTAAGGTTTCAACGAAGTCCTCCATGTCGCCTTCAAAAGGAAGATCTCTGACAAGAAGTTCTTCGCTGTCGGTGCAGGTGTCAAGGTATGCTCTGTATGCATAACCTGCACCGTTGGAAAGATTTTCAAGGCTTTCAAAGTAGTTTCTGATTTTTTCATTCATCGTGTTTTCCTCCGGATTTCGTTGTTTTTCGGTCGGTTTTGCCGTTCCGTTGTGTTGTATATTACCGCATTTCAGGAAGATAGTCAACGGTATTTGCAAGAATAAATGTAACAAACATCACCGAAAATCGAAGGGGCATATTGTGTAGAATATGTCAGAAAAAAACAAGCCCCACAAAGCCACTGTGTGCCGCCATTTTCTGAAAGGGTAAACTTTACGGAGGGGTGAAAATATTGGCTGTGTGGGCAACGTGGCGGCTTGTATCTGCCTTATCCGCAGGTGCTGCGGTGAATAATGCTGATGATTTTTTCCTGTTCTTCTTTGGAAATACCAATGCTTTCGAGAGCCTCACGGATTCCGCAGTCGGGGCAAATCAGCGTTTCATTATCAGTTCTGGAAAGTGCAGGAACTTCAGTATAAACACATCCGCATTTCGGACAGGTTCTTTCAGTCGGGGTTTCATTTTTCATTGTTGGCAACTCCTTTCAGACTTTTTTCATAGGCTTCATCAAGGTACTTGAAATCAAATCCGAAAATGGTGTATCCGAATTTGCAGGTGCTGACATATGCAGAAGTTGGAATTCCAAACCTGCGTTCTTCATGCATGATATACACAAAAGCATCAATCATTTTTCCGGTTTCGGAAAGTCTGATTTTCATATTTTTCTTGTAGTAGAAATTAGGATAGCCCTCGTAAATATCAAGGTTGTGTTCATCGGCGGCAGTCACTTCCCAGACTGCAACCGGAACAACTGAGCCTTTCTTTTTTTCAATGGTAAGGTAAGAGCCTGTTTTGCTGCCTTTGTAGAGAAGTTCATAATCCCCGATAACCGCCGTTCCAACGATTTTTGCTGTGGGGCATCTGAATTTCATCTGACGGACATTGAGGTTTGAACCGTAGGCGATATAATATCTTTTCATTTCAAATCTCCTTTTTGTAGATTCCGCTTTGCGGTAGTCACATATTAACTCTTTTTCGGAGTAAATGCAACCCGCTAAATCTACAAAATATCTGTGCCTTTTCTTGTGTGGTATTTGTTCAGATTATACTTTGTAAAATCAGGGGCTGTGTGGGATTGTTTGGCTTAATTTATTTGGTTGGAAAACTATCCACAAAAGCAACGTGGGCGGCTGTGTTGCCACCCGTTGCCTTTAAGGTGCGAGCCTTTTCAGGCTCTGCCATATCTGAAAGCCGCATCTCCGTCAAGGTTCTTAGTAAGAAAACTTCTCGCTGTGGAGAACTCTTCGCCAACCAGTCCCAATCGAATCAGCCATGTTCGCATTGCAAATTTTGGATTTTCCGTTTGCTGTGGTTTTGGACTTGCTGTTTTCAGTTCCTTTGCCATTTCGGAAAGTGCAAGGCAAAGTTGAATGTAGCTTTTCAATTGTCCTGCGTGAAGTCCGTTTTTCTTTTCTGCTGTAGGCTTGTCAAACTGGAAAAGTCGAAATTCGATTGTGCTTTTTGTAAAGGTTGCGTGGAAGTTCAGCATATGGTATCTGCTGTCATTGTAATGCTGATTTCTGCCGTAATTCGCACCGTTTGCTGTGTACCAGATGTCTGCAAGCTGTGCCATTGTGGTTGGCTTCTTTTTGTTCAGCTGTTCAATGAATCTTGGGTTTACCGTTCTGCAATATCTGTTCATTCTGCACTGGTCGATTTTCAAAGCATCTGCAATCAGTCTTTCGTGGCTTGCCATGATGTTTGCAAGGTTTCTGAGGCTTTGCGGTGTGTGTCCGTTCGCTCCGATGTGAATATGAACTCCTGCCCCAATCTCTGCGTGGCTTACTGCTCCTGCCTTGCGAAGTCTTCTCACAAGCTCCTGCAAGATTTCAATGTCGCTGTATGTAAGAATCGGCGTTACCATTTCGCATTTTTCAGCATCACATCCTGCAATGCTGACATCTTTCTGGAATTTCCATTCTCTGCCCTGTGCATCCCAAGCTGACCAGGTGCTGTATCCGTTTCGACTTGCTGTGAATTCATATCTGCCTGTTCCGAAAAAGTCTGCGGCAAGCTTTGCAGCTCGTTCTCTTGTGATGTGGTTCATCTCAATTTCAACCCCAATGGTCTGATTTTTCAGGTTTTCAATCTGTCTTTCTGTTTTAGCGTTCATGGTATTTTCCTCCGTAATTTCGGGCTTTCTGCCCTTTCGTTGTATCACATATTACCGCATTACGGAGGATATAGCAATACGATTACTACACAATCTTTTCGGCTGTATTTCCGCGAATAATTGTGTAATATACAGTCTTGCTTTCCTTGATTTTCTATGGTAAAATACAGTACGATGGAATAGGTTCTGCCTTATTTTTCGGCTGCCACAACCTTGAAAGAATCCACTTCGGGAATCAGGGCAAGAGAAGAGCCGTTCTGCCATTTCATGTGTATGGAACCCAAATCATCGATATGGGTAACCTCACCGATCGTTCCGGGAAGAATGGGATATTTTTCATTTCGCATAGAAATCAGCTGTATCTTTGTCCCAACGGGATACTGTTTTCTGAGATTTTCAAGATATGCTTTATTCGGAAACTTCATTATTTGCTACCTTTCTGAAAGCCGAACTGCCTGAAAGATTTCTAAGCAGTACCTTTCTTGTTGACTTGTACTCTACACCAATCATGCCAAGGCGAAGGAGATAACAACGCATTGTGTATTTGGGATTATCGCTGGTTTCAAGCTTATTGTTGATACGTTTCTGATTCTTTGCAAATTCGCAGAGCATGGAAATGAAAGTGCAGTAGGCATTTGCATCACCATCATTTTCAGCGGTAAACCAAGGAAAGCAAATCTTGTCTGCTTCAGCGACGATTTTAAGGTTGTCAGTTTTGAATGCAGCCTTGAAAAGTTCACCCTTATTTTCTACGATTTTTCTGAGCCTGTCGATTGTAGCATCATCAACCAGTTCCAAAGGCATCTCTACCGTCAGACCGTTTTCTTCTTCATCAAGTGGAACATCATAACCTCTGCTTGCAAGTTCACTAATCAGCATATCAATCTCTTTGCTGTCAGCAGAATCGCTGATTTCAAGATTACCCTCTTTGGTAACGGTGTAAAAGTCACCAATTTTGTATGCACAAGTCGGCATGAACTGATATTCGGCAGGAGCACCAATAATCTCGCTGACTGTTTTTGCAAGTTCTTTTCGTTTTTCTCCTATAAGCTGAAATTCAATTATCATATGTTTGACCTCCTTTTTGGTAGTACACATGATAACTCAGAATGGCACAGATAGCAAGTGTGGGATATGTAGAATTATTTCCCCTCGTTTTGTGCATAATAGGCGATTCCTGCCAGCACAAACAAAGCGTTGCTTGAAGCGATACCATTTCCCCACATTTTATAGGCAGCACTATCAGAATACGGATTCTTCAGCCACTTTTCAATCTGCTTACGGGATTTTGGTTTGCAGGTCTTACCGATAGCTTTGTTGTATGTTTCAAAAACATTCTGCCACCAATTTATCTGTTCTTCGGTCGGATTTTCAATGCCAATATCATCACACCACCAAGTCGGCATACCTTGCAGTAACGCACATTCCTGGGGTGTCAGTCGTCTTACGATGTATTCAATTTCAGGAGTGCTGTCATTGACAACAGGCGGGTCTTTGTAATCCGATGCTACAAGTGTGTTTGCTTTTTCCTTTTTAGCAACAGTATGGTGGGAATTTTTGCTTGTGGAGTATTTCGGATGAGCGATTCCGCCTGCCCCCGATGCAACGATTGTAGGAGATTTTTCTTCTTCCACCTGAAAACTGAATCGTGCGTTGTATCCCTGATTCATGGCAGGTCTGCCGATGCCATACGATACAGCATGATTTTCCGTACAATTCAGCGTATACATGGTTTCCGATTCCTTGTATCCGTCACCATGATGTGAAGGTCTGCTGCCGTTTCCTTCAACTACTACCATTCCGCCTTGATTTTTGCAAGGTGACTGATTGCTGGTATCAATGGTTCTTGAAGTATCTGCTTCATAAAATCCGCTGTTTGGATTGTTCGACAGCATAGAATTACTGTATTTTCCACAGATACCATATGCCTTTGGAACGAAAAGTGTCTGGTCGTTATTGCAGGAAAGAGTAGCAGATTTGTTTTTCTGAATCAACGCTCCACGTCCACCATTTCCGTGACCACATCGTATTTTCAGTGTTGCAGGAACAACCGATGATTCCACCACAAAAGGCTGATTGTTTCCGCCTGTTCCATAAGTTGCAGAAACTGTCTGAGCAACATTAAGAGGTCCTGTGTATCTGGTATCCTGAGAATGATTCTCGAACATCAGTCCTGAGCCTGTTTCTTCAGAGCAGTTTCCAAAACTTTGGGCAGTTTCTTGCCACGCTCTGAAGCTCTCCGCAGAATACCCAGACACGCCTTCTGACTCAAATAATATTTTTGAGGCACATCCGCCCTCAAAATCTGCGACAAGGTAGACACGCATTCTTCTCTGGGGTACGCCCCAGTATTGAGCATCGAACGTCCTGTAGGCGACAGAGAAATTTTCACCCATGATTTCTCCTGCCTTTGTCCATTTTTCAGGTTTAGGAACAGATAAATCTGCGTCTTTAATCTTGCAGAGTTCTTCAAGAACACATCGGAAGTCTTCTCCGCCATTTGAGGAGAATGCTCCTGTGACGTTTTCCCACACTGCAAATCTCGGATATTTTCCATTGGTTGCACCTCTCATTTCCTTTATGATTCTGATTGCCTGAAAGAAAAGTCCTGAACGCTCTGCATTCAAGCCCTGACGCTTGCCTGCAACTGAAAGATCAGTACAGGGCGAGCCAAAGGTAATAATATCCACAGGTTCAATTTCTGCACCGTTGACGCTGTTGATGTCACCAAGGTGCTTTACAAAAGGCAGTCGCTTTTCGGTTACAGCGATAGGAAAAGGTTCAATTTCTGATTTCCAGACAGGCACAATGCCGGAAAGCATAGCCATCATGGGGAATGTTCCTGAGCCATCAAAAAGGCTGCCGAGCGTAAGAGGTTTATTCATCAGGCTTTTCCACCTCTTTTACAAGTTCACAGTAAGGTATCTGCTGTCCGTCACGGATAACATACACACCGTCAGCATCGCCGGTATCCTCAACATAGCGGCGGAGAATAACAGATGCATACTTTTCATCCAGTTCCATTGTGTAACAAATGCGGTTCATTTGTTCGCAAGCCATCAAAGTAGAACCGCTGCCGCCAAACGTATCAATAACTACACCATTTGCCTGTGTGGAATTTCCGATAGGATAGCTTAAAAGGTCAAGTGGCTTTGAAGTTGGGTGATTTGCATTGCGTTTCGGCTTATCAAAATTCCAGATGGTCGTTTGCTTGCGATCTGAATACCAATGATGCTTGCCGTTCTGCATAAAGCCATACAGCACAGGTTCGTGCTGCCACTGATAATCCGAGCGGCCAAGTACAAGGCTGTCTTTTACCCAGATACAGCAGCCGGCAAGATGAAATCCGGCATCAATGAAAGCCTTTCTGAAATTCAAGCCCTCTGTGTCGGCATGGAATACATAAGCCGAGCCGCCTTTTTCAAGGTGGTCAGCCATACACTTGAATGAAGCAAGAAGAAAGTTGTAGAATTCTTCGTTCTTCATGCTGTCATTCTGAATGGTAAGTCCACTGGAACTCTTGAAAGAAACTCCATAGGGCGGATCGGTCAGAATAAGGTTTGCCTTTGTATCTCCCATAAGAGCAGATACATCTTCCGCAGAAGTAGCGTCGCCGCACATCAGCTTATGTTTTCCGACAATCCAGATATCGCCATGCTGTACAAATGCAGCCTTTTCAAGTGCCTTGGTAAGGTCAAAATCATCGTCTTTGACTTCATCACCGCTGTTTGTATCAAATAAATCAGCAATTTCAGATTCATCGAAACCAGTCAAACCAAGGTCAAATCCGAGATTCTGTAACTCTTCCATCTCAACAGCAAGCAAATCATCGTCCCAGCCTGCGTCCAATGCCATACGATTGTCGGCAAGAATATATGCCTTTTTCTGTGCCTCTGTGAAATGGTCAACATATACACAAGGAACTTTCGCCATGCCCTCAGCCTTTGAAGCCTCAAGTCTGCCGTGACCTGCTATGACGTTGTAATTTTTGTCTATGATTATCGGGTTGATAAAACCGAACTCACGGAGGGAAGAACGCAGTTTCAGAATCTGTTCTTTATTGTGTGTACGAGCGTTATTTGCATAAGGCACTAACTTGTTGATGTCAACAAGCTGAAATTCTGTGGTCATTGTCATCTGTAATTCCTCCTCTGCTGAATTCTGAGCATACCTCTTCGGGCGGCATCCATATTGCCTTTGACAGCCTGTCCTTTTATCGTGCGGTATTGCTGTTTGGTCATGTTGTTTCTCTGCTGTTTCAGTTCTCTCCAGAATTGAACATCTGCTTTCATGTATTTCTCACTTTCTGCTTCTCAGTAATTTTTCCATCATATCTTCCTGCGGATTGCCCTGAAATTCCACAGAGCAGTTTTCACGGACTATCTGAAAAATCTGATTCCAGATTTGGTTTGCCTGTTTCATGTAATTCTGTGACATCGCTACATAGGGAGAGGCAATTGCCGCACCAGTTGTAGGATGTTTGGAAATGTATCCGTACTTTGTAACAATCTGCTCGCAGTGAATCCAACGGGAAATGCTCATGGCATACTGTTCCACAAGCTGACGGCTGACGATCTTCTCGCAGGAACGTTCTTTCAGCCATTGATAAGTTTCTGTATACACATCATCTGCAAGGAGTTTTGTGCCGTCACGCTGTAATTCTTTCATGAAATCTCTGACAGGCGGTGTTTCAGCAGATTCTATATCCGCAGGCTGCATCATAACTTCCGCCGATTTTCCCTCAGCAATCTTCTCAGTGAGTGCCTTTCTTGGTCTTCCTGCACCTGGTCTTGCACCGCCTCGGTTTGTACCGTCTTTCGCCATGATGTCATCACCTCCGAAAAATCAAAGAAAATCAAACAAAACTTAAAATCGGGCATAAAAAATGCCGACTGCAAAAGTCGGCAAAGTTAGCTGTTATCAGTGTTTTTCAGTATTTTTATCTCTGAGGGGTCAATAGGGTGTTTGAATACCCATTTTTGTGCGTAAGAGGGGCCACCGGTCAATGTTTTGCCTATTGTTAGAGATTTTTATACCCCAGAGGCTTTTCAGTATGTATAAACAGGGTTCTTATCTTCCGTCCATGTCTTTTTATCATGGCACGGTTTGCATAAGGCTTGCCAGTTGGATTCGTCCCACATCAAAGCAGGGTTGCCACGATGCGGTTGTATGTGGTCGACCACAGTTGCAGGAACGTATCGTCCTTGCTGCATACAGCGTACACACATCGGGTGTTTGCGGAGGTAAGCTTTACTGAGCCTACGCCATTTGCTGTTGTAACCACGCTTTGCAGCTGACGGTCTGTCAGGCTGTTTATGTATCTTGCAGTATCTGCTGTCGGTAAGGTTCGGACAGCCTGGGTAACTGCAAGGGTGCTTACACTTCTTCGGCATTCTCTCACATCCTTTTTTCTGATTATAATAATACCACATTTTCTTAGTGGCTTTCAATGGCTTTTAGTGGCGAGTTTATAATTTTCTGCACTTCATTCAATGCTCTGCCGTGCATACGATAAACCCACCTTAAATCTGTAGACATCAGCAAGGCGATTTGTTCCCATTTCTTAAATTGCAAGTAACGCATCTCCAGGATTGTTCTGTATTCCGCAGGTTCAATTCTGTTTACAACACGCATGATCTCACGTTTCAAATTCACCAAGGTATCAATATCCCTGTCGATTTCACTTTCAAGGTCGATGATTTTTACAACGGTTTCTTCCATTCGGGAAGTGTTTCTGTTTGGACTGTGCGGCATATCGCTGTAAACTGTTGTAGCTTTTGTCGCAAGCTCGTTCAGGTTTCTAATTTGTTCAATTTTAGAATTGATCTGCATATCAAGATAACGTGCCTGTTCCATGTATTCTTTTGCTGTCATATTTCCTCCAGTTCCGCCTTGACCGCTGACATCAAGGCTGTCTGTGTTTTATCTTTTTCGGTAAGTGCTTTCAGAATTTTTTCATCAACCGTACCTTTTGTGATGATATGCTGAATAACAACAGTTTCGGACTTCTGCCCCTGTCGCCATAATCTTGCGTTGGTTTGCTGATAAAGTTCCAAACTCCAGGTCAGCCCAAACCAAACAAGAAAATTTCCTCCTGTCTGTAAATTTAATCCGTGACCTGCACTTGCGGGATGTATCAATGCGACCTGCAATTTTCCGCTGTTCCAGTTCTTTATGCTTTGTGCTGATTTGATTTCCTGATACTGAACTCCAAGCTTGCTAAGCCTTTCAGCAATTCTCGTTCTGTCGTGCTTGAACCAGTAAGCCACAAGAACCGGTTTCCCGTTTGCTGATTCGATAATATCCTCCAATGCATCAAGTTTTCGGCTATGTATCGGGATTATCTCTCCACTATCATCATAAATTGCACCATTTGCCATCTGACACAGTTTGTTTGAAAGTGCCGCTGCATTTGCTACTGTGATCTCCGTATCCTGAACCTCAAGAATCAATTCATCTTTCAATTCTTTATATTTTTCTTTTTCAGAATCAGACATCTTCACCATGTATTCGTTTGAAATGAGTTCAGGCATTTTCAAGTGGTCAATTGCTTTCATGGAAACCGTAATGTCCGATATTTTCTCGTATATCCTTTCTTCTGCATCAGGCAGAGGTTTATAGGAATACACGATATAGCCGTTCTGCTTATCCGGCTTGAAATATTCGTTTCTGTATTGTCCGATAAATCTTCCCAAGCGTTCTCCCATATCCAGCAGACGGAACTCCGCAAATAAGTCCATAAGTCCGTTGCTTGCAGGAGTGCCTGTCAATCCTACGATTCGTTTCACCATTGGTCTGACCTTCATCAATGCTTTGAATCGTTTGCTCTGATGGTTCTTAAACGAACTCAATTCATCAATTACGATCATATCGTAATCGAATGTTGTATTGCTGACAAGCCAGTCCACATTTTCACGATTGATGACGTAGATGTCGGCATCTGCCTTTAAAGCTGCAATGCGTTCTTCTGCTGTTCCGACTGCAACACTGTATCTCAGGAGCTTCAGATGATCCCATTTTTGCACTTCTGCCGACCATGTATCTCTTGCTACTCTCAGCGGTGCGATAATCAAAACTTTTCTGACTTCAAACAGGTCATATATCAGATTGTTAATGGCAGTCAGAGTTGTAATTGTCTTGCCAAGACCCATATCAAGCAGAAGTGCTGCAATTTTGTGTTCTTCAATAAACTTAACTGCATATTCCTGATAATCATGAAGCTTCATTGCTCATCACCTCTTTTATGATTTTGTCGATGTCCTCTAAGGCATCAAGGACGTAAACCCTGAAGCCTAACCGCCTCAGAAGTCTGTGTCTTGAAAGCTGTAGAGGTCTTGGTTTCTGATTTGGTGCTTTGACTTCCACAAAGGCAAACCTGCCATGCGGTAAAAGCAGTAAACGGTCTGGCATTCCATCGAAACCGGGAGATACAAACTTCGGACAAATCCCGCCATGCTTTTTTACTGCCGTTACAAGTTTCTGTTCTATCTTTTTTTCTCGCATTCCATTCCTCCTGAAATTCACAAGACACAACTGACACAACAGTTTCGGAAAAATCCTATACGTGCGTATGTGCGTATACACGCTTACGTTATTCTCTATAAAATAGATTTCATTTAATATAGAAATTCTTGTGATACTTGTGTCAGTTGGTGCTTGGAAGTGCCTGTTTTCAAGGCTTTTTTATGGTTCACAACTTCTGCAGGATACACAAGAGGACAGAATCACAACCTCTCGTAAATCCTCTGCCTTCCATAGATGGCAAGCTTTCTGATTTTGTCGGTTCTCTGCCAACCGTCCACTTTGGTCATAAGGGCAGCTATCGCATATGAATCTGACGGTTTGAGATCCGATAAATTTCTGCAAAAACATTCACTCCATATTTCCGCATTGCTGACCGACTTTCTCTGCACCGTACCCTTTGCCGCAGTATTGTCCGTGAGAAAATTTCTTCTCTCATATAAATCCATGTGACTCCAGTTATCCGGTAAAAGTGTATTTAAATATTCCTCCACCATACCCTGGCGCTCATCGCTTTCCATTGCATCAATCTGTTCGCTCAATGCTTCACTGCTTTCCTGCGAATTCAGATACAAAGGCTCGCCCTGCCCATACAGGTACTTTGCCTCTGCCCACATCTGCAGAACTTCTTCTCTGGTAATATCCCATGATTTACGCTTGCTCTGCCCGGTTACCTTAATCGGCCAAAAGCGGCGATTGCCTGTAATATCACGGAGAAATCCGGTCTCGGAGTTGGTGGTGCCCACAATAATGCATTGCCTTGGGTGGCTCTCAATCGTTCTTCCATAGGAAGGACGGTAAATATCATCAGTACGGCTGACAAAGGCTTTCACTACCTCTACATCCGCTTTTTTGAGTCCTGCCAGTTCGCCCAGTTCCAAAATCCAGTATCCCTGCAGTTTCTCCGCACCGCTCTTGTCCTTCATATCCGTCAGATTCAAGCTGTCGGAATAATACTCATTTCCCATCTTTGCGAAAATCGTAGACTTGCCGCAGCCCTGCGGACCCACCAATACAACAACCGAGTCAAACTTAGTACCCGGCTCGTAAATTCTCGCTACCGCCGCCACAAAGGATTTTCTGGTCGCAGCCTTAACATATTCCGTGTTATTCGCACCAAGGAAATCAATATACAGATTTTCAAGCCTTACCACACCATCCCATTCCGGCAGTTCGTCAAGCCAATCACGAAGAGGATTGAAATGCCTGTCCTCGACCACCTTGGTAAAAGCCACATCGTGGTTTCGACTGGAGAAAGTTTCATAACGGATGTCGATGAGTGCCTTCAGCTGTGCTGTGTCCGCATCTCTCCAGAACTTATTGTCACTGGGTCTTGTCCACGGAATGGCACCTGTAATCTGCACTCTGCCTACCATTTCATTCAATGCAATATTGGCAAAATCGGGGTCATTATTTAGAATAAGCATCAGATTCCATACACTGTTTTCGAGGCATTTGCTTCTGGGCATATAGCGGAGTTTGGTCTGCCAGTTGGTATCCTTCGAAAAATCGTCTGCCGCCCTTTGCTTCTTTTCCTCCAGGTCCTGCAGCTTGACTTTGTCCAGTGTCATGGCAAACTCGCACATCAGCTTATATGATTTTTTCTCATCGTCCTCACTGAATTTATGAAGGCGGACAAGGTCAAAGGCATTGCACAGTTTACCGCCTGCGGGGTCTGTTGCATGGTGGCTGTAGGAGAATTTATCATCGTAAATTACAACACCAGCAGAACCCTCGCCGGGAATAAAATCATATCTGCCGGAGGTATCTGCGGTCGGCTCATACACACCTTGAAGAAACTCATCAATTGCCGTGCTGATAGGGAAATAAACACGGTTGAACAGACCAACCACGCCCTCTTTTTCAAGCGGGTCTTTCTGCTGTTTGACATTATGGTCAGATGCCTTGCTCTCCTTCGGTGTGGTAGGGAGCAGAGAACAATCTCTCCAATTAGGATGCTTCGCAAAAATCGTGTCCGGGTCAAGCCAGTCACCGTCTATTGTGTCAAAGAGGTATTCTCCATTGGACGGACAGGTCGGCCAGTACATCAGCTGATGCGGAGAAAACGAACACGGGTCAAGCATACTGATAAAGCCGTTATCCTGGGCATAATATCTTGCAGCCGCATTGAATTCATCCGGGGACATATCACGGCTGACCGGAATAATCATTCTCGCCCTCGGATGCTCCGGGGTGTGGCTGTGGGTGGTGTAATAGCAGCCCTTGTTGGAAATTTTGCTGCCGATGTTCTGCAAAAACTCTGTTTCAATGTTGTCAAGGTCATATACCAGCATGGAACGGCACACCACTTTATTTGCCTGCCTGCGGTTATCACGCAAATGTCCGGCAACAAATCCGCCTTTGTCCTTGATATCATCACGCTGACCTTTGGGCAGTTTCGGATATTCTTCTGCCGTTTCTGAAGTATAAATAGGACTGCGCAAGCGGTCACATAATTCATCGAATCGAATCGTTTTATTCGACCAGAATTTTGCCGTTCTGCCGTTCCCATAGGCAATACTCAAATCACGCATTTTCTGTAACCTCCTTCAAATCACTGCCAAAATAGCGCAGTCTGTAATTTTTCCTTTTGGCTCTCCTGATTTCAGCATCCATTCCGGCTGATACAATTTCTCCGAACACCCAAACCTCGCTGCAATGGCTCATCAGCACATTCCCAAAATGAAGCCCCAGCTCACGTGACCTTAAATCGTTATCATTAAGAAACTGTGGAAACAGCAAATGCGGAGCAATGGGGATATACCCCTGCTCCACAGCAAATCGACTGTACTTTCGTGCATTTGCAATGTTCCCGGCAATATCTCCGGAAAACGGGGAGCATACATACACAATCGGTCTGTATGCTCTTGCCGCTTTTGTTTCCTTCTCGATGGATGTCAGTGCTTCGTAGGTAGTTGGATCAGGGTAGCCTTCGCTGTTATACCTGCTCACACCCACAAACCGCACCTCCTATCAGCTTTCTGCTGCAGTTATCGCAAAGGACTGCTGTGCCAAACAGGTCAACATCACCATCTGCAAATACCTCTGCAAGGTCGACCTGCACCTCCGAACCGCAGTGCGGACAGCGGCAGAATACATTTTCATCGTTGATTTCAATGGAAACCTCCATCGCATCATTCAGCTGTTCTTTCACATAAAACATCTTATTTGTCCTCCTCTAATTTGGTTTTGTACCATTCAAGATGGCGTTTTCTGTCTTCGTAAGCAGGGAATGCCACGAGCAGACCCACATCAACTTTCTGCAGGATTTCCAACATTGCAATCTGTTCTTTAGTCAGATACGGTCTGATGCTTTTGCCTTTTTCGATGTTATTGGCAAGTCTGAACTGTTTTGCAGTCATGCCCAGAACAATGCGATTTAACATATCGCACTCATTGCTGAAGTGATAAGGCTTCGGCTTGTCATGGAGCAGCTTGATATTTTCGGTCAAAAGCGGGAACTCCTGTCTTGCAGATACCAGGTTCTTAATAAAAGCATCCATTTCATTAAATCTGCGAATGTACAGTTCTTTGAACTTCATAGCCTTTTGCCCGGTATATCCCATTGCCAGCATTGTAAAACCGTCACGGGTCATGCAGTAGCACGGCTGCTTTTTATTCTGGTTGTTGGTGTATGAGGACGGCGCAAAATTGCGCTGTCTGAATTCTTCACTTAACCCGGATGTTGGGTCAGTGATTTTGCGGATATCACGCAGCACCTCTTTATGGTTCTTCTCAAAAAACTCCGCTACAAACAAGCTGTCTACTCTTGCGGTGTCATGGGCATCGGCAAAAATGCCGTATTCGTCTTTGGGTATCAATTCTTTCATAAAAATACCGCCTTTCATAAAAGTAGGGTCTTGCCCTCTGATAGTGAAAGGACAAAACCCTGCGTTTTAAGAACCGTATTTTTAATCTTTTTTATAGAAGCTGCATTCGTACCCATCTGCACGGAGAAGCAGACCCGGAATCCATGCCGGAGTTCTGCCCATCTGCTCACATATGGCATCAAGGGAAACTCCCATACTGCATTCAATAATCAATTCGTCATGCACATGACCGCAGATAAAGCAATGCGACAAGGTTCTCATGGAATGAGCCAAAATATCCCTGCTGATTGCCTGCACGATATTTTCGACAAACTTGGGGCCATAACTTTCGATGCGTTCCCATTTCTTCGTACCGCCGACACCTTCATAGGTTACAGACTCACCGCCGAAACGGTTCTCTCCCATGCGAGGTTTCACATAAGAAAGCTGTCTGCCGGAAGGGAGCTTGATGAAAAGCATACCGCTCTGATAGATAAAACGGATACCATGCGTTTCGGTCGGCACTCTCTTTTTCACAGTTTCCTTGACACATCGGTCAACCTCCCACCAGAACCTTACGATATTGGGATTGGCGGCTCTCCAGGAATCTACAAGCGGCTGTAATTCTTCTTCATCAAGTCCCATATCAAGGGCACCCATCGCTTTCAAAGCACCGACCGAACCGCCGTAGCCGAGAGCCAATTCAGCGATTTTGCCCTTTTGACGGAGGTTTCCGTTGACACCGTGCTTTTCCACAGGAACACCAAACATGGCGGATGCCGATGCACAATAAATATCCCCGTTATTCGCAAAGACCTCTGTTCGCCAGTTTTCTTTTGCAAGATGCGACAGCACCCTTGCTTCAATTGCCGAGAAGTCCGCTACCACAAATTTCATTCCCGGTCTTGGCACAAAGGCAGTGCGGATAAGCTGTGAAAGTGTATCCGGGATATCATCGTATAAAAGTTCCATTGCATCATAATTGCCGGACTCCACCAATTCTCGTGCCTGTTCCAAATCCGGCATATGATTTTGAGGTAAATTTTGCAGTTGTATCATTCTGCCTGCCCATCGGCCACTGCGGTTGGCCCCGTAAAATTGAAACATCCCTCTGGCTCTGCCGTCCTCACAGACTGCATTCTGCATCGCCTGATATTTTTTCACGGAGGACTTGGATAACTGTTGCCTTAAGAGCAGAACCTCCACCAGTTCCTTTGGGGCAGTTTTGACCGCCTGTGCCACTTCCTTTTTGCCAAGGCTGTCCATCTCCAAACCGTTATCCAAGAGCCACTGCTTCATCTGCACCACGGAGTTTGGGTTATCAAGGTCAGTCAATTTCTGCATTTTCTCTGCCAGCTCCGCCTTGGATTTTGCATCAAAAGCGATGGCATTCTCCACCACCGCCATATCAAGAGCAATCCCTCGGTCATTGATTTCCTGGTCAAGATGGTACTCATCCCACACAAAATCTGGTACAGGGAATTTTTTCAGCCTATCCTGTATGGACATCTCCACTTCTACATCTCTCTTGTTATAGAAAATGAAGGTATTCCATTTCTCCATATCATGCTCCGGCAGATTGCGTGTCCTGCCGCCGTTCACTTTGGTTGGCTTGCAGGGAACACAGAAATACCTTATGAGGTCTTTGCCTTCCTTCAGCTTCTGTTCTTCCAATCCCAATACCGTGCCGGCTCCCGCAAGAGATAACGGCAGACCCATATATGCCGCCCATATCATGGAGCATTTCCAGGCAGAGGGATCAAGGTAATCTCCTACAGTATCCTCGTTAATGCTGTAGCTGTGAAAATATGCCGGGTAGTTCCTTTGCAGCCACACCGACAAACAGATTCTCTCGAATGCCGCATTATATGCCCACTTGGTCACGGTATCATCAGTCAGTGCTTCAACAATCTTCATCGACACGGTATCGCCCTGTGCCAGGTCATAGACCACGACCTCACCGCCATTTACGGATACACCAAACAGCAGAATTTCAAAATTAGGTGACTGGGCATATTTATAGACCCCGCACTTCTGCAAATCCACATCAGAAAAGGTCTCCAAGTCCAAGGACAATGTTTGTATTTTCTTCATATTGTCACTCCTTCATATAAGCAAAGCGGCGAAGAATACACCTCCGCCGCCCGCTGTCATTTACTCTGCCTTATCAGCAGACTCTTCATTTTTCTTACGCTTTTTCTCCTTGTGCTTGTCAATGGCATACTTAATGAGAAATCCCACATCCGCAAGGAACATTCCCATCACAGCACCGAAACACATGGAAAGCATAATGCGCTGAACCATTGTCATCGTATACCGCCTCCTTATGCGAGAAAATCGTCATCCGCATCGGTAGCAAAATCGTCCTCGGCACGGCTCTTTCCGCCAAGAGGCTCTCCGTCCTTAATCTTCTGAAGATTATTCAAACCGCAGGCGATACCCTTATTCCCATTGGAATTGAAGGCATAGAAGTTGATGGATGCACGGCCATATACACCGCTGTACACCTCACTGCGGTCAAGAATCGGCTGACGGTCTGCATCAACAATACCGGGAGCAGTCGCAGAGTTGGCATTGACGAAGTAACAGCCTGCATACGCTGCATCGTCGGGTCTTTCCAAATCTCCGTCACGAAGAGGAGTCTTGAGAATAGACAGAGCAGGTACACTCTTGCCATTGCCCTTCAGCTTGGACTCGCCCTCTTCATAAGCAGACTGGATAGCCGCCTTAATCTTGTTTACCGTTGCGGTATCAGACTTCGGAATGATAAGGCTCACACTGTACTTCGGTGCGCCGCCGTTGATGGATTTCGGATCCCACACATTTGCGTAAGACCAACGAGTATTGACTCCTGTGATTACCTTGGTAGGGTTTGTGTAATTCTTTGACATATTAGTTGTCCTCCTTAAAATCGTTAGCTGCTGTATTCATTGCCGGACGCTTGTCCGACATAGGTACCAATGTTGGCTTGCCCTGTGGTTTTTCAATAAACCCGGAGAGCAGTTCTTCAAATTTTGTCTTGCCGAGTAGTTTGGTCATTGCGGTAATACCCAGAACCTTGTGTTCAAACGGGTCATATCCTGCGTTCTTAACCGTATCTGCCACGGCTGTTTCATTTACATACTTCCTGTTGGAGCGTCCTTCGACAATCTTCCAGTCTTTCCACTGCTTGCCGCTGACTGCCTGCTGCAATGCATATTCCTTGACATCGCCCGTCCAGGATACCAGCGCGTCTGCTTTTGCTAAAATGGCCTCAATCTCATCATCTTCAAGTGTGGAAGGCATTTCAAAATCATAACGTGCAAGTTCCAGATTGTATTCGGCTCTCTTGCGGCACTTGGCTTTAACCTTGCAGAACTGGCAGTGGTCTCCGGCTTTGTATTCGCCTTCGCCCTTGGCTGCAAGCTGTGCGGTAGGGGCAAGCACCTCATCCGCCCATTTCAGCAGTTCCTCTTTGGATATGGTGTAGGTGCTGACATTATCCCGCCTTGGCTGGAAGATGGTCATGGTCACCGAATCGATATCATAAATGCTGTCGAAAAGCTGTAAGGCTCCCAGTGCGTAACACATCATCTGTGGATTCTTTTCTGCTTCCACCAAAATTCCGACACCATATTTGAAATCGATAACCGTGAGGGTTTCATCTGCCACAATCACACAGTCACCGGTGCCGAACCCCTGCGGTACCCACTTGGAAAAATCAAGACGCTGTTCAATCAGAACGATTGGGTCTTTACATTTTTCCTTTGCCGCCGCAAGCTGCTCCATCACATACTGAGCATACATATCGGAACAGTCTGCCATCTCCTCATCAAAGAATGATAAATTCTCTGTAGGGTCTTTCGACTGCTGCCCCAGTGCTGTTTTCAGCTTATGTTCGCAAAGACTGTGGGCATCCGTACCCTGCATGGCGAACTCACTCGGTGTATCTCCGACTGTGGAACAGAGGAGAGCCGAAGGTGGACATTCCAACCACCTGTGACTGGAGGATGCTGATAATATTGCGTGTTTATCCGGCATTGCCAAGCACCTCCACTTCAGCAAGCAGTGCCTTATATTCTGCCGGGTTGACCTCAGACAGCTTTTCCACACCGTGTTTGTTCAGGATTGCTTTGACCTCTGCCGTAAAACCACTGCGGGATTTGTCTGCACACACGGCTCTAACATCTTCCAATGTGAGTGCCTTTTCCTCCAGTGCTTCCGGCTTTGGCTCCTCGGCGGATTTCTTCTTAGCAGCACTCTTTTTTATAGGCTGCTTTTCTTCTGCCGAACCGCTGAATAAATCAGCCAAACCTTCCGAAAGACCGACAAGCGTTTCCCCGCACTTTTTGAGTTCGTCAACGAGCATGGACAATTCGTTCATTTTTCCCATTCAAGCTTCCTCCTTCCATATTCAGTTTTTCTCTGCCACTGACTGCTGTAATACGGTCAGCGATTCTTTTTGACACGACACTGATTGCGATAAGCACATCAGATAACTCACGGTCGAGTTCCTGACTGCTGCAGCCGCTCGTGCCTGTTCTGCATCTGGTTGTCATTGTTTGACACCGTCCTTTCCGAGGTGCTTTGTTTGCCCCTCTGAGAGTGAAAGGACATACACAGCAGTTTTAAGAACCACTATTTTTGAAAAAATATAGAAACCTGCTCCGCCGGATACTGCTGCGGCAGAGCAGGCAGGGAATTATTCCTTATCTAAAGTCTTTCAGTCTGGTATTAAGTTTAAGTAGCACCTTGTGTTTACGCTTATTAACACCCTTCTGGCTCATACCGATGGCCTGTCCGATTTCAGCTTCACTATGGTTTTTGCTGTACATTTCCATAATGGTGCGGTCGAGTTCTTCCAGTTCATCCAATGCCTTGTGAAGCTCATCAATCAACATTTTCTTCATAACATCCGCTTCAAGGTCGGAGTCGGTATCAGCGACTTCATACTCGGTTTCCTCGTAAAGTTTGTCCAGGGAAACTGCAGGCTCCTGTCTCTGCTGACGCTTGTCCTCACGCCAAAGAGGACGCATAAATGTTTTGTACTGCTCCTCCGTTGCAGGAATCATAATGACACGCGCCTTGCGGTTACCGATTCTCGTCCATACCACATCCGCGGGGTTGATGCCGAAATCCTTGATGGTTTCTGCGGTTACTTCCATAGGGATGTAGTGCTGTTTGTTTTCACTGCTTGTCTGTAGATTTTCAAATTTGTCCATCGTGTAGACCCTCCTTCGGTCTGAAAACCGAAATGAGGACCCACACTGAACTTCCCATAATTATTGGCCATAAGAATGAAATCCTCATTTCTTAACTGGCCAACCGTCCCAGTGGGTTGACTGATATTTACTTGTGTTCGTTTCTCCGCTCTGGGCACCGCTGATCAGGCGATGAACATTGAAACGTGAATGTGAAAAACAACTCTTCTGTATATAAGGTTGTGTTGTCCTTCACTGTCTTTAAGTATAGTAGATCTCAAATAGTAATGGAAGATAGCCAAAATACGCATTACTTTTACAATAAAGTAACGCTAACTTCATTGACTTTTTCATATAGTTTCTGTATAATTTAAGTGAAACATATTATTTGCCATTACTATTTCAGGGCAAAAAAATAAAGCCATAGCAAAAGCCATGACTTCTATGCGGAAGAAAGGAGCCGAAAATGCCCCAAATCAAAGAAATTTTTTTTGAAAATATTTTATTTCGGTTCGAAAGCTGTTCCTGTGACTGCGTCACGGATTTAGAGCATATCGCACCGGGAGAAGAACCTATTCGAAAATATAAATTACAGGCCTTGCCTGAGTCAAAACTGCTATTTGCTTATGCAGCTAAAAAGGGATTAGTACGAATCGCACCAAATGGAACAATTGAAGAAGCTAATGTCCTCGGAACACTGATGGCTTTGCCGAGCAAGTCTGTCAAGGAACTTTCCTCATTTATGAAAGAAAACGGTTTTTTATTTCCTGTATCTGCAGGACGCTACGAGGAAATCGATGCAAGTATTCTGTACAGCATTATGGAACGACTGCGAATGACCGTAGAATTAATGACCGCAGCAAACGAGATACAAAAGGACTATCAGAAAATCTTCTTGCTGACCATTAATTTGCTTTTTGCCGGAGACCTTACCATTCAAACGGATGCAATGGCTCAGGCATACTCTACCAAGCACCACTCTTATATCGACCTGCTGCAATCAGCTAACTTGAATGTTTCGTATGAAAGAGAGCATGAAGCATTTAATTCCGATTTCTACACAGTAGCAGATACCATTTATGGAAGCTATCAGCTTCCCATACAAGAATATAACGATATCAAAGGTGGCTATTCCACTAAGCCCGGTTTCAATGACCCTCTCTTCCGAAATATTATGGGACTGTATCTAAATCTCGAAAGTTCCGGTATTGAAAAGAACATCACAGACCTCCTGTTCCATTATTTCCATGAGGTCGGTATGCTTGATTTTAGCAACGGCCTTGCATATTACGAAGAGCCAAATCTTGATGCGTTCACGAAAGAGATGAAGGAGTCCTTAGTGGAAGTTGCCCGGTATATCATTGGTGAAGAAATAAATGCAAACCTGGATGGAATTCATCCCGTATACAACTCTAATACGATGTCTCCATCATGGAAGGTGGATAACTTGCTATGTGCATTGTATTTTTCGATTTTCTATCTGAAACCAGACCTTGAACTATACCGTCCTTGTGATAATCCAAACTGTGGTAAATACTTCTTAGTCAAGACCACATCGACAAAGACAAAGTATTGCAGCACAGAATGTTGCAATCGTGTCACGCAGGCACGATACCGCAAGAAACGCAGAGAGCGAGAAGAAGCATCCATGTAATAAAAAAAGACCTCTGAGCACAGTTTTTTAAACTGTCATCAGAGGTCTATATTTTTATGTACGAGGAGACGGAACAGGGTCTCGACCCAATACCGCTTCAATACATTCGGCTAAGGCCACCTTTTCTTTCAGTGGTTTTCCTGAATAGTGATACATCAGATATCTGGTGTCCATTACGATGCCTTGAATTCTCTCATAGTTTTTTCCATTGCTTCGCCAATCACCAACAGCTTCTCCCACATTTCCAACTATGGAATCAATCTCAAAGTGATTCTTTGCCATGTTGTACGGCATAATAAACGCATTGAATAAGGAATCGTTATCCACTCCCATGTGCTGCTCCAAATATTCTCCATAGGTAATTTGCTTATTGATGGAGGATCCGTTTGGCAAATGATTTGGAATACCAGTCCAACCATACTTGTAGCACTTAGCATCAAGCACATAATATTTGCCGTTGTAAATCATAATCGTATCTGGCATCAAAGGGCGTTTCTCTTTATATTTTCCTTTATCTAAAAGCCATCTGGTACGAGGAAAATATCTGTCCTTATCCCTTTCACCAAACGCTCTGTCTATCAACTTTTCCCATACATGGTCAAAATCATCTGTTCCAAAATAAAACTGCTTATCCGAAGTTTTTTCGTCCATAAATTCGAGCATATCTTTCATGCCTTGGAACAATGCTCTTTTCTTATCATCATTCGTTCCAGCCAGCCTGCTTTGAACAATCGCAATTGATGTTTTAACATCCGGGTGTGGTCCTGGTTCTTCTATTGTATAGGGAACATATAGCCATCCCAGTCGCTTGAAGGCTTCATAAACACAGTATCGGTTTACTTGCGTGATAAGCTTCGTGTCGTTTGGGGTAACGGAGCGAACCACAAAATTTGTGTAAATGAATGAACTCACTCCGTTTTTCGACTGTACAAGTGGCATTTGATTCCGCACCGTTCTTGGCCAATCCTGATTTCCCGTTGCTGCCGTTTTATAGGTTGGATCCGTTTCCACATAATACTTTCCGCCAATTGAAAAGAAATATTCTATTACGCTCTTGAAAGCATTAATTGGAAAATCCACGCTTTGTGGGGCAGCAAATCTATTCAATGCCAGCAGACGGTCATCTTTTGTTGTGAATTCCGAAAGCACCTGTATCAAATGTTTTATGTCTGTTCTAATTTCAGCATCAGTTTCCGGCAGTTGATATCCAATAGGAAAATAGACCATCGCATTGTCAGAATCTGCTTTAATGCCTACAAACCTGTCACCATCTTCATTTGAATTTACATGACAGTGGTCTGCCAAATCAAACTCCATAACAGATTTTAATGCTGAGTCCAAATCCATACCCAATCACCGCCTTTACTGTTCAGAGTCTCGGAAATCACTAACTACATTTTCCTTGAACATCTTAAAGCGGTCGATTCCTTGAGCATACATAAATGCACGGATTACCTGCTCCAAGCTCTGATATTCTGTACTTTCAAACACTACTTCACGATTAAATTTGAAGGCATCGTCCCACAGGTACTTGATAACCTTCTCTGGGAATTTGCGATACTGTTTCATTGCTTCACGGATTTCAGCAAGGCGAGTCTTCTCTGTATCTGTTAAAGTACCTGCTGACTCTTTTTTACGCAGTCCATCGTATTCACCATCAGACAAATTGCCCATTCGCTCATCTTTTTTCAGATCTCGCAAATGAACGAAGTATGCTCCAAGTCGCTTATCCTCAGAAGAAGTCATTCTCGCACTGTTACCTACAACAATTCCATTGATGGCTGTACAGAAATTTTTCCACGTAATAGTGGTATCAAGAATTTCAGCATTTGCCAATTCTGGGTCAACATTATCAAAGTTGTTTTCTATCAGGCGCATATCCCATCTTCTTTGGAAAGCGGTATCTAATGTAAATACATTCTGGTCAGAGGTGTTCATAGTGCCAATGATTGACAAATTAGATGGAATTCGTACTTTTCTCGTAGGGTCACCATATACAATTCGAGCAATATTGGCATTTGTAATACCATATTCGCTTGTACCAATAGGAAAGCCATCATCGTCAGTCTCACTAATCTCCACCTTACGGTCAAGTAACTGGAACACTTCTCCAAAAATTGCAGGTGCATTGCCACGATTGATTTCTTCAATAATAAGAATATATTCGTCTCCAGGATGCATATAAGCATCGCGGAGAATATTTGTAAATGGACCAGCGGTAAATTTATAACTTACCTGTCCATCTTCTGCTACATTCGGTAGAATCTGACCTATAAAATCTGAATAAGTATAATCTGGGTGAAACACTAAACGTTCCACCTTACTGTCCTTCTTGCAGTATTCGTGTTCAATCGTCCAGCTTTTGCCAGAGCCAGGAACGCCATAAAGAAGAACATTGCAGCCCGTTGTTAAACGTTGTGTCTCATACTGTTCTGGAGCAATACCCTCATCATCCGCATCCATATCTTCCAAACCAATGACCTTGGTTGCAGACAAACGCAAGAACGTATCAACTCGCTTCTGATAACTCTCTAAGTCACCCGTCCTTCTATCCCTTGTTGAAACATTACCATTTGAATACGTGAGGTATGGGTTCATTTCATCAGATAATAAAGACTTCAAAATACGGAGAGAGCCTTTAGCTTCTTTATCACCGCTTATATCAACAGTTTCTTGCGTTTCAAGCACTTTACGATATAGGCTGTTCTGATTAAAAATAACATCTCTATTACCATCCACTAACTTGAAAACAGCACCTTCTGAAAGAGCGGTCAAAATATGCATTAATTGCAATTCACATTCAGAATCCGTATTAATATTGAAGCCAACCCATGACATGAGAACTCTTATATATGCGTCATGATTGCTTTCAACTAAGCTATGAATAATATCAGCATTTACAGTATACAATAACTTCTTAGGATAGCGCGTACCACCTGTTCTTTCTGCACTTGCGGCCTTTCCCTCATCGACAAAGCTGACCTTTGCTAATTTCCACACAAGTTCAAAAGCAACAATAAGAGCCTCCATCTGGGATTTGAACAACTGATTTTCATTAATAGTTGCCACCAAAGATTCTGCATCAATTTCATCTTCCTGGCAGATCTCTGACAAGTAGTCGATGACCCATTGGTCTAATTCATCTGTCATAACGATGCCATCACCATTTTGTTGTGAATACACAAGTTCTGCTGGTCTGTCAGCACATTCCCATAACAAAACAGCAAGAGCAATAGTGCTTTTCACATGGGGAAGCGAAGACTTGATTCCCAGTTTCAAATCTAACTCATCATACACAGATATATTATCGGGTCTATTCATGGCTCGATTCCTCCTTTATATCATTCATAATTACTTTTGCAATCGCTGCTGCCAAAAGTGGCGGAACTGCATTTCCCACCTGTTTCATCTGAGAGCCTTTATTTCCCACGAATCTAAAATCATCTGGGAAGGACTGTATTCTTGCCGCTTCTCTGACAGTAATTGCTCTATCCAAAAATGGATGTGTGAACTTGCCAGAAGACGGGGTGTCAAATCTTGTGGTTATGGTAACCGAAATCTCATCTTTACGCATACGAGTCCACGTTCCACTGTATATGGATTTTGTAAGATGCTCCTTCGGAAGCACTTCTTTTCCTGCATTCGGCGGAATCATTGCCAGTCTTTCAAGTGCAAGTGGAGAGTGTTTTGTAGCGATGTGATTATACAATGTTGTGGAATCACCACGTAATAATTTCTGATAGTCGCTTTCCGGAGCATTTCTATATTCCTGCTTATCAGTTCCTTCTCCTGATTGCAGATAAGCTAAATCACTTATCGCATCCCAAATAGTCACCTTTTCATTTTGTGGTTCAGGCAACTTTGGAGCTACTCCATTTAACTTTCCGATTATTATCGCACGTCTGCGATTCTGCGGTACTCCATAGTCAGATGCATTCAGCACACCATGTTCCAAGGAATACCCCATCTTATTGAAAAGTTCTTCGATTTCTTTGAAAAAGTATCCGCCCTCTGCTGTCAGCAGATTAGGAACATTCTCCATAACGAAATATTTCGGTTTTACCAGTTCTACTACTGCAACATAATATTTGAACAGAAAGTTTCTCTCATCGTGTATCGTTTTTCGTTGCCCCTTTTGGGAAAAGCCTTGGCAGGGTGGACCTCCGATAACGACATCTATCTTACCTGTATAGGAACCAAATACTTCTTTTAAGTCCAGAGAAGTAATGTCTCCGACGATCATTTTTGTATTCTTATGATTCTCGATGTATGCAGCTGCAATTGATTTATCGTATTCATTTGCAATGAGAACTTCAAATCCCTGCTTTTCAAAACCGAGAGACAATCCTCCTACTCCGGCAAACAAATCAATTACACTTGGTTTCATTTCGTTTCTCCTCTATCCTTGATTTTGCCATATCGAAGTAAGTTTTATCCAACTCAACGCCTATGAAGTTTCGTTCTGTTCGTTTGGCAACCACTCCCGTTGTACCGCTCCCCATAAAAGGGTCAAGTACCCAATCGTCTGGATTGGATAATATCTCAACAAAGTGCTGTATCAGACTTTCAGGCTTTTGTGTTGGGTGTTTTCCATACTTTCGTTCTCCATTCGGAGTTACCGATGTTTCAACAAAATCATGAAACATAGCACCGCCATTATTAAATGTTCCTGTTCTTGTCTTATACGTAAAGTAAACCCACGCTTCTGTAGAATTTACAAAGTGCAAATTCATATTTCTTGGCATAGGATTCGTTTTATGCCATATCCCTGTTGTCTTATAATAGAACCCATGTTTCTCTGCCAGCCTAATAATAGTCTCTACTTTTATGATTGCCATAAAGACTATCATAGTACCTCCTTTTTTCATTACCCTTGCTGATGACTTGAAAAAATTGTCCATTGATTTTTCCCAATCGTCAAATTCCATATCATCCCAACCAGCGGATCCAAAAAAATTGTCCCTCATTTTGCTCAAGTTGGTATCTCTGTTTTTCATGAAATTACCGAGATTATATGGAGGATCGGTAACAATTAGGTCAATCGATTTATCTGCTACTTTTTTCATAGCAACGATACAATCATCGTTATATAGTTTTATTTCCGACATCGTGAAATTCTTCCTTCCTATGTGGTATCGATGGTTATTCTGCACTTTTCCCGCTGGCAATCCACGCATCCAATTCAGAGCGTTTGAACTTCCATAGTTTTCCCACACGGTGTGCCGGAATATCTGGTTTCTTCTTTATCCAATTGCGCAGAGTTACGGTTTTAATCCCTATGTATTCTGCTGCTTCATCAATACTTATATAATTTTCCTCAATCGCATTACTTTTGCTCATTTTTTCACCTCTGCGGTTTTTGGTATAGACACAAATATACATAATACAGTATAGCACTTCGGATGTATATTTGCAAGAGGTTTTCTGATATTTTCTTATTGGAAATGATATTTGATAATATTTCTTTATATCATACTGATTCCACCCTTCGGTGTATACCTCGGAATCTCGTATCCATCCACGCTGCCGTCCAGCCAGATTACATCAATGCTCCTATCTGGCTTGACCAGAACCCTGTTAATCACGAATGAAAGGTCATCTGCATCGGAAAGCATCTTCCAGGCACTCATGCTTTCAAAGTTCTCTATGTAGCGTTCAATGGCTGCCAGCCTGTCAGCACTGACCGCATCTGCTGCGAATTCCACTATTGCTGTCCGTATGTCCTTTGCCACAATCTTTTTTCTTGCCACATCGTGCAGGACATAAAACAGCAGCTTGTCATAGATATTCGTGGTCTTGCATTTCACGGCCGAATAGCGGTTACGGCACTGCCATACTGAATTATTGTAGGAAGTGGAATGCCACGGTCTGGGACCAAATGTTGCACCGCACTTGGCACATATAATTTTACTGCTAAAAAAACTCACTCCGCTGTATCTGTGTTTATTCTCCCTTTTCCTGTTCTTAAAGTTTTCCTGCACAAAATCAAAAAGCCACGGGTCGATAATCGGCTCGTGGTTGTTAGACACATAATATTGTGGCAATTCGCCCTCATTCTTCTTGACCTTCTTCGTTAGAAAATCCACCGTGAATTGTTTCTGTAAAAGCATATCGCCTTTGTATTTCTCATTTGAAAGCATCCTGCGAACAGTTGCTGCACTCCACACCTCACAGCCACCGGGAGAAGGTATTCCTGCCGCTGTTAAGGCAATTGCAATTGTGTGCGGTGTTAATCCCTGGATGAACATTCGAAATATCTTGCACACGATAACTGCTTCTTCACGATTGACAACTATTTCAAATTTCTCTTTGCCCTTATCCAAGCCGAGAACTCTTGAGTAGGCAAAGCTGCCTTTGCCCTGGGCATATCGTTTTCTGACTGCCCACAGTATGTTCTCTGACATGGAGCGTGATTCTTCCTGTGCCAGTGAGGACATAAGTGTTATGATGAATTCGCCCTTGGAGTCCATTGTCCAAACCTGCTCTTTCTCAAAATACACTCCTATGCCTTTACTCTTCAACTCACGGATTGCTGTCAACGTATCTACCGTATTTCTGCCAAAACGTGATATGGACTTGGTTAGCACCATATCAATCTTACCCGCCATACAATCACTCATCAGCTGTTTGAACTGCTCTCGTCTTTTGGTGCTGCAGCCGCTGATGCCTTCGTCTGCGTAAACACCTACGAACTGCCATCCGGCATGGCTCTTGATGTAATCTGTGTAATATTCCTTCTGTGCCACAATACTGGTCTGCTGTTCTTCCTTGCCCGTAGAAACACGAGCATAGGCAGCAACTCGCTGGATGAGTTTATCCGTTCTTTTAACAGCCGTAAGCTGTGGCAGGTTCTCCACCTTCTTGACAATTTTATCGCTCACCGACCGTCACCCCATCTCCGATTTCTTTTCTGACCTCAACCGACTGAAACGGCGGGTGGTAGTATTCCAGTAATTTATCCCAGACCTTCTGCATTTGTTTTTCTGTGAGTAAGCCGTCGTGGTAAAGACAGCCAAGCAGCATCTTTGCCAGACGGTAATCAACTTCATTTTCAAGCATTGAAAAGACCTCCTATTCCGAGTTTGTAACATACATCACTCTGAAAGGCAGAAAAGTCAAGGGGTATGTGCAAAGACTGGTAGGTCTACACAAATTACAATCGTTATAACATTAAACCTTGCAACGATACCTCTTTGCTATCGTTAATACCGTATGCAAAAACTGCCTGTTTTCACTGCTACCGATGTTGCCATTTTCCTGTTTCCAGGCAAAAAAATAAGACCCTCTTTTACGGGTCATTCTCAAAAAGCCTTATTCTATGGGGTTTTCACACTTGCACCCAATGGTTATCTTGTATCAATCACGCTACTGCTTTCTCGTAGACTTTGTTGATCTCCTTTTTCCCGACAGTCCCCAGTCTTGTCAGAAGTTCCGAAACGTCTGCCGGCGTAAAGAACTCCCCACCAGATTTTCCGGCGTTGGAAGCGTACATCGTCATCAGGTACTCGTAAGCATCACCGAACGCATCGATGTCGTGATGCTTGACATCTCCGAGGTTCATGTCCGCAACGCCTTTCAAAAGCTTCACCAGCTTTTCGTTACGCTTAGGAACAGTCGAACCTAACTTGTTACTGTTGACATCGTAATCATCAAACAGCCCCGCAAACTGCCCCTCAGAGGTGGAACCCTTTGCAGACTCCTCGATGTGCCGAAACACACTCTCCAAAGTTTCGTTGAGATTTTCGTCGTTAGCGGCACGTTTCAGTACGTTGCAGAAAAGTTCACTGGGCAGGATGAAGAACCCTTTTTCCTCTACCAATCCGTCCCGAGCTTCTTCTGCTTCATCGTCCGGCATCTCTGCGTAGTCAAAGTCCGGGTTTCCGGCTTCGATCTCACCGTTGTTGATGTAACTGCAAAGGTTCTCTGAGATGTATCTGTAAAACATGGTGCCCAGCACGTAGTTTTTGAAATCCCAACCGTCTACAGCTCCACGCAGCTCATCTGCAATCGCCCAGATGGCACGGTGTAGTTCGTCACGTTCTTGTTCTTTTTTGGTGTCAATCATGTTTTTCCTCCAGTGTTTCCTCTTCTCTGCATCCTTTTTCGCAAAAAGACACATTTCTGATTCGATTATACCACAAATTTGCCAAAACGTCAATTTCCGATTTTCCAAGTCGTTTTTGACAAGAGAGGATGGAAAAAAACGCACTTCAACTTCTGCCCAAAAGGGTACTTTTCGCATCGAACTCGTAAAAAAATGGGCAGCAAAAATCCCCGAAAATACGAAACTTAACGCATTTTCGGGGATTTTGCAACCCTTTTGACTACGTGGGTTTGAGTGCCAAAAAACGCTTATTTTGATACAATGCACCCGTATCAAAGTAAGCGTTTTCTTGTTAAAGTAATCGTTTTATAACCGATCCATAATATCCAGCAGATGCTGATAACTGTTTACTTCGTGGTAAACGACATCAGCAGAAGAAAGCGTACTGAATAGTTTTTTGGCACAAGCAATTTTTGCCTGCTCAATAGGCTTTAGATTCAATGTTTCCATTGTACCTTTGGTTTCAGCAATAAAGAAGATGTGTTTAACCACTCCTTTATTGAAGGCAATCGCCCAGTCAGGAGAGTAGTTGCCGACAGGGGTTGGAATCGAGAATCCTTTGGGCAGCTTAGCATAGACACAAACCTCATCTGCTAAATCCATGCTCTCAGCAAATTTTCGCTCAATGCTTTGTCCATCTTTTGCATATCCATCTGCAAAAACATAATCCTGCACATTTTTCTTTGCACGATATGCCTTGGAAAAATCGGTGCTTTTTTCAGCTGTAAAGATCGAACTATCATATGTTCCAGCTGTCTGATCATAGGTGATTTGCTCTACGATCATGGTGGCCTTCTGCTCATTAATCAACCGGATCGCTTTTGTGATAAATTCTTCTGGATTGTTTTTAAACATGGCAAAGGTATATGGCTTGATACCTGCCAGAATCTTTGCGGCAGAACGACGCGTCAATTTAGCACCTTCTGCAATTTTGCCGACGAGATCATATTTTACGGCACTACCTTCTGCACGCTCCAAAGTATGGGTTTTACTTTTTTCTGCTACGAAGCCAGCTCCGTTTTTCAGTGCATCAGAATTCATAGCATCCTGTTGCTGACCCGTGGTGACAGTATACTGTAGCTTTGCTACGAACATTTTATCGTCAATATGTGCAATTGCCTTTCGAATCAATTCATCGCTGTCGAACTCTACGGTATAAGCATATTTGTGATTGATATAATTCCAGAGCGTCTGAAATTCCTTCTTGTAGAAGTTGTCATTCAGTGCGTTTTCCTGAATCTTCGTTTCATGGCCATCGGAGATCATATCATCAAGAGCGTGCTCATCAAAGATACTCTTGATAAGGGCGTGTACACCATCTGTGATTTCCTTACAGCTTTCAGGAACAGGTGCAAGTGCTTCGTTGGCAAGGTCTGCACGATACTTGTCCGTTACATGATCATCTTCATCGATGTAATCATTTTTGATCAGATAACGATAAATGTCACGTCCTTGCTTATCAGATACTGTAACATCAACACCGCCGATACTGAGTGTTTTGCCGATAAAATATTCTGCAGTTGCTGTCGTCGGGCGATCGTAAAGATCCTCACGAATCCCTTTTTGCAGATCTGCTACAAAGTCTCTATAACCATCTGATGCAACAACTGTCAGCAGATTGATTTCCTGCACCTGGCTGCCAAGCGTGCCGTAGTCCTGCCGTTCGCCGTTCTGATTCACGCAAAGACGAAGACCACGACCAACTTCCTGACGCTTCTGGGTTGGAGAGCTGCCACCGTGCTTCAAGGTGCAAATCTGGAACACGTTCGGATTATCCCAGCCCTCACGAAGAGCAGAGTGCGAGAAAATGAAGCGTACCGGGTTTTCAAAGGAGAGCAGCCGTTCTTTGTCCTTCAGAATCAGATCGTAAGCAGAAATATCGTCACTTTCATCACTGCCACGTTTCAGGGAACTGTCTACCTTGCGACCTTTCTTGTCAATGCTGAAATAACCGGCGTGTGTGCTGTGGACATCAATGGAGCGGAGATACTGTTCATACGGCGTGTGAAACAGTGTCAGGTATTCATTCAGAATGTCTGTATATTCCTGCTCAAAAATCTCTCCATATTCGGAGTTGATCTCATTGCCGTCTTCATCGTATTTACGGTATTTTGCAACCTCATCAATAAAGAACAGGGACAAAGTCTTAATGCCCTTAGAATACAGTTCCTTTTCCTTCTCAAAGTGAGAGCGTATGGTTTCACGAATCTGTACACGGCGAAGATCGGCTTCTGAAACATCACCGATTACTTCTCCGGTACGGATGACTTCACCGTTGGTAAAGGTTACAGTGCCGCGAATCGGATCAATCTCGCTGATGCGATAGCCACGATACTGTTCCATGTTTTTGGAGAGGGAGAATAAGTCATCGTCCACGGCGAGAATTCTGGTTTCACGGTTGATGGATTTGTTGTAACCAACTTCGAATTCAATGCGTGCCATAGGCGGTTTCTTTGGGCTTATGACGATGCTCTCCAAAAAGAGATAGCTGTCTGTCCCTCTCAGGTTCTTAATGTCAAATCCCTTTACTTCAATCTTCTTTACCAGCTTTTGATTGTATGCATCCAAAGCGTCCAGCACATAGACCAGATTGTGGTGCTGTTTGTGGGTGGCGGAGTAGTTCAGGCAGAACAGAGGATTAAACTCTTTCAGGCTTTCCTGTGTCGCCTTGCCTCCCATTTTCTGCGGCTCGTCCAGGATGACGATAGGACGGTTCGCCTGGATGACATCGATTGGTCTGCGGCTGCCGAAATCATCCAGTTCTGTGTGGATACGTCTTGCATCTTTGCCACGGGCATTGAATGCCTGGATGTTGATAATCATGACGTTGATGTCCGCACTCTGGCTGTAATTATCGATGTCCGGCAGATTTTTGGAGTTATACACGAAGAAGCGAGCCTTTTTGCCGTAATGTTCCATGAAGTGTTCCTGCATGGTTTCGAAGCTCTTCTGAACGCCCTCACGAATCGCAATGCTCGGAACCACGACAATGAACTTGCTCCAGCCATACAGTTTATTCAGCTCGAACATGGTCTTGATGTAAACATAGGTTTTGCCGGTACCGGTTTCCATTTCCACATCAAGTGAGCATACACCCAACCCTCCCGATTTCAGCGAATCGGAGAGCTTGATATTGTTGCGTGCTTGAATGCGATGGATATTTTCCAAAAGCTGACCGGAATCAAGCTGCACCTTGGCGTTGGCAAAGCCCATGGAAAGTTCCTCATCGGAGAGCATCCAGTTCGTGACATCCCGCTGGATCTCAACATCTCTGCGGTAGGTGAAATGGTCGTTGAAAGGCTGACCGGCAAACACCCCTGCTACGCTGTCTACAGCCTCGGTCTGATAAGGCTGTATGGTAAATTTGAATTTCATTTCCGCCATTACAGCACCTTCCTTTGGGTTCTCGGACTATAGGTTTCAAAGATCTGCTCAAAGTTTGTGGCGACGCTGTCGCTTGCCATGCTGCTGTCACGGAACACGGCATAGTAGGGCTTCATCTGGGCAATGGCCTTGACAGTCTCCCCGTCACATCATGGTCGAAGCAGGCCAGCAAGAAGCCGTCTGCCACAGAGAATACCTTTTTACCGGCAATTTCTGTTTCCTGAATGTCGGAGGAGAGCAGAATGCCGAGGTCGAGCATTACCTGGAAGAGCAGGTCTTCCGGAGTACGATCCGGCTTGATGTTGTCGGCGAACAGTTCCATCTGTCCCTGATTGTAATCAGCAGGACGGTAGTAGACATCTTCCATATTGCTGCTGTCCACTTTGAACACACGGAAACCGATGTCAAGATCAGCCGTAGTCAGGGGACTTTCTTCTTTGATTTTCTTTCCGGCACGGCGGATGCGTTCTTCGCCGATTTCGCAAATTGTCTTGTAGCCTGCTTTATAGGCTTCACTCTTTGCATCGGTCTGTTCGGGCAGCTGCACCATGATGAACTTGCGATGTCCTCCATCTTCTGCATTTAACTGCATGACGGCATGGGCGGTTGTGGCAGAGCCGGAGAAAAAGTCGAAAACAATATCATCTTTATTAACGACTTGCAAAACAAGTTCCTTAATTAGAGATACGGGCTTCGTATATGAGAAAAAAACCTTCCCAAACAACTCATACATCTGCTTCGTTCCCTCAGTATTCATACCAACTTTATCTAACCATGTAGATTCTGGATTTGTTCTAGAATCGAGTTCAGAAGCAAATCGCTTTTTCATAGGACGCTTCGATGTGTCTTCTGGAAATACTATTCTATTTTCTGCGATTAACTGATTCATCGATTCTGGAATATAAGACCAAACTCTATTATAATTGGGCTTATAAATTTTTCCGGTTTTAGGATCGACTAAATCGTAATATTGATTTGGTCTCATATCTCCAGTCATTCCAACAGTTAAATCTCCTGTAGTCCACGGTCCTCTTGGATCGTTGTCTGGATTTGAGTATCCTTTAAAATCTTTATCAATTCCACGCAGAGCATCGAAACATTTCCCTTTGTAGGCAAGTATATATTCATGATCCGCTGAGCATTTGCTTTTATCCATTTGAGAAGATGTACGTCTTTTCCATACAAAGGTTGCCAGGTAAGATTGATTTCCAAAAATTTCGTCACAAATATCTTTTAAATGACTATATTCATTATCATCAATGCTTATAAATACAACACCATCATCAGATAATAAATCTTTAGCAAGTCTTAATCTTGGGTACAGCATATTCAGCCAATCCGTATGGAATCGCCCATTGCTTTCTGTATTCTGCACCAGACGATTTCCCTCTTCATCAAACTGACCGCTATTGCCAAGATATTCATCAGTATCCTGTGAAAAGTCATCCTCATAAATGAAGTCATTGCCTGTGTTATAAGGCGGATCGATATAGATCATCTTCACCTTGCCGAGATAGGTTTCCTGCAGCAGCTTCAGTGCGTCCAGATTATCGCCCTCAATGTAGATATTTTCCGTGTCGATGCTGCCCGGCGTGCCATCTCTGCCCACAGACTTTTCACGGTCAAGACGCAGCGTCTTTGCAATCGGCTGATTCGCCAGCACAACAGACTTTTTCTTGTCCGGCCAGATGAACTGATAGCGTTCCTGCGAACCCTCTACCACCGTGGCAGAGATTTCCTGACGCAGCACATCCGCATCAATGGCACGTACAACATTGCCGTTTTCGTCCTTGGTTTCTGTCATTGCATTCGGAAACAGTGCAGCGAGCTTTGCGAAATTCTCGTCCGCCAGATCCGGCGTATGCATTTTAAGACGTTCCATGTTTCAAATCCTCCAGCTTTTGTTGATATTCCCGCAATCGTGTGTGCAGTTCGAATTTCTTCTTTGGCTGCTGTTCTTTCCACATTGCGTTTTCTGTTTTCGCAATCAATTTTTCTAATTTTTGTATCTGCTCCTGTAACGCAAGGCGAGCCGCTATGGAATCGGTTATTTACTGGTGTAGCAGACAACATCAGTACCTTCGTCTTAACGCCAGGTTTCATAACAAAGTATTCATTGGCATATAGGTATCAGTATCCTCATCGCCATCTACCAGAAGAAAGTGATTCATACCTTCACGGGTCGTGTTGGTTTTGAAACAAACTTTACGACGCATCCAATCCGCACATTCTTTTGCGACTGCCTTTTGCTTCAGCTCATTTCGTAGGCGTACTTCAAATTCAGTACCATATAAACTTTTTTCTCGCTGAAGACGTGGAATATAAAATTCTCTACGCTCCTTCGGCGTTTTCTCTGCCACGAAAGTGGGAGATGTAAATATAAAGCGTAATTCTTCACAGGATTCCAGCTGTTTCTTTAATTCCTGATAGGCATAGATGGAAAAACAGGCTGCTGCAATAGAAATACGGTCACCGCGTTTTATCGTTTTCAAAAGGTCGTCTTTTACGACCTTCGTGGTGTTATTAAATATTTCCACAGGTAAATTTCCTTTCAAAGCCTGAACCAATTCTGTTCTTTTCGTTGTTTTAAAGCAATTATACCACAATATGTCGAAAAATTCAAGGCAATACCGCATATCAATCTCGTCGTAGATTTGGGGTTGCAAAACAATTGTCTGACTTGTAGATTCTGAAAATCCGTATATGGAATTATAACAGAAATGAATTGCCTATGAAAAATACCTGACGATTGATTGCTGTTATATTCTGTTGCAGCAATCAAACAAGAGTAAAAATTAGTAGTAATGCTATCCGAATAATTTCCGCTATTTTCCCCTAAATGTAAAAGTTCTAATCAATGTTGTC
>ENA-OPTA01000280-OPTA01000280.1-human-gut-metagenome-genome-assembly--contig:-NODE-280-length-36364-cov-3.595417_pt1 | contig 36364 bp, 38 predicted proteins | sample MGYA00241813_ERZ501917 | MGnify/ENA primary metagenome ERZ501917 (study PRJEB25962, sample SAMEA2042408) | human gut metagenome | biome: human gut; feature: human-associated habitat; material: faeces...
ATAAAGAGATAAGAAAAAGAGTTCCAAACCAAAGTTCAGAAAAATCATTTCAACATAGTCGAAAGAAAGATGCTTCCGATTTGCTGAAGACAGTAAAAGAGTTTGAAAGGAGCAATGACTTATGATGATGCCTAGTATTTTTGGAGAGAATTTATTTGATGATTTTGATAGCTGGTTTAGTGACCCGGTTGAAAAGAGATTTTTCGGTAAGAAGAATCCGTTGTATGGAAAACATGCAAAGAACCTTATGAAGACAGATGTAAGAGAGACAAAGGATAGTTACGAAGTAGACGTTGATCTTCCAGGATTTAAGAAAGACGAGATTAAGATGGAACTTGAGAATGGATATCTTACCATTTCTGCTGCAAAAGGTTTAGATAAAGATGAGACTGACAAAGAAACTGGTAAGTATATCCGCCGTGAACGTTACGCAGGTAATTTATCAAGAAGCTTCTACATTGGAGATGTAAAGCAGGAAGATGTGAAAGCTGCATTTAAGAATGGTATTTTAAGTATCAGCGTTCCGAAAGAAGATAAGAAAGCAAAAGAAGAGAAGAAATATATTACAATCGGTGAATAATTCCTTAACGTCTATTGAGAATCGAATAAAAAACTTGAAAATAAAGTTTAATAAAACAACAGATGACCGAAAGGAACTCTGATGAAATATAAGCGAACAGGTTAATAATACAGGCGAGGATTTCAAAGCAGAATTAGTAATGAAATTAGTAGCTTGAATAATAGATTAAAATATAATTTTTTAAAATTGATTATTTAAGAATCCGTTATTTAGGATTTTATTTGAAGGGAGAAATGACTTATGATGATGCCTAGTATTTTTGGAAATAATTTTGTAGATGATGTATTTGATGATATGTTCCCATTCGCAGGAAATTATACAACTGCTAACTATGATTTGATGAAGACTGATGTAAAAGACGCTGGTGACCATTACGAACTTGAGATGGAAATACCGGGAGTTGAAAAAGAGAACATCAAAGCAGAACTGAAAGATGGTTATCTGACTGTTACCGCACAGCAGAATACTAACAAAGATGAGAAAGATAAACAGGGTAACTACATCCGTAGAGAAAGATATAGCGGAAGCTGCCAGAGAAGCTTCTATGTTGGTGAAGGTGTAAAACAGGAAGATTTGAAGGCTACATTTAATAATGGAATTTTAACGGTAGCAGTTCCAAAAGAAGTGCAGAAACCAGTGGAAGAAAAACAGTATATTACTATTGAATAGTGATTTTTTAAAATAGACAGACGAAAATAGAACCCTCATACCGTCCTATCTGTGACTTTCGTTGTGATGTGTTGAATAGTCGCCCCTATACTCGCATCCAACACTTGCTCCCAGTCCACAGATAAGACGATATGGGGGTTTTATTTTCTGTTTTTTCATGAATTTGAAATCACTATTCAAGGTTGGTGGATTTGAGGGTGTCTGTCTATTTAATGAGTCGAATCAGCAATCTTTTGGAAAAGAGTTCTTACCGGATGTTTTAATTTGGTTTTTAAGGTGGATATATTTTCATTTTGCAATTCGATAGCTTTTTCTAATTCAAGGATATGTTGTTGCATATCTTCATTTTCTTTTCTTAAAGAAATAGTAGTGTTGCCGAGGACACGGATAATATCCTCGCACATATGTCTGGAATTCCATTCCCATTTTTTTATGTTTTTGAAATTCGTTTTAAATAAATCTTCGGAGCAGTTAAAATTCAGAACCTTATATAATAGAAAATTATTGTAAATTGTGTAGTAAAATTTTCATTTCAAATATGAAATAAGTGCACAGGTATGCTGTGGTGAAATATTGTATGCCTGCATAGAATTACTATGATTTAATCATAACAGATTTCTTGAAAATAAAGAAATAATATCATAAGAATATTAAAAAAAGATTAAAGGTAGAAATTTGTACATAACATGCAATTTGTATGTAAAATTCTTGTAATACATGAAACGCTATGTTAGAATAATTAAATTAGAAAATTATGAGGAAATCTCAGGTAATTCAATTGCTGAGGATTTTACATTTAAAGAGATGTACTATCAGAGCATTTCGGCACTTGTTTTGGTGATTGATTCTCTGAAAATATATAGGAATTTAAAGGAGGTTTAGGAAAGCGATGAAGGGATTGTTTATCATTAATCCATCTTCTGGAAGACAGAATTTTATTGACAAGATTAAGGAGATAGCGGGAATGCTGGTCATTGACCAGATATGCAATACTATTGATGTTTTCTATACAGAAAAGCAGGACGATGCGCTGAATAAAGCGGCAGCTCTGGAAAAGGGACAGTATGACTTTGTAGTTGCTGTTGGAGGAGACGGAACGCTTAATGAGGTGATTAATGGTGTTGTACTTAGCCAGAGTAACACTCCGGTTGCAGTTATTTCGGCAGGAACGGTTAATGACTTTGCAACTTATCTGAATCTTCCACAGACACCGAAGGAATTCTGTGATATGATAGCAGATTTTAAGCTTAAAAAGGTAGATGTCGGTAAAGTTAATGAAAAATATTTCATTCTTTTTAGCTGCGTTATGCAATTTTCATGGTGCTAAGATTGAGAAAGAAGTGCCAGAAAATGTCAAGACAAACGATTCTGAAAAGGAAATTGTTCTGACAGATTATAAACCGTCACAAAAGTTATGGCAAGTTGTCAGAGGTAAAGTGTCACGAAGAATGGAATGCGCCGAAATACTCCGTTTGTTACAAAAAGACATGTATGGAATCTTTGAATTGTTTAAATCCGATTCAATCAGCATAAGGGCAGCAGTAAAGACAGTGATTGAGAAACCTCAAACTTTTGTGGAAATGAAAGAAGCTGAAGGATTGGAACTCCTACAACAAGAAGAATTGTGTAATATGATATTAGATTATACAGGTGTGAAAATCCAGAAAACAAATGTTTCTATGATTTTTTCGACAGTCAGAAAGAGACTTATGGATCATATTTATCTTTGTACTGAGAAGCACAAGTCATTTTATTCACTTGATACTTGGAATGTAATTATGTTATGCCTATCTGGAGATTGCAGTAGTTTTAAGCGACAAATAGAATTACATGAAGACTTTCTCTACTGGTGGGAAAGTGTGCATCATGGGAATGTAAATGATGATATATGTAAGACTATGAATGAAATTGTAGATTATTATATTGAACGAGAAAAAGAGTGGCTTAATGGATTTAATGGGTATGCTATAGAAGATAAATTTAAAAATGGAAAAATGAAATTATGGAGAACATTCACAAATACCATAAAAAATACGATAAAATTGAGTTTTTATTCCTCAGAAGAAGTTAAACATCCAGTAGAGATTTCAATTGATTTGCATGACGTAACAATTTATGAAGGAATATTCAACTATTATGTAATTGAGAATAACTTCTATAATAAAAGAATATTTGTTCTTCCAAAAGATTTAAGAAAAAAATTTAAAAATAAGGCAGATAAAGCGGCGTAAAACGTGAAATAACACAAGTTGTGTCTCATATAATAATAGCTAAAAAATCTGATAAATAAAAATTTTGGCGTGTACTTCTCAGGTACACGTCATTATTTTTTATTTGTCAATAATTTTTGATATAACAATTAAAATTGAATAAGGAGAAAGCATGACGCAGGAAGAATTACGCGAAAAGTTAATTGCTTATGTAATGCGGGGGACTCAAAAGTACATTGCTGAAACTACAGGAATTGATAGTGCAGTACTAAGCAGGTTTAGGAATGGAAAGATTGATTTGTACCCAAATCTGTTCGCTAAATTAAGCAATTTTTTTGAAAATGATAAAACATAAAATTCCAGATTGCATACGTAATCTGTTTACATAAATGATGAAAAAATAAAGAGGAGCAATATGACTATTTGAATAATTTTTTTGTAAAAGTTACCGCCGGATTTGATACGGCGAAGACAGAAAAGCTAATTAATGCTTTTAGGGGACGAGAGTATAAGTTGCAGGCTTTTAACTGGTTGAATGACAAAGAGGTGGAATAAAGTACATGAGCGATTTTATTGCAAAAATTACGGCACAGCTTGATATGGCTCAAGCTGAAGGAAAAATGAACGCTTTCCTAAAGGATCGCAAGGTAAAAGTAGATGTTGACTTAAATACCGGAAACATAAATATAAATAACTTAATCAGCCAGATAAAATCCCAATTTCAAAGTGTCGGACAATCTGCCGGTACTAATCTGGCGAACTCAATCAATAGTAGTTTAGGAAAAATCAATGTACAAAATACAGCAACACAAATTGCTAATTTGAAACGTACATTAGGTTCGATGAATTTTAATACTACTTCTATTGATACAATTACTAAAAACTTACAGAGCTTAGATCTTGAAGTAACAAAAGTTACTACTAAGATGAATGGCAAAAATCTTAATGTACGTGTTGATGGTATAGACCAAATGGGACGCGCTGTAAGTGTTCTTCAAGAATTTGATTCTGCTACTGGAAAGGTTCGACAGGCAAGCCAAACTGTTGCACAATCTGTTAAACAAATGTTCACTGATGCAGATGCTTCTAAATTATCTGCCAGTATTGCAACTCTTGATTCAAATTTTGTTAAATTAAAAGGTTCTGTAAGTCATGAGTCTACTGCTCTTGCAAAGTTAAAAACTGACTTGGCTGGCATTAAAAATATTAAGGGACTTGAGAATCAACAGAAAGAATTTGAACGAATTACTCAGGAAGTCAATAGATTAAGTACAGCGTATAAAAAGGCAAAAGCTGAAGCCGCCTCTGCTGCTGCTACTCAACAACTTTTAACTGGAAAGGCTGTACTTGGAAATCAGATTGAAACTTGGATGAACCGTAATACTAAGGCTGCAAAAGTTTACGGCACTCAGCTTCAAGTCCTTCAAGCTCAATTACAGTCTGTACAAAATGGGACTCAATTAAGTGTTATTTCAAATCAATTTAAAGAGATACAGTCTGCCGCTGCTGCTTCTGGAAATTTAGGAAATTCAGTAATTAGCCAACTTGTCGGAAATGTTACTAAATTAAGTCCGCTTTTTGGCATGAGCTACATGATAAGTACAGGAATTAGAAGTATAAAAAATGCTGTAAATTCTGTATATAATCTTGATACCGCCCTTGTAGATTTGAAGAAAACTACAACGATGAATAATACAGATTTGGAATCATTCTATTCTAATGCAAATGGAATTGCAAAAGAAATGGGTGTTTCCACTGAAGAAATTATTAATCAGGCTTCCGCTTGGTCGAGATTAGGATATAGCTCTAAAGATGCAGCCGAGTCAATGGCGAAACTTTCTTCACAGTTTGCCGCTATTTCTCCAGGAATGGATGTAGATACTGCTACTGATGGCTTAGTATCTATTATGAAAGCATATGACGTAGATGTTGATGACGTACTTGATGGCGTAATGTCAAAAATCAATATTATTGGTAATACTGCTGCCACATCTAATTCTGACATTGTAAATATGCTTACAAGATCATCTTCTGCTATGGCAGAGGCTAACAACTCTCTGGAAGAAACAATTGCATTGGAAACTGCCGCTGTTGAGATCACCCAAGATCCTGATTCTGTAGGAACTGCTTTCAAGACAATTTCCATGAGAATACGTGGATATGACGAAGAGACAGAATCTTACACAAATGATGTAGAAGTATTAAATGGTAAAATTGCAGATCTTACAAAAACTGCCTCTACTCCTGGTGGAATTAGTCTTTTTACAGATGAAACTAAGACTGAATACAAGTCAACATATCAGTTACTTGAAGAAATCAGCGAAATATACGACGAACTGACAGACAAACAGCAAGCGCAGCTTCTTGAGACGTTAGCCGGAAAGCGACAGGGACAAATTGTAGCCGCAACTATTAAGAACTTTGATGCAGCTCGTAAAGCAATGGATAACATGACACATTCTGCTGGAGATGCTGACAAAGAAATGAATACCATTAAAGAGTCTCTTGAATATAAGGTTAATGCTTTAAAAGAAACTGGTGTTGGTATTGCACAGAATCTCTTCCAAAGAGATGATATGAAATCTTTTGTTGACGGTCTTACAAGTGTGCTTGAAGTTGTTGATAAACTTACCGAAAAGCTTGGTTTGTTTAAGACCGTTGCCATTAGTGGTGGTTTAATCGCAGGTATAAAGAGTATTGTTTCTGCTATTAAGGGAATAGAAGGAGCGAAAACATTTAACTCTATAATGTATGCGCTTGGAGATGTCAAATGGATTAGCAACATCTCAAAAGCTGCATCTGCATTTAAGGAAATTCCAATTGCTTTATCGACAGCATTCAGGAATATGGGAACTGCACTTACTTTTGGCGCACAACCACTTGAAGCGTTAAGTATAGGTCTTAGTTCTTTAAGTGGAACTATTCTTCCACTGGTTGCTGCTACTGCTGGCATTTCTGCTTTGGCTGTTGCTTTACATGCAGTATTTACTGCCGGAGACAGAGCTAATGAAAGAATGGAAAGTTCTGTTGAAGCATATTCTAATGCTAAAAATGATTTGGAAAGTGTAAATCAAGAGCTTGAAGAAACACAATCCAAAATGGATGCATTGACTTCAAAGGGTGGTTTGACTTTTGTAGAACAAGGTCAATTAGAAGATTTAAGAGCTGCCACCGAAGAACTGAGAGTACAGCAAAAGTTAAAAGAAAAAGAAGTTGAACGTACTGCAAAACAGGCGGCAAAGGATTCATACAATGCGTATGAAAAGAATTATGCTGGATATGGAAAAGTAAATGACGATGCGGTTACTAAAGCTAAAGAAGTTGCCGCTATGTTTGCCAATGATAATGAAGAATATTATCTTGGCGATGAAAAAGATATTCCACAACTTATTGCCGGATTAAAGGAGTATCGTCAGGAGAGCCAAAAAGCATTTAATGAAAATAAAACTGATGCTAAAGAGTATTACGATGAAATGGCTTCCGAAGCAGAAGATTCTATTATGACACAAATTGGGAAACTTCAAGAGTATAAAGCAAACTTGGAAGAAATCCCAGTGGGACAGCGAACAGTAAGTGAAAATAAAGCTTTAAAAGATATTACAGATACCATTGAATATGCTTGGAAACAAGTTGACGAAAACGAATGGAATCAGCTTCAATTTGATAAAATATTCGATGATAGCGATATGTCTAAAGCTAAATTAGAGCTTGTAGATTTAGCAAAAGCTACTAACAATGTAGGAATAACTGTTGACGATGTAAAAAATAAATATCCAGAGTTAGCGTCTGCTGTAGAAGCTTCCGGATTTAAAGTAGAGGATTTGGTAAATCAGATTAATTCTGAAGCCGGAGTAATGAACCTTGACGAAATCCGTAATCAGCTCAAAGATATCGAAGATATTGAAATTGATGGTGACTACAGTAAAAAAATAAAGGATGACTGGGATTCATTTATTGATGGACTGTCAAACGATGAAATTGAAATAATGTACTCCATCAAAAATTCTCAAGATACTGATGGTTGGTCTGTAGATCAGTGGAAACAGGCGATTTACGATGCGCAAAACGATGTGCAATCTAGCGTAGATGATACGACAAATGCTATTGATGCGCTTACTCAGTCTACATCAACTACAATTGCTGGCATCCAAAAAGCTACATCTGTTCTCACATCACAATCAACTGGTAAATCTATTTCCATAGATGATTTTAATTCAGACGAATTAAAAGATTATACCTCTGCTCTGGAATACAATAACGGTGTTTTACAGTTAAATGCTGAAAAAGTACAGGAACTTCAAAAGGCGAAAACTGAAGAAGCAATTCAGACAAACGAAAATCAGAAGCTTGAAAAGCAATCTCAGTATATGGAGAATATCGCTCAGATTGAGCAACTCCAAGATAAATTACGTGGTTTATCTGATGCAAAAAGTACAGAGGCACAAAGCATTCAAAATAGTATTAATGCCCTTTTAGGTGATAATGATGCAATTGTAAGTCAATGCAATCAGCTTGATCTTCTATCCGCTTCACTTAGAGAAGCAACTGGAGCATATCAGAACTGGCTTGACAAACAGAATGGTTCTGAATCTGGTGATATGTTTGACGACGCTATGGGCGCACTTTCTCATATTGAGGATGTAACACAAAACACAGAATCAGATGATTATGGAAGAATTGGCAAAGAATCATACAAAGCCGCTGTTGAATTTCTCATTCCAGACAAAATAGACAGTCAAGATGCAGAAGCAGTTTCTTCTTATATAGATAGTATTGAGCACTATTTCAATCACGATTCCGAAGGAAATCGAACAGGGTTAGACGTTGCGGAGTTTTGTGCAAAGGCTACAAAAGCCGGATTGATGGAACTCGACGAAGCAAGTGGCGATTACAAAGTTGCCGGACAACGTACTATGGAAGATTTTGCAGAAGGATTAAATCTCTCGCTTCCAATGGTACAGGCAATGTTCGGAGAAATGGAAGAATTTGGCGCAGAATTTGACTGGGCGGATGAATCTATTAAAACTCTGGGCGATCTTGGCATGGCTGCCGGAGAAGCAAAAGGAAGAATCGAAGAATTAGAGGGAAATGAAGATCTCAATATTCAAATTGATGTTTCCGATATAGATAGCACAGAAGATAAGATTTCTACACTTGAAAACACTATCTCTGAAATGCAGAACTATAAGAGTACATTGGATGTTGATTCTTCACAGGTGGATGATGCAAATGCTGTAATTCAGTATTGCGTCGCTCAGAAGCAAATGCTTGAAGCTCCTGCTGTTATGTCGGTAGATGCATCACAGGTAGATGGCGAACTTGGAAATGCGATTTCTCTGTTACAACAATTTAAAGAAGCGCAAAACAATGTCGAGCTACAGAGCTCTTTGGATGTGAATGCGGATACTTCTGAAGCACAAGCACAGGTTGACAGTCTTACAAGTGAAATTGATGGATTAAGTCCTGAGATTAAAGCACAAATTCACTTAGACGATACTTCGGTTGATGGAATTACTTCCTATATTGAAGGATTAACTCCAAAGGCTATGGTGGAAATGGGCGTTGATTCTTCATTAGTGGATGCTTATGTTTCCGAAGAAAAGAAGTCTCAGGGAAAAGTTGATTGGGATAACGACACCGGAAAAGTTGATTCTTGGGCTGCACAGATGCATACCTCTAACGGAACAGTAAATTGGACAAATAATACAACGAATGTAAAGACAAGTTTTACCGCTACTGGTCATGTGAATTGGATAAATGCAAATGCGCCATCTAAGGGATCAGGTGGAGCAAACGGAACAGCTCATGCAGACGGGACAGCTCATCTTCCTCACTTGGTTGGTCATGCCAATGCACAAGGAAACTGGGGAACAAAGACAGGTGGACTCACATTAGTCGGAGAACTTGGAAGAGAAATTGTTGTTGATCCTGGAAGTGGTACATGGCATACCGTAGGTGATAATGGTGCGGAATTTACTTATATTCCAGCCGGAAGCATTGTATTTAATCATTTACAATCAGAATCACTTTTAGAGCGTGGATTTGTAAATAGTCGTGCAAAAGGAATGTCAAATGTGACTGGAACAGCAATGGTTACTGGACATATTCCAATAAAGCAAGCTAATATTGCAAGTGGAAATACAACCTATAAGGGTTCAAGTGGTTCATCTTCAGGCAGCTCATCTTCTGGCGGTTCTTCAAGTGGTGGCAGCACCGCCGCATACAGGGCTAACACTAACTCTGTAAATGCAAATACATCCGCTACAGATTCTAACACAAAATCAGCAAAAGAATCTAAGAGTACAATTGATTTCGTAAAAATCAAGTTAGACAGACTTGCAAATACTTTTGAATATGCAGCAAACCAAATTACTGACTACGTATCTTCTGCCTTTAAAACTGCTGTGTTAAAGAAACAGATGAAGATTATTGATAAGCAGCTTACTGCAAATCAAGAAGCATATGATACTTATATGAATAAAGCTAATTCTGTTGGACTTAGCGAAGAATATAAAAAGTTAGTAAAAAATGGTGCGCTTAAAATCGAGGATATTGATACTTCTACAGATTCCGGGAAGAAACTGTCAGAAGATATCAAAGACTTCCAGAGTTATTATGAATCTGCCCTTGAATGTAAAAATACAATTCAAGAATTAAATAATAAGTTGCTTGAATTATATGATACTCTGGCGAATATGCCGATTGAAAAAGCTGAGAAAGCAATCGACAAATTAAAATCTAAATATGAATCATTAGATAATGTTTATGGTGCTATCTCTGGTGGTGGATCTACTCTTGGTCATTTACAGAATCAGATTAAAAAAGATAATCCGACACTTGCAAATGCTCAGAAAAATTTGGACAAGGCTACGACTGCCAAAAACAAAACAAAGTCAACACGTTCAAAAGCAAGCAAGAATTTAAAATCTGCAACAACTGATGCCGAAAAAACTGGCACAAATCTTATCAATGCGAATAAGAAACAGACCTCTTCCATCGCGAAAAAATTGAAAAAAGCTGCGAAATCTACAACAGATAATGCAACATATAATACAATCGCACGTGCAATTCGTGAAGGGAAGTCAATTAGCACAAAAGGCTTAAAAGGCGAAGCACTGAAATATGCTAAATCATATAATAAATCTCTGAAACAGGGAAATACTATTGCATCTAAAGTGAAAGCTGGGAAAACAGTCAGTACGTCTGGTATGACAAGTACCTTGAAAGCTAAAGCCAAGGAATATAATACGGGTGCAAAAGAAAAGAACGAAGCACAGAAAAAATATGATAAAGCCAAAAAAGCAGACGAAAAGGCGTTGAAAAAGCTGAATGCTGCGAAAGATACTAAGAATAAAGCGTATTCAGGTTCTACAAAAGAGCAACAGATTCTTGCTACTACAAATGGTAAGAAAGCTTATGTTTATCAAAATATGCTTCTTACACAGGAAACAAGAAATCTTAAAGAACAGAACAAACAGCGTCAGTCAGCCTTGAAACAGGTAAATATAAACTATAATGATGCGCTGAAAAATTCTAACTCTGCCAATGCAAGTAAAAAATCAGCACAGAAGAAACTGCTTTCCGACAAATCAGTTACTTCCAAATTGACTAAAAAGCAAAAAGCGGCACTCGAAGCCGGAAAGAAAGTAAGCACTACTGGTATCTCTGATCCTAAAGTTTTGAAAAAAATTGAGGCTTATAATAAAAAGGTTGCCAATGCGACTGATTTGAATAAGAAGCTTAAAATTCAAGAGGATGCTCTGGCTGATGCTACAAAAGAAGCGGCTAATGCTGAAGCCGAATATGCACAATCAATCGTAGAGAATGCCAAAAAGAAACTTGATAATATTGCCGCTTACTATGATTCATTTATGTCTCAATGGGAAAACAGAAGTTCCATGATTGAAACATATATGGATAGAATGCAGACACAAGGGTATAACCTGAGTACAAAATTCTATGAGGCACAGATTGAACAGGAACAATCTATTGTCGATAATCTCTCTGAGAAATATAAGGCAATGAAACGTAATTTTGAAGCTGCCGTACAGAATGGAGACATTACAAAAGGCACTCAAGAATATTACGAAATGAAAGATTCTGTTGACCAGGTGGCAAACAGCCTTGCCGAAGCTGAAAATAAAGTTTTTGAACTGCAAGCTTCTATTCGTGACCTCAAATGGGAACAGTTTGACCAATTACAGGATTCTATCAGCAGAATCACCAGTGAGTCAGATTTCATGATTGACCTTATGAGTCACAAAGATATGTTCGATGATGATGGTAAGATGACCGAACAGGGACTTGCCACTCTTGGATTACATGGTGTTAATTATAATACCTACATGGCACAAGCTGATAAGTATAAGGAAGAAATGCTGAGAATCAGCGAGGAACTTGCAAAAAATCCGTATAACCAGAAACTCATTGACCGTAAAAATGAGCTGGTAGATGCACAGCAAAAATCTATTCTTTCTGCTGAAAATGAAAAAGATGCCATGAAGGATCTGATTAAAGATGGTATCGAAAATGAGTTAGATTCTCTTCAAGACTTGATTGACAAGTATCTTGACGCAATCCAGGCACAGAAAGATCTCTATGATTATCAGAAGAAAATTCGTGAGAAAACAGAGGAAATCGCTTCTCTTCAGAAACAGCTTGCTTCATTACAGGGCGATAACTCAGAAGAAAACAAAGCTAAACTGCAAGAGTTAAAAAATAGTCTTAAAGATGCACAAGAGGACTTGGAAGATACACAGTATGAGAAATTTATTTCGGATCAGAAGGAATTACTTGATAATCTTAAAAATGAGTATGAAGAAATTCTTAATAAGCGACTGGATAATATTGATGGTCTGCTTTCCGATATGATCTCAGAAATAAATAGTAATGCATCTCAAATTTCAGACGCACTGAAAACAGAAGCCGCAAGTGTTGGTTATGATCTGTCTACTGAAATGCAGAATGTATGGAATGCTACAAATGGCGTGAATGGCGTAATCGCCGCATATGATAGTAACTTCTCTTCCACTATGACTGGAGTTAGTTCTGCAATTGATAACATTTACAAGAGACAGCAAGAAATGATTAACGCCATTGATTCTATGGCTGGGAAATTAGTTCAAAAAGTACAGGAAGAAACGGAAGATCCTGTGACTGGTGAACTCGAAGAAGTAGAGCAAAAACCTGATAAAAATAAAGTTGCAGAAGGAAATCCTACACCAGACCCGCCAAAAGTCAGTGATAAGGATTCTATTAAGGACGCTGTGTTGGTTGATCCTGACGAACCAAAGAAGAAACCAAACAAAACAAAAACAGGTAACAATAAAGCTGAAGTAGGTGACAAGGTTACTTATGCTTCTGGTGTATATCATGCCGCTTCCGATGGGTCTGGAAGAACTGGTAATTATTACCTTGGTAAAAAGGTTAAGATTACTCGTATTAATAAGGGTTCTAAATATCCTTATTGTATTGATGCCTCAGATGGTACTGAACTTGGTTGGGTAAAACTTAGTCAGCTTAAAGGATATGCTTCTGGATCAAAGAGTATTCCAAGTGACCAATATGGTTGGACTCAGGAACTTGGAACAGAGTCTCTTATCCGCAAAAGGGATGGTGCTATTGTCACACCGTTTGAACGTGGTGACATGGTTCTTGATGCTGATGCGACAAAGAATCTCTGGGATATGATGAATGATCCATCTGGATTTATCAATGGAACTATTGATGTATCAAATCATTCGCTTTCAGGTGGTGTGAGAGAGGGCAGCGGTACAACCAACATAAAAGTAGAAGCACAAATGACCTTCCCTAATGTGCAAAATTATAGTGATTTTATGCGCGAAATGCAGCATGATAAGAAGTTCGAAAAAATGATCTGCGATATGACAACTGAACGTTTTGGCGGTGGCAGCAGCTTAAAAAAATATCGACATAGCTTTTAAAAAATTAAGGGTGTATATCTTGGATATATGCCCTTAATTAAATTGAAAACAATTCAAGGAGAGATAAAATATAATGGAAAATTATAAAGATATTATTGAAAAATTGAAAGATGATGAGAGATTTATTGAAGTGGTTCAGGAAACTTTAAACGAAAGAACATCGAAAGAAATCTTACGCGATGCTCAACAATGGAAAGTGCTTTTAAAAGAAACTCAGGAACTGCGCCAGTCGTATGAGAATCTTATTGCAGATATGAAAGTTATGAAAGAGGAAGTTATACGAGTAACATGGGGAAATAAAATTAGACATAAGCTTGCAAGACTTTTACTGAGGTAGATTTCTTGGCAAAAATGCGCAGTAATTACCTCTCAAGAGCTGATATAGAGGCTGTTGGAGGTAAAGTTGCCGCAGACGAAGAATTTCGCCATGTGAAGGGGGAAACGGGCATATGGATAAGTAACTATGCCCGCGTACTTTCAAAGAGAAGAGGAAAACCGAGAATATTAAAAACAGTGTTCCAGCGCGGCTATCATAGGCTGACATTGCCACAATATATGCATGGCAAAAAAATAAAAACTATGTATTATGTTCATGTGTTGGTTGCACAGGCTTTTTGTGATATTCCATCCTGGATAAATCCAGGTGAGAGAGTAGAAATTCATCATAAAAATTCTGTTAATAGGGTGCGTGATATTGCCGGAATCAATAACGCCACAAATTTAATGTACGTTCCACGAAGACTACACAAAGCAATAGACTCTATCGCGGAAATTTCGGTTAATCACAAAAATAGCTGGCGTAAAATGAATTTTATTCAGGCAGCAGAGTATTACGGGATTTCGCCGTATGAATTTTTTGGATCATTTGCTAACGAAAAAGAGAAAAGACCTGACAGAACTTATGGAAAGTATCAATATTATTCGCCCACCATAAAAACAGAGGACGAAAGAGAAGTAAAGATTGAGGTTAGGATCGTAAGAATTAGGGAAGAAAAGGGAAAATAACAACAATTTATCTGTTTCTTGACCTATTTTTTTGCTCGAACACATATTTTTAGTAACAGGAAAGAAAAGTCTGATTTTGGGATTAATTTAAGACAATTGTAAAATCTGAAATGCGACTGCTGCCGCACTTTCAATTATTAAAGAAAAACTTTATTTGCTGATTTTTTGTGCTGATTGAGTTCGGTAGGTAGCTCGGTAAATATAAATAATATAGAACAAAAAATCCTCGAACAATTCCAGATATTTATACCTTAACTTCCTGAAAAAGTAACACTCAAAAATGGCAGATTGTAAAAAATCTTGAAAAATATGCAGAAGAGGGGAAATAATATATGGCAAGACCGAGAAAAACGATATATTGTTATAAAATCAACTATCTTTTGGCAGAATGCCAGGCAATAAAAAAGGACTCTTGAAAAAACAAGAGTCCCGTTGTATAATCTAATCAGAAGATGACCGGACACAAAGTTCCGGTTGCCCTCGGTAATTAAATGTCAAATAGAAATAAGCATCTTACTTTGGACGGTAGGGATGCTTATTTCTTATTATGTTGATCTATGTAGGTCAATGCCGTAAATATTACTAACAATAAAGTAAGTACTTCCATTGTGCTCATGGGGCATCACCCTCCTTTCGTAAGACTGGAGGGCGTAGGTTGAAACTTGCATCCGGCTTCTGTTTAATTATACGAGTAAATTATACCATTTTTAGGTATATGTCTCAAGTGGAAGGCTGTTAAATTACCAAAAATCTGTAGGAATGTATCAGGGATGAGGGAAGTTTATGATTGAATATATAAAATGGATTTTTGCTCCTAAGAATATAAATGCTAATATTTTTACAATGATATCTGTGATAATGTCAGGGATTGTATCATGGATAATATCAGCTATTTACTTTTCGAGAGGTAATAGGAATAATTTAAGAGCATCAGTGCTTTCTCCAGTTCGACATTTGCTTGAAAGTACACCAGCCACATGGGAGAAGTATAGAAAACTAACGGAATACACTAAAGATTATAGCATGAAATATCTCAAACGTAAGGAACGTCCTGTTGTTGATGAGCTTCTCTCGGCTTATCAAGAAGTATGTTGTTACAAATATGAGTGTGTTTGTGCAGAGAGCCTATACTCTTATTTCTATTACAAATTGAAGAAAAGTGGAATAAATCCCACTCCTGTACCCATTTATATTGATGGGGAAGTTGTGAATGTTGAAGCTCCGCAAGACATGCTATATTTGCGTGATGACTTAGAAAGAGTAATCAATAAGTTCCCACCAGAATATGATACAGAAAAATGCGTGGATGGTGTAACCCACTTATTCAAATATTACTGTAAAGAATATTATACTGACAAAAAAATCATTTTTTTCGATGATTATACTCTTTTTGAAGTATTGAAAAAAGCAAAGAATAAGGGTGAATGGGATGATAAATTTGAACGATATAAAAGGGCAAAAGAAGCCTTTTTACAAATAAAATGATATGTGAATTTTCTTTGTATAGATGGCAAACATTTGGCAGCAGGGAAAGAAAATCGTTAAATGCCGCATTTACAACAAGCTATGCACAATTCGGTCTTTATCCGCAATATGAGAATTAGTCGGATGAATCGCCACGTTATAATGTTTCTGGTATTCAGAAATTACAAGAATTTCCTGGGCTTTACTTGCACCGGATAATTCTTTCTTGAGTTGGTCGGCAACAGTATGTTCATTTTCGCCGGTAATCGGTAATGAGCCAAAATTTGAGCTTATAATTTCGATCATATGGGAATCCTCTTGTAAGATGATCTATAAAGTTTATCAGTTTGGTTAGTTGCGACTTCCCTCTTAAATGAAGATATATGGACAACTTTTTTATATGATGTATGAAAGTAGTGAATACATAAGCGTGACGGAAGTCACAAGAGTATCATATTATATGTAAAGAAATTTCTCCCACCGGGTAATAATCTATGTTCATTCAATGTGGGACAAATTTCTTTATAAATAATCAGTAATGGGATTTTTTGCAACAATCCATTATTATGTTCAACTTATTAACTTTTCTTATTCTGGTTGCGATATCGTGTCAGATTTCTACATCATTCTTATTATACATTGGCTGGCACTCTACCAACCAGCAAAAGAAAAAAGAACTAATATTGTGCGATTTTCCGCCATTCCCTCATATTCAATCTTTTGAAAATCAATATTCGTCAAGGGGGGTGATGTTGGCGGATCTGCAAAAAAGTTGGAAAAAGAATTAAAGAATTGGAGAGAATCTATAGTGTCAGATCTGGAAGCAGTAATACACCCGGATCTACTGTAGGCGAAAAAATTCGTTCACACAAGAAGATATTGCTCAGAAAATCGGAATGGATGTCCGTACCCTTTAGAATTACAAACTTCTTGCAGATATAATACCTGAACTTTCTGATTTGGTCGATATCAGTATTGTCACTAAAACTACAGAATCAGAGTTCTATATGATTCTTTTCCTGAATATCTTTCAATTTTTGCATATAGGCGTTAAACTCATTAACATGCTTCTGAACTGCTGCCGGATTGTTGCACCGTTTCTTGTGTGTGTTGAGTTCATCAGCGAATATGGTAATTAGAGCGATAAGGATGATTAAGGCGGTTATTTGTGGCACTCCCTTAGCTGGTGAGTTTAAAGGCAGTAATGAAATATGGCTCTTTCCCTGTTGGTTAATCCAAAAATGTATGACAATAATTATTTGTGTCTACTTCCGGAAAACATAAAATTTCTGCGGTTTTATTTATCTTTCATTGGAACTCTATTAGGTAGTTCTTCAGGTGTACAATTCAATATACTGCAAAGATGATCTCGGTTGTCCCATGTGTTAGGGATTACTTCCATAATGTCGGAAGGTTGGCAATTCAGCCAAGTACAAAGGGATTCAATAGATTTTGTATCAATAGACGTTTCTCGCGTCCTTTTTTCAATTACTGTAGGTTTTGTTCCAGGAACTTTGTAATCATATTCTTCCAATATGCCAGTTCCAACAATGAGTTTTCGTAATGTTTCTTGTCCAATTATTTTTTCTGAACGAATATGTGCTTTATTCTTTCCAGATACTTTCATTAAATCAAATAACTTGCCATAATATATCATTAAATAAGCTCCTTGTATTTATTTTTCTTTAATTATACACTTGAGGTTTATCGAAATCAATATGAGTGCAAAAATTATTTATTTCTTTTATCTTCTTAAAACTGAAAGGGCAGCAGTTCTGCCACCCTTAATATTATTTTTCAAGATATCTTTCAACTGCTTCGCAGGATAATCCACAGAGTTCGCCGGTTTGAATGATATTATTTTCATCTACAATCATGTAGCCGCCGGTAATGTGATTCGGGCTTTTCCGAATGAATAATTCCTGTTCTCTTGCCTTACGGCATAATGTTTCAATACTCATAGTTTTATACCTCTTTTATACTTTTGCCATGTTTCTCCTTTCTCCCAGTAATCGGGAATCAATATAATATAGTTTCGTAGAGGATTTATTTTTTGCAAGAAACAGGTTGCACAGAATCGAACTGCATGAATCAACCAACTTGACAACCTGGTTTTGTGCTTCAGGGGAGAGTCCAATTCCCTAAAGCACATGAATGAAATAATTGAACCCCGTAATGCCGATAGGACAGCAAAGATATTATTTCAAGGAAAAATTTGCTCTGAAATATTCATCCTCAAATGCCAAAAGTGCTTCGATTTCTGAATGGGATATTTCTAATTTTTCCATATCCTCATCACACCAGATATCTAAAATTGAATCAAAACTATGTCTCGTAACTGATACCATTTCATCCAATACGTTGATCCAGACTGTTATTTTGTTGTGATTTTCGGCAGTCAGTGGAAGCAATGTGTTGATCCGGATGCCGATTTCGGTACCAGCATTTTCAATTTTGCCAGTGTGTGCGATTTTGAGGATATCCGCAATACTGAGATTTGCGATAGATTCCACAATTTCACAGTTCTCGTTTACATCATAATAGAGAAATTTCATGTCAAGCCCTCCTTGTTATTTTTGTAAAGGACTGGACGGAATCGAACCGCCCTAAAACCATTTAGCCCTGATTGTATTTGTTAATGTTTTTTTAGAAAACCGCCATTTTTTATATATGATATTATGGTAGTAATTTTCTTCTTTATCAAAATTTTAAAAAGTTCATTCTGGTAAATATCATCATTTAAAACATTGTCCAATAATACCATAGTGCAATTATGCTTAAAGATTTCTGGCATGATGTTGGTTTTAATTTCGTTACATTTTCTGCATGTAGCCTGAAAATTCTTTAGTTCATTTTTTCCGCCTCTGCTCAATGGTACAATATGATCTATAGTTGCATAATTGTCTTTTGCAGCAGGATTCAAAGAGAGTGGTTTCCCGCAAATAGCACAACGTCCATTAGATTTTTTTAGCACTTCTGCTCGTATTGTCTTTGAAAAGTTAATCCGTTTATTGGTTGCAGAGTGTGAAGCAACATAATTATCATATTGCTCATCTATGCTCGTTGTTTCCCTAATCCATTCCTTTTTAGCTAAATCGGCATTCTTTGCACGAATCCTTTCATCGTCAGCGATTCTATATGTGCTTACATAAAAGTTTTCTTTGAAAGAACATTTGTTATAAAAATTTTCTAGTGCAATAATGTCACGATTTACATATGCTTTTCGACAATCTACAGTGGTAGTGATTTCTCCATCAACGGTGAGTGCTAAATAAGCTTCACCATTTGTAAATAAATACCAGTTTTGGTAATATTTATTACGGTTATTACTACAAATCCTTTTTGATTTAACATAGACTTTAGAAAAATCAATATTAAAATCTGAAAATTTGGAATAATCAATTTCAAATTTATTTATGTTCATAAACTTAAATCCTTTCAATATCCTCTAAGCAACCAATCAAAAAACATCCAAAAAGGCAGTGTCAACAGTACAGCAGCAAAAAGATACTGTAAAATCTGCATAACTTTTTTCTTAATGTATCTCTTGGTGTGTTTTTTAAATCTGGCACACCACTGTTCATAAGTTAAAAGAGTATCATTCATGTTTTAGTCCTCCTTTTTTGACTATCTCCCACCCGGTAAGAGTGGGAACGCTCACAGCTTAAAGCCCTGTTTATAGTGGCTGTGACCACTTATCTAACGCATAATCTTCTATACTGGCTGATTTTCTGATACTCTGCTAATGATCCGAGATCTGCTTCAAGTCTCTTTGTATCGACTGTCCGGCGTTCGCAAGTGGATAATTTAATAGTGAAGTCTTTGCCGGTTTCTGAGAGTTTTTCGTTGCTATCCATATATCCGATGATTTCACGCTCAATATCTTTGAGCTGTTCTTCAAGATCTTCTTTTAATGCTTTTAGGCTTCTGTAATCTGCTACAACCTTTTCAAGTTCGTTCATTGTTCTACACATATGTTTGTCCTCTCTTTCCTTATAATATGGAAGCTAATGCAATAATCTGGGATTCTGATAAATGATCCATGACACATTCATCACCTTTGTAAAGCTCATATTCATTAGTATTTGTTCCATAAAATCCATTGAACTGATTTGTGATGAAATAACCTTTACCGTTTAAAACTCTTTCAGCTTCGTTCATGTTGTCAACCTCCTATCTCTTAAGGTAGCAGTAGCTCCGGCAGGTCTTAAAGCTATCTAAGGTTTCTCGACCGTCTCATTATCCCCTTACCCTTGCCCGGTATTACGTTGGTGTCTTCGGTACATCTTGCGATCACATCGTTTTCACCCTTCGCTGTTGTGCTGTGCCTTTAACTGTCTTTATTGTACACTAACACTAGTGCAAAGTCTATTGGCAAAAGCACTAATGTTTGTGTATTATAAAACACTAATATTTGTGTAAAATGTCAATTTACAGTAACACTAACGCTAGTGTATAATCTAATCAAGATAAGAAATCAAAAACAGATCGGAGGAAAACACAATGAAGTATTTCGTAAACGTTTCTACATTAGATGAATTAAGAAAAGAGTACAGAAGATTGGCGAAAGTCAATCACCCAGACATGGGTGGATCTGCCGAAGAAATGAAAGTCATCAATATAGAATATGAAATGTGTTTTAAGATTCTGGAAAATGCAGATACAGCAATCAACGGAAAGAAATATAATAAGGAAGAAGACGAAATGATTCGAGATATCATCAATATTATCATTCATCTTAATATTGAAATTGAGGTGTGCGGCTCCTGGATTTGGGTTTCTGGCAATACATATACTTGCAAAGAAGAGTTAAAAAGTAACGGCTTTCATTGGGCTTCTAAGAAAAAGATGTGGTATTGGCACAATCCAGAAGAAGTTACCAAATCACATGGAAAAACTACAATGGCAGATATCAGAATTAAATACGGCTCTGATGTAGTAAAGGAAGCCAATACAGTATTTTATGTTACAGCATAAGGCGGATATAAGGGGCGAGATGCAGCCCCTTTTGTTTTTAGGTAAAGAGTTCGTATAATTATACTATTACGAACAGTAAAAACCAGTGTTTACAAGGGATTTGCCTTGTGATTGAAATTATACGAACTTTTCATAGCAACAAATACGAACTTATTTAATTGAAGCATAAGCGAAAGAGGTGTGATAGTATGGCAAACAAAAGAACAAGAGCATTGACAGTGGAAGAGTACGACCAGATCATTGATACTATGAGAACAGGGTTCGCAGGGTGTAGACCAAACGACAGGATTGCAACAGCTCTCATAATCGAAGCAAACTTAGGAATCAGAATATCTGACATTTTAAATTTGAAGTTGTCAGATATCGTAAAAGAAGGCAGCAGATACAGATTGGACATAATCGAGCAGAAAACGAAGAAAAACAGAAATTTTACTGTCCCGTTTGAAATTTTCCAGTACATAAAAATCTACTGCTTGGAAAATGGTATAAAAGATAATGAGATAATTTTTCCAATTACGGAAAGGGCAGTACAAAAGCAGTTGAAGATAGTCACAGATTGGTTGGAACTGGATAATATAAGTACTCATAGTTTTAGGAAATTTTTTGCCACACAGGTTTATCAGAGTAACGATTACAATATTGTTCTTGTGCAACAGTTGTTGCAGCATAGCTCTCCGGCGGTTACACAGCGGTACATCGGCGTATCATCCAAAGACATTGAAACGGCATTGAGTAAGCACAAATTCTTGAAATAAGCCACAAAATAGAAAAAATAGAATCCCTCTGAATAGATCAGCGTAACAGATAATCTATGTAAGAGGGATTTTTTGTGTTATAGGTTCGAGTATGGTGTATTACTTGCTTGCTGTGGTAATGGGGTGCAATGTTTAAAGTTTATTTTTCTTAGTTGGTGGGGGTATCAGAGGCGGATATTTTATTTTTGATTCAAACTCTGGAAGGATTGGTTGTATTTTATGTTTGATTGTTTCAATCGTGCTGGAGAAAACAACTCCCCGGTCTGAAGATCTGACCAGGGGGGATGGTTTACATATCCGGGGGCTTCCGGGGGTGTGGGGATTAACATCGAGGTCTTTCTCAATCCCACACCTTTATATCCATATCCGAACACTTCCTTCCTATTATAATAGGAAAGCATCAATCATTTTTGGTGAGATCAATTACAATCCCCAGATTTCCTTTTATAGATAAGAATAGAACGGATTGGATTTATTCCTTTTCAGTGGGAATATACTCTAAAATATCTGTAATATCGCATTTTAAGTAGTCGCAGAGAGCTGCTAGCACTGAAGTATTGACATTTTCATTATTTCTCAATTTCTGCAATGTGCCGTTACTGATGATTTTTTTATCGAGTAAATCCTTTTGCCGGATATCGTTTTTTCTCATATAGTCAAATAATTTATAATACTGAAACATCTTAAATCCCCCTTTGGCTTTAACGTTATTATAATCGGCGTAGATGAAAAAGTCAAATTTATATTGTGAAAAGTCGAGAAAATAGATTTTTTATTGACATTATGTTTCGGTCGTATTATTATAGTGTTAAATCTAATAATAAGTCTTAAAAGACTAAAAAATAGATTAAATATAAATGAGGAGGTGAATGGGTGAGTAATAACAGTGGAGGAAAATTCCGCAAGAAAAGGACAAACTTTTCGATGGTGTCAAACGATATCATTAGAAATGACAGTGTATCGCTAAAAGCAAAAGGGCTGTATGCTCTAATTCAGTCATACATAACAATAGATAATTTTACATTATATAAAGGATTTCTACAGAGTAAATGTATTGAAGGTGAAAGAGCATTCGACAGTGCGTGGCGTGAACTGAAAGAAAAGGGGTATCTTGTCCAGTATAAATTAAAGGACGAAAATAATAAATACTATTATGAGTATGAGTTACTGGACGAACCAAAGCCACCCCCACAAAACGTAGGTATGGAAATTTCAGAAAAGCCACCCCCACATTTTGCAGGTGTTCAAAATGAAAAGGTTCAATCTGAAGAGGTTCAAACCGTAGGTGATACTAACATTATAAAGAGTAATGTTTTAAGAAGTAATATCTTATCAAATCATATCACAGAAAAAGACGTGATGGAACAGATTGGGTATGAGCCACAAATTCACGATGATTTTATTGAGAACATTGTATTAATCATGGTGGAAGTCTTAAATATGCCAGATAATGCGATCTTAAAAATCAATCAGTTGGATTTACCAGTGGAAACGGTAAAAGAACGATTTAGAAAGGTACACTATAAACATTTGGAATATATCAAATTGATATTCCAGGATTTCACTGGTGAAATTTCTTCAATGAAAAACTACATGATTACGACAATTTACAATGCTCCGGCAACCTGTGACATATATTTTGCGCACAGAGTAAATCGCGATCAGTACAAAGACAGCTCCCAACATATAGCCTGAGAAACTGAATGATGGGAGCCGTTGCACAATCTCTTGGAGATTGCTTCTATATTATATACTTGCAATCTTCAGGAGGCAACCAAAAGAAAGAGGATTGCTATGGAAAAACAAAAAATCAATGTTTCGTTGGAACTTTATGAAGAGTGGGAGAAAAAATTTAAAGACGGAAAAGTCTACTAAGATGAGGTATAGAGGTATAATGTTTGAAATTGATAGAACAGACTTTCAAATTCTTACAGCCTTTAAGGTTGTTGATGAAGAAACTGTGATAATACTGGACAAGCCGACAGACGGAATTACGATTGCGGAAATTATGGAATATTTGGATTCAGTAAACGCACGTAAAAGTCGGAAAACGGTTTATTTGCATTTACAAAAACTTATGAAGAGTGAATATGTGAAAAAGGGAATCGTGTATAATCACGCGGATTCTTACTACATTGCCGAAAAAGGTAAAAACGCACTTAAAGGAGATTTATAGAATATGGAAATCAAGAAAAACACAATGATTATTGGACTGGGAAACTGTGGCTGTAAGATTACGAAGCTGTTTGCGGATATGGGATATTCAACGATGTTTGCGAATGGCAGCGAACAGGACTTAAAGGTTTTGGGAAATATGAAAGGAATTTATAAGCTGGATGGATATGACGGATTTGGCGGACACCGGGAGAGAGCTATGGAGTGCTTGTGTGACAATGTAGAGTTTACAGAAGCATTGGAAAAAATTGAACAGAAAATTATAATCCTCATTTATGCTGTTGGTGGTTCTACCGGATCTGGATTATCTGCAGTTGTCGCACAGTACATTAAAGATGTGTACGGCGAGAATAAGATTATCGTAACAGTTCCAGTTCTTCCAAAAGAGAATGAGGCAATCAATAGACATAAAAATTCTTATCAGGCAGTGCAAGAACTTATGTCACTGGATGGAATTGGTGCAACATTTTTCCTTGACAACAATAATTGTGAGGGTACAGACCTTCGCTGGATCAATAAAACGTTTGTTTCTTTGTTGGATGCTTTTCTCACAGACGATTCATGGGGAGAGCCAAACAATTTTGATGAAAGTGAACGATTGGAAATGTTATCTGATCCTGGTGCAATGATTATTTCTTATTGTAAGGATGGGATTGAAAAGCTACTGACAGACAATATTTTTGCACCACTTCAAAAGGACAGAGTATGTAACAACATTGGTGTCATCCATAAAGATAAGAACGATGTTGATATTGATATCATTGTTGCAGAAGTAGGAAAGCCGCTTAATATCTCAGAAGGATGGGGCGGTAAATGTACATTGATAGCAGTTTCCGGGATGTCTTTTCCGGTAGATCATATACAACGCCTTGGAAAATTGGCAGTCGATGGACAGAAAGAACGGCAGCATAACATTGAAATGGCAAAAGGACATAGTTTACCAACTTTAGAGTTTAATGATATTGAGAAGCCTAAAATCAAGGGTGACATAGATAAACCGAAATTAACAGGAAGAGATGCACTTTTAGCAATGCGGAAAAAAGCCAGAGCATAATTATTGTATAGAGATGATGAAAAACTTGCCTTTTAGAATGATTTTATCTATAATATAGGCACAAGGTCATCTCTATGTTATGGGGCAAAGCTAAATATCCTCCAAAGAGGTAAAATAGCCAACCAGCCCCAAAGTGTCCAAACGTAAAATTTGACCTTGGAGAATTGTAGAAATACAGTTCTTCAGGGTCTTTTTTGTTTTACCGCATAGAGCAAAACCTTGAGTTTATGCGATTTTTCACCCTGTAATAAAATCTGAATTTTATTTAGTTCTACTCCAAAATTTAAGAAATATAGGATAGTTTCTCTGTTGAGACGTTGCGGGATTTGCCCCTTTTGAGGATGAAGTGGTGTGTCCCATAACATAGTGATTTTAAAAATTATGTTTTTGGGAAACGTTTTTGGGGAATTTCCCAAATACAAAGTGCCAGAAACACTTGATTTTACTGGTTTCCCAAATCTGTTCCCGGAAATAAATGAAAATAGGAAGCCTAAAAACATTTTTGGGGAAATGGGAAAAAGCGTTTTTGTGGAGAATTTGCCACTTTCAGGAAATTTTTTTATTTTGGGAAAATGAAATTTATTTTTGGGGAAATCGCAGCAAAAATAGGAGGTGCAATTTATGCGAAAAGTAGGTTACAAAGGACGGTGCGAGAAAAAATCACTGTCCAAATGTAAAGAAGTGTGCCGGACATATGATCCGATACAAAGCAAATATGCAGAGTTATTGGACGGCTTACCAGAGATTGAAGAAATCCGTTGTAATGTGTCACTCGAAGGATTTAAAGAGGGCGATTACATGACAGATTTTGTTTGTGTTAAAACTGGTGGTGATCTTATGGTGCGTGAATGTGTACAGAGAAATAGAATCACAAAACCATTAAATGTGAAGTTGCTAGATGCTTCAAAGGAATATTGGACAAGGCGTGGTGTGTCAGACTGGGGGCTGGTGACAAATGCAGAAGAATGAACTATATATAAAAGACGATATTATTATTCGGATATTAGCAGTAAAAGAAAATAATGCACTGGTAATAGACTGTGTGCGGCGAGTAATGCCACGATGGGAAACAATTTCTTTTTTCAATGGATGGCAGCAGTGTGCAGAGGAAACATTATATAGACTGACAAATATTGAAATGGTAGAAATTGACTCTCTATCTCCAGAGAGTCGTAAAAAAGCATACGAACGTTATACTATGATTGCGCCGATTTTATGCCTGCTGACAGATGAAGAAAAGAAGTATGAGATGGTTTCAACAATTGCAACCAGCGAAAGAATAAGCAAACAAACAATCCGGAAATATCTCTGTTTATATTTAGCATTTCAGAACGTGGCAGTTTTGTCCCCGAAAGACAAAGAGAGTGACAAATGCTTATCTGAAGATGAAAAGAATATGCGGTGGGGATTGAATAAATACTATTATTCGTATCAAAAACATAGTTTAAAAACGGCATATACAATGATGCTTAAGGAAAAGTATTGTAATGGGAAAGGGGAACTTGTAGAAAAATATCCCACATTTAACCAATTCAGATACTTTTACCGAAAAAGAAAAGATCGACAGACTTACTTTATATCACGCAATGGATTAACCAGTTATCAACGGAATAACCGCCCATTGCTGGGAGATGGAATACAGGCATATGCGAAAGCACCAGGAATGGGAATGTTGGACGCTACTATATGCGATATTTACTTGATTAATGAGTCTGGTAGCATTATTGGCAGACCTATATTGACAGCTTGTATTGATGCTTACAGTTCTTTGTGCTGTGGATATGCGTTGACATGGGAGGGCGGCATGTACAGTTTACGGCAGTTAATGCTCAATGTGGTTACTGATAAACAAGAATTGTGCCGTAAACATGGAATAAATATAAATTCGCAAGAGTGGGATTTTTCATTATGTCCAGGCGTTCTTGTGACGGATCAGGGAACAGAGTACATGAGTAATTGCTTTGAACAAATTGCAGAGCTTGGAATAAAAGTCGTGAATCTTCCAGTGTACCGTCCGGAATTAAAAGGAAATGTTGAGAAGTTTTTCAGCATAATACAGGATCTTTTTCGTCCATACCTAAAAGGGAAAGGATTGATTGAGCCAGATTTCCAGGAAAGGGGAGCGCATGACTACAGAAAAGATGCTTGTCTTACATTAGAACGATTTGAAAAGGTTCTGATCCGTTGCATAATTTATTATAACTCACAACGGGTAGTTGAAAACTTTCCATATACGGATGATATGTTGAAGGGCAAAATTCCCCCATATGCTAATGATATTTTTACATATGGCATGAATTTAGCTGGAACTAATCTTGTAAAAGTCGATAAACGGCAGCTTATGCTTGTGCTATTGCCCCGGACTACAGGGAAATTCACACGATCCGGTTTAATAGTAAATCATGTAAGATACAAGAATCCGAATTATGCGGAAAAATATTTGTCCGGTGGCAATGTAACAGTGGCATATAATCCCGATGACTCTTCATGTGTTTGGCTAGTAGATAAGGGCAATTTCATTGAGTTTGAACTAATAGAGAGCAGATATAGAAGTAAAAAGTTCTCTGAGATTGAAACAATGCAGACACAGAAGAAAGAGATTATAAAGTCTGTGCAAGAAAATAATATGCAAGCAAAGATCAGTTTAGCTAGTCACATTGAGGCTATCGTATCAAATGTAGGCAGCAGTAATGGAGAGTTAGCTGCAATTTCACAAAACTACGAAAAAGAAAAAATAAAAGCTCATATAGACATTATGAAAGTAGGTGTGGTAAATGAATAATATGGATTTGATAAAGCAGATGCCCGAAATGCTGTCCGGAAAAGAGTTATATGAAAAACTGGCAGATATTCCGGTATACGATGAAATCATACGAGAAAAAAGCCAGACTGAAAGGCTTATGGCACTTTCTACACTGTATGACATTTATTTGCCCTCTGAAATGTCAGTGGAAATATATTCAAAATTGTATTTGGCTTTACTTAGATCACTGCAGAAAAAAGGCACTCATGCAGCAGTGCAACAATCATATCAGAATCACAAGATTATTATACAGAGAGAAAGTCGAGGGATCATTGGCGGCTCTGATTCTTTTTCAGTCGTTGGCTGTTCTGGTATCGGGAAGAGTTCTGCAATAAATCGTGCAATTTCTATCATCACAGAAAATAAAATGATTGAAATTGAGAATCCGCCAGTAAGAATCATTCCATGCCTTATAGTACAGTGTCCGTTTGATGCAAGTGTAAAATCGTTATTACTGGAAATTTTACGAAAGTCTGATGAACTTTTGGAAACCAACAATTATGGGAATGCCTTAAAAGCCAGAGCGACAACAGATGTGCTAATTGGTATTGTGGCACAAGTAGCGTTGCAACATTTAGGAATGTTAGTTGTCGATGAAATTCAGAATTGTGTTGTAGCAAGAAACGGCAAGTATCTGGTGGCAATGTTGACACAGTTAATTAACACTTCTGGCATATCAATTGGATTGATAGGTACACCCGAAACAACGTCATTACTTGAAACTGCATTCCAGTTAGCGCGCCGCTCCCTGGGTTTACAATATAATGCCTTAGACAACGATGAATATTTTAAAGGATTCTGTGAATTGTTATATAGATATCAATATGTACAGAAACATACTGAGATTACGTCACAAATTATAGACTGGCTTTACGAACATTCCGACGGCGTTACTTCTGTTGTTATCTCTTTAATCCACGATGCGCAAGAAATTGCGATACTCACAGGCTATGAGGTACTTGATGTTGTAATTCTCAATCAAGCATATAATCAGAGATTACAGCTTTTACATGACTTCATTCGTCCAAATGTAACAGTAAAACCAACCAGAAAGAAAAAGAAAACTGTACATGCCGAAAATCAAACAGATATCTATACAATTTCTGCACTTGTCCAAAAATCAAAGGATGAAAACTTAAACATCGTGCCATTATTGCAAGAATATTTTACTGTGGAAGAGGTGAAATTATGAAAATGTATCTTCCTGAGATTTACCCGGACGAACTTGTATATAGTTGGTTTTCCAGATATTTTGTACGATCTGGATATACAAACCACAAAACGTTGATATCTCAACTTTTCTATAGTATCAAGAATAATCCAAGTGTTGAGTTCATAGGGCATCTTAATAAAGAAGCAGAACAGCAGATCACACAAGTATATTCAATGGATGATTTGATTTTGCAGCATACGATGTTTCCGCAATATGCAAGATTTATGTCGGCAGATAAAAGAGAAGTGGCACTTGCAGAGCTAAAACATTATTGTGATCCACATAAAGTTTTTACAATTCTCCCACGAAATCAGAAAGAATTATGGCTGAAATATTGTCCTCAATGTGCAGCAGAAGATAGACAGACATATGGAGAAACCTATTGGCATAGAACCCATCAAATTAGAAATATGATGATTTGTTCCACTCATAAATGTAAGTTGGTAAATTCAGAAGTAGATATACGCAGTGAAAGGATATTTGCATTTAATCCGGCAGAAGTGGAAATAAAAAACGTAGCCCCTGTATTGGTTGACAATATGGAGCAGATTAAATTTGCAAAATATATAAGTGATTTATTTAATATGAATATAACGAGTGACAATGAAAGCAATATAAAAGCCGCTATATACAATGCGATAACCAAGACAAAATACATGAAGGGTAGACATCGGAAGATGGCACAATTTTCTGAAGATTTGCAATCATTTTTCAAGAAAATTGGAATGAATACTATTGCAAGTATATATCAGATTCAAAAAGTAATGTTGAAGGAAAGTAATGAATTTACTGCCATATGCCAGATTGCGTACTTCTTGAATATCAATCCAGCGGAATTATTGGAATCTGAGATTACAGAAGAAAAAATATTACAGGAGCAAGAAAGCCACTATATAAGGAATCGTTCAATAGCAGACTGGGCGAAATTTGATAAGGAAAATGTCGCACATTTTGAAACATTCTGTAAAGGTATTTATGATGGAACTGCAAGCGAAAATGGCAGACCGGAGCGAGTATCGGAAAGAATGGTATATAAGTTTTTGGGGATAACTTCTTATGGATTTAGGAATATGCCGGAATGTAGGGCAGTATATGAGAAGTATGCGGAATCTTATGAAGAATCGTGGGCTAGGAAAATCGTATGGGCTTATGAAAAACTAAAACAAGAAAAAGAAGAGGGGAATATTTATTGGAATGATTTAAGAAAATTGTCTGGAGTAAAGAAGGAATCACTCAATGAAATCTCTCGTTACTCTCATTGTGATATAATCAGTATTATAAAGAGTATGAAAAGGTGAATGTTCAATTCTGTTTGATTAAATAGCAGATTATACTGTGCGTTTGTGTTAAAATGGATTAAGATAAAGTATTCAATAGAAAAATTGATATGAGAGGGGCGGTTTATAAGTGAATAGAGCTGCAAAACATTCAGGAAAACATAGACAGCTAATCAGAGACATTAGTAAAAAAGTTAATAGGGGAAGATATGCCTGGGCAAAACCATATAATGATCTTAATATAAAAAATGTAGATACGGGACTGGGAAAAGGGTTTAAATATTCACCGATTTTCATTAAATGTTTTGCTGAAACGATGATAAAATTAACAGGATATAGAAGCAAAGATTATGTTATTGCTGAAAAAAAGACGCAAACAAAACATATACCGAAGGTAACAGTTTGGCATCATGCCTGGGCTGAAAAAGATGGTAAGTATCTTATGCAATTAGTTGATTTTGAAGAACATAAGAAAACATGTCCACATGCCGGAGGATGTAAGTTATGGTTATTAAATACAAAGAAAAGATCGAAATATTTATCTAATAAAAAAATGCAAGATTATGGAAAAGTTGGAGATTATTCTGATATACCGTTATTTTATTCTGTCGATGATACGGAGAGGGATTTTTTCCAGAAAGACTATGTAAGTAAAAGGACACTGTCAACTGTTAAAAGGAAGAAAGCTAGATTATGTGGTGTTGATATGTATGGCAATTTGTTGTATAAAAATAACAAAAACATATATTTCTGGGATCACGAAAACAATGTACTGATTTTATTAAATGATAAACGGTTGCGTGGTTAAGAAGCATAGTTATTTTTGAAACCATTTTAATAGCAGTATAAATAAATCAGCATATAATAGTTAGGCTATGGAAAGATGTTCATAGCCTAATTATTTTTTATATTTTTTTTGCGTAAGGAATCAACCAACATTGAGACAAGCTGAATGTCATTATCATCTAAACCAGATATGTCAAGACGTTTTACTTTATCAATATCGAGTAAATAATCAGCGCTAACATGAAAAACTGCTGCCAGTTTGCATAATATAGTTGGCGATGGCACTCTTTCCTGGCGTTCATAAAAAGAAATTACTGATTTTGTGACACCGATTTGCTCTGCGAGTTGTTTTTGAGTTAATCCCGATTCTGTTCTCAATTCCTTTAATCTGCTTCCAAAATCCACAATTTCACCACCTTTATTATAAAATAGTTTACTTTTATTCTGTACAAATTTGGTGTTCTATATTACAATATAAGTAGTAAAATAGTGTACTTTGAAACAGTTACATATGTATACATTGGGGGAGAGAAAATGGCAAATGAAGAAAAAGAATTAATTAAGATTCAGGAACAAGCAACAGAAATGTATAATAAATCTATTTTCAATGTAAGTATTTCTATTGTTATACTTGGGGCTTTATTTTGTTTTTTGTTCTATTTATGTTATGACAGTTATTTTGATATAACCTTTTTAAATGTAATGACTATAGTAGTAGGCATTTTGCTAGTTATTTTGGTTGGGGCAGTTGTAAATGATGTTAAGGCAAAGAAAATGGTGAAGAAAGATATAAAAGGATTTCTTGAAAGTAAATATGCAGGCAGCTATAAGGTAATGTACGATGGAATACTAAAAGAGCAAGAAAGAAAAAGAAAAGAGCAAGAAAGGAAAAATGAACAGTGGGAGTATGACCATCCGATATGTCCGGTATGCAAAAGTAGAAATACCAAACGAATCACTACTGCAAGTAGGATGATTTCTGTTGCTGCAGTTGGAATTGCTTCTGGAAAAATTGGAAAGCAATATGAGTGTTTGAAATGTAAACATAAATGGTAAGAAACAGCAAGTTATTTAATTCAGAAAGAAGGGAAGAACAGTATGGCACTAATCAAATGTCCTGAGTGTGGCAAGGAAATCAGTGATAGAGCAGTATCTTGTCCTCATTGCGGTTATCCAATTAAAAATTTAAGCAGGGAAAAAGAATCAGTTAATGAGTATGCAGTAATTCTTGAAGACTATAAAGCGAGTATTGTAAAGTGTATAAAGATTGTGCGAGAAGTTACAGGGTTAGGGTTGAAAGAGGCAAAAGAGGCAGTTGAAAAAGTACCTTATCTTGTGATAGATAAAATATCATTGCAAGCTGCAACTGCGATTAAGAATGCGTTTGAAGATGAAGGTGCAGTTGCGTCTGTAGTATCTTCCTCTGAAAAAAGTGCGAAGATTGCTACAGCAAGAGAGACGAAGCAAGTCCGATGTCCTAAATGTGGATCAACACAAATTACGACCGGGCAGAGAGGATTTTCCTTTTGGACTGGCTTTATTGGTGCAAACAAAACAGTTAATCGTTGTGCCAAATGTGGATATTCTTGGCAGCCAAAATAAAAGATTTAAAATACGGAGGCGAAATTATATGAAGAAGAAAGTATTAGTTATAATGGCAGCAGCCTTGATGTTAAATGTTATGAATGTATCAGTGTATGCGGAAACTGACAAAACAATTGAAAAATCGTTTGAAGATACTGAAACAATAAAAAAAGTACAAGAATTGTTAAACGAACGGGGATATTCATGTGGCGAGCCAGATGGGATAGCAGGTCAGAGTACAACCAACGCAATAATTCAATATAAGACAGTTAATGGTATGGATGCAACATCAGCAATAACACAAGAATTGTTGGATATCCTTGAAAGTTCTGGATCATCTGTTAGTGAAAATAGTGATTCTACGCCAGAAGGTATGAGTGTAAGTGAGCAGGAGTGGAAAAATTGGGAATCTTCTAGCGTATGCACAATAATACCATTTATGCAGTCTGCGAAAGAAGCAGGTTTTTCATTTTCGTTGCCAAGCGGACAGAAGAATAGTAACGACAAAGTAGGCATATTTGAATTTCTTGACGAAAATGGAAATATTACAAAGGATTTAGAGCAAACAGACTTTTATTATGGAGTTGAAAAACAGCATATTCTTTATACAGGATTGGAAACTAGAGACGCTAGTGTTTATGAAAGTGCAGATTTTAAGGAAGCCTGTATCCGTTTGATACTGGGATATAATATGCACTTGGAAAAAGATACGATGGAAGCAGCGTTAAATCTTACTAGGGAGCGTGCGGAAGAGATAGTAAATTATTGTTTAGATAATACTATTGAATTTTGTGTGACGGATAATATGCGTATTCATTTGACGTATCGGAATGATACGGCAGATCCATTCTATCGCTTACATGTTGAATATTAATTATAAGTTGTGTCTAAATTGCACAAAATTAATCTTAAATATTTATACAAAATAGTCAAAAACTATTGACAAATAAATAAAATGTGATATAATAATATTGATAATAAAAATTGAATAAATGAACGATATGTGTCTTGGCGAAGATACGGATCTTTAGCAGAAAGACACTTTACAGCAGAAAGACATCGGAAACAGAGTGATATAATGTTCACTCTTGTGTTTGATGTCTTTTTTTGCGCTCAAAATATGTGGAAAATGAGGTACAAATAAATGAGTGAAGAAAAGAAAAGTGTAACAGTATTTAATCAAAAGTTAGCTGGAAAGTTGATGATGGAAGGATTTAAGCTTCAAGGAATGCGACCAGATAAAAAGTTTTCAAACCGGAACGTGTATTTCTTTATGAACTGCGATCGTGTAAACGAAATCATTAAGAATTTCAACGCGAAATAGTAATAAAGAGGTGCAAGTCATGAGTGAGAATATTTTTTTATCTGAAATCATTACAGATACAGATATTGAAACATGGTATCTACAAGATGTTTTGATTTCGGCAGACACAGGATATGGAAAAACACATTTCATTAAAACGAAACTTTACAAGTATGCGAAGAAAAGAAAGCAAAAAATATTACTGCTTTTGCCACGAAAATCATTAAAAAATCAGAATATTAAGCAGATAAAGAAAGAGGGAAAGCTTGATGTAATTTCAATTACAGGATACCACGTAATTGAAAACATTGTAAAGCATGGCGGAAGTCTCAAGGGGTATTTTGAAAAATTCGATTTTGTAGTATGCGACGAATTTCACTATTTTATTTCTGATGCTTCTTTCAATAAAGATACGCTGAAAAGTCTGCAAGCTATCATACAAGCTAATACAAGCAAAATCTGGATTAGTGCAACATCAGAAAAAGTAGTTAAATTTTTTCATCAGTATACAGATGTGAAGTTTATTGAATACAAGTTTCCGAGTAAAGACAAAGACATAAAGCTTGTTACGTACAAAAATGAAAGTGAACTGGATCAGATTGTAGATATCACCATCACAGAGGGGCAGAAAGCAATTTTATTTACGAATGATCTTCACTATGGTGTGAAGGTTTATGAAAGATATAGCCGATATGCCACGTTTAACTGTTCGGAAAGCAACTATTACTTTTACAAGTTCGTTGATGAACATGAGATAAATAAAATAGAAGAAAGTGAATCGTTTAAGAAAAATATCTTAGTAACTTCTACTGCTTTCGATTGTGGACTGAACATATGTGATAAGACTGTAGATAGAATAATTCTTCATAATATACACGAAATTGACACGATTATCCAGTGTATTGGACGTAAGCGTTTTGAAATTGGAGATAGGCTTACAATCTATATTCCAGAGCTAAAAAATCAGGCTATCGGTGCATATATAGCGGGAACGAAAAAAGCTCTTGCAAGAGCTAATTTTCTAAAATTTCACACAGAAACTCAGCTAATCCGAGAAACAGAAATGAATCCAAGGAAATATGCAAAGATTGAAAGAATTGTTTTCGACACCATACAAAATGGAACAGTTAAAAAGACTATTAATGAAGCGGCATATTTTCACTTTGCAGAACTGGCAGCAGAATACAGCCAGATGATAAAGTTAGGTTGTAATGGCTTCAGAAAGTTTGTTATGCAAAAGCTAGGGATTAAATCATACTCATGCTTTAATGGTACTGGACATAGGGACTTAGCGTGCTATTTGGAATCGCTGGTGATTGATGGACAGGTGAAAAAAGCTGATAAAAATAAAATTATGAAATCCAAGGCTGACAAAGATAAGTTCATAGATAGGATAAAAATGCTACATAAAGACGATTATTTACGAGATCTGACAGTCATAAATCAAATATTTGCATCTTTGGGGCTTATGTACAAGGTGGAAGCATATGCTACTTCTATCATGGTTGATGGGCGAAAGAAATCCGTAAAAGCATGGAAAGTAGTGAGAGCGTAAAAATTACCTACCTTTTGCCACCTAAGCACTATATAAGTAACCCTAGTAAAAAGTAGGTAATTTTGCAGGATGTATGGGATTATCGTAAAGATAAGACCATAGAAGACAACACAAAAATACAAGATATGAGATATTCTATGTTGAGTGTTGTCTTCTGTCACTCATGGATTCGTGACATTTATAAAAGAATAAAATGTTCTTATATAGAATATTGGTATCGTGCCAGATTCGATTTCATTCTTAATGATATTATGGCTGGCACTCTACAACCAGAAAGAAAAAGGAAAGCTATTAAGTGGATCTTTTTACAGGATTTTAAATCAATCATGTTTGCCAAAAAATGCACTATTGATTTGAGTTTGTTTTTTGGCTGGTTGGTTTATTGGTTTTTGAAAATAAAAATTTAAGAGAAGAAACGAGGATATTAAGATGAAGAAAGATATAACCTTAACACAGAAAGAATTTGCAAGAAGAATCGCTGGAACAACAGGAATAGCAAATGAAGAAGCTGAGAAAATTGTACAGATTATCGTCAAAGAAATAGCTTCATGTTTACTGGATGGCATTGGCATAAAGTTCAGGGGACTGGGGACATTTATGGTGAAGTCGAAAGCGGCACGGGTATTTATAAATCCTATTACAAAAGTTGTAGCCACAAGTTCACAAAAGGTAGCGGTAAAATTCAAATCAAGTAGAAAATTGAGAGAACGAATTAGTAAAAATAATATGATAGCAGGGGGACAATACTATTAAAAGTGAGTTAACGAACCTGTTTGATACCTATAAAGCGTGTCAGGCAGGGCAGAAAGAAAAATTAAGTGAACTTTTTGAGACAGAGCAGGATGGCTCTCTCTCTTTTAAGGATATATGTTTAAAGAAACTTTTGAATGCGGTAAGATGTACATTCGGAAGTGAAGAGAAAAATCCGCAAGGAAAGCATAAGAAATACTATGCCGGGCATTTCGATTCATCTGATGTCGAAGAAACTATGTATTTGGTTATAGCAGAAA
>ENA-OPTA01000309-OPTA01000309.1-human-gut-metagenome-genome-assembly--contig:-NODE-309-length-34393-cov-5.908818_pt1 | contig 34393 bp, 29 predicted proteins | sample MGYA00241813_ERZ501917 | MGnify/ENA primary metagenome ERZ501917 (study PRJEB25962, sample SAMEA2042408) | human gut metagenome | biome: human gut; feature: human-associated habitat; material: faeces...
AAAGAGGGAAAAAATGTCTTGTTATAGATAGAAGAAATCATATAGGTGGTAATATTTACTGTGAAAATAAAGAAGGCATTAATATTCATAAATATGGGGCACATATTTTCCATACAAATAATAAAGAAGTATGGGATTATGTAAATCAATTTGTTGAATTTAATAATTATATTAATAGTCCAGTAGCTAATTATCGTGGTGAGATTTATAATTTGCCATTTAATATGAATACTTTTAGTAAGATGTGGAATATAGCTACACCACAAGAAGCAAAAACTATAATCGATAAACAAAAACAAGTTATAAAGAAAGAGCCTGAAAATTTAGAAGAACAAGCTATAAGCTTAGTAGGAACAGATATTTATACTAAACTTATAAAAGGATATACAGAAAAACAATGGGGAAGAGATTGCAAAGATTTACCAGCGTTTATAATAAAGAGATTGCCTGTTCGTTATACTTATGATAACAATTATTTTAATGCTCGTTATCAAGGTATTCCTATTGGTGGATATAATCAAATTATTGAAAAATTATTAGCTAATTGCGATGTAGAACTTAATGTAGATTTTGTAAAGCAAAGAGAAAAATATCAAAATATAGCAGATAAGATTATATTTACAGGTGCTATAGATAGTTATTTTGATTATAAATTTGGTCAGCTTGGATATAGAGGTTTGCGTTTTGAAACTGAAAAATTAGAGCAAGATAATTATCAAGGTGTAGCAGTTATGAATTTTACAGCTAGAGAAGTGCCTTATACGCGTGTTATAGAACATAAACATTTTGAATTTGGCACACAATCAATAACATATGTTACAAAAGAATATCCGGCAGATTGGCAGCTTGGAGAAGAAGCTTATTATCCAGTAAATGATGATAGAAATCAGAAATTATATCAAAAATATTTAGATTTGGCTAAACAAGAAAATAATGTTATTTTTGGTGGTCGTTTGGGTGAATATAAATATTATGATATGGATAAGGTTATAGAAAGTGTATTGATTTTAGTGAAAAAGGAATTGAAATAGATTGGATATAAAAATTTTAGTGGCAACACATAAAAAATATTGGATGCCAAAAGATGAAATTTATTTGCCTATTCATGTGGGGAAAAAAGGAAAAGATGATTTAGGATATATAGGTGATGATACAGGCGATAATATATCAACTAAAAATCCTAATTATTGTGAGCTTACAGGATTATATTGGGCTTGGAAAAACATGGATTGTGAACATATAGGTCTATGTCATTATCGACGTTATTTTGCGCATAAATCAAAAAGTAGTAAATTGGAAGATAAAAGACAAGCTATTTTAACTAAAGTTGATTATGAACAATTATTACAAAAATATGATGTGATTTTGCCTAAAAAGCGTAATTACTATATTGAAACAGTACATAGTCAATATCAACATGCACATAATAAACGAGATTTAGATGAAGTTGAAAATATAATAAAGGAAAAGTATCCAGCGTACATTAAAGCTTTTGAAAAAGTGATGAATAGTAGAAAATTATATATTTATAATATGTTTGCTATGAAAAAATCATTGTTTGATGAATATTGTGCATGGTTATTTGATATTTTATTTACTTTAGAAACTAGAATAGATATTAGTGATTATGATAAATATAATGCACGAGTTTTTGGTTTTTTAAGTGAAAGATTATTTAATGTATGGTTAGAGAAAAAGTCATTAAAAGTTAAAACTATAAATGTAGTTTTTTTAGAAAAGATTAACTGGATAAAAAAAGGAAAAGAGTTTTTAAAACGTAAATTTTTGAATTGATTTTAAGGGTAGTTATTAATGAAAGAAAAACAACCATTTTTTAGCATTATTATGCCAGTCTTTAATACTGAGAAATATTTAAGTAAAGCAATAGATAGTGTATTAAAACAAACTTTTACAGATTTTGAATTAATTATAATAGATGATAATTCAAGTGATAAAAGCTATACTATTTGTAAAAATTATGCTGACAAGGATAATAGGATAAAATTATTAAGAAATGATATAAATTTAGGTGTAGCTAAATCAAGAAATAAAGCATTAGATAATATAGCAGGTATATATTTGACATTTGTAGACTCTGATGATTATGTTGAATTAGATTTATTAAAGAGTGTTTATAATAAATTAATAAATAATAAAATAGATTTATTAAAGTATAGCTGTAAAGAAGAATATGTAGGGAAAAAAGATGATTTAAAATATAGTAAGATATGTCAAATGGAAAATTGTTTTCTTGAAGATAGAATAAAGATACAAAAACAAATTTTAGATATGGAAAAAATTCCATTATTTGGTTATCTTTGGAATAGTTTTTATAAAGTAGATATTATAAAGACTAATAATTTGTTTTTTGATGAAAACTGTATTGTAAATGAAGATTTTTCATTTAATGTAAAATATGTTTCATATATAAAAAATTTATGTTGTATGAATTTTTGTGGATATCATTATATGAAACGAGAAAATAATAGTTTATCAACAAAGAAACAGGATCGTTATTATGAATTACATATAATGAAGATAAAATTATTTTTAGATATGTGTAATAAACTTGATAATTTAACAGATGAAAATAAAAAAATTATTTTTTGGATGTATACAAGATATGTGTATTCAGCAATTGAAAGAAATTTAGATGCGGGTAACCTTAAGCAAATAATTAGTGATATAAAAAATGATAGTTTATATAAACAATTTTTAGCGGTAAATTTTGAAGGAATAAATAAAAAAGCAAAGGTAATGATATATTGTTTGAAATATGCTAATAATAATATATTGTTGCTTTTGATAAAATTTATTAGTTTAGTAAAAAAAAGTTTTCCTATTATTTTTGCAAAGTTTAAAGGATGAATTACTATGGATAAAAAAAAGCCTGTATATGTTTTACAAATAGGTATGACAAAAAATATAGGTGGTTTAGAAACTTATTTAATGCAACAATTTGAACATATAAATAATAATATTGTTAGATATGATTTTGTAAATATTACAGGGGAATATGATATTGTTTTTTCTGATAAAATAAAACAAGCAGGAAGTAGCATATATAATATATGTTCACGACATAAAAATCCAATATTGCATTATTATCAATGGATAAAATTATTGAGTAAATATAAAAATAGATATAAGGCAATAGTTTTAAATGCGAATAGTTTAGAATATGTATTTCCTATATTTATTGCTAAATTTTTTGGTATAAAAATGAGAGTAATTCATTCACATAATGCTGGATTTGAAAATAAAATTGGTGTATGCAGAAAAATTTTAATTGGATTTAATAAGTTATTATTAAATTTTGGTGCTACACATTATTTAGCTTGTTCACAAAAAGCAGGAAAATGGATGTTTGGAAATAATAAAAATTTTGCATTGGTACATAATGCTATAAATGTAGATGCTTATAAATATGATTTAGAAAAAAGACAAGAAATGAGAAAAAATTTAAATTTGGAAAATAAATTTGTTATAGGGCATGTAGGACGATTTGTCTATCAAAAAAATCATAAATTTTTAATAGATATTTTTAATGAGATTCACAAAATCTTACCAGAAGCCATGCTTTTGTTGATTGGTGATGCTGTAGAAGATAAATCATATTTAAATGAAGCTAAACAAAAAGTAAAAGAATTAAGCTTAGAAGAAAATGTAAGATTTTTGGGGATGCGAAATGATGTACCAGAAATTATGCAAGCAATGGATTGTTTTATATTACCATCACGATTTGAAGGTTTACCATTAGTAGGGATAGAAGCACAAACTTCAGGGCTATGGTGTTATTTTTCGGATGTAATTACAAATGAAATAAAAATAACAGATTTAACAAATTTTATATCTTTAAATAATTCTCCAGAGTTTTGGGCTAAAAAAATAATAAAAAATAAAAATTATAAAAGAAAAGATGTTTCTAAAGAAATTATAAAAGCTGGTTATGATATAGAGGCTGAAATAAAAAAAATAGAAAATTTTTATGAATAAAAGTTTAATAGGAGTAATAATGTGTTAATATCTATAATTATACCAATATATAATGTTGAAAAATATTTAATAGAATGTCTTGAATCATTGAGTAGACAGAAGACATCTCAAATTGAATTTATTTGTGTAGATGATGGTTCTACAGATAAAAGTGGAATTATTTGTGATGAATTTGCTAAAAGAGATAAAAGATTTAAAGTTATTCATAAAAAAAATGGTGGTGTTAGTTCAGCTAGAAATGTAGGAATGGAAAATGCCATAGGGAAATATATAGCATGGGTAGATCCAGATGATTATATTACTTTGAATTGGTATGAATGTATAGAAGAGTATTTAAAAAAAAATATAGATATATTATTTTTTGATTATGCTTTAAAAAATGATAAAAAAATAATTAGTAAAAATTTTGGAGATGAAACAAGTTATTTAGACAAAGAAAACTTTTTAAATAATTTAGTAATAGATAAAATTAAAAGTCATTTATGGCAAATGGTTTTTAAGAGAGATATAATAAAAAATATAAAATTTCCTTTGAATAGAACTTTTATGGAAGATTTTTCAGTTTTGCATAAGATTGTGTTAATGTCCAATAAAATAGTTTATTTACATGAAATTTTATATTTTTATAGGGTTAGAGAGGATAGTTTGACAAATAAATGGACTATAGAACAAAATTATGAAGCTTATAATATAGCTAAAGAAAGGTATCGTTATTTAATAAAAAATAAGTATAATGTTTCTAAATTAGGATATTTAATGTGGGCTTTAAATGTGTGTTGTATTTATTATAGAAATAAAAATGAGAAGAATATACAGAAATATATTCTTTGTAAGAAAGAAATTGATGATAATATAAATTTTATATTAAAAGAAAAAGAATGTAATAAAGTATTAAAATTTAAATTTTGGTTATGTAATAAAAATATATTGAAGTTAATATTAAAAATAAAAGATTTTATAAAAAAGGACGATTAAATGGATATTAAAATAAGAAATAGATTATTTTTTGTAATATGTTTTGTATTAATCTTTAATAACATTCCTAATATTTTACAAATGAATCTTATAGGAAGTATTTTAGCTGATAAATTAGTTTTTTATCCCTTATTTGTAGGTTGTATTTATACAATATACTGTCAATATAAATATAAAAATGTATTAATAAATTTTAATAAAGTAAAAAAATATGTATTTAGTTATTTAATAATTGTAATGTTATCATTGATAGTTGGGTTATATAATTATCCATATTATAATATGATACTTAATGGACCTGTGGAACAAATAGAAAAATTGCCAGCAGTTTTAGCTATGCTACAGAATTTAGGATTAAATGTAGAGGAAAAGTCTTTACTTATTTTTTGGATGATTGCTAGAGTTGTAAAAGGGTTATTATTAGAAACTGTATATACAATTGGTGGAGCCTATATGATCTATTGTTGGTATTATAATGATTGGCAACGAGGATTTAAAATATTAGGCAAAGCAATAATTTTTTCTGTAATTATTATCTTTTTATATAGTAGTGTAGAAATATTTTATTTATCTGGTAATATAACAGCTACAGAGATAATGATAGCTATAACACCTTTTTTTCATATGATTGTTACAGATCATAATTGGTGGCCACCTTTATTATGGAATGGACAATTAAGGTCAATATTTGCGGAACCATCATATTTTGGTATGTATGCATCATTTGCAATGCCTTTTTTATGGTATAAATTTATAAAGAATACAAAATATAAAATGATATATGGTTTAATAATATTATTATTTACATTTTTATTATTTTTAACGAAAGCAAGAACGGCAGTTGCTCTATTTGGTGGAGAATTAATTATTTTATTGGCATATATGATTTATCTAAAAAACAAAATATTTTTTAAAAATATCTTGTTAATATGTATATTTACAGCTATATCATTTGTAGGTGCTAATATTTTTATATCCAGTGTGATGGATGCAAATAGTGAAGCAAAAATAAATGTAGAAGAATATGTAGAAGAAAATTTAGTATCTATAGCTAGTACAGAAAAACGAAGTAATACGGCTAGATATTCAATAATGTTAGCTAATTTAAAAATAGGATTGGATCATCCTTTTCTAGGTATTGGTTTAAATTTAAATGATGCATATATACCAGAATACTTACCAAGTATGAGTGATAATAGTAGTGAAGTAAATATGTGGATAAATGATCAAAAGGAAAAAGGAATTTTAAAATCAGGTTTTCCTAGTTTAGGTGAATATATATCTCGTTTTGCGGAAACGGGAGTTTTAGGATTAATTGCATTTTTAGTGCCTCCTGTATTTTTATTAATAAATTTATTAAACAAAATAAGAAAAGAAGATGATTTAAGATATGCAATATTTATGATATCGTTTATAGGAATGTTGTCTACTGGTATAGGTGATTCTATAAATATTACATATTGTTATTGGATATTATTAGGTTTAGGTTATGTCATGTGTTTTGGTAAGTCAGGTGATGATATAAAACATGAATGAGCGAAAAATAGGTATATTGATTAGTTATGTTAATATATTGCTTCAAACATTAATTAATTTTATATATGTACCAATTTTATTATATTATATTGGTAAAAATGAATATGGTTTATATCAGTTAATTGGTTCATTTATTGCTTATTTTAGTATTATGGATTTTGGGCTTACTGCGGCTGTTGTTCGTTTTTATACTAAATATAAAGCTTTGAATGATAAAGTTAATATGGAAAATATGCTGGCTATTTCATCTAGATGTTATGCTGTAATAACAGTAATATTATTTGTTATAGGATACGTTTGTTACTTGTTTATGGATGATATTTTTTATAATAGTATGACATCGTCAGAGATTTCTTCAGCAAAAGATATTTTTATATTATTACTTTTAAATATAGTTGTTACAATTTCTACAATGATATTTAGAGCGATTATTAATGCACATGAAAAATTTCTTTTTCTAAAAGGTATTGAAACTATTCAATTGATTTTACAACCAATATTAGTTGTTGCTGTCTTACAAGAATATCCATACGCATTTTCTGTGGCTTTAGTGCAAACCATATTGAATATATTTTTAAGTATATCTAGAGTGGTTTATTGTTTTAGAAAATTAAAGATACGTATAAAATATCATTATTGGGATCAAAAGTTATTTAAGGAATTTAAAAAGTTAGCACTTAGTGTGTTTGCTGTTACTCTAATAGATCAAGTATTTTTCAAAACAAATCAGATTATTTTAGGTATAATTAGTGGAACTAGTGCGGTAGCAGTGTATGCAATAGCATCACTTATTTATATGAATTATATGGCTTTATCATTAGCAATTTCAGGTGTTTATTTACCACATATTACAGAAATGATAGCCAAAAGAGAGTCTATGAAGATAATATCTGATTTATTTATAAAGATAGGTAGATGGCAATACTTTTTACTAGCAGCAATAGCTAGTGGTTTTATTATTTTGGGTAGACAATTTATAGAAATTTGGGCTGGAAATGGTTTTCAAGAAGCTTATTTGATAACATTATTAATTATTATTCCATTTACAATAGATTTAATTCAAAATATTGGATTAGCTGTATTACAAGCTCAGAATAAATATGATTTTAGAGCAAAAGTTTATTTTTGTATGGGTATATTTAACTTATGTTTAGCTATTCCTTTAGGATTAAAATATGGTGGAATTGGTTGTGCTTTTGCAACAGGTTTGTCTATGTTTATTGGTAATGGTTTAATAATGAATTGGTATTATTTAAAAATTACTAAATTAGATATAATATTATTTTGGAAGAATATTGGAAGAATAACAATTGGTGTAATAATTATTACTATAATAGGTTATATTTTTAATGAAATAGTAGGTTATAAAAATATTGCAATATTTGTTGTAAAATTATTAGTGTATACATTATTGTATATTAGTATAATGTATAAATTCTTTATGAATATTAAAGAAAAATCTAAAATAAAAAGTTTGATTTTAAAATTTAAACGATAATAGTATAAATAGAAAAAACCGCAAAGAATATATTTTCTTTGCGGTTTTCTTTTAGTATGGTTTATGCATAGTAAATATTACAATCAAGTATCATATCATCTATTTGCTTATGATCTGTATATTGCCATATCTTGCAAATGCGATTAGGATATTCAAGTTTAAAGCTGTTTTCATGATAATATTGAGCAGACCAGATGGGAATATAATCTGCAAGTAGATTTAAGTCAATGATATTGGTGAGCCAATTATAGGAACTATATAGACCTACATAATTATAATTTAGTTCGTTTAGTCGATTGATGAAATTGCCAATCATATAGGCTACATTGATATTGTTTTTGAGTATAGATTTATCTTCTGCATTATACCAGATGCCAAGTGGTGGATTTTGTCCATTGAGATATGTTTTTATTTGCATATCTACCCAGTTTGCTTTATCAATTATTGCAGTATGAGCATAATAATATATTCCATAAGGTAGATTGTAAGCTACGGCGTTATTTACATGAGTTATGAACAATATTATCTAAATGATGATATTCACCTATTTTAATGATAACGCCTTTAAGATTGGCTCCTTTTAGTGCTTGCCAGTTTAAATTTTTTTGTCAAGCGGAAATATCTACTACTTTAAAATAAGTATGAAAATAGACATTTTTGGTGTAGAGGATATTATGTAGATACAGTAGGAAATCAAAGCAAACCAGCAAGCCCCTTTTGGGGCTGCGCCGGAGTAAGAGAGCACTGAATAAGCCCATTTAGGGGCAGCTGTGAATGTGGTGCAGTTGGCAGGCTATTAATTTCTAAAGAACAATATTATAAAGTTTTATTGATACATATTGAAAATTATCGTGCGTTTCTTAAAGGAGAAGATGAAGTGGTAAATTCAAAAGATTTGTATCAAACATTAAATACGAGATATGTATATTTACCGTATTTACAGGAACTTGTCAAACAAGAAAATTTGCAACATTCATTTTCTTGTTTTGAACTTCAGAAAGAAATTCAACGCAAAATCAATCAAAATAGAAGCATAGGTATATGCAAAAGAATTATATGAGAAAGTAGGATTTGTACAGAAATCCGAATCATTTCTAGAAGATGGAATACCACATGTATTAATGCAATATACAGAATAAAGAAAAACGTTACAAAACTAAAGATTCACTTCACAATACATCTCAATATATTCCTCAAATCGAGGCAGCGCTAAAGTCAGTTCTCCACGAACAGAACCATTCACAACACCACGTTCCATCAATCGCTTTCGATAGGTATTCAATAACTGTGGAGATATCGATAATTTCTCACGAATTTCCCCAGTTTTATAAACTCCCGTAGAAATCACATAAACAATCTTCCGGTCAAGTTCAGAAAGTTCACTCCATATCTTCTCATAAGCATAAATGATCAATTCCTCGTCAAACTTAGGAAGCAGTTTTTCAAGATCATCATTTGTCTCCCACTTCAAATAACCAAGAATCTGAAAAGCAAAAGGATACCCCTTTGTAAGTTTCGCCATCTCAACAGCCTCACTTGGAGAAATGTCAAATACAGAACGATAACTTGTAGTAATTGCAGGAATGCTAAGTGGTTCCAGAAAAATTTTTGGAGCACGATATAAAAATGTCAGACTCTTCTCGTTTTGAAGATTGCTGATATTATCAAACAAACCAGCCATTACAAGATACACAGGGTAATTCTGTGTAATATAAATCTGAAAATTACTAGCAAATACTTTGACATAAGAATTATTTATAATCTCATCAATGATAAAAAGAACTTTCTTTCCTTTATTTTTTAACTTCTCAAGAATATTACGAAGCATAGCTTCTTTTTCCAAAGAATCATTTGTTTTGTTTACTGACAACTCAGCAATTCCGAGATTTAGATTTAATCCAAGATCCAGATCATGAAATTGTGAAACGCGGGTAAGTTCGGAAACTGCACCAGCGATCAAATCTGTATCAGCACTCAATCTTAAAACAATCCATTGATCATTTGAAGAATAATGATCAGCAATTTCAGCAAGAGAAACCGTCTTTCCAGCCCCCCTGACACCAGCAACCATATAAACTTTATTTGAAGGATTTTTCATATCAAATGTATGAATGATCTTTCCAATTTGGTTAGTGCGCGAAATGAATTCCGTAGGTTTTTGACCAAATGTTAAAGTAAAAGGATTTTCCATTTTCTATTCACCTCCATATTTATTTATGTTTATTTATATTTATTATATGAATATATGTTTATTTATATTTATTTATGTTTATTATAATAAATAAATATAAATAAAACAAGAATATACCCAAAAGATACTCCAAAAATGTTAAAATAAGAATAACAATCAAAAAACGACGATCAGGAGGAACCAAAAAACAATGAACATCAAAAAAGTAGCAGTTCTTGGAGCAGGTGCCGTAGGTTCTTACGTTATCTGGGGACTGTCAAATAATAAAAATATTACACTGGGAGTTGTAGCAGATGGTGAGAGAAATGAACGCCTCAAAAACCAAGGATTGATGATTAACGGAACAAAATACACACCGCAAGTGTGGACTCCAGAAGAAGCACACAATGTGGATCTTCTGATCGTATCTTTAAAATACGGAAGTCTGAGAGGGGCATTAAAGGATATTCAGACGATCGTAGGAGAAAACACAACGGTCATGAGTCTGATGAATGGAGTTGACAGTGAAGAGATCATAGCGGAGAAAATTGATAAATCACATATTTTATACTCCTTTATCAAGGTGGCATCACAGAAGAAAGAAGATGGATATCATTTTGATCCAGAAACAACGGTCGGGATTTATTTTGGAGAACTACAACAACCATACGAAAGCGAACGAGTAAAAGCAGTAAATGATATTTTTGAAAATACAGGTCTTCACTGGATTATCACAGATGATATTCAAGCAGAAATCTGGGGCAAATTCAAATTAAATGTCTGCAATAATCTGCCACAGGCAATCTTGGGAGTTGGAGTTGGATGCTATGAAGATAGTGAACATATGGCAGCGATCCGAGAAGGATTAAGAGCAGAGGTTGAAGCAGTTGCTAAAGCGAAAGGAATCGACTTAAGCACGATCAATGCAAAGTCTGGACGGGGGAGTGCGGTCAAAGCATCTGCAAGATACTCGACATTACAGGATATTGATTCTGGTCGCCACACAGAGATTGATATGTTCTCTGGTGTGATGATGAGAATGGGGAAAGAATTGGGGATTCCAACCCCATATAATGAATATACATATCATATGATCAAAGCATTAGAAGAAAAGAATGATGGAGTATTCGAATATCAAGGGGAGAATGATAGAGTGTCTTGGTCTAAATAATAATGTAAAATAAGGGAAAATGCATGTATAACAAAAAGAAAAAAATAAAACATAAGACGTTGAAGACTTTCTGTTTGCTGATAGGTATGATCGTGACGGCAGAAAACAAAATAATGACACAAAATTTACTGAAAAAATTAGCACTACTAAAAATAGACGTAAAAAAATTTCATTGCTATAATAGAGATAGAAAAAAATAATGGAATAAAAATTGGATTTAGAAGGGAGACAATTATGGGATTCTTTTTCAAGAATAAGAAAAAAAATAAAGAGGAAGAAACAGTAACACCAGTTGTAGAAACAACACCAGAAGTACCAGCGAAAGAAGGTATGATTTTGGTAAGGGAAGGAATTAAACTGGGACTTCCAACGGTAAGCATGGAAGAAGCGATCGTGGCAGCAGGGGAACTTTTAAGAGATCTTGGATATGTAGATGATGATTATATTCCAGCAATGATCCGAAGAAATGAAGAAGCATCTGTATACATGGGGTTAGGACTTGCAATTCCACACGGAACAGAAGATGCAAAAAGAGACGTAAAAAGAAGCGGAATTATTGTGATGCAGTATCCAGACGGAGTCGAATTTAATGGCGGAACAGCACAGCTTGTCATTGGAATTGCTGGAGTTGGAGATGAACATTTAGAGATTCTTGGACAGATCACAGAAGCAGTGACAGAAGAAGAAATTCTGGAAGAATTAAAGAAGACGACGGACGTTGATTATGTTCTTAATACATTCACGAATTAGTTTCTTTCGTAACGTCAGGAAGTGGAAAAACTGTGTTAATTGGATAGAAAATAAAAAGAAAAAAATGTCAGGTACATCTAAGTTTTCGAGAAACTTAGATGTACCTGACATTTTTACAGTTAAAAATTTATCATGACTTTTTCAATTCATCTCTTTTTTTCTTCAGGATGCGTCGTAACTGTCCAAATTCTCTTACATGTTCACGAGGCATCATCTTAGGGAATGCACGTAAAATACGGCGTGATGTAAATGTAGGAAGTTTTGCCATCTTTTCGTATTTGCTACGAAGTTCCTCAGCTCGCTGTTTTAAAGAATCCATACGAGCTTTGAGTTCATCTGCATTTTCCTGTCTGGCTTCATCAACTTTCTCTCGAATAACATCTGCACGAGCTTTTAATCGGTCTTGAGCCTCCAGACCATCCATCATACTATCGTAGATATTTTCACCGATCTGATCAGAAATATTACGCAGTTCTTTTGCAATATCCTCCATAAGGGCAAGACGTTTGTTGAATTTTAAAATACCCTGAACCGTGATGCAAATATCAACTATAAGAGCAATGCTTAATAAAACAAGCAGAAATTTTCCAAGCCATATCGGGAGAAAAGAAACTAGTTTATCCGTAAAAGGATAGATAAGTTTCACGATCAATACACAAGCGACGCCCCAGATCGCAGAAAATAAAGGACATACATAGCCGCCGATATTCAATGGCATTTCAGAATAATCCCACCATCTGTGATGAAACATCTTTTCAAGAAGAAAACCCGTTAGCCATTCAAGAAAAGTAACGAGAATGGTGGAGGTAATATAAAGCAAGATCAAGTTTCCGACGTAAGGCTGAAGAGAAGCAACGACAACCGTCACTCCAATTCCATAAATCGGACAGATCGGACCATTTAGAAATCCACGGTTTACAAAGGAATGTTGTTTAAAAGCTGCAAAAGCGACTTCAGAACACCAACCAAGAAACCCATATATAAAAAAGCTAAATAAGATATCGTAATAAGTCATAAAATCTCCTTCTTTATATCTTTTTTACAGTATAACAACAGTTACACCAAGATCTCCTTCACCATATTCACCATCACGGTAACCGGAGATACGTTTTTGTTTCTTCAACTGTTTAAAGTAATTATGAAGCCCTTTACGTAAAGCACCAGTTCCTTTTCCATGGACAACAGTGATCTGTGCTAAGTTGGCCAGGCACGCATCATCGATGTACTTATCAAGCTGTGCGATCGCTTCATCAACCGTCATACCCATAACATTGATCTCAGGTCGGATGGAAGCGGATTTGTTGATCGCAGTACGTCCTCGGTTACGACTTTCATTTCTTTGATTTTCACGTTTTACATCTTTGGCTGTTTTTGTGATCTCAAGGTCTTTGATGTTAACAAGAGAACGCATCATACCCATCTGAACATACAGATCACCTTTGGCATTTGGGAGCGTGGAAACAGTTCCGGCAAGGGAAAGACTTGTTACATAAACTTCATCACCAACATGGAAATCATTCGCCTCGTGACGTTTCTTGTTCTTTTTCTTGGATTTGTAAGCCATCTGTCCTTCTAATTTTGTCATGCGACCACGAAGATCACTTCGCATATGTTCCATCTTCTTATTTGCATCTGGATTCTTGTTTTGTTTCTTTAATTTGTTATATTCACGGATCGTAGAATCTGCAATTTCTTTCGCCTCAGAGATGATATTGTGAGCTTCTTCACGAGCGTCGCGAAGCATTTTATCACGTTTTTCTTTTATATTATCCTGACGAGATTTTAAACTCTTACGGAGAGTTTCGATTTCCTTACGGTATTCAAGGATCTCTTCCTGTTCTTTTTCAATCGTCTGTTTACTCTTTTCAAGGTCAGCTAAGATCGTTTCAAAATCTTTGACAGATTCATCAATCTGATCTGCAGCACCTTCAATGATATGTTCATCCAATCCTAATTTGCGGGAAATTGCAAACGCATTACTTTTTCCAGGGATACCGATCATCAGACGGTATGTTGGAGAAAGCGTTTCCACATCAAATTCGCAGGAAGCATTTTCGATATCATCGGTGGAAAGTGCGAACATCTTAAGTTCACTGTAATGGGTTGTCGCCATTGTTTTAATTCCACGTCCGTGCAGATCACTTAAAATAGAGATCGCAAGTGCGGCACCTTCGATTGGATCAGTACCACCACATAATTCATCGAGTAATACTAAAGAATCTCGATGAGCTTGCTGAACGATTGATACAATATTTGTCATATGAGAAGAGAAGGTACTTAAGTTTTGCTCAATACTCTGCTCATCTCCGATATCTGCAAAAATTTCACGAAAAATTCCAAGAGAAGATCCTTGGAATGCAGGAATATGAAGGCCTGCCTGCCCCATCAAAGATAATAATCCAACGGTTTTTAAAGATACAGTTTTACCACCTGTATTTGGTCCGGTCACGATCAGCATGGAGAAATCTTTGCCGAGAGATACGTTGATCGGAACGACTTTTTTGCGGTCTAGTAAAGGATGACATCCCTGTTTGATATTGATAATTCCATCTTCACGGAAAATAGGTTTGGATGCATCAATATCCTTCGCATATTTTGCCTTTGCAAAAATGAAGTCTAATAATACAAGGGTCTTCTGGTTATGTGCAAGATCATCAACACCATAAGAAGCCTGTTCACTTAATATAGAAAGAATATGCTCAATCTCAGACTGTTCTTTTCCTTCCAATTCTTTTAATTCATTATTTAATGTTACAACAGACATTGGTTCAATAAACAGCGTATTTCCAGAAGCAGACTGATCATGGATCATACCTTGGAATGAACTTCTGTACTCTTGCTTGACTGGTATGCAGTAACGCCCATTTCGCATTGTAACGATCGCATCCTGTAATTTATCCTGATTGGATGCAGAGCTTACCAGCGTAGTTAACTGTGTATGAATCTTTTGGTTTGTCTGTTTCATTGCACGACGGATATGTTTTAAAGTAGAAGAGGCATCATCACTGATCTCTTCTTCAGAAATAATACAGCGGCGGATCTCGTGCAGAAGATCATCTAAAGGAACAAGGCTTTCAAAAAGCTCGTCGAGAGAATCTGCTTCAAGATCGTCTTCCATGCGGACTCCGTAAGAAACGGCATTCTTTACAGATTCCAGAACACGAGCGATATCAAGAAGTTCCCCAGTTCCAAGTGTACCTCTCATCTTCAAACGGGCAAGAGAAGGGGAAAGATCACTTACTCCAAAAAAAGACACATTTCCACGTTTATAGATACGTGTCAATGCATCCTGTGTCTGATCCTGAGCGTTTAAGATATCAGCTTCTTCAGTCATTGGTTTTAAATTGGCACACATCAACTTACCTAGTTCGGTTGTTGCGTATCCTGTTAAAATATTTATAATCTTATCAAATTCAAGTGTTTGTAATACTTTCTGATTCATGAAAAATTCCTCATTTACATTAAATTATTGCAACTCACTAAAGAGTTTAACACAGATTGTTTGGACTGTAAACATAGGGAAAATGGCAATTCCAGACGTTAATTTACGATAACTTAACATAAAAAGCAGTATGATTTTACATTTGACCAGTACAATAGAAATTACATCGTATAGAGATTTGGAGGAAAAGATGAAAACACAGCAGAAGATTTTTATGAACCGGGAACTGTCCTGGCTTAAGTTTAACGAACGCGTATTAGAAGAGGCTGAGAATAGAGAAGTACCACTATGTGAACGATTGACATTTGCATCCATTTACCAGAGCAACTTAGATGAATTCTTTATGGTAAGAGTTGGATCTTTGATCGATCAGATGTTACTTGATAAGAACATGAAAGAAAATAAGACAAAGATGACACCACAGGAACAGATTGATGCGATCATTCCACAGGTACAGAAATTAAATAGAAGAAAAGACAGCGTATATGAGGAGATGATGGATTCTCTGAAAGAACACAACATCCATCTGGTAAATTTTCAAAAAATATCTAAAAAAGAAAGCGAATATTTAAGAGCTTATTTTCAAGCAGAAATCGCGCCATTGATCTCTCCTACGATCATAGGGAAGAGACAGCCATTTCCTTTTTTAAGGAATAAAGAAATCTACGCAGTTGCTGTGTTAGAAACTAAAAATAGAAAAGAAAAATTAGGAATTATCCCATGTGGAAATGAAACGTTTGACAGACTGATCAATATTTCTGGAAAAGATGCTTATATGTTATCAGAAGAAATGATTCTTCACTATGTGCCAAGGATCTTCAAAGGATACCATGTCAAAGCAAAAACATTGATCCGAATTACAAGAAATGCAGATATTGATGCAGATTCTATGTATGATGAAGATCTTGATTATCGCGATTTCATGGTAGAACTGATCAAGAAAAGAAAGAAATTAGCACCAGTCCGAATGGAATTATCAAGAGAGATGGATGGAGAGATCATTGATCTTTTATGTGAGTATCTGGAACTTGAAAGAAAATATGTATTTTATACACAGACACCGTTAGATCTGTCTTTTGTATTTAAGATTCAGGATATTTTAAGAAGAGAGACAGACTTGTTTTTTGAGAAAAGAGTTCCTCAAAGATCACCACAGTTTAACGAAGAAATACCAATTATGGATCAGATTGAAAAAGAAGATAAGTTACTCTCTTATCCATATGAAAGTATGCGGCCATTTCTAAAAATGCTTCAGGAAGCGGCAGAAGATAAAGATGTTGTTTCAATCAAAATGACATTATATCGTGTCGCAAAGCAGAGTAAGATCATTGCATCTTTGATCGAAGCAGCAGAAAATGGAAAAGATGTCACGATCCTTGTAGAATTAAAGGCTAGATTTGATGAGGAAAATAATATTGAATGGTCCAGACAGTTAGAAGATGCAGGATGCCGCGTAATCTATGGATTAGATGGTTATAAAGTACACTCTAAATTATGTCTGATCACAAGAAAGAAAAAAGGAAAAGTATCTTATATCACACAGATCGGAACAGGAAACTACAATGAAAAGACAAGCAGACTTTATACAGATCTTTCTTTAATGACAGCAAATGTAGATATTGCGTTGGAAGCTGCGGAAGTTTTTCAGGCATTATCTATGGGAGAGACTGTGGAAGAAACGGATCATCTGCTGGTAGCTCCACACTGTCTACAGAATAAAGTGATCCATATGATCGATCGGGAAATTGAACATGCAAAAGCTGGAGAACCAGCTTATATTGGATTAAAAATGAACTCTTTAACAGACAAAAAGATCATGGAGAAATTGATCAAAGCATCCAAAGCAGGTGTGAAGATTGACATGGTCATTCGAGGAATCTGTTGTCTGATTCCGGGAGTAAAGGGTGAAACAGATAATATTCAAGTAAGAAGTATTGTGGGAAGATACTTAGAACATTCAAGAATCTATATTTTTGGAACGAAGGGCAGAGAAAAAGTTTATATAGCGTCAGCAGATTTTATGACAAGAAATACATTAAGAAGAGTCGAGGTAGCCGTACCGATCTACAATACAGATATTAAAATGCAGCTGATAGAGATGTTTATTACAATGTTAAGTGATAATGTAAAAGCAAGAGAAGAAGATCACAATGGAAATTATAAAATTCCTAAAAATCAGGATACACCACTAAATTCACAGGAATTTTTCTATAAGCAGGCATATTTGAATGCGAAAAATGTAAATTCATAAACAGTTTTGTGCCTTTTGAAATCATGACGTTCATAATAAGTAAATTTCACTAGATTTTACAACTAAACTGTGGCATAATAACATAGGTAAAAAATAGAGGATTTAAAAATCGCCAGGAGAGTTGGCTGGCGAAGAACGAATTTAGAAAGGCACAAAGCAATGAGATATATTAGTGATTTGCACGAAGGAGATCAGGTTTCCGAGATTTATTTATGCAAAACAAAATCACCGGGAACATCCAAATTTGGAAAATCATATTATTCCCTGACACTACAAGATAAAACAGGAATGATCGACGGAAAGGTATGGGAACTTACCAATGCGATCGGACATTTCGAGGCGATGGACTACATTTTAGTCAGAGGACAGGTAACAAGTTACCAGGGTTCTAACCAGTTAAACATCCAACAGATTCGTAAAGCTCAGGAAGGTGAGTTTGACATGGCAGATTATATGCCAAGTACTAAGAAGGATATTGATGGGATGTTCAAAGAGCTTCTTGCAATGATCAGCAAGACAAAGAACCAGTATTTAAAACAGTTAGCAGAGAAGATTTTTATAGAGGATAAAAACTTTGCAAGAGAATTCAAAGTACATTCCGCAGCAAAAAGCGTACACCATGGGTATATCGGAGGGCTTTTAGAGCACAGTTTATCTGTAGCGAAGATCTGCGAAAGCTATGCAAATCTGTATCCACAGTTAAACAGAGACTTGATCGTAATGTGTGCATTATGGCATGATATGGGGAAAGTCGAAGAATTATCAAGCTTTCCAGAGAATGACTATACAGATGAAGGTCAGTTAGTTGGACACATTGTGATGGGAGCAATCAAATTAGACCGCCTGATCCGTGAGATTCCAGGTTTCCCACCAAAACTTGCAAATGAAGTAAAACACTGTATGTTAGCACATCACGGAGAATTAGAATTTGGTTCTCCAAAGAAACCTGCATTATTAGAAGCAATTGCACTAAGTCAGGCAGATAATTTAGATGCGAAGATGGAAACATTTGCAGAGATCATGGAGAAACAAAAAGAAGATCAGGAATGGTCAGGATTCCAGCGTTTATTAGATACAAGAATCCGTAAGACATCTATCTAAAAGAATTATAATAAAATAGGATCAATACAACAGTTTAACCAAGAAAAAGATACAGAGGTGCGTATGGAATTTAAAAAAAATCAGATCGTAGAACTCTATATCGATGACATTGGGAACGAAGGAGAGGGCATCGGCCATATAGATGGTTATGCCCTTTTTTTAAAAGATGCAGTCATCGGAGACAAAGTTCGTGCAAAGATCATCAAAACAAAGAAAAATTATGGCTTCGCAAGAGTAGAAGAAGTCATAGAAGCATCCAAAGACAGAGTCAGCCCACGCTGTTCCAAAGCAAGACAGTGCGGAGGATGTACATTACAGCATTTAGCTTATGAAAAGCAGTTAGAATATAAATTTAATAAAGTGAAAAACTGTTTAGAAAGAATTGGAGGCTTAGAAAATATTGAAGAAAAAATGGAACCGATCCTTGGGATGGAAGAACCATTTTACTATCGAAACAAAGCTCAGTTTCCAGTCGGATATGACAAAGAAGGGAATCTTATCACAGGATTTTATGCAGGAAGGACGCATCATATTATTGATTGCACACACTGTATGATCCAACATCCAGTGAACGAACAGATTTTATTAAAAGTCTTGGACTACATGAAGAAAAACAATATTACAGCTTATGACGAAAAGACCCATAAAGGATTGGTCCGCCACATTGTAACAAGAGTCGGATTCAAAACAGGTGAGATCATGGTCTGTCTTGTTGTGAATGGGAGCAAAAAGAATCTTAGAAACTTAGAGATGCTCGTAGATTCCTTAACAGAAGTCGAAGGAATGACAAGTATCTGCGTCAATATCAACAAAGAAAAGACAAACAGGATCTTGGGAAGCAAGATTGAAGAAGTATATGGTAAACCATACATTTATGATTATATCGGCAATGTAAAATACCAGATCGGACCACTATCTTTCTTCCAGGTCAATCCAACACAAACAAAAGTATTATACGAAAAAGCTATGGAATACGCAGATTTAAAAGGCGAAGAAACCGTATGGGATCTCTATTGCGGAATCGGAACTATTTCCTTATTCCTGGCTCAGAAAGCAAAGAAAGTTTATGGAGTAGAAATCGTCAAAGAAGCCATCGACGATGCAAGATTAAATGCTAAGATGAATGGCTTTGATAATGCAGAATTCTTCGTAGGAAAAGCAGAAGAAGTACTTCCAAGAGAATACGAGAAAAATGGAGTCTATGCAGACACAATCGTCGTTGACCCACCAAGAAAGGGATGCGACAGTAAACTGTTAGAAACAATGGTGAAAATGGCACCCAAACGAATCGTATATGTAAGCTGTGATCCAGCAACACTAGCCAGAGATTTAAAAGTACTATCAGAACAAGGCTACGAAGTCGAAAAAGTCTGCGCCGTCGACCAATTTAGTCATAGTTCACATGTGGAGACTGTGGTGTTGCTACAAAGGAAGAATATGTAGAAATCCTTGAATATGAAAATGAATAGAGAACTATCAGATAATTGATAGATTATAGGGATACTTGTTAAAAGCGGGTGTCCCTATTTTTTATAGGGCATTCCAGAAATGGGGTGTCTTTTTTATTAAAATTTAGGAGGAAAACAGAAATGACAAACACAGCGTTAAGAGCAGAGAATAGCAATTCTCGCACAATTACTTTCAAGAGCAAGGAACACGAAAAATTTTATATGGAATATCTGAAAAAATGCAGATATCAGGATGTTTATCATAAGGCTTTGGTTTATTGCCTGGGTATCGACAGAGACACAAGAGAAAATGTGAATAAAATTTATAATTTTAAGACTGGATATGTAAAAACGGAATGCCTGCAGGAAGGCTGGCAGACCAGTGGAAGTTTACGGATCGTCCGCATGGCATTTAATCTTTACTGCAATGGGACACCAAGTGTCGGAGACTATAAAGCGGAGGAAGATCAGTTAAAAGAGTGTCAGTATTATACCGTAGAAGATCTGTTTTGTTGCGGATATGCCCGGTATTTTTGGGAAGCCATTAAAATCCGTTATCCAGAGTATTGTTTTTACAAAGACTGGGAGGACATGTATGCTGAAAATTAGATTACAGGGTACTTTAAAGGATATTCAATGGTTCCGCCATATTTTAGAAAAGCATAAGGAATTGGATGTTCTGGAAGTATCAGAGGCTTATGCGAACAAAGGAACAAGCAAATATTTTCGTGTTTATGTTGAAGTAGAAGAAAAAGAGTAAATCGGAGGAAAGTATATGTGTAAAGTAATTGCTATTGCAAATCAGAAAGGCGGAGTAGCCAAAACAACGACAACAATCAATTTGGGAGCCGGACTGGTGAAGTCAGGGAAAAAGGTAGTTCTGGTAGACGCAGATCCGCAGGGGCATTTGACAATGGGATTGGGATTTCCAAAGAATCTCAAAGTAACATTAAAGAGCATGATGGAAAATATCATCATGGGGCTGGAATTTGATCCGAAAGAAGCAATTCTCCACCATGAAGAAGGTGTTGACCTGATCCCATCCAATAAATTGCTTGCTGGGATGGATATGTCCTTATTTACGGTGGAGGACAGAGAAAAGGTGTTGAAAGAGTATCTGGAACTGCTGAAGGATGAGTATGATTATATTCTGATTGACTGTATGCCATCCCTGGGGATGCTGACGATCAATGCTTTGAGTGCAGCGGACAGTGTTCTGATTCCGGTACAGCCACAATATTATGCGGCAGATGGACTCATGGAATTACTCAAAGTGGTAAAGGGAATTCATCAGAGGTTCAATCCAGACTTACAGATAGAAGGCATTTTATTCACAATGGATAATTGCCGTTACAATAATGCAAAGAGAAACAAACAGGCAATCAAAACTACATACGGAAGTGACATTAAGATTTTTGAGCAGACGATTCCGAGAACAGAAAGCCTTGCAGAAACAGCATCAGAGGGTGTAAGTATCTTTGCCTATGATGAAAAAAGCAAGGGGGCAGATAGCTATCTGGAACTGGTTCAGGAGGTGTTGAAACATGCGTAGACCGAAAAAAGATATTCAGCTTACCTCTTATGATGAATTACTGGGATTAGAGGAAACATCGGAAAAGAGTATGAACCAGGTTGTAGAAATAGAACTGGAAAAGCTCTATCCCTTTAAAAATCATCCGTTCCATGTAAACGATGATGAAAAAATGGCAGAAACCGTAGAAAGCATTAAAACATACGGTGTTTTGACTCCTGCACTGGTAAGACCTCGACCAGATGGCGGATATGAGATGATTTCCGGGCATAGAAGAAAAAGAGGCTGTGAACTGTGTGGAAAGACTACATTGCCAGCTCTTGTCCGAAATTATACGGATGATGAAGCGGTCATTATTATGGTCGATTCCAACATTCAGCGTGAAAACCTACTGCCAAGTGAGAAAGCTCATGCCTATAAGATGAAATATGATGCAATGAAGCATCAAGGAAGCAAGGGTGAGAAATATACAGCAGATATGGTTGGTGAAGCCGCAGGGGACAGTGGACGAACTGTGCAGAGATATATCCGTCTGGCGGCATTATCAGATGCTTTGCTGGATTATGTGGACAATAATAAAATTCCTATGATTGTGGGAGAAAAGCTGTCTTATCTGAAACCAGAGGAACAGGAGTGGCTTCTGGAAGTGATTACCAACAGCAGCATTTTTCCGACAAAGCAACAGGCAGAACAGTTAAAAGAATGCAGTGCAAATGGAAAATTAAACCAGAGTTATATCTATGCTGTTTTATTAAAAAAGGAAAGCAGTAAGATCAATGTGACGATCCCGGCAAAGAAAATCGGCAATTATTTTCCGGAGACATATTCTAAAGAACAGATAGAAGAAGTCATTTTTATGCTTTTAGATAAATGGAAAGAAAACAAAGAAGGAGTAGCAAATGCAGAAGATACAGTTTGATTATTTTACGGGGGTGGAAGCGGAACAATACAGCTTTTATCGTGTCCCTAAAGTGCTGTTTACAGAATCCTGCTTTAAAACTCTTTCTTGTGAAGCAAAGGTATTATACGGTCTGATGCTGGACCGTATGAGCCTGAGCATTAAGAACAGATGGCTGGATTCAGAGGACAGAGTATACATTATTTTCACTGTGGAAGAAATTGCAGAGCTGATGAACTGCGGAACCCAAAAGGCAGTGAAACTGGTAAAAGAGCTGGACAGCAGTAATGGGATCGGGCTGATCGAGAAGAAACGCCTGGGACTGGGAAAACCAAATGTTATTTATGTGAAAAATTTTATGATCAGAGAGGTTCCAGATCAAAAGCCGACAGGTAGCTGTGCAGATCTGCAAGCTGAGCATGAAGAGCATAAAAAAATTGCAGATTTGCAATCAAAAGAGAAAACACATAAGGAATGTGCAGATTTGCAATCAAGACAGAAAAGATATAAAGAATGTGCAGATTTGCAACAAGAAGCAGAAAACAAGGGAAAAACAGGCATTTCTCTGAATTGTGAAAATCATCATTCAGGAGTAGTGAAAACCACAATTCAGGATTATGGGGAATCACAATTCCAGAATAATGAAAATCACAATTCAAGAATGGTGGAAACCACAAATCCAGAATTTCCAGAATCACAATTCCAAAATAGTGAAAATCATCATTCCGGAATAGTGGAAATCACAAATCCAGAATACCCGAAATCACAATCTAATAATACTGATATTAACAAGACTAATATTAGTGAAACTGAGATAAATCAATCTTATCCAATCATATCAGGTAATGCCCAAAAGAAAAAAGATGTGATGGAGAAGATGAGAGCATATCGTGAGGTGATTCATGAAAACATAGATTATCAATATCATGCCAAGGAAGATGTAGATGAACTGGTGGAGTTGATGATCGAAGTTATGATGATGCCGGAGGACAGTATGATTCGCATTGCGGGAGTAGAAAAACCAGTTGCTTTGGTAAAAAACAGGTTTATGAAATTGAACTATTCGCATATCGAATATGTGCTGTTCTGTCTGAATCGGAATACGACCAAGATTGGGAATATTAAAGCGTATCTTCTGACCGCCCTGTATAATGCTCCGGCAACGATAAACAGTTATTATCAGGCAGAAGTTAATCACGATATGTATGGAGGATAAAGGAACATGAAGAAGATGATTAAAAAAGTGATAGCACCAGTGCTGGTGATTACAGTATTGTTTGCAGTATTAAGACCGTTTTGTATCCAGGATGGGAAGTGCAATTATTTCTTGCTGTTACTTCTGATGGGGATACCGTTTGGAATCGGAAAAATGTGTGTCTGGATGGTTCCAAAAGGTTTTGACCTCGGAGGAACGCTAGCAGTCTGGACAATGAATCTTCTGATCGGAGGATTGATCGGAAGCATCGTTCTTCTGGCAATGATTGGACAGGCGATCATTTATCTCTGCGTTTTTCTGATTACAGTTCTTACAGGGATACATAAAATACCGAGAATAAAATGAAATAGATTTTTTGAAAAGCAGCTAAGACAAAAATTAGCTGCTTTTTTTCGGGGAACTTTGCGACACAATGGCGTAAAGTTGGGACAAATTGCAGGAAAGGAGACACCGTATTGAGCAATCGTGCAATTTCCACAGAACTTATTGAATTGGGAGAACGGATCAGAAAACGCAGACAGGAAATGAAGTTGTCACAGGAATCTTTTGCGGAAAAAGCGGGTATCAGTGTCAATACGGTCAGCAGGATTGAAGGCGGGCAAACTGCAATGTCTGTTGAGATTTTCAGGAAGATGATTGAGATATTGGAAATAGATGCTAATATCCTGCTGGGGAAAGAGGAAGGTGATACAGAAAAGCAGGACTCATTTCAGGAAGTGCTTTACCGTATTCAGAAGATGGAATGGAAAGAGCAGAAAATTATCATGCAGACCATAGATTCTCTGATAGACAGTTTTAATGAATACAGGTGAAATTTCACCATATATGGGGTGCAAAATGAAAAAACTCCTCATATATGCTAAGGATAATAGAATCCTGTATTGTTAAAATGGAAAACAGAGAGAAAAAGACAGAAACAAAGAAGGGAGATAGGATGGATGACCAGAGAAGAAAATTTGCTTTATCGGAGGCAGTGTCCCTATGACGCAATGGGAGACTATTCTGTTTTGATGGAAAATGAAAAGAACATAAAAGCAGAAAGAAATGCCAAGAAGTCTGATCCTGGCATCAGACGGAAAATAAAGTAGAGAATATTGTAACTATTAGAAAGGGCAGTAAGAAAGTTTCAGGCTCTCGTTAAAAAAAACGGGTGTACCGGAAGCTGTTTTTTACTGCCCTTTTGTCATTTGATCAGTAAGAATCTTATCCTTTCTGCCGATGGGCATCTGTTGCCAGCAGGCAGAAAGGTGGTAATTATGCTTACATTGCAGGAATTGAAACAGGTTGTAAGTAACAGGGAAGAAAGAAGAAAGGTTCCGTCCGCTAAATATTTAAGAGAAAATGAGGTAGCAGTTGCGAAGCAAAGGTTGATGGATTGTGCGGAAATTATCGCATATCAGACCGGATATGTTCTCTATTGTGTGGGGGACTATGCAACAGTTTTTCCGTTATTTACCTGTCGAGATTATGTGTATGAAGCAGAAAGAAAAATAGCAGTTGTTGAGGAGGATTTTTTCGATGATCAACCCTGGTATGTAAGGCTGATATTAGAAGGCGAAGACCGGCTGTGGAGAAACAGGGAAACACGAGAACATAATAATTGTGTTTCATATAGCTGTATTTCTGAAGAATGGTGCGAGTTGGCAGATAAAGGACAATGTCTGCTTGAAAAAATCATTGCAGAGGAAACAGTCAGAGAGCTGATGGATTTGCTGACAGAGCGACAGAGACAGATGATCCAGCGTATTTATTTTCAGCAGAAGACACAAAAAGAAGTTTCGCATGAACTGGGTATTACAGTTCCGGCAGTATCAAAGTGTATTTCACAGGCAATGCAGAAAATGCGGAATAATTCGGATGACTCTGCCAGAGCATTGGAAAAAGGAGACTGGAAGTATGCCTGGTAAAAAGCCAAAAGAAAGACAACGCTATATGCTGCGTGTGAATGACACGCTTGTGGAAGTTACCAGAGCAGTATATCTGGCCTGGTATCAGGCTGGAAGAAAAGAGCGATACCAGGTTGAAAAAATGCAGAGGCATGGAGTATGCAGCATGGAGGAATTACAGGAAAAAGGCTACGACTGCTCTTTTTCGGTATTATCACCGGAAGAAATCGTTATCAGGATGTCAGAGATACAGGAACTCGAAGAAGCTATGAGATGTTTAGCTAAAGAAGAGGCAGAACTGATAACGCTATTGTTTTTTGAAGAATTTACAGTAAAAGAAACAGCACAGTATTTTGGGTGTTGCCCAAAGACAATCAGAAACCGGAGAAAGAAGGTATTGGAGAAATTAAAAGAACAACTCGAAAAGCTATAAAAACATATTGGAATAAAAAGTTCTAAAAATTTTTTCAAACAGGTTAATTTTTGCCCTTTCACACATGCGGTTAGTGAAGGGGCAAATGTCTATTTTCAATTCGAGATAATAACTCCCCTAAAAATTGAACCTTGACAATTTCATACCAGCAGCGAGAGGATACCCGGAATTTTTCAGCTACGCATTCTTGCGGCGGGAATCCGGTGAGAACGTGAAGGGATACAGATGGGAGGCACCCTTTATAGGAAAGATTACGAATTATCTCTTGCGGCTTAATGCTTAATCCTGAATTTTATCCAAGTGTCATTTCTGCTTTGCAGAATGACAGTAATGAGAGGTGGGTGGTGGTTCAAATGATTGAACAATGCAGGTGTGAGCCTGCGTGACAACAGAACAGATAATAGAAGAAAGAGAGGATTCGATCAAAATGAAAATGAGATTCAAAAGATTCTTATCCGGTTTTATGGCAGTTGCAACATTGGCTTCTACCATTATTCAACCAGTAACAGTTTCAGCTTCCGAATTAGAACCAGAAAAAATACCATTTGAACAGCAGTATGCAGAATTAAAAGATGTTCAGGATTCCCTTGATCCGAATGAAATCGTAAAGGCAAATGACATTGAACTTTCTTATGGGCAGGAATTTGATGTAGAAGTTGATCTGTCTGGAATCGAAGGTGTAGATGAAAGTAAGATCAAGATTTTATTCCATGAAGCAAAGAATGAAGCTGGCACAGATTTTGATACACATACACCAGATACTTACAAAGCTGTCTATGCAGTAGAACCAGTCAGCGGTCATCCTGCTTATAGAGTCAGCAGAAATATTACAGTGAAAGAACCGAAAACAGAAGCTATAACAACGTCAAATAGTTCTGAGAATACTACGGGTGAAGGTAATGCCGGAGAAACGGAGGATATTGGAACTGCAGATGATGAAGAGACGGACAGGCAGACAGAAACAGAAGTAGTGACTGATCTCACAGAAGAATCAGAAACAACGACAGACGAAGAAACTGGACTGACAGTTTCTGATGTGATGGAACAGGCTGACGAGGAAGGGATTGACCTTTATTCCTTAGATGAAGGGGAATCAGTTACTTTTATGGCAAGGGTAGCATCTACGACAAGCACCAAGAAAGTAACAGTGACAAGAGGAGCCTGCTATCAGTATTCTGATTATGGTTACGGAAGTTATCTGACTTATCAGTATACTGTAAAGTTTGGAAGTGTTTCTGCTACTGCTTACTGTATTCAACCGGAAAAATCCAGTCCAGGAAGTGGAACTTATGATATTATCAAGCTGAGTGATGGTAAGAAACTTGCGAAAGTCTGCTATTACGGAACAAAGGCATCCGGTGATGATGGATTTTTTACAGAAGAGAATGGCTATGGAAATCTGAGCACAGGAGCAAGATTTATCCTGGTGCATCTGGCAGCATCTTATGCCAACAGCGGAGATTCTGCTTTTTCCGGTGCAAGCAGCAAAGCAAAAACACTTGCTATGAAACTGTACAATTACTGTATTTCGCAGCCAAATATTCCAGATGTTGAGATGAGCTTTTCAGATGCGAATGTAACTGCCTATGTGGATGGCAGCAGCCAGAGAACAAAGGAGATTACTTTTAAGGCAGATGAACTGCAGAGTATCACAATGAAACTTCCAAGTGGAGTAAAGCTTCATAATGTGACAACAGGAAAGACAAGCAAGGCAGGAGAATCCGTAGTGATCAGTGGCGGAACAAAGTTCTATCTGTCTGCACCGCTTACTCAGGTAAGTGATGTAGCAGGAAGCTGGTCCGCTACAATGAAGGGAAATATCACAAAAGATTATTCTGCTTATAAGATCAGTACCGGTTCTGGTTCACAGGATCTGGCATTGGTGTTTGGTGAGGGTGTCGATGATGAAAAGTATGTGGATTTTAAAGTGACATGGGTACAGTATGCCAGTGTGAAAGTCATTAAAAAGGATTCCAAAGCAAATGCAAAACTGTCCGGAGCTGTATTTGGCTTATACAGTGATGCAGACTGTAAGAACCTGATTACAAAACTGCCTGCAACGGATGCGAATGGAGAAGCATCTGCACAGATCGTTAAGACACAGGATACCGTTTATCTGAAAGAGATTACTGCACCAAGCGGTTATCGTATTAATGCTACAGCCTACAATGTGAAGCTGGAAGTCAGCAAGACGACTACGGTAACTGTTCCGGATGAAGAACAGCTTGGACAGCTTACTGTATATAAAGAGGGTGAAGTTCTCGCAGGTGCAGAGGTGACAGAAAACGGAACAACATTCCGATATGAAAAACGCCGACAGAAAGGTGCTGTTTATAATGTTTATGCCGGAGCGGATATTACAACTGCTTATGGTACAAAAGTTTACAGTAAAGGTGATCTGGTAAAGGAGAATCTGACAACAGATTCCAATGGTGCTGTAATTCTTAAAAATCTGCATTTTGGTACATATGTTGTAAAGGAAGTACAGGCTCCGTCCGGTTTTTATAATGCAGGGGAAGAAAAGACAGTAAAACTTGCTTATGCAGGACAGAATGTAGAAGTGGTATTTTCTGAAACAACTTTTACGAATGACAGACAGAAAGCAGAAGTTATTGTGACAAAGCAGGATAAGGATACAGAAAATCCTCTGAACGGAGGTGTTTTTGGAATTTATGTTGCCAGTGACATTACAAATGTGGATGGTACTGTAGTTGTAAAGAAAGGCACACTGATTGAAAAGGCAACCACTGGAACAGATGGAAAAGCAAAATTCAGTGCAGATCTTCCGCTTGGATTTTCCTATGAAGTTAAGGAAGAACAGGCTCCAACAGGATATGTGAGAAATACAGAAGATGTTTACCAGTTTGCTTTTTCGTATACAAACGATAAGGAAGCAAAGGTGACATTTCACCATACTTTTAAAAATGAACGTGTGACAGCAAAGATCTCTTTACAGAAGCTGGATGCAGAAACAAAGAAAGCAGTTCCGCAGGGAGATGCGACTCTGGAAAAAGCAGTTTATGGACTGTATGCCAGAGAGAACATTGTCTATCCGGATGGTGCAACCGGTGTGATGTATAAAGCAAGAGATCAGGTGGCAACACTTACTACGGATGAAAATGGACAGGCTTCCGTCAGCGGGCTGTATCTTGGAAGTTATTATGTGAAAGAGATTACACCACCAACCGGTTATCTGGCAGATGAGAATGAATATGACCTTTCCTGTGATTATGAGGGTGATATGACTGCTGAGGTGAAGCGTGAGTGTACTTCGCTGGAACAGGTAATGAAACAGCCATTTCAGATCATCAAAGCAGCCAATAATGGAAAGACCGATGCGGATTTACTGAAAGGGGCAGGATTTAGTGCTTATCTGGTATCTTCTTTGAAGGTGAAAGAGGATGGCAGTTATGATTTTGATTCTGCAAAACCAGTAGTGATCGGAGACAATGGTGCAACGGAAATCTTTACAGATGAAAAAGGATATGCCTGCAGTATTGCAATCCCATATGGAACATATGTAGTGCGTGAAACAACAACACCGCATAATTATACTCCGGTAGATGATTTTACAGTCAGCATTACAGAAAATAATCCAAACACACCGCAGACATGGCGTGTGCTTTTAGATGATGAATTTGAAGCCAAACTGAAAATTATCAAAAAGGATGATGAAACAAAGAAAGCGGTACTCCAGAAAAATACAGAGTTCAAAATCTATAACATGGACACTGGAAAATATGTGGAGCAGGTAACGACTTATCCGACTACTGTGAAGCATAAGTCTTATTTTACAGATGAGGATGGATATTTGATCCTTCCACAAAATCTGAAAATCGGGCATTACCGCATTGAGGAAGTAAATGCACCTTATGGATATACGCTCAATGAGAATTACTATGAGGTTGATGTAGATTCCAATACAGCATATCAGATGGACGGTACTTCCGGGGATGTGATCATCGAGGTTTCCTATGAGAACCATCCGGTAAAGGGTGAACTGAATATTGTGAAAAAAGGTGAAGTTCTTGATGGTTTTAAAGATGATTTTACTTACCAGAGTGAGAATCTGGAAGGCGCAGTCTTTGAGGTTTATGCGGCAGAAGATATTTATACTGCGGATTTCCAGAAAGATGACAATGGAAACCGTATCTTAGAGTATGCTGCCGGAACACTGGTAGGAACGGTTACAACTGATAAAGATGGAAAGGCACAGATTGCGGATCTTCCTCTTGGAACTTATAAAGCTGTCGAAAAGACAGCACCAGATGGTTTTGTGTTAAATGAGGAAGCACAGACAGTTACTTTCTCTTATAAAGACCAGGATACAGCAGTGATCGAGCAGACAGCAGCCTTTGACAATGACCGTCAGAAGGTAGAAGTATCTGTTGTAAAAAAAGATGCAGAAACGGATGCGGTTGTTGCTGGTGCAGAGTTTGGTCTGTATGCGAAAGAGGATATTCTGGCACATGAAAATGTGCTTGTGAAAGCAGATACACTTCTTGGAAAAGCAGTAACCGATGAAGATGGCAATGCAGTCTTTGACCTTGACCTGCCATTTGGCAAATATTATATCAGAGAACTTGCAGCACCGGCAGGTTATGTATCTTCGGATGAAACACTGGATGTCACTGCGGCTTATCAGGGACAGGATGTGAAAGTAATAAAACTTGCATCTGAATTTAAAAATCAGCCGACCAAAATCACAGTGAAAAAATCTGACATTACAACAGGAGTTGAACTTTCCGGAGCAACACTGACAGTTCTCGATAAGGATAAAAATGTAATAGATACATGGAAATCTGTAAAGGGTGAGGAACATCTGATTGAGCGGCTGACTGTGGGTGAAACATATACTCTTCGTGAAGAAATGGCTCCTTATGGTTATCTGAAAGCGGAGGAGATTACCTTTACTGTAGAGGATACTGCTGAAATCCAGAAAGTGGAAATGAAAGATGATGTGCCGACTGGAACTCTGATTATCAATAAGAAGGGTGAATTTCTGGAAAAAGTATCTGCACTTGATTCCGTAGGTGGATGGATCAGCCATTTATTTGAATATATTTCCGGTTCCCTGAAAGAAGTTACTTTTGAGGTTTATGCACTGGAAGATATTAAAGCTGCGGATGGTGAGAGTGAAGATTATTACAAGAAAGATGATCTGATAGCAACGATTACGACAGATGAAACAGGAGTAGCAAAACTGACAGATATTCCGCTTGGAAAATATTATGTCAAAGAAAAGGAAACGGCAAACGGCTATGTACTGGATAGTACAGCTCGTGAGATTGACCTGACATACCGGGATCAGGATACTGCCGAGGTAACTTATTCTTCCGACTGGCAGAATAATCGTCAGAAAGCGGAAGTAAAGGTGCTGAAAAAAGAAAAGGATTCTGACAGGGTACTGGAAGGTGCAGTATTCGCTCTTTGCAATAAAGAGGACATTGTAAATGCAAATGGTGATGTCATTCTGAAAGCAGATACCGTTATTGAGGAGCAGGCTACGGACAAAGAGGGAAAACTGACATTTACGGCAGATCTTCCGATTGGTTACACTTACTATGTCAAAGAAACATCCCCGGCACCGGGATTCGCAACAACGGATCAGGTACAGGAGTTTACTTTTGAATATGATGGTGCAGATAAGGAAACACTGTCTTATGAGTTTACCTTTGAAGATGAACCAACAGTTGTGGAGATTACAAAAACTTCTTTGACTGATGGAAAGGAACTGGAAGGGGCGAAACTGGAAGTGACGGATGAAGATGGCAAGGTAGTAGATTCATGGACTTCCGGGAAAGAGGCTCATATCATTAAAGAACTTGTTGCAGGAAAGAAGTACACTCTGACGGAGACAAAACCGGCAGATGGCTATGTAACTGCGGAGAGTATTACTTTTACAGTAGAAGATTCTTCTAAAGCACAAAAAATCGAGATGAAGGATGATGTGACGAAAGTGCAGATTTCCAAAACGGATATTTCTGGGAAGGAACTTCCGGGAGCGAAGCTGACCATTCTTGACAAAGACGGAAAGGTCGTAGAAAGTTGGACTTCTGAAGAGAAAGCACACTATATCGAGATGCTTCCAATCGGAGCGTATACGCTTCGTGAAGAAACAGCACCGGACGGTTATCTGGTGGCAGAGGATGTGAAGTTCACTGTAAAAGATACCGGAGAAATTCAGAAAGTTGTGATGAAGGATGAAGCCAAGCCGACGGAAACGCCAACGGAGACACCAACAGAAACTCCTTCTGAGACACCGGAAACAACGGATACTCCATCCGGTACAATATCTACTGATGCACCAAAAACAGGTGATGACACACCTGTGATGTTCTGGATTCTACTTGCAGGATTAGGAATAATCGGATTTGGAACATCTGCGGTATATTTACGTAAAAAAAGAAAAAAATAAGTAACTGTAAGGTTTGAAACAGGATAGGGCATTTATGGGCAAAACAGTTCATAAATGCCCTTTTTGGGACAATGGATAATCTGTAGAAAACTGCCAGTGGCAGATTCGTAGAAAAGTAGGAACAGGAGGAATCAATAAGATGAAAACATTATTAATCGTTGCAGCCATCATTGTATTTCTGGTACATGGATTTGTCATGTACTGCTGTATTAAAGTAGGGGCAGAATCAGAAAAGAATTATGATGAACTTGCAAAAGGTGTTAGAAAGGAGAAGGGAAGTAAAAAAACGTTGGAAACTATGTAATGAAGATAAACTTAACATAAAGGAGCAGACGAAAATGAAAGAAAAGGATAAAGTGCTTCAGGCATTATGTGATGGTCTAGGCGAAAATTATAAACTTATGGAGATTGACCTGGAACTTTGTATTTACAGGGACTTTGGGAACCGTTTTGAAGTAGAAGTCAGTGGAGTACATACAGCCAAGCAGAATAAAAAAGCAACAATCTACCTGTGGTGCATGGATGCAACAGGTGCCCATGGATACGTCATTAAAAAAGTTGGTGAAGTTCCAAGAAACAAAATTGGTAAAACGGTGGAGGAACTGTATGAATACAGTGAGAACCTGATCAGCCAGGGATATGACTGTTATGAGAAAGTACAGGCTTATCTGAAAGAACTGGTAAAGAAAGAACAGATTAAGAAAGAAGAGGACAACGGTGCAAGATGAAGTAAATGAAAAAACGGTATCCCTGTGTATCCGGGGTGGAAAGATAACTGCCCAGTTGCTAAAAGCTGCCATGAGAAAAGCTCTTGCCCAGATGGAACAGGAGAAAGCAAAACAGAAGCAGCAGAGCAAAGTACAAAAACAGCAGGATGACAAGGCGAAGGATAAATCTTATCGTGGAAAACAAACCATGGAGAAGCTGATGCGGCAGAATGTACAGCTTTCCAATATTGAAATTACTGATGGGAATATCAAATCTTTTGAACGGGTGGCGAAAAAGTACAGTATTGATTTCAGTCTGAAAAAAGATACGACAGCAAAGCCGCCGAGATATTTTGTTTTCTTCAAAGCAAGGGATGCAGATGTCATGACCGCAGCATTTAAGGAATACACTGGTAAATCTCTCAATAAGACAAAGAAACCGTCTGTAAGGGCAAAACTGAAGGATGCGATCACACAGGCGAAGGATAAGAACCGAGAACGGGAGAAAACGAAGCAGAAAGAAAAGGAGCCGACACTATGAACCGATTTCAGAAGATGCGTAAAGTATGCAAGGGGTATCTGGAGAGAATCCCACCACTGCTTATACAAAGCTTTCAATGGGGAGCTGACTGGCTGAGAGAAAAAATCTTAGATTTAGGGGAATATCTGAAAAGAAATTCCCTGCGGATACTGGCATTGAATACTCCTTATGTCATAATCTTTTATCTGGTAGACAAAGAAGCATGGTTGTATCAATATTGTCAGGGAGATTCATCGGTGGAACGGCTGATGGTGTTGCTTTTGAATTTTCAAATGGCATTTACTTCTGTTCTGCCAAGTATAGAAAAGATGCCACTTCTGGCAGGTTTTACCGGAGCCTTGGCTGTAAAACTTCTGGTTATGATGAAGATGAAAAATGCCAAAAAGTTCCGGCAGGGAGTGGAGTATGGTTCGGCTAGATGGGGG
>ENA-OPTA01000315-OPTA01000315.1-human-gut-metagenome-genome-assembly--contig:-NODE-315-length-34080-cov-5.565760_pt1 | contig 34080 bp, 31 predicted proteins | sample MGYA00241813_ERZ501917 | MGnify/ENA primary metagenome ERZ501917 (study PRJEB25962, sample SAMEA2042408) | human gut metagenome | biome: human gut; feature: human-associated habitat; material: faeces...
GCTATTATCACCAGACAGAAAAATATATTGCGATAAAGGAAGATATGAGTAATGTTCAGACGATGAAAACCGGAGTCCATGAAGTGAGCCACGCATTGCTGCATGACCGGGAAGTAATGGATGCGGAAGGAGTCTTAAAAGACCAGACAACAAAGGAAGTGGAAGCAGAAAGTATTGCTTACATAGTCTGCAACCATTTTGGTCTGGATACTTCAGAATATTCATTTACTTATATTGCCAGCTGGTGTGAGAGTAGGGATATGAAGGCATTGAAAGCATCAATGGATACCATCCGAAAAACATCGGCAGAGATCATCGGGAACATTGAGGAGCAGATGCATGAAATTGAGATGGAAAGACCGATCAGAGAAACATTTCATAGAGAGGATGTTATTCTGCATCTTTCAGGCAGTATGGGTTCGGAATATAGTTATAATCTGGTAGAGAATATGACAGCAGAACAGGTGCAGGAGAATGTAAGGGAATATGTTACTTTACTGGAACAGAAAGAACTTTCAGAGGATGAGAAACCGCTGGAAGAATTTTTGGAGGACAGAGGTGCAACGATCACAGTATTGTATGCAAGTGATGGAGTGGGAGAGAATTATCCGATTGACTTCTTTGATGTAGCGTATGATGCGGATACAGGCATTGCTTATTTTTCAGAGCTGACACCGAAAGAACAGGCAGAAATGCTGGTGGAAAAAGCGGAATTTCCGAGAACAATTTTTACAGAAGAAGAGAAAGCATTTGTAACGGAATACGCAGAAACCTTTCCCGGACAGGTAGAAAGATTGAATGATCTGGTCTGGGATATGCGGGAATCTTATGAGGAAGCCGGTGCAAACTTAGTACATGAAGTAATCCAGGCAGCAAGAGCAAATTTCCCAACCACAGAACTTCCAGAAGAAAGAGAAAGTACCATGCAGTATGCCCATAGACTGATTGAAGCTGCAGAAACCGCCAGCCATGAGAATTTTACGGAATCACAAAGAAATCTTATCGTAAATTTTGCTTATAAGATGGATGACCGGGACGAAGTTTTGGGACTGGTAAACCGTATGCTGACAGCGAATCGGGGTGACCGAAGTGAAGTTATGAGAAGTCTTGTGCATGAGACAGAGGCACAGATGGATAATTTTCCAGATGGAAGGATCGGTTTTACAGAAATGCACGAAGCAGGAATCCGACTGGAACACATGTATCCTCTTGAAAAAAACAGGGCAGTAGAATTGTATCGTGAAGGTGCAGAAGTTTTTATCTTACATGGAAATCCAGACAATCCAGAGCAGGCAGGACAGATTCTTGCAGAAACAGAAAATGCGATCCTGGGGCATGACGGTATCTTTGGTATTACGGAAACGGAATGGGAAGTACATAAAGAAAGAGAAGCAGCGATAGCCAGACAGGAAAAACTGGAACAGGATAGTGCAGAAAAGATTGATGAAATCTTACTTCTTCATGGAGAAAGCGGTCGTTTTGCAATCTATCAGATGGATACGGGTGGAGAGCATACTTATCAGTTTATGGGGGTTGAATCGGCTCAAAAATTAGGCTATAGCATTGATGGAAAAGACTACAGGATGGTGTATGCGGCTCCATGGACACCAACGGTCACATTAGATGATATTTTTGAGAGATTTAATATCAACCGCCCAAACGATTTTCATGGACATTCCTTATCGGTAAGCGATGTCATAGTTATAAACCGGACGGCGGAAACAAAGGCTTATTATGTGGATTCTTTCGGCTTTGAGGAACTTCCGGACTTTGTACAGCAGAGAATGGAGATACTGGAAAATAATCATACCAGAGCCTACCCGCCAGTCTATAAAGGAACACTTGCTCAGGCAATGGAAGAACGGGATGTAGATGCTTATCTGGATTCCAGAAAGTTAAACATTGATTGTAAGAAAGCAATCGAGGAAGCAATCGCATTAAATTTTGATGGACTGCATTTAAAGGAAGATGCCGCAACACAAGTGCTGGAACAGTTTGGAGAAGAACGTATGACGTTTGTTATGGCAAATACGCTTCGGGAACTTTCTTATGATGGTAGATTTTCCAGACAGAACAAAGACTGGGCAGAGCATATCGAAATCCCAGAAAATATCAATCAGGGAAAGAATCTGAATCAGGATTATGTGATAGAAAGCCACCCGGCGGTGTTAGATGGATTTATTGATATGGCAAGGGCAGAGATCCGTATGCAGAAGATTGAACAGGCATTGGATGAGGCGGAAGTCACCATTACAGAAGATACCAGAGGATTTGAAGCAGATGGACATGCGGGAACCTGGCATACGGTGGATGAAAGAGAGTATGCAGGGGAGAAGTTCTTCTTCATGGAACATGATGAGTATGGTTCAGATGTGGCAGGGATTATCGTATCGGAACATGGTCAGCTTGTAGCCGAAGATCTCTGGAATGGGTATGATGCCGGAGCATTGGAAGCCATTTCAGAATATCTGCAGGAGAAAGGAATTTCTGTGGAAGAACTTATGCCGGAACTGGAACCGGATGAGCTGGCATATAAGATTGACGATAGGTATTTTGCAATCCAGAGAACAGAGGAAGGCTATGATTATACCTTTTATGCTTTGGATTACGATGAGATCGACGGTGGTGCTTATGACAATCCTGATATTTCTATGCGGCAGGCAATGGAAGATATTCTGGAAGATGAAGATATGTCCTTGGAAAATGCAGTTCCCGTTGATTATGAGGATTTGATGGCAGAAGTGGAAGAAGCAGGCGAACGGCAGATGCAGCTGGCACAGTTATTAAAGAATTGTCCTCCAAGTATTTTTGAGGACTATGATAGGGAAAGAGCAGTGGATACCTGTGAGGGAATTGCAATGCAGTTTACCAAGAGCAAAGGGTATCTGACCGTACAGGCAACGGAAGAAGGCTATTTTTATATTTTTTATGATTCTGACCTGCACGAAATCCATTCCAATGATTATGACGATCCAAAAGTATCTGTTCAGAAAGCTACTTATGAAATCTTAAAAAGTGAAAGAATGGATGATATGGAATGTATCAAAGTGGATTATAAGGAATTTGAAGCAATGACCATCCAACATTCCAAAGACTTACTGCAGGCAGGTGAGCTTCGTGCGACTTCTGAGATTGGGAGAGATGAGGTTGCATTAAATGGTCTTAGCAGGGCAGAAGTGGAACGAGGTGTCTTATATCACGCACAGGGTATTCTGGAAGATATGGGATTAGAAAATGAAGTAGAGCTGCTTGCAGCAAGGGTGCATGGTTCCAGAAGCAGGGAGGAACTTTACAGAGATGATTCTGACCTTGATGTAGTGCTTTCTTATCGTGGCAATATCCGGGAGGACAGTTTCTTCAATGAATTAAATGCTCATGGTATAGCAATGGCAGGTATTAAGGTGGACATCAATCCTATCGCAGAAGAAAGAATCACTCTGGCAGAATATATGAAAGAGTCAGAAGCCTATCTTGATCAGAAAGAAATAGAAAAGCTGGCGGTGGATTTAGATAATTTCAGCTATGAATATGACACTTACGAATATAAAGATACCGTTGAGAACAGGGAAGAACAGATAGAGAAAATCACAGAGGATATTCTGAATAAGAAAACAGGGTGTTTAAAGGACTGGCTGATTGAAGTATCGGAAGAATCTGATATAGACAGTGATGTGATAACTGCCCGTTCACTGCTTTCCCGTCTGGAAAAAGTAGAAACCCTTTCTATCTTTACCAGACAACCAGAACAGGAACAGCCAGAAGCTACGATTACTTTTTATGTGGCAGAGTGTATGGAGTTTCCGGTTATGGGAGAATACCATAATAATCTTACTCTGGAAGAAGCGATTAAGATTTATGAAAGTATTCCGGCAGATCGACTGCATGGAGGCAAAGGGATTGGATTTGACCTGCAGGACGGGGATAAGGATTATTCCGGGGAATATGAACTGATGTGTTGGGATAGAGTAGACAGGGAACTGATAGATATGATTCCTCATTATAAGGAAAGTCCATTGGTACAGAAAGCAATCAACGATATGGAAAAGTATCTGAATGAGAAACATGGAAAAGTGCAGGAAGCAGGACAGACTGTGGAAGTGAAACAGGAAGTTCCAGAAGCACCAGTCAAGAAAGAATCTGTATCAGTAGAACCAAACTGGGAACAAAACAAAGAGCCTGCAAAGGGCGGAAAAGGAGAACTGAAAAAATCCGTGCTGCAGTCATTGAAAGAGTTTCAGGCAAGAGCAAAAGCACAGGAGCAGAAAGAAACGGCAACTGAAAAATCCAAAGCACGTAAGAAGGGGGAGGTAGAATTATGATGGATCTGGCAATGAACTTTGATACAGACGAATGTTTAGTGACCGCAATGTTTGATAAAGGCAACAGAAATGATACGATGGAAGCCATCGACAATATCATTCCATTTCTGAAAGGGGATGCGGATATGATCGGGCTGGTCTGCAATACTATAAGAAAGCTGTTCTGCATGAGTGATGAAGGCTATGAGATTTTTCTTATGGATTTGGAAGATTATAAAGCGGAATTGGAAGAGGAGGACGAGGACGAGGAATGAGAACAAGTCAGTGTGCAGTATATCAGGTAAAAGAAACACCAGAGTATCGTGATGTTCGTTTCCGTTCTTATGAAAAGCTGAGAAGCGAAGGAAAGAGCGTCAGCATTGAGAACTATCAGCAGGTGTACATTGGAAGAATCCAGCCGGGGGAAACTCCGGCGGATATAAAAATACGCCTGCAGAAACAGCGACCGAAGAACTTCAAAGGTCATTCCATCGGATGTAGCGATGTTCTGGTAACCACGGATGAGGGAAAAACTACAGCTTACTATATTAATAAAGACGGATTCATTATCGTTCCAGAATTTCTCACAATCAAAAGTTCCTCTGATACCAGACTTTCCATTGATACAACGGGATATGAAATTGAAGGAAAGAAAGGGACATGGCTTGCTCAGGATTATATTTTGATGAACGAGAAGAAATGGTTTCTGATGGAACATGAAGAGTATGGGACAAGAGCCGCCTATGTGATTCTCAGTGAAGATGGAGCAGTAGTTATGAATGACTGTTACAATGGCTTTGACGAAGAAGCAAGACGGAACATTCAGAACTTTATGCAACAACAGGTAGCAAAAGAACAGGAACGGCAGAAACAACAGCAGATGCAAATGCAACTGAATCAGACACAGCAGTCATCAGAGCAGCAGAAAAAGAAACCAGAGCTGGCAAACTGGCAGAAGGTCATGGACAATGGAGAATATCTTCGCAGTGCAGAGATGGCAGAAGAAGCTAACTACAACATGATTGATGGACTGATGAACAATACTCCGAAGAAAAAAGATAAAAATGCTCCCCGGAGATCAGTATTGAAACGACTTCGCAAGCATCAGCAAAAGATAGCCAGTCAGGGCAAAGGACAACCACAGCAACAGAGGGCAGTGGAAGAAGAGATGGAAAGGAAAAAGAAGTAATTTTCAACGGAAGTGGTCTTGCTACTTATGTGGCAGGGCCATTTTTGTTGAAAAAAAGAAATGAGAGATTGTATAATAGGTGTATGAATTTTGAGAAGTTTAAATATACAAGCTTTAAATAGGAGATATAAATATTATGACAGAAAATGAAGTAATAAATAAGATATACGGATATTTAAAAAATCAAAATGAGCATATTATAATGGAAAATATGACAAATGAGTCAGTTAGTCTTTTTTGGGAAAATATATCTGTATTATATAAAGCGGGAGTTCTTCAAAATAATAAAGCGGTAAAGAGATTTTGCGATAAATTACGAATTAGAACTGGCTATGACAGGGATCAATGCTTACAGGGGTTATCCGAGATGGTCTTTTGGCTTTATGCTATTAAAAATAGTTATACTTACGAAATGGATAAGAAATTAAAAAATCAAGAAAATACAGATGTTGATATACAGCTTTTAAAATATGGATATAAATTTAACATTGAAATAAAAACACCGAAACAAGTAAAAGAAGATGATGATAAAGTATTGGGAGTTAACATACCTTTTCGCAGTTTTAAAAATAAAGATACACAAAAAACATATATTGATAAGTTAGAAAAAGAAGTTTTTCCTCAAATAATCAATAAGCCAGACGGAATGTATACAGGTTATAATATATCCAAAATAAATGATAATAAAGTGATAGAATATTTAAGATCTTGTCAAACAAAATTTAATTATGAAGCAAATTCTATAAATGTATTGGTTATATCTGTTTCTTCGCAGCAAATGCAAGATTATTGGGGATATATATATAATCCATTTACAGGAATTTTTACAGAAGATTTTAAAAATAGTTTTTATGATAAAAGTGGAAAGGATGTAAAACACAATGACTTTGATACAGTTGATGTTATTTACTTAACGAATATAGTTGAAGGACATATACGAAAAATAGAAGGATTTGATCCATGGAAATTAGAAAATTATTGTGGCATATTTTGTATTAATCCCTTTAGTGTTAGGACAAAAGATAAAAAAGATATAGAGGTATATGAAAAATTGTTAAATATACTTCCGAATGATACAATTTTATTTGAAAAAGAACATGATCAAGCGAATCAAAGAGGAAAAGAAATGAATATATCGGTTGATCCAATATTTATGCAAGAATATATTTCGGAGCATTACCCTAAATTGATTTGAGAAGAGTGCTTGCGAATTAGTTATGGGTAGAGAGAAGCATAAAAAATGCTACCCATAACTAATGAAGCTTATATAAAAAAAATCACAAATTAGGTTCTTTCTTTTGGAACTGTTCCTGCTCGTGACTCTTCCCAAGGATTATATCAATATTAGCGGAAACGGTATGAAGCTCCCGTTCATAATCCCGGTGGTTAGAAAAATTTTCCCGTTGTGTATCTCGCAATTCAATAAGCCGGTCTTTTTCAGCATAGAGGGCTTTCATAGAAGGCAGCTTATTTCCATTGGATTTTTCTTTCAGTGTCCGGAGAGCTGTATCGTAAAGGGAAAGTTCTGCTCGGTGTTCTTCGTAGAATTTATCCTTATTGCGGCTCTTGCGGTAGTCGGCATATACGTTTTTGTATGCAAGGTACTGTCCGGTAAAATGTATTTGCTCATTCACATCTTTAAGCTGTTGTTCTGTATCCTTTAAAGATTTTCTGGCGGCACTGGTCTGATCGGATGCCTGGTCAAGTGCAGTATGGAAATCTTCAAGAGAATCATATCCGTGTTCCTGGATATAGGCAACAGTCTGAGCCATCTGTTTCAAATTGGAGAGCTTGACTTTTTGAGCATAGGCTTCACTCTGCTGTGCTTTGATACAGGTCTGTAAATCTATCACAAGTCGGAGATCTGATTTTATGAAAATGAACGGTACAGGAATATCGGAAGCATCAGGAGAAAGTGCTGTCTGCAAATCTTTCACAGTGTTTGGAACTTGTGGTTCTTCAGTTTTCATTTTCCTATCAGAGAGTGATTTTGCATTTTCCTTAAATGTCTGTAATAGAAAATCCTCTTCATATCGTGTTCCGAGATTTCGTCCAGTGATATATTTTTTTCTGCCTGGATGAAGATAGCTGTACCGGTTTCTGCTGATCTTGAAGATGATATGATATTTTTTATCGAGGATTTGTGCAAACTCTTCTGGTGACTTGGCGGTGCTTGCAGCATCATCAATAGCATCCCGGAGAAACTGTTTCTCTGTTTGATAGCGAGTCTCTTTTGGTGTGATACCATCTTCAAGCATTTTCTGGTTGAGCTTATCAAGTTTTTCCTGTCCACGACGCTGTGCCCAGTATTCTTTTTCCGTGATTTTTCTTTCAGCAGGAGAGAGCAAGTCAACTTGATGCAGGCCCTCTTTCTGACACATGTCCATAACATCTTGTTTTAAGTGAGCAAGGTAGGCTGTGCTTAGGTGGTGTTTATATCCGGCTTTTGATTCACAGTCAAATTCCATATAGGGTTCTTGGGGTACGTCATATTTCCGAAGGCTGTTGATCACAATATGTACATGGATATTGCCACTTTCGTTGTGACCATCTGTATGTGTGCAGACTAAAGCCTGATGACCGGGAAAGTTCTTCTTTGCAAAAGTCAGTCCCAGCTGCTGTGCCCGTTCACCAGTCAGTCCACATTCCTCTTTGTCTTTTGGGTCAAAGCTGATAATGTAATGATGGGACTTGATCTCATTGAAATTTTTATTTTTATGGTAATAGCTGTTTAGTTCCTGACATTCAGATGCAAAGGTAAACGGATCACAGTTCAGACCATCCAGGTAATATTCATCTCGTAATATCATATGCCCCTTATCATCGAGGATTGGTTTTTGGGTGTATTCATTATGCTGAAAGATGAGATACCGTTCAGATTCTCCATAGTCAGCATTTTTGCTTGCGATATGTTTAATCACTGCCACGGAAATCACCTGCCATTCTCATCACTTTATATTTCATTTCATAAATATCCCGGAGAGATTTTTTTATTTCTGTTCTCATTTCTGAGGAGATAATTCCACCTTGATTAAAATATCGGGCAATCTGATTGAGGTTGCTTCCTATCTTACCCAATTCACCAATCAGTCTTTTTATTTCTGGAACATCTGCAGTGATTTCATATTTGATAATAACATTCTGACTGTTCAAGGCATTTCGGATAAAATCAGAAACAGTCATGTTTGTTGCAGTGGCTCTTTCCAGAAGAATCTCATATTCCGTTTCATTCATACGCAGATGAACATCTTTAGTTTTGGTAAGTGCTTCATCTTTTTTTGGTCTTGTCATTCAATGCTCCTTTCTGCATAAAGGTTCCGCATAGGAAAGAGAAAATTTTACAGCTTGCTGTGAAAACAAGTGATGAACAATCATCACGCTGTGACCATGACAATGGGAACCAATACGCATATCTTTGATTGCGGTCGAGGGTATGGGGAAACGAAATCCCCATCAAGTTGCAAGTGGCCAGTAACCCCGGAAGGGGTTATTGTGCTACATTGCGAAACTTGCTCTAAGAGAGAATACTTTCCCATAATCATGCGTGGGAGCTACCAAAAGGACAGGTAAAAATATAAAAAAGTGAAAATGCATCTGACATTTTGCCCTCTGCCACCTGTGATTAGTAGAAAAAGAGTAATTACAGGAGGTAGTCAGATGGAAAATATAGAAATGCCTACACTGGAAGAATTGCAGGAGATGGCAGCAGTGGACATTCGTACCGTAGATAAAAACACATTAGTAGATCTGGATGATGTAGAGATACATACAGAACTTCCTCTGGAAGAAAGGATTGCGGATTATATCCACCAGGTGAAGAATCCATACTGCCATATCTCAAATGGAATGATTGTAAAGATCAGCTTCGCCGGGAAAGATACGTTGGAGGAATGTTTGAGCAGATGTATTTCAGCAGAAAAAAAGTTTTAGAAATTTGAAAAAAGGTGTGGCAAGAAGCCAGAAGTTATGTTAACATGGATGTGGGTCAAAATAAAAGAAGCATCTAAAGAGCCATGAATTTCTTGGTTTACAGCTACAAAGCGAGTAAATTAGGAGGTTGATGGCTTTATGTATTTAAAAAGTCAAAATTCATTTTTAGCAGCGGTGTATCTGAGACTTTCCAAAGATGATGGAGACAAAATGGAGAGTGACAGTATCCGCAATCAAAGAAGTTTGATTCGTGACTTCGCAAAGCAACATAGTGACATTACACTGGTTAAAGAATATGTTGACGATGGATTCAGTGGTACAAATTTTGAGCGTCCAGATTTTCAGAAGATGATGGAGGATGCGAGAAATCATAAGATCAACTGTATTATCGTTAAGGACTTGTCCCGATTAGGACGAAACTATATAGAAACAGGAAGGTATCTTGAAAAGATTTTTCCAGTCCTGGGTATTCGATTTATAGCAGTGAATGACCACTATGACAGTGCTGACACGACGAACGATTCAGATCAAATCATAGTCCCTTTCAAAAATTTAGTAAATGATGCGTATTGCAGGGACATCTCAATTAAAATCCGAAGTCAGTTAGATATAAAAAGGAAAAAAGGTCAGTTCATTGGAAATTATGCAGGGTATGGCTATTTCAAAGATCCGGAAGATAAGAACCATCTGGTGATTGATGAATATGCTGCAGAGATTGTGCGGATGATTTTCAATATGAAGATTGATGGATATAGTGCAAAAAATATTGCAGCACGATTGAATGAAATGGGAGTGTTGATACCAGCAGAATATAAAAGAGCGTGTGGATTTAATTATAGTTCAGGTTTTATGGCAGGTAAAAAACCAAAATGGGACGTATCTTCCGTTTTAAGAATTTTAAAGAATGAGCTGTACACCGGAACGATGGTGCAGGGAAAAACCAGAAAGATTAATTATAAGGTCAATGTCAGGCAGAAGATAGAGCCGGAGAATTGGATCAGAGTAGAAGGCACACATGAGCCGATTGTTTCAAGAGAAATATTTGAATGTGTGCAGAAGTTGATGGAACTGGATACTCGAACATCCCCGGAAGAAGAGAGTATTTATGTATTCTCTGGTTTGCTTCGCTGTGGAGATTGCGGACAGAATATGGTTCGTCGGACTGCAACGAAGAAAGGAAAAAAATATTTCTATTATCATTGTTCTACATATAAACGAAAAGAGGGATGCAGTTCTCATAACATCAGCGATATAAAATTGCGAAAAGCAGTTCTGGAAGCAATCAGAAGTCAGGTGGCATTAATCGTAAAAGCGGATGCGATTATTGAACAGATAGAGAACCTGCCACAGCAGCAGTTTGGTGTGAAAATACTGGATACGCAGATGAAAGCTCTCTACAAAGAAATTCAGAAATATGAAGAACTGAAAGCAAATCTGTATCAGGATATGGTGGACAAGATTATTTCCAGAGAAGAGTATCGGGAAATTAAGCAGACCTTTTCTAAAAAGATAGCTGCGGCGAAAGAATCTCTGAAAGGACTGGAAGAGAAAAAGAAAAGGATGCTGTCCAATGAAATGCGGACACAGCAATGGGTAACAGAGTTTAAGGAACACAGAAACATACAATCATTAGACAGAAAAACGGTAGTGATGCTGATTGACCGGATTATTGTGTACAGTGCAGATAGAATAGAGATTCACTTTAATTATGAAGATGAAATTTCAGAATTTGTCAAATATGCGTATGCGAACAGTGATCTGGTACGGAGAAAGGTTGGAGAATTATGAGATGCGTAAGTTATACCCGGACAGTTTCCTGCATGGAGAGTGGAGAGATACCAAAAGATATTATCAGTCAGCAGAATCAAAGGATACAGGATTACATAAAGAAAAGAGGCTGGACACTCGGAAAGAAATATTCAGACCGTCGTAAGGATGCGTTTGAGGAAACCGCATACATGCAGATGAAGATGGATGCCATTGCAAGAGAATTTGATTGTGTGGTGATGGATTCCATGTTTCGATGTGGAAGAAATTCTAATGTAGCAGCGGAAATGCTGGAAAGTATGTTTGTACCGGCAGGAATACACTTTGCCGTAGTGGAAGATGATTTTTGTTCCTGTGATGTCAGCAAAGAGGAAGTCTATAAGTATCTGGATGAAAAGGCAACAGTTTATAGAAATAAATTTACTACAGACCAGATACGAAAACATAATGAAACGAAAATTTATCCGAAGTACGGATTCCGATATAAGGAAGGAAAAATGGAATTGGAAATTGATCCAGAGGTAGTCGGGCATATCAGAAGAGTATTTAAGTTGATCTGTGAAGGACATAGTTGTAGCGAAACGGCAAAGATACTGACAGCAGAAGGTATTGAGAGTTCAGGAAACTATGTAAATAAACTTTGGGGCAGACCAATCAAGGATGAAAATGCTCCATGGAAGCGGGAACAGGTAAAACGTATTATTTACAATCGGCAGTATATAGGAGAATGGGAGAGGACGATTGATGGAGAGAAGAAATTGTTCTCCTGTCCGGTTCTTATAGATAAAGAAACTTTTGAAAAAGCACAAGCAAAATTATCTGTAAGAAAATACAGTGATCATGTCCGAGGAAAGGCTCCACTTAATCCATTCTCAAAATATATTTTTGATAAAGAGTCTGGAATTGCATTGAAGTTGTATCCGCACCAAAGATTAAAAATCCGTATTTTCCGTCTGAGCTATCCAAAGCCGAAAGAAATTGTTTATGAGAGAGGGCACATTCCTTATGAAGAGGTCTATGAAAAAGTGTATGAAATAATCAAGAATGAAAAGAGGCAGGCAGATAAAATTGCAGGAATGATCGGAAGCTATGAATGGGAACATGAAAAAGAACGTCATGTTTTGAAAATAAAAGCAGTAGCAAAATTGATATTTCAGAAGATGCTCTCGATTGAAAAAAGAAATCTTCCTCTATATAACAGCATGAAAGCGGGAGACATTTCAGAAGATGAATATGCAATGCAGAGAGAAATCAATATAGAAGAGTTTGAGGAATGTGATGAGCAGCTCCAGAGATATTTGGAACAAATTCAGGATATTGAGAAGTGCTTTAGCAAAGACAATCTTTGGATAAAAACTTTTTCAGAAATGACAGTGCCGGAAGAGATTACGAGAAAGCATGTGAGGGCATGGATAGAACGTGTGGAATGTGTCAGATATGAAAAAATAGAAGTACGCTTTAAATATGAAGATTGGAAAGAACGATTACCGCAGGAATGGTTTGAGGAGGATTAACAGATGGCACGAAAAAGTAGAAGAGCAAATATTGTGCAGGAGAAAAAAGAAGAATTACATATTTCAACGCCGATTATAACAAGGAGACAGCTTGCGACCGCCGCATATGCCAGACTTTCTGTTGATAAGGAAAAAAACGATGAAAGTATTCAGAACCAGATAGAATTGCTGCATCAATATATCCGGGAACATGAAGAATATAGCCTGGTAGATACTTATGTAGATGACGGTTATACTGGAACAGATTTTGACAGACCAGAGTTTATCCGTCTGATGGATGATGTCCGTACAGGAAAAATACAGTGCATCATTGTAAAGGACTTATCACGATTTGGAAGAAATTTTATCGAAACCGGATATTATATTGAAACCATTTTCCCTTGTCTGAATGTACGGCTTATTTCAATCAATGATGATTTTGACAGCAGCAGAGAAGAAGATAGAAACAGTATGGTCGTGCCGATAAAAAACATGATTAATGAAATGTATGCAAAGGACGCATCTAAAAAGAGAGTCTTATCCTTTGAAATGCATAGCAGACGTGGAGACATGAAAATTGCAAAGAGTATTTATGGTTATACCGTTGATAAAGAAGAAAATCAGTTAAAAGTAAATGCAGAAACAGCACCGATTGTGCAGGCAATCTTCCGCTGGTATCAGATGGGAAGAGGGACAGGCGATATTGTAAAACGTCTGAAAATGTTAGACATTATGACACCGTTTGCTTATAAAGCGACACATGAAATAGAAGTAGAGATTCCGGAAACAGACCGCTGGACAGGAGACAGAGTAAAAACAATTTTATTAAATAAAGCCTATATTGGGTCTACGGTATATGGAAAAAGGAAAACAGCTAAGTACCGGAATATGCCGGAACATCATACAGATCCCAGTGAGTGGATTATCCATGAAAATACGCACGAGCCGATTGTAGCTGAGCCGGATTTTGAAGAGGTGCAGGAACGTTGGAAGAAACGAAGTGATTTTATGAAAGAAAGTGTGGAACGTGGAAGAAGCAGATGGGCAGGCGTAGAGGATAGCTTCCCGCAAAAAGTAAAGTGTATGGAATGTGGAACGACAATGACATATATGCGTTACACGAATTTTGGTCAGTCACAGGGTATTAGAAAAGGATTTTATTATTGTAAAGAGTATGATGGAAAGCCTGGATACTGTCGCCAGAAAGCCCATGAGGATTTACTAAAGATTACAGTTATGGATCAGATTCATAACATGATAAAAGTTATGTGTGATAAAAAAGTGCTTCTGGAAAAAATGAGAGAGGGAACCTACGACAAAGGTGAGTTAGTTTCTTTGAGGGTGAAAATCCAGAATATGCAGTATCGTCTTGCAAAGGCAGAAGAAACGAGTGCAACATTATATGAAAATTTTGCTACGGGTCTGCTCGATGAACAGGAGTATCTCACATTAAAAGAACACTATGTGCAGGAAAAAGAAAAGCTGGAAGATGGTATCAATCAGGCACAGGCAAGGAAACGTATGGTGGAAAAGAGTATAGACGATTTTCTGGAAATTGAAAAGAATCTGGAACAATATCTGGATGATCGTTCCTTTAACCAGAAATTGATTGATGAGCTGGTAGATAAAATTTATGTGAGTTCAAAAGGAATGATTGAAGTAAGGATGAAATGCTCAGATGTGTTTCAGAAGGTAATGGAAATTATGGAGTGATGAAGAGATGAATATAGCATTTTATTTGAGATTATCATTGTCTGACGGGGATCTTGGGAAAAACAATAAGGATGAAAGTAACAGTATAGAGAACCAGAGACTTCTTTTGCAGAGCTTTGTAGAATCTATGGATGAACTGGATGGGGAAGTCAGGGAGTATATTGATGATGGTTACAGTGGAACGAATTTTAACCGGCCTGCCTTTCAGGATATGATAGAAGATGCTAAAAAAGGAAAAGTTGATGTACTGCTTGTAAAGGATTTATCCAGGCTTGGAAGAGATTATATTGGAGTGGGGGATTATCTGGAGCAGATATTCCCTATTATGGGAGTTCGGGTGATTGCAATTAATTCCCAGTACGACAGCAATAATTATATAGGAAAAACAATGGGACTGGAAATGAGCATTAGTAACCTCGTTAATACATTATACAGCAGAGATCTTTCCAAGAAATACAAAAGCTGCATACAGACAAAATGGAAACAGGGCGTATCAACAGGGGGACGAATCCCATTTGGATATAAAAAGGCAGAAAATAAGCAGTGGGAAATTGACGTGGAAGCGGCGAAGATTGTACGTCTGATCTTTGAATTGGCATTAAAAGATTATAATACAGCGATGATTGCCAATGAGCTGAATGAACGGGGATTACCAACACCGGGAAAATTCAGAATCCAGAGAAATGAAGAAATTGCATGGAATCGAAAAGTGACAGACGAAGAGTGGCTTTGGGATACAAGGATTGTATGGATGGTGCTTAGAAATTATGCATATACAGGTGCATTGGTGCAGGGAAAGACCTCCCGTATCCGAGTGGGTGGTTCGGAAACGAGGAGAACGAAAAAACATCAGCAATTTATTACGGAGAATCATCATAAAGGAATTGTAACGCATGAAGAATTTGAACTGGCACAGCTGGTTATCACTGATCAGAAACAAAAGGGATTTGCCAGGGATGCAGGATTTTCATTGAAAGGAAAAATACGTTGCGGAAATTGCGGGTTGAAGATGATGTATAACTATGGAACAGTACCAGTTGTATATTGTGCCCATACAGCAGCGGCAGGAAAGATGTCTACCTGCGATAAAACAAGGTATCCGGCATCAAGAATAGAAAGTATTGTTCTTGCAGCTTTGCGGAAACAGTTAGGAATATTTCAGAATATGGCAAGGATACTGGAGGAAAGTGAAGAGAAAAATAAAATGAATTTGCCGACCATGCAAAGAGACATGGAACGGGAACTGGAAAAACTGAAAGCGGAGCGAATAAGACAGTACGAAGCATATGCGGAAGGTGTGGTAGATCGGGAATCTTATTTAAGAAACAAAAAGGAATTAAATGAAAAAATAGAAAAAGTTCAGACAAAATATGAACAGATACAGGCAGTTACTACTGCAGAAGATGATTTAATGAAAGATGTAAAAACGGTAGAGAAAAATGCAGAAGAAGTAAATATTTTGAAGAGAATGACCAGAAATATAGCAGAGATATTTGTAGAGGAAATCACAATTTACGATTCTGAAAAGATAGAGGTAAAGTTTGTATTTGATGATCTGCTTGTTGATATGGCAAACAGGATTGAGAAAAAGAAAGAGGGTATAGCGTAATGACAATTAAAAATTTTATTACAAAAGGGATTCTTCCGATATTGCTGATCGGGATAATTACCTGGCTTGGACAGTACATATTTATGGTCGATGGTTCTATTGACTGGTTTCGATTTATGCTGGTATATGGTGTTCCGATTGGAATACCATATATGTTCATTATCATTCCGGCAAGATGGGATTTATCTGGAACGATTGGAATGGTAGCTTTATGTGCTGTGATAGGAGCTGCATTTGGATTTATTGTTGCGATTGGAGTTGGGATACGGGCAGTCTGGTATGTGATTGCATTTCCAGTAAATAGATTGATACGAAAGGGGAAAAGCAGGATATGAGTACAGGAGAAAATATTAAAAGAATCCGAAACATACGGGGAATGACGCAGAAAGAACTGGGGATTGCGATTGGCATCGGAGAAGAAAGTGCAAGTCCAAGGATGGCACAGTATGAAACCGGAAACAGAACCCCAAGGGAATCAATGCTGAATAAAATGGCAGCAGTGCTCGAGGTAGATCCGAGAAATATTTCAATCCCGACAGGCTATAAGGAAGAAGATATGATGTACAGGCTTCTTGCATTAGAAGATTATTTCCCAGAAATGAAGTTGGAGAGAAATTCACAGACCGGAGATGTTACAATCAATTTGCATAATAAAAAGCTCAATGACTTTTTGTTTACTTGGGGAGTAATACGGGGAAAAAGAGCAAAGGGACTTATTTCAGAGGAAGAATATTTGAACTGGAAATACAAATTGCAGATTGTATAAGGAAAATAAAACCGCAGGCCATGAGACTTGCGGTTTTGTCATTTCTGAATGATGCAGAAATACCGTCATAGAAAAAGTTATTATACTATGACGGTATTATTAATCGGCTTCTTTCTTAAATGAAAATACATCATTGGGTGTGCAGTCAAGAATGTCGCAGAGTTTTTCAATAGTCAGGACCGTAACATTTTGATTTTTACGGAGCTGGTCAAGAGTATGTTTGTCGATGCCTTGATTAATGAGGGCATATTGAGAGATGCTGCGTTTTTTCATGGTTTTCCATAATGGACTATAATCAATCACGGTATCCCCCGCCTTTCTTTAGTTTTGGCATAAAATACCACTGATTTTAATTATAGTTGTCGAATAAAATAAAAAATATGGTGGAAATATTCACCATAAGGGTTATAATCTTAATAAGAGAAATAGTAAAATAAAAGGAAATAAAACGAATACTGTCAAAAGCGGTCGAACGGTGTACATGGGAGGAGTTACATAAGTGAATATTGAAATGTTTTATTATGATGAGCATGAGAAGATGTATAACGAAATGAAAATGGAAATGGAAGAGAGAGATAAGGCATTATCTTCTGAAGAACGGGAGTGGGAACGTCAAAAATCATCACAGGAAGCAAGAGCAATTATGGAAAGGGCAGAGAGAAAACAGAAAGAGGAATATCAGATTGTCAATCCCTTAAAATATCAGAGATTTGTGTATCTTTCAGAACAGGCAATACAGTTTTCAAAGATTTCCGGATGCAATATTAAAGTTCAGACATTCCCCAATATGTCAGGACTTATTAAAATGCAGACAGCGTGTATCTGGCTGCTGAATGATGGTGAATCGGCATTGGAAGATAAGGAAACCATGCAGAGTTTACTTAGAGAAGCGGACTGGGTGTATATGGGAAATAGTGAACGAGATGGAAAGAAGATGCTTGAACTGGAGTTTAGGTTTGAACTGGCTGAAAAATTGAAGAAAACAAATGATTAAAGCTGAAAAGACAGATGTGCTGCGAATATCACATCTGTCTTTTTTACTAAGAATTATAAAACGCAAAGAAGTTCATTCCAGAACTCATCATTTTCTCTTAAAGATGCTTTGTCAGGGGATGAGGCAGAGAAGATCTGAGAAGCAACTTCAAACGCTCTTTTTTTATCATGTTGAGGATTAAAAAATTCATTCCAAGTGAAGTATACGCATTGAAGTTGATCCATGTACTCATGTCCATCATTGGCAATTTCAATCATTTTGTCAATAAAATCTTTTTCTGTAAGGTTCATAATAGTGTCCTCCTAAGAATTATTTTTATTACGCATACAATCTTTGGTGAGCTGGGCAGATTTAAAAATCCATTCCAACTCCTGTGGTGAGCAATCAGACAACAAATTCAACAAGTTTTGATAAGTTGGATTTGTGAAAGAAGGACTGTGAAAAGTATCAGAAGATGATACAGGGGTTTTGTGAATATCTGTATTATCATCAAGTAACTGATTCTCTAATTCCGTAAGTGCTTGATTATATTCAGCTTCTTCTGTATTAGCCATTTGCTCTAAGAATGTGACATAGGCAGAGAGCTTTTCATTAATCAAGGGATTCTGGAATGAAATATTGAGAGTATCTGGAATAATATTCCCCTGTGCGTTTTTTTCTGAATTAAATTGTAAGTCAAGCTGTTCATTCATTTTGAAGATCAGTGATAGCAAATCGGACATAGTGCGAATATCAAAATCAGTAAATATATTTACACTAATACCTAAAGCGTCAGCAATTTTTAAGAGCTGCTCATATTTGGGGTTGCGTTCATTGGCTTCATATTTACGAAGTGTACTATGGCTTATTTCTGCATCTTGTGCAAGCTGTTCCTGAGTTATGCCGTGAGCCAGACGAAAATATTTAATTTTTTCTCCTGTATTCATAAATAAAATCCTCCATAGCAAGAGTATAACACATCCTTTAATAAAGTGACACAAAAGTTTCTAAAAAAATATTGACAGATACAAATGTGTCATATATAATAATGACAAGGCACAAAAGTAACACTTAACTGACATGAGAGATACAAAAGTATAAGATAAGGTATACTTAACTGTCACAAAATAAAGGATAAAATGCTCCAGAAAATCTGTCAGTTAAAGTTAAGTGACACTTAGGTATAGACTTGTGAAAGAAAGGATGAACTGATATGGCAGAGATTATTTTAGGAATTGATCATGGAAACGGAAATATGAAGGGAAGCAATGTAGATTTCCCATGTGGACTGGTTAGATATACTTCTGAGCCGGGAAGATTTATGAATGAGGATATTCTTGAATATCAGGGAACATTTTATACATTGTCAGAAACCCGGATGCCATTTAAAGCAGATAAGACGGTGGATGAGGATTATTTTATCCTTACATTATTTGCACTGGCATTGGAAGCAAAGAGCAGGGGTATCACATTAACCGGAAAAGATATTGTACTTGGTGTTGGATTGCCGCCAGCAGACTTTAGCCAGCAGGCTCCGGGATTTAAGAAATACTTTATGGAACATGCTAAACATGGAATTTCTTTTAAATTCAACGGAAAATCAGTCAGCTGTTATTTAAAAGATACCTTTGTAAGTCCTCAAAATTTTGCAGCGGTTATGTGCTATAAGGCAAGTCTGTTTAAACAGTATCGAACAGTAAACTGTATTGATATTGGAGATGGAACCGTCGATTTATTGGTGATCCGAAAAGGACAACCAGATTTATCTGTCAGAGTCAGTGATCGCTCCGGTATGGCAATTCTTCGATCAGAGATTGCCAATATGATTCAGCAGAACTTTGGTATTCATCTGGAATCATCTGATGTAGAGCAGGTATTGATGCAGGAAGCAACGATTTTGGATGAAGAAGTAATCCAGGAGATTCAGAAAATGGCAGAGGACTGGATGCAGAGAATTATAAATAAACTTCATGCATATGTACCAGACTTCCGAACTAATCCGGCAGTGTTCCTTGGTGGAGGAAGCCTGTTATTGAAACCACAGATTGAAAAATCTAAGGATTTCAAGTACATAGAGTTTATTGAAGATGTTCGGGCCAATGCTATTGGATATGAAAAACTGACAGCTATGCGTCTCCAGAAAAGGTAGGAGGTGCGACAATGGGACAGATACGAGTAGTATTGATATTCAATGAAGATAATGAACGGCAGAAAGAGATTGGAGAATACTTAAAATCTCAGAAAAGGTGCAAGACAGCACTGATTACAGAACTGGTATATGCCTGGCTGCATAAAGAAAACGGAGCTGTTTCTTCCTATAATAATGTAAATGTCAGCGTGGAGGAATTGAAGCAACAGTTATTACAGGATAAAGGGTTCTTACAGCAGATACGAGAGAGCGTGAATATTGAGGTGGATTCGGAGAAAATACAGCAAGAAGAAAAAGAGGATGGACTGGATATGGATGAGGGGATGATGATGGCAGGATTGTCGATGTTTGAGAATAGTTTATAGAATAGGCTTTTAAAATATGGCAGTATTGTATATAAAAAATATACAGTGCTGCTTTTTTATGTTAATATAACTGAAAAGACAAGTTTTATGGATGGTATAGAAATAAAAAACAAATATTATGGGGGAAAGATTATGATTAAATATCCATTATATGTTACATTAGATACGAATATTTTTGATGCTAATAAGTTAGACTTCGGTAAAGAGAGTACATTAGGCTTGCTTGTTAATTATGTTGAAGCTGGAAAGATAAAAATTGTATTGAGTAATATTGTTATTAAAGAAGTTGAAAAGCATGTTATAAAATCAAGTGATAGTATATGCTCAGCGTTTCGAGAACTACGAAAAAAAGCGTTAAGTATTGCTTCAGAAGGGCTTTTGGAACAAGTTGGAATAAAACTTGACGCATTGTTTCTAAATAAGATAGAGTATCAAGAAAAGTGTTTAGGTGTTTGGAATAAATTTTTGGAAAGTTTAAAGCCTGAGATTATGGATTTGTCATTAGTAGATTTAAAGGGGATAGTTGATGATTACTTTGAGTTTAATCCCCCATTTGAAAATAGTGAGAAAAAAAGAAAAGAATTTCCAGATGCGTTTATTGCAAATCAAATTCGAGAAAGATTCGGAAAAGATGAAATAATTGCTATAATAAGCAATGATAAGGGATTCAAGAAGGCTTGCGGTTGTTCGGAAAATCATGTTTTTTTTGCATCATTAGGCGAATTATATAATACAATGAATCGTCAAGAGAAAGAATATAAGACAGTTCTTCGAGAAATTAATTCTTTGATTGCGAACTATACTTTTGAAATTCGAGATGCTATAAAAAATGAGGAATACGTTGAAGTTCATGGCTTGTCATATGACAAGGATGGCATAGAAAGTGGATTTAATTATACTGATTTTGAGGTTACATCTATAAAAAATATTAGTTGTCATGTAAAGACTATTGATGAAATTACAGATGAAATTGCGTTGGCTACGTTGGTATGTACTGCGGATGTAGAAGTGGAGTGTTCTTATGAGGATTATGATAATGCCGCATGGGATTCTGAAACAAAAACTTTTTATTTTTTAGAAACTAGAATAAATGTTGAAAAGCATTCAGCAAGATTTGGAATAAGAGTTGAATTAGACCGCAGTGAAAGTGAGCTAAGAATTATCCCATTTAAAGTGATTTTAAATGGAGATACATTGTATGAACGTTTTGAAGTGAGAGAAGATGAGGAACTTTATGATGAAATGGATATAATAAATCAGGATAGAGAAGATTTAGGATTATGTTCATTAGATAAGTATGCCGATTATTTAGAGGATGATTTAGTAGACTCATTGTTTATGAATGATATTGTTGAAAAATTTGAAAAAATTAATGAATTATATCAAGAATATGATACTATAGCAGCAGTGTATGATGAATTATTGTCAGTTATTAAAGATACAGAATCAAAGGATATTGTGAAGCAACTGACATTAAATTTAAAAGATATTACAGGATTTCCAGTTCCGGCTGATATAAATGATATAACTGCTCAAGAAAAGGATGAAATTATTTACTGGGTGGATCAATCATATGAAAGATTGTATAAACTTAGTGAACAAAAAGGTCTGCCAGATAATTTTAAATATGGAGATACAATAGAAATACAAAATGGTTTAGAAAAGTATCAGTTTAATATTGGAGAGTTTTCAGGCATAGCGACGGCTGGAGATCAAGAAGATATTGATTTATCAATAAAAAATAAAGACGGAGAAATAATAGGAAAAGGACGTGTAAGTCTTACAGTAGGATATATTGATTTTGATGAAGATGGATGTGCTGGTAACGGAATAGATGACAGTATAGAATACTGTTATGAAGATATTGTAAAAGCATTAGAAAATATCGCAGAACTGATCGAACAAGATATTAAAAATGAAGGGAATATTACAAAAAAAATTGAAAAAGTAATAACCACAGAATAAAATAATAAGAAATTGAAAAAAGAGAACAATGGGCGTAGAGGATATGAAAATTCCATCTACGCTCTTTGTGTTTTGGCTATTTTTCATCAAGACCGCAACACCGCAAGATCGCAATGTTGCAAAATAAAACTGCCGGATTCATCATTTCCGACAGTTATTCGTTATGTGTATCATCATCTGTGAAAGTTAAAATGTCATTTGGGGTACAAGATAAGATTCGGCAAAGTTTTTCGATAGTAGATGCGGTGATATTCTGGTTATTTCGGAGTTGCTGCATAGTTCGGTAGTCGATGCCATTGTTGACGAGATAATATTGAGATATATTCCGTTTTTCCATTGTTACCCATAATGGACTATAATCAATCACATTGTTCCCGCCCTTCTAAAGTATTTCCTGATTGTTTAATTATAAGTAGGGGAAAATGCAAAAATATAGTGAATAAATTCACTAGATACTATATAATTGAGAGGATAACCAAAAGAGAAATCAGCATTTATGGATTAAGAATAGTATAGAGCATTGTGGCCTAGAAATTTGGCTGGTTCTCGAAAGAGGAACCGCAGTTCCCCAAACGAGAACTATAAATTGATAGAATATACTAAAATACTGTAACATCACAAATTTTCATAGTGCATAGAAAGGTAAGATGCACATGATGGAATCATTAGGAAATAGATTAAGGCAATTAAGACAAAACAATCGCTTGCGGCAGGATCAGGTAGCAAGTCTGGTTGGAGTAAATAAAAATACAATGTGTTCCTATGAAAATGATGTCAGACAACCTTCTTATGAAATTTTGGTCAGATTAGCTACTATTTACAGAGTGAGTACCGACTATCTGCTTGGGTGTGAAAGTAAAAGAACAGTTGATGTATCTGGTCTTACCCCAAAAGAAATACAGACAATTACAGAATTGGTTGCAGATATGACGGAGAAAAATAAGAAGCTGGAAGGGTTATAGATGGCTCAAAGTGAAAAGGAACAAGATGATTATAGAATTACATATTACAATGCAGTGTCATCAAAGGCAGTTGATTGGTTATGGTATCCATATATTCCCTATGGAAAGATAACAATATTGCAAGGTGATCCTGGAGAGGGAAAATCTACAATGATGATGCAGCTTGCAGCACTTATTACGAATGGAAAAGCTATGCCGGATGGAAGTGGAGATAAGATACCAGGAAATGTAATTTATCAGGCCGCAGAAGATGGAATTGAAGATACAATTAAGCCACGATTGGAAGCGGCAGGTGCAGATTGTAGTCGAATTGCATTTCTGGAACAGTCTGATGAAGAACCCATTTTACTAAATGATGCAAGGCTGGCACAAGCGATTGAGGGGATAAAGGCAAAATTATTAGTTGTTGACCCACTTCAAGCATATTTGGGGGTAGATAGTAAAATACAGCGTTCAAATTCAGCACGTTCCGTTCTTGAAAATCTCGCAAAGGTTGCAGAACGGACAGGGTGTGCAGTTGTATTGATTGGACATATGAATAAAAGCAATCGTGCCAAAGGCATATACAGAGGACTTGGAAGTATAGATATAGCTGCAGTAGCAAGAAGTGTTTTATTGGTTGGAAGGGATAGAAGTATTCCATATTATCGTGTAATGCTTCAGATAAAAAACAATCTGGCACCAGAGGGAAAGGCGTATGTTTTTGAACTAAATCCAGATTATGGATTTAGGTGGATAGGGCAGGAAGAATATGAGGTAGAAGATCTTCTGGTTCATAAAACTAAAACAGAAAGCAAACTGGACAAGGCAAAGGATTATCTGCGATTGTTATTGAATGGAACAGATATGGCATGTGCTGATATACTGGATAAAATGCGTGCAAATGGAATTGGAAAGCGTACTGTGGAACAGGCAAAAAAAGATATGGGAATCATATCTTATAAGTTGGGAGATAAATGGTATTGGCAGTTAAATGGGAGTGATGCATCAGGTGAACGGATATGAAAAAGAAATAAACAGTCGGGAAGAACAAAAGAATAAGATTCGTGCAAGATATAGAGGTGTAGACCGTAGCGAATTGGAGTTTATTCCGGCAAAACAAAAAGAAAAGTTGTTTGAAGAGACAGGAACAAAGAGAGTTTGTGCCTATTGCCGTGTTTCTACTGATGATGTTAACCAGACTTCTTCTTATGAGCTGCAGAAGAACCATTATGAAGATATGATTAAAGAACATCAGGGATGGGAGTTGGTAGGAATTTATGCGGATGAGGGAATATCCGGTACATCTTTAAAGCATAGAGATGAGTTCAATCGGATGATAGAAGATTGTAAAGCAGGAAAAATAGATTTGATTGTTACCAAAAGTGTTTCCAGATTTGCTAGAAACATAGTGGACTGCATTGCGAAAGTTCGTGAACTTGCAAATATGATACCACAAGTAGGTGTATTTTTTGAAACGGAGCATATCTACACCTTGGATAATACCAGTGAAATGATGCTGGCGGTATTATCCGCAGCGGCACAGGAAGAATCTCATACGAAAAGTGAGATTATGAATATTTCCATAGAGCAGCGTTTTTCAAGAGGAATATTTCTTACACCGAAATTATTGGGATATGATGTGGATGAGGACGGAAATCTGGTGATTAATGAAGAAGAAGCCAAAACAGTACGTCTATGTTATTACCTGTTTTTGAATGGTTTTCCAACAACAGAAATAGCAGAAGTATTAATGCAGCTGAAGCGGAAAACTAAACTTGGAAATACCAAATGGTCAAGTGGCACGATAGTAAGTTTATTGAGAAATGAGAGATATTGTGGAGATATACTTTCCAGAAAGACATTTACACCTAATTATCTTGACCATAAATCAAAAAAGAACCGGCATGATCGGAACCAGTATCGGCAAACAGATCATCATGAGGCTATTGTTGACAGGGATATTTACAATGCAGCACAGAAGATGCTGACAGCAACGAAATATGCGAAAAAAGGATTTCCATTTCCAAATCTCAAGGTAGTAGATGGTGGAGCATTAAAAGGTTTTGTGTCGGTTAATCGGTCTTGGACGGGGTTTACAGGAGAAGATTACAAAAAGGCAAGTCAAAGTGTGTATTCTGATCAGAATGATACTCAGAATATTGAAGAATCCAAAGAGGAAAGGAAAGAGGGAGGATTTGATTTATCCGGATATGAGATTGTACGGGCACAGTTTTTTTCTACAAGGATGAATCCGGCGATGACAATCTCAGAAGGGCAGATTACCTTTAATACTGCCTGTTTGAAGAAATTTGAAAATGTAGAATATGTAGAAATCCTTTTTAATTCAATAGAAAAGTGTATTGCTGTACGACCATGCGATAAGGATAATATCAATGCAGTAAAGTGGGGAACGATACGAAATGGAAAATGGGCAGTTCTTCCTAAAAGCTGCAAAGGATTTTCAGAACCATTATTTGAATTAATGGACTGGAATGATGAGTGCAAATACCGTTTTAGAGGTCAATATTCAAAGGAAGATAACGAACAGATCTTATTGTTTGATTTGGAAGAACCAGAAGTGATTAAGCAGGAGATAATTCAAAGGGACTTACCTGATGCAGATATGACTGAAGCGGAAGAGAATACAGTAGATACATCTGAAAATAAAACGAAGAAAATTGTCAGAACACTTTTCCCGAAACAGTGGCAGAATCATTTTGGTTGTAGTTCGGAAGATGTTGTTCTTTTACATAGAGTTAAATATTGTGGAAATTGGGATGTGCTGCGTCCTGCCAAAATAGTAGAAGGCATGGGACTTATATCAGAAAATCTATTAGAAAAGCTGAATAATGAAGCACATAGCATGATTGAGAAAATGGGGTGTGCAGTATGAGTGAAACAATGATGAGTCAGGCTAACGAGAATACGGAAAATGTAGATCAGAAAGCACTGGAACTGGCACAGGATTTTAGCTATGATGGTTACCAGGTTGTCAGAAGAGAGCTTTTTGCACATTTACGGGAACCGGCGGTTGTAATTCGGAGAGACAGTGTAACATTTAATACTGCCTGCATTGCCGGTCTGGAGGATGCAGTTTACATACAGATTCTTGTGAATCAGGATAATAAAAGAATGGTAGTGCGTAAATGTGAAGAAAATGATAAAGATGCTTTGCGTTGGTGCATTGAGAAACCAGACAAAAGAAAGAGCAGGAAAATGTCAAATAAACTGTTCTCAGCTATGATGTATGATATGATGGGCTGGGATATGGATTGTAGATATAAGATTTTGGGATATAAAATAACCCATGAGGATGAAACTATGTATATCTTTGATTTGACAGAAACAGAGATATTTATGGATACAAAAAGAAAGAAAAAAGTTAAAGCAGAAGCAGCAGAAAAGAATGAAGCGGTAGCAGCAACAACAAATCAGACATCAGAGCAGAAAGCAGAAGAAGTAACAGCAAAGGTGGCTAGGAAATTGAATAGGATACCATTTTACCCGAAGGATTGGCAAAATTCTTTCGGCTTACCAGTAGCAGAACATAAAAAGGCATTGGAAACTAATCTGGCAGATGGTTATATTGAATTTTCTTCAACAAGGTAATAAGAAAAATGCACTCATTTAGAAGGGAGGAGTGCAGATGCCAAAAAATATAACAAATATTACAGGGGTATCTCTGTGCCAAAAAACAGGAATAATACGAATATTTCGGTCAACGATAAAAGAATTAGGTGATCCGAAGTATATTCGCTTCTTATTTAATCCGGAGAAAAGAACTTTGGCAGTTCAGGCAACCAGTAGAAAGGAAGCGGAGTGCTTTCGTGTGCCTAAATATAATTCAAAGGACTGGGATTTTAAAATATGTAGCGTTCAAATGCTGAGAATGATCTGGAAAGTATGCGGATGGAATGAAAATGACACATATCGGGCAGCAGGAATACATTATCCAGAATATAATCTGGTGGAATTTGACTTAAATCAGGCTGATATAGTGCAATTCGGGCAAATAGAATAGAGATAAGAGTGAAAAACGTGGGACTTCTGAGAAATCGGAAGTTCTTTTTTTATGCCTATTTTGAGGGTGCTTTGATGATTCTGTGCTTTATGAGCTATTTTTGAAAAAAAGTTGTTCCTATATTGACATTAGCAGGAACCCGCCCGCCAACAGTAGACGAATGGGATAAATACGAACTTCATCACCGTGCCCGCCTCGCAACCAAGCCGGGACTTACCGGAATGTGGCAGGTAAGCGGACGAAGCAACATCACAGACTTCGAAGAAGTCGTAAAACTCGATAAACAGTACATAAGCGAAGGACTTCATCCGTTTGATTGTCTTCCAACGGCCAAGAAATATCTAATTCTTGTGCCCGCTTTAAAACCTTTGCTACAGTATTTCTTGAACACGGAACACTCAATGCTATGTTCCGATTACTAAATCCCAAGCTTGATAATCTTAGGATTTCACGATATTTGGTCATAGTGATGACCTCTTTCATAATAGATTTACACAGTAATTGTGTATTATTCTATTATAAAACAAGTGGCTCATTATGACCGGAATGATGGCTCACAGTAAAACGGAATCGTGGCTCACTCTCGCCGGACAGGTGGCTTATTGTGGTGCAGATTATTCACACAGACTCCATGAAATCCTTCCAGAAACTTTTGGGGATGTTCTTTCCGGGTCTTTTGATATTCATAAAGAATGATCACCCGGTCCGTATGATACTTCCCTGAACGGTATACCCACATAAAACCCTTCTCCAAACTAATATCATCCAATTTCAACCCATGTTCGATCATCAAAACTATTTGCTCCAGGTTGAATTCCTTTTGTACTCTTATATTCTCCAATTAATAATGGATCTTTTATTAATATCTCTTCTAATATCGCCTCACTCTCTTCCCATGATTTTCCCACTACCGGATATCCATCTGTACAAAGAATAACCTTATTCCCTTCTTTAACAGGATATATTTTTATCATTTCCTCACAAATTTTTTCTCCATTTAATACCGGATACCCATATTTTCCAGGAATATTTTCATAAGAAAACTGCTTTAGAAGGTCAGCAGAAATTTCTTTACGACCAATATCATCTTTCATTAATTCCTCTGTACTTTTACCATTTGATAAATACTGTTGATTTATTTTCGCTCGCTTCTGACTTAATATCTCATCAATTTCTTTTATATGTAAATATACTTTATTTCCAATTTTACATCTACAATCACCATAATCAATTACTGTTTTTGTCTGACAATCAAAGATTATTATAGATGCTCGAGGACAATCTTCAAATAAAATCTCTTCTGTAGTCATTTTCTCTGCTTCTATTTTTAATGTTTTGTTGAGACTTTCTAAAAGTTGAACAGGGGTTATTGATTTTGTACCCCATTCATAATCTATTTCCTTTAACTTGTCTACAAGAACATCAGATGCAAATTTTCCTGATGTTTTTCCACCATAAGAACGCTTACCTTTTGCAGTTACTCCATCAATCACTGCAATTAAACGTTTACCAATAAATACAGCATCCTCACATTTTTGCTCTTGGTTATACTTTCCTTTGATAAAACATTTTTTTACATGCATTGCATACTGACTTAATTCCTCTCCATCCTGTTTTTCTAAGAATTGCTGGAACATTACAATACATGCCGAAGCAGACGGAACCATAGGTAAACTCAATCCATTATGTACTAATTTTCCTGAATAAACTTCACACTTTAAAAAGTCAGTCTTTGAAATCCAATAAAGAATATCCCCATCTGTTTCCATTTCTTTTTCATTCTGTTTTGCTATGGAATTACTCTTTGGCTTTCGTATATAATTATTCTTTTTATTAAAAGCCTCTTCTATCTGTTCTTTATTCATTTCTGTTTTAACATAGAATAATAACTGCGGTTTTCCACCTTCCAACATATCTCTATATGCAGCTATTAATCGAACAGCCCCTAATCCTAAACTTTTTTCATCCTTTAAAAGTTTTTTCTCAGGAATACCTAACTCGTCTTCAATTTCTCGAACAATTCCTTTTTCTAATCCTTCCTTTGTAAACATCCCATTATCATTTAACGCATACTTAGTTTTAATACTTGCTCCAATACTATTTGAGTAAGTCCTTTTACCAATTGATACATTATTCTTACGATAAACAAACATTATTTTACCATCTGAACTTTCTACAAATCCATTCACTCCCAAATGATTTGAAAGTAAAGAATACTTTAACGGATGTACTATTGGACCACATTCCAATAATTCACGAATACTTATTCCCTTCTCAAGTTCATAATCCATTGTTCTATTTGTAACTAGAGATTTATAATAACTCGTCCTTCCTGAAAAGATTTTAAATTTACAATTCTTATCATCTAAATACCAATCATCAATACGTATATTTATATTATTATATATTTTTGAAGTAAGATGAGCAGCAAATAGTTCTTTAAAATGTTTTTCAACAATATCTGGTAATTCATATTCTTTCTCTGGATGATCAATTATCTCAATTTCTGTATTATATAACCAGGCAGTATGAACTACCGGTATCACTGCTATAGCAGAGTTATTTCTTTTCCACACAAAATTTTGTTCAGACGAATAACGTTTTAATAATGCCTGGTAATCCGTCGTTAGTTTATTTGGATCTTCTGTATAATTCAAAATCTTATTTCTTAATAAACTGACCACTGCTATCAACGCTCCTTCAAGTACGACTGCAGAAAATGCAGAAATATCTACTACATCTGCAACATCTTTCTTTGACATAATAGTCCATCCTAGAATTCCCAAAGTTATCACCGTCGCCAATACAATATTTAGTATTTCACCTTTCGTTATAAACAATAAAAAATTAATTATCCTTGGTTGAATTTTTGTTATCCAAAAATTATGTATTTTTTTCAACATTTAATTATGCACCTCATTATTTTACTTAGTATCTTTTAAAATCATCTATTTGCTTTTAGATAATTTTACTTGAATTAATAATAATCGCCTCTGCAACTGCCTTAACAAGTGGTATTTCCAATTGTAATTGTTTTTCATCCTGATATGGACGATAACGTTCCTTATTTTTTCCACTTTTACTATGGACTAAAGAATTTCGCGTAAAATATATTCGTTTTGCCATTTGTGTAAAAACCCCTTGAGAATCAGCCCATCCAATAATGGGCGCATTGCAAAAAGAAACTTTATTATTCTGATAATAATTAAGTGCATTTGAATCTATTGTATTTATCCTCGTTTTAAGATTATCAATAGAAATATATTCCTTTAATACATATTTCAATGATTCCAATTCATTACCCTGACCTGTTTCATCATTCATGCGTAATCTATTTTTCACAAATTTTGCTATTTCAAATATTTTATCATCATCTTTGTATGAAAAATCTGGGTGTGTAATTTTATTTTTCAAATCTGTAACCATTTTCCGTTTAAATACTTCATCATAAAAATATTCCATAACATGATAAAAAGATATATACTTAATATAAGGATCATTTGACGTTAATGCCTGCTTATAATAATCTACTACATCTTCACTATATTCACGCAATGGTGGAGTATCAATTTGCATTCCATTAGCTCTTCTACGCATACCTCTATTTATTGGAAACATATCAAGTATATCTAAAAACTCAATAAGATAATTTCCAGTTTTATACATGAATTCAAATATAAATGAAGTTTTCATTTTTCTAAACATATCTAATGATTTGTAATCTGCGCTTGTATTTTTTATTTTTAGAGAAAACTCACCAATTCTTTTAGGCAAAATAGTTTCCAGAGTATCTTCCATCTCACCATTAATATGTATTCCAGAAGGAGATTGTAATCGCACAGGTAATGCCTCTATACGACGTCCTTGTTGATGATTCATATCTATAATTAACATGAGTAAATACAAGCTATATTCAATCGTCGGATAACCTATTTCGTAATTTATACCATTTACACTATCATCCGAAACAAGTGGAAATTCCTGCCAACGCATTATGGGATAGTCTATATTTAATGCAATTTCATAGTTATTCTCTGAATATAACTCTAAACCGTTTGTCCCCATAATAGAAACTTTATCATAAAGTTCCTGTAATTCAGAATTAGAAATAGTAATCACCACATTCTCCTGTTCTCCTCTAAAAGAATGCACTTCAAAAACTACATCATCATTATCATCATTAATATTTGTACATCTAAATAATCTACAAAGTAATTTTTTTACCTCATAAAAAGTTGCCATATATCATTCACCTACTTTCTAGTGTAAGAATCCTACTAAACCAAGCACTGTATTCATAAAATCAATTTTTCTTATATTGATAATTACTTTTTTATTATTATACACCAACTACCATAAACGGTACACAATAAACCGCATAAAGATTCCACAAAAACATTCGGATAAAAAAGAATATTTCCTCTATTTTCTGTTAATTCATTTTTCTGTTCAGTTCCACTTATGCATCTTTTTTATAAAGTTACTCCATGAGTTCTATTACTACAGCTGTTGTTGCTGACTATTGGTTGCAACGATGGATCTAGCTGGTCAAAGAATGCCAGAACCGTCCTTTCCATATAACGATATAATAATAGTATGATACCAAGGGCATCTCCAAATCGAATTACTATGATTGCTTACGATGTATTTAAAACGGCAACAGCATTACCGTTTCGGTATAAATTAAAGGTTGGTAAAAACGGAGAGTATAACACTGCTGATAGACCGAAGAGAGAAAAGTAAGAGCCTTGCCTGGAGTAGTGTGGTGCCGGCATTTGAAAATAGTAAGAGGATTTCAGAAGAAGTGAAGAAACCGAAGGCACTTGGAGATATTAGAGGAGTTTCATACATTTATCCGATACTATGGCGATTTGGCTTGATTAGAGTTCCGGAAGCAATAGAGAAGAAAATGGGAAAGTAGAGATAAATCCCTGCTTTATTACCTGTCAGTGATTAGATTAACATGGATATATTAAAGAGTTTCTCGTAAAATAAATATGAAAAAAGATACACGATTATTAATGAATGTGTCTAATGAAAAACTCAAATAAAAAAACAGAGAATTAATGTGTTTTCATAGAAATCTTACTGTGATAAACTTATAGGAAAAGCGACGGAGGATAAATCAATGTTTGACACAATTCATCATATTGCAATTATAGGAAGCGATTATGAGAAATCAAAACATTTTTATGTTGATTTACTGGGGTTTGAAATAATCCGGGAAAATTATCGAAAGGAACGGGATGATTATAAAATAGATTTAGCTTGTGGAGAGCAGGAGATTGAGCTATTTATTATAAAAGATGCTCCGGCCCGTGTAAATTATCCGGAAGCACTTGGCTTGAGGCATCTGGCATTTAAGGTAAAAAGCGTTGATGATACGGTTAAAGAACTTAATGCAAAAGGAATAGCAACAGAGCCGGTACGTTTAGACGATTATACCGGAAAGAAAATGACATTTTTCCATGATCCGGATAATCTTCCATTAGAAATCCATGAATAATCAACTATTATGATTGCTGTTTGAAATACTATGGTATATCCAGATAGAAGATAAGAAAAGAAAATCTGTGGACGAAACTTCTATAGACAAGAGAAAAGCTCAGAGAATTTAAACTCTGGGCTTTTTCTATATCATTTTTCTTTTGCTGTTCTCATCCAGTTTTTAAGGAAAGTAAGTGCATGGTATCCGTATATTCCATATGGAAAAAACGATTCGGAGTTTTCAAGCAAAGCTTCTTGTGTTAGATCCACTTCAGGCGTTCATGCCTTCTAATGCGGATATGCAGAATGCAAGTCATGTGGTTTTTAGCATACCACTTGCAAGACATTCATTGACGGTAGCTGTCCATTGTTCACAGCGTGCTTTGTGTGTGATCTTATCCATAACATAACCTTTTGGGGTTATTATCTCATAGGAGAGAGGCTGTGTCATGGTACTCATGGTTTATTGTGTGCGCTTCTTCAGAAACAGGATCTTTCTTTTTTCTGGATTTACCAGAAATCATTTTATGACCAGAGTAGATAGCCATAATCATACAGAGAAGAGAGCTGCAAGCAAAATATTTGTGAGCTGTTTTCATGTTTTTATAGCCGGTATAAAAGGTTCCAATCATGGCTGCCAATGCACCAAGTGACCAATATTTATGTGCTTTCATTTGAATATACCTCCTGCGTTTTTTTATATAATACCTCTTTTTAGAAAGCATGAAAACAGGAAATTTATAAATTCTGTTCTTTCTCAATCTGCTGTTCCTGTTCGTAGCTCTTCCCAAGGATCATATCAATATTGGCAGACACGGTACGAAACTCCCGTTCATAATTCCGGCGGTTAGAAAAATCTTCCCGTTGCATATTTCGCAATTCAATAAGTCGGTCTTTTTCAGCATAGAGGGCTTTCGTGGAGGGCAGCTTATTTCCGACAGATTTTTCTTTCAGTGTTCGGAGAGCTGTATCATAAAGAGAAACTTTTTATTTTTATGGTAATAGCTGTTTAGTTTCTGACATTCAGATTACAAACCTGTTTGCGGCAGAGTTATTGATGCCGTATGAAGTCTTTCGGAAAAATTTCTTTGCACATATGAACGAATTGGAAATAACTCCCGGGAAGGTACGGTTGGATGAGGCTATCCGTCTGATTGTTTGTCGGATGAGTGATTTTTTGGTTCCTTATGTGATTAGCATAAATTAAGTCTGCGAAGCAAACGATACTCCTTGGGCTTTGCACAAGGAGATTCATATTTAATGTATTTCACAGTGTATTACTGGACGCGGAGTGAACAGTAACCAGTAAATAAACAATTTATTGACAAATAACTGACCAGATGTAATAATACCACTCAGAGATAGTATTTGGACTCAAAACTATACTCTGGCTGAAATCACTGGAATCTTA
>ENA-OPTA01000320-OPTA01000320.1-human-gut-metagenome-genome-assembly--contig:-NODE-320-length-33829-cov-4.393587_pt1 | contig 33829 bp, 26 predicted proteins | sample MGYA00241813_ERZ501917 | MGnify/ENA primary metagenome ERZ501917 (study PRJEB25962, sample SAMEA2042408) | human gut metagenome | biome: human gut; feature: human-associated habitat; material: faeces...
CTGCAACGGCATTTTGAAACGCTGGCACGAAAAGGGCCTGCACACGCTCGCCGAGGTCAGGGCCGAGAACGCCAGGGAGCAGAGCAAGCCGAAAAAGAACACCACCGGCGGCAACGCCTGGATGAAGGAATATTTGAATCAGTAACGAAAGCGGGGGAGAAGGATGTCTTACGATGGGCGGCTGATGCGCCAAGCGCTGGCGCGCTTCGACGAGGACAAGCAGCGCCGCGCGGAGAATTTCCGCGCGCGTGAGCGCGCGGTGTATACCAAGTGCCCGCGCATCGAGGAGATCGACCGCGAGCTGTCGCACACGATGGCGAAGATCATCGCCTCCGGCCTGCGCCGCGGGACGGACCCGCGCCCGGCCATCGAGGCGCTGCGGGAGGAAAACCTCAACTTGCAGCAGGAAAAGCGCCTTCTCCTGACGCGCCTGGGACTGCCGGGCGACTATCTCGAGGAAAAGCCCAAGTGCTCGCGCTGCAACGACACGGGCTTTCTCGGCAGCGAGGTCTGCTCGTGCCTGCGCGGCTATTACGCCAAGGAGCAGAACAAGGAGCTCTCGGGCCTTTTGGACCTCGGCTCGCAGTGCTTCGAAAATTTCAACTTCGACTACTATTCGTCCGTGCCGGACGAGGACCTCGGCGTGTCGCCGCGCACGAACATGGAGCGCGTGTACGACATCTGCCAGGACTACGCGCACGAGTTTTCGCCCAAGAGCGGCAACCTGCTGCTGACCGGAGGCACGGGACTGGGGAAAACGTTCCTCTCCGCGTCCATCGCGCGCGTCGTGAGCGCGAGCGGCCACAGTGTGGTCTACGACACGGCGGGGCACATCTTCGCCCGCTTCGAGGCGCAGAAGTTCGGCCGCGACGACGGCGAGAACGCCGACACCGCCGTGAGCCGCGCGCTCGGCTGCGACCTGCTGATTTTAGACGACCTCGGCACCGAACTGATGACGAGCTTTGTCCACAGCGCGATGTATCAGATCGTCAACACGCGCCTCATCACGGGGAAGAAGACTGTCATCTCCACGAACCTGAGCCCCGACGAGCTCGGGCGGCGCTACGGCGCGCCGGTGCTGTCAAGATTGCAGGGAGAGTATCAAATGCTGCTCTTTTTTGGCGAAGACATCCGCCGACAGAAGAGAAAATGAATACAAAATGTAAAAAAGGCTCCGCAGAATACTCTGCGGAGCCTTTTTTCTTGCTTTTTACGGCTTGTGGATCACGGCGACGGCGCAGGGCACGCGGCCGGGACAGTAGGCGTAGTCGACATCGTCGTAGCCCGCCGCGGCGATAAACTGCTTATACGTGTCGAACGTGAACTGACGCTTGAAGTCCGCGCCCGCCTTGCCGACGGTCGAGGCAAAGCCGCTCGTTTTGCCCTGCTCGCTGCGGTTCATATAGGTCGGGACGATGATCGTGCCGCCGCTGCGGCAGACGCTGGGATCGGGATACATGCCACGGAGAATGGGGTTCTGGTATCGCATAACAAGCACCTCTTATTTTTTATGGATTTTGGCTTGGATGGGCGATTGATGTTTCGAAAGGATTCGCTGTGTATCTTGACTGGTGCGAATCCTTTCTTTTCGTTTTGTTTTTTCTTCGTGTCAGAAACCAGCGCTTAGAGCTCGTGTTCATAGGCGTCTATCTACGTCTTTTCGGCAAATTTTGTTGCATACTGCGTTAAAAATTCTTGCCATACGAAAGTATGCCTGCAAATTTTTGCCTTGTCTGCAAAAAAATTTGCTCGAAAATCCGCATATATTTCCTACGAACACAAGCTCTTAGAAAAAAATCCCCGTTTCGAAAAAAACGGGGAATCTCTGGTGCGGATGACAGGACTTGAATTTTATTCCCCAGATGTTCCAACTTGCTGTAACATTCATTTTATCTCGTATTTGCGTCATTTTTTCATTTTGAGATGTACTATGTTATTGCCCTTTACACTGCCTTTTTGAAACGTATAAAGGACAAATAAAGGACAGCGTTATGTTTACGCTCCTGTTATTCTGTTTTAGCAGAACATCATCCGAACACTGCAAATGCCCATAAAATTGGGAGCAGAGTTTATTGAATAATATATCTTGGTGAAAATCGCTACTCAATTTTACATCTTTATGAAAATACGTTCTTTTAGTATAATTTTACTAAAAGGATGTGATTTCGTTGTACAAATTGACTAGATGCGGCATTTCTTCTCAAAAAACCAAAACAGCAAATCAATATGTCACAAGAGACGTTCAGACACTGCTAAGTGCCTTATCGAAAATGTCGATAAAAAAGGCTACAGCTGAGATACAGACAGAGTTGGACAAACTACATGAGTTCTACCAAAAAGCAAATAAAACATCAATTACGATACCTGAGATTTTGCGAATTGGAATATACTATCTGGCATATCGTTATTCTAAGGAACAAGAAATATCCGGAAGGTCAAATCGTATTTCTATTGAGAAATACATTGAGCATGAACTTGGGCTGAGTAAGAACGCATTTAACAAATGGCATATGCACCCTAGAAATGATTACGCTTTCTTTCAAGATAAGGTTCGGCTGCACATTTATCGACCCGGAAGAAAAACTGGCAATTTGCTTAATATGATTCGTTATCTGGCAGTCACCTCTGAGTGCGAAAATTTTGTTGATGTCTTTGGGGGTACTGGAGCTGTTAGCGTTTCGATTTCTGCTTACTTTGAAAATGTATATACCAACGAGTTTGATATGATATTGGCTAATTTTCTGCGTTGTGTAAAAGAAGAACCCGAAGAAGTCATTGAGCAGTGCAGAAGTTTTTGCAAGATGCTCACTGAGGATGATTTTACGACACATCCTAAATTTTCTGATGTAATCAGTGAGATGCAAAAACGGCGTATAGAACCTTATTATGCTACATCGACCGGAAAATGTATGAGTTCAATTCTTGCTTTCTATACAAGTGCAAAATCTGTCTTTGGACACGAGGATTTGTCGGAAGATTTGATAAAATCCAATCCAGTCACAGTTGCCGCTATGGCATACTTTATTATGGGTTTCAAGGTCAAAGCCCCAGTTGCAGATAATAATATTTCAGGGTTAGATGTCAAGTCTTACATTGACTATTTGATTCGTTTGGGATACAGCTATAAAGCTAAAAAGCCCAGAAAAACAAAGCTAAAGATTGAAGACTTAGATACCAAAACAGATTTGAAGATTCGACTTTCAATGGCAATCCTCAATAACGCAGATCAGTTTGATGAAATTGATTTTGGAAAATTGCATGGGAAAACAGAAATTGAAAAATACAGCAAGAGACTGCAAAATGTCAGTCTGTATTCAAAGGACTTTGAAGAACTGTATCGAGAGCTTGCAAATGGGGTACTCAAAGACAAAATGGCGAATACGATATGGTACTTCGACCCACCCTATTTCCGCACAGTACAGTATGATATTAAATTTTCCGATGACCAGCACGTTGCACTCATTCAGATTCTAAAAAGGATTTCTGATGCCGGAGGAAAATGGGCATTTTCCTGTAAAGAACGTATGACAAATAAAAGCGAGTCTGAGAAAAAGAAGAAAAAAGCAAACGAAGAAGGAAAAAATATCATCCAAGATTTCTATACTTATTTTCAGGCGTTTCTTGCGGATCAAGAGCTTGTGCTAAAAGATAAGGTCTATGTGTGTCAAACAGCATCAGTTCCTACAAGAAATCATAAGCTATATGTATATCACACTTCTAATGTCGCAGAAGATCGTCCGGTATATGAAATTGTCATAACCAATTTCCGCTGTGACACGAAAGATGCAAATTCTCCTAAAGAGCCTGTTATGGATTGTCCGGCAATGGTGCTAAAAAAATATGTAAATATGCCGGGTATCCCTGATGTTCAGGTAGAACGATATGAAGATTTTTTAATCCGTATAGAAAAGGAACTGAGTTCCGATACGGAATCAGACAGTTCTAATGAGATCTGTGAAAATGCGTTATTGAGTTCTTGACGGCTCATTTTTCACCCTTGAATCCTGCTGATATGCAGCTGTTGTATTGAAATTCGCCAATATAATTGGGGGATTGAAAGTATATCAATTTCCCCGATTTCCGGCGGAGTTGAAGCGTTTACGAGGCGTAACTGGGGGATTGAAAGCGAGTTGGTATCGCCGCTTATAGATATAAAAATGCGATTCTTTACAAGAAAAATCGCACGGTTCATTAGAAATTTGCACGGATACTGCACTTTGATACTTTGATGTCAACAATGAGTTTTAAGGCTTTTGGCAAGAATTTTGCAGAGATCATAGCGAATATCCTGTTTTTCTCCGTGAAAACAGCGTAAAAAACGTCCTCTTTCTTTTTCAAGCGTAATATGAATGGGAAAAGAGCGACTTCCCTTTAGAAATGGGGAATTTCACAAAATGACTGGAGTTTTTTAGACTGCACTGACTTCCAACTTGAGTTTTTTTCTTGGTAATATACCATTATGGTAAAGGTACTACGGAATTATTCAAGATTCAAATATAGAATGATATTTCATTCGAGTTTCAGTATTAAAAGTGTAACATACAGTATAACTTTTGTAAACTGAATAAAGATCATAATTAATAATAATAAATCAATTGATTAGAGCGATAAGCAGATAATAAGAAGAACAGACATGTACACTTTATTCAGATTCAGTTCTGAATAGTTAAGGAGAGGTGGAAATAAGAAAATGAATTTATTGCTCAGATGCATATTGAGATTTTTGAATTTGCGGCAAAGTAGCAGAGCTTTCTATGTTATGTCGTTGATGCAGGAATGCAGGGGTACTAAGAAAGCACATAGATACGAGGATTCTTTCGCAGTCTATGTGCTTGGTCATTCAGATTCGAATGGAGTTTTGGATAGTCCAGCCAGATACGCATTGAGGAGCTGTTTATCTGCCTTTGACAAGGTGCGATATCTTTCTAATAAAGTTCGTTCCTCTGCGGAGATAGCGTCTGTATTGAATACAGGGGTACTCATATTCTCAAAGAATTCTGACATGGTGATTTGAAAGCCGTTACATATTTTTTCTAAGGTGAGAACGCTTGGAACAGTACTGCGAATAAAAATGTTGTTGAGCGAGGAATAAGAAAGTCCTGATTCTTTGGCAAGACGATAGATTGACCAATCTTTTGCTTTGAGAAGTTCCTGCATTCGTTGTAAGACGAAGTTTTCGTTGTTGAGTTTCTCCATAAAGGGGTATCACCTCGATTGTAAGTTATACAATCATTGTACAACATAACCAAGGTAAATGGGTAGATGCAATTTTGAGATGTACATAATATAGATTTTTAATGCTCAATAGAGAATTATCATTGACTTTCACTTCTGAGAGTGATATAATAAAATTACAGCGATATGAGCTATATGATAACAGATATAGAATATTCGGTAATATCGCAAGTTTTATAAGAGAGGTTCTTTTTATTGTGGATTTCAAAGAGAATATAAAAAGGATCTGGGGTACTACAACGAAGAAGAAAATTGTTATTTCCGCTGCTGCATTGGCAGTTGTTGCAGCTGGGGGTATCACAACCGGAGTTGTCGTAAACCACCAGAAAGATTCAAATCAGAGTATTTCAGTGGATGCAGAGAAGACAGAGCAGACATCCACATCAACGAGCACAACCAAGGCAACCACAACAACCACGACAACGACCACCACAACATCGACATCCACTTCCGAGACGACAACGTCTACGACCGAGAAGCCGAAGGAAGACGCAGATAACGGCAATAGCGATGACGGTGGTTCTGCGGAGACTCCGGTAAATGATAATACGGGTAGTGGAAATAGTGGTAATACGGCGGCAGCTCAGCCGAGCAATTCAGGTGGTTCGAGCGGTGGCAATAACACGCCAGCTCCTGCACCCACGCCTGCACCAGCTCCAGCCCCAGCTCCAGCCCCTGCACCAGCTCCTGCACCTGAGCCTACGCCAGAACCGACAGAGTGGCATAGTCCTTGGGAGGGGAACGCAAATTATAATTATGCACTAAGTCTTGGATGCGATATTTCTAAGGCAGAAAAATATGCAAGTCTTTGCAATACATGGGGAACTGATAGAGTTTCTATTGGTAATCCTGAGACTGGTGAGGGCATGTCGATTTGGGTACTGACAGATCCGGACAATGATATTTGGAGTCGTGGTGGTGCTTAATTTATACCATAAAGACCTACTATTCCAATATGTCAGATGATAATGATAGTCAGTGAATAAATAAGAAATAGCCACCCGATATGGGTGGCTATTTTTATGACAATTCTTTTCAAGACCACTTGACTTTAGCTAATATAAATGTTATAATAGCTACGTTAAGTGGTATTGTGATTAGTTGATAGCATCAACGATGACATCAACAATTTTTGATGTAATATGGATAGCGAGTCCAATAAGAATTGCTTGCAATGTCAGCATAATATCACGACCTTTCTTAGAGGTGACTGGTGGAGCAGTCACCTCTTTATTTTTAGCCTTATCAGTGGTTTTGAGGCTAAAATAATAATACCATACGCTCGGTATATAGTCAATAAGATTCTTTGTAAGTACTGAAAAAGTTTCTGTGGTCAATTTCTGATGTCAAAGGGGTGTCTAATATTAGCTGATATACAAGAAAGGGGTACTATATCACAGGTTTTTACAGTGGAGATTTTAATTTTTGTTCTGATATGCAGAAAAGCAAGAGAAATAATTGTAAATTGATTTACCTTGTTGATTGATTTATTAAGATATTTCTGATATTTCTTAATGAGATGACTTGACATAAAGTGAGATAAATGGTATAATAACTACGTTGATTGATATTATGGTTACTTGATAGCCTTGAGTGCTATCTTCAGCAGTTCATGTATGCAGAACCGAGCTGTTTCCTTGAGGATAAACAGTAACATAATATCACAACCTTTCTTAGAGGTGGCTGTTGCAGCAGCCACCTCTTTATTTTTGTTCAATACCTTATATCCCATTCCTCATATTTCATATTATAGTCTGTTTATGGGATTATTTCAAGCGTGAAGATGATAACATTAGAGCTATATTTAGTATAGTATTTGTTTAGAGTGAAACTCAAGTGATTTAGGTAAAACTCATCACTAAGGAAGGGGTATCTCACACATAATATTACGTTTTCTGACGTGATTATGTAATTTTAACTAGTGAATTTAATTACTTACATAGAGATGATTTACCTTTAATTGAGAATTTTTAATGAGATGACTTGACACAAAGAGAGATAAATGGTATAATGATTACGTTAGGTGGTATTATGGTTACTTGATAGACTTGAGTGCTATCTTTGCGAGTTCGATTATGCAGAAAGAAGCAAGGTTTGAAAGAACTTTTTGCAGGACTAACATAATATCACGACTAAGAATGAATAAAGAAGATAGAGATTACTACGGTGTAATCTCTTTTTTTATGCCCTACTTCCCCATTTGGCAGTTGAGAGAATGATAGGGTATGTGAGCAGACAAAAAGATTCATATGATATGAATCACCACGAACAATCTTGTATTTCCAGTATAGCAGATGACAAAGAAGATGTCAAGAATAAAGCTTGATATTGTTATAAAAATCTGTGATTTATACAACTCAGTTGAGTTCTAGCTTTGCTTTGTTGTGATATTTTCTAATGAGGGGTACTGATTCTCAGAATAGGATAAAGCTGTCTGAGCAGATGAAAAAAAAGGCGTAATTGGGGGATTCAACAAGACTAGGATTTCAGCTGTAATCCTCTTATTGGGGTACTACAATTTATAAAACTGCAAGGCTGTTGCATCAAATCGGTGCAGCAGCCTTTTCTTTTTCCAGAGATATTGTGCTTTAGAGAGAATGAGATGGAAAACAGCGTAATACAAGATCAAGGGGTATCTTATTTCCACGTTCGTGGTATATAGAAAGTGAGATGCAAAATAGGAAGTGTTTCTTTTCTTTTTTGAAAAGAAACGGCTGCAAGATGCAGTCACTGAAATTCAAGGAGGTTCAAATCATGAAAACAGGTTTATCCCCTACAGATACGTTATTTTGGAAAAGAGTTGAGGATTTGTCCTATGATGAAATATAAAATTATGCACAGAGATTCTGTGATTGCAGAAGCAAACGGTTTTGAAGTTACTGAGATTCTGAATCCTGCCCTATGTCCCAGCTGTTTTTACAAGGGGTACTCCTTAGAGAGATGGCTGAAAAGCCGACAAATCAATTTGCATCGAGTAGGGGCAAGAATGCTGTATAAAGCATTGTATATGAAGCCGACTTCCTCTATCGAAGATGTGATTGCTATCAGTCATAGTGTTGTATTGACAGATAATTGGTGGATTCAGTCAGAGTTTGAAAACTTGCATTATTTTGATTTACGGCAATACAACAAGAATATTGCTGATATTGCCTGCACAAGCAATCTTGATTTTTCGTCACTGCCCTACCCAATCAAGGGGTATCTTACAGATGCTTTTGGCATAAAAGCACCAGAACTGCATTTGTAAGATTCACAGCTGTTTTTGACATTGTAAAATTCAGCATGGTAAGCTTTCAGAATTCATGGGAGCTTGCCAAGCTAAATGCTGAAATATTTTGAAAATTGGGAGCTTATTTCGCACTTGAAGTTTTTATGGCACTTTCGATTTTACCTGAAATTTTAATTGGAACTTATTATGAGATTTCAATAATGACAGAAGATGCGTTCAAAATCATATAAGCTGAAATCGTGCAATCCTATAGGAAAACGATGCATCTAATCTATGAATTGGGGTACTCAACTAGAATCATCGTACCTAATAGCAGACAGAATTTCAAGCTATTTCTTCGGCAGCGAGTTATGGATGCAAAAATCTTTCAGGGGAAGTTTTCAAGAAAATATTGTGCGAGAACAAGCTTGAATCATGGGCAGACAGGCAGAAAAAATAGAGATATTTTGTGCTTTGAGTTTCTATAAGGTTTTTTGATGTGAAAATAACCCTGTAGAAAAATCCTTGATTCCAATTTTCCAGTATGCTATTCTTGAAGCAAAAATACAGACAGAAAGAAGGAAATACATATGCAAACGCCAGAACTATTATATCTGCATTCACAGTGGAGTTATGCCTTTCGATGTCAGCAGTTTCAGATTGTGGCTACGGAGCAAAACAATTTTTCGGTGATTTATCTCGTAAAAGGGGTATCTATCCAAAAGAAACTGACAATCATGCAGATATGCGAAGAAACTTGCAGAAACATTTTTCCAGAAGAATTGACTCAGCTGATTATCGACTGTTGGGAAGATATTATCAAAGAGCCGGGAGAACTGCTGTTTTGCAGTGTAGACGATTTGATTTTTTGGCTTGAAGCATATCAGGCTTTTTAAGAATCAGAATCCGTAATCTGTGATTGCTTTTGATATTCCTGATACCAAGCATCTTGCTCAGATTGGCTCATATTATCCCAGTTGTCCGTTCTCTTTTCAATTTCCTCAACGGTGTATGCGTCCATGCCGTAGCACTCATTTCCGTCCATATCCTGATAAACCGCAATATCGTCTTCCAAGCCATGATAAATGTACTCGTGACGCATCAGGTTGCGAAAAGTGATATAATCGACTAAATGTTGATTCATGGTCTGCATGCTGCCATAGTGCAGAGAGAGTGTTTCTACGATTTCAGCATAGTCCGTTTTCCCTCTGGAAAAATACAATTCTTCGAGAATGGCAGCAAGCACATTGTCTTTGAACCGAAAGGTGACAGCTCCTCTATCTGCTTCGGTCAGCAAGACATCAAAATCTCGTAAGATAACCGCAAGAGCGGCAATCGTTTGTCCGGAAAACCGATCCTGGCTCTGGATCAGGCTGTCTGTGCTGACCTCAAAGTAATCCGCCAGTTTCTTCAAAATAATCGCAGACGGAACGCTTTTCTTATCGATATAATTGCGAATGGACTTGGGGTCAACCAAAATTTCAGCCGCCAGTTTGTTGATGGAGATGTTCCGCTTCCCCATGAGCCTTAGCAGGGTATCTGAAAAGCCTTTTTTCCACGCAGTTTCATCAATTTCATAGTTATTCATCATGAAAATTCCTCCTTTGAGAATTGTCCTGTAGAAAAATCCTTGATTTCAAATATCTTCTGTGATAAAATACAGTCAAGATTATAGTCTTGACTTATAGAGATAAAACTCCCAACAAATCTTATTATAACAATTTTTTTATTTTTTGTCAAGGCACTTGAGATGGAGGTTTTGTTATGCTATCACATAAAAAATACATGGAGATTCAGAACCTGAACCCAGAAATCGGTGACATGTTTGAGCCTGGAGATCAGATCATCATTCAAGAAAAGATTGATGGCTCGAATGCCAGCTTTCAGTATGATCGGGAAACAGACAGCGTGATTTGTTTCAGCCGCAATCAGATCTTGTCGCCGGAATTGAATCTTCGCGGTTTTTACGAATGGGTACAAAAACTGGACAAAGAGCAAGTACATGCGGTTCTGGGCGACAATCTGCGAATGTTCGGAGAGTGGCTGGTACGGCATACTGTACCCTATCCGAAAGACTGCTATGAAACGCTGTACTGCTTTGATGTGTTCGATATGGAACAGCACTGCTACTTGCCGCAGGATCAGGTAAAAGCCCTTGCGGAGCAGCTGGGGCTGCGATATGTTCCTGTGTTCTATGAGGGATCTTTTACCTCGTGGGAAGACTATCAGCCATTGGTGGGAAAAACAGAACTGGGCGGTGAGATCGGTGAAGGAATCATCATCAAGAATCTGAGCACCCTGAGCGGCAATCTTGCATACACGAAAATCGTACACGAGAATTTTTCTGAAAACAAGAAAACGTGGAAAAAGAAACAACGCCGGAAGCCCAGTCCGGAGGAACTGCAAGAACACGAGCGTCTGCTGGAACTGGCAAAAACAGTTGTTACCAGACAGCGTGTACAGAAGATGCTCTACAAGCTGGTAGATGAGGGCGTGATTCCGGAGGATTTTTCTCGACAGGATATTCCCGCCATTTTTCAGCATCTGCCTTCAGCCATCTATTACGATTGCCTGAAAGAGGAGCCGGAAGTGGTCAATCGAATCGAAAAGTTTAGCAAACTGTCCAGCGAGATCAGCCGCAGTTTGGTAAAGGAAATTATCGCCGAAAAGGAGAGTTAATATGCGAAACATTGGTCTGGGAGATCGCATGAAGCAATACGAACAAGTCACACAAGTCCGCTTGATACGGCGTATGCCGGTGATTCTCCGACTGGACGGAAAAAGCTTTCACCGCTTTACCAGAGGCTTTGAGAAGCCCTTTGATCCGGTAATGCTGACGGCAATGCAGAACACCATGCAGGAGCTTTGCAGCCGTGTGGAGGGCTGTGTGTTGGGTTACACGCAGTCTGACGAGATCTCTCTCGTGCTGTGTGATTATCAGCAGCTGGACACAGAGGCATGGTTCGGCAACAAGCTGCAAAAGCTTTGCAGTATTTCCGCAAGCATCTGCACCTCTGCCTTTCAGAAATATTTTCGGGAGGCAGCTTCCACTCTGGGATACACCGACTATCTGAAACGAGCAGATCAGGCGAATTTCGACAGTCGAGCATTCAATCTGCCAATGGAAGAAGTGAATAACTACTTCGTCTGGCGGCAGCGAGATGCGATACGAAATTCCATACAGGCAACTGCACAAGCCTATTTCAGCCACAAGCAGCTGAACGGTGTCAACTGCAAAAAAGCTCTGGAGATGCTGCAAACAGAGAAGCAGGTCAATTGGAATGAATTTCACACTTCTCTGAAACGTGGCACTTGCTGTATCAAAATGCCGCAGCTGCTGAACCAAGGCACACCCAGTGAAATCGTTCGGGAGAAATGGTGTCTGGATTTAGAGATACCAGTATTCTCAGAGGACTGCACCTATGTGGAGAAACGCATTCACTTTGAAGATGCCGAAGCAGAGGAGGACATATGATCTTTTTTACCAGTGATCTGCATTTCGGGCATGAACATATTATCCAGTTCAACCACCGCCCTTTTCGGAATGTCACCGAGATGAACCGGCAGCTGATCTCCAATTACAATGCCGTGGTACAGCCGGAAGATACAGTTTACCTGCTGGGAGATCTGTCCTTTCAGATTTCCGTTGAAAAGGCGAATGCACTGATCGCACAGCTAAACGGAAAAAAGCATTTGATATTAGGCAATCACGATAAGTCCTATGCACCGGAACTGTTTGAGGAAATTCTGATTTATCGGGATCTGCGGGAAATGCAGAAGTGGTGGGTGCTGATGCACTACCCACTTCTGGAGTGGAGAAGGGAACGCCATGGGGCGATCCACCTGCACGGGCACATTCATTCCAAAGGACTGGACAACAACTTGTCCAACTTGCAGAAAGGAATTCGCCGATATGATGTAGGCGTTGATGCAAACGGGTACTATCCGGTTGCCATGTCCACGATTCTGGATTTCTTTCAGTTATTTACCTTACAGATTTCATAAGCACACAAATTATAGGAGGCATGAAAATCAAATGTGTGACATCATAACAACCATTCAAGATGCAATTTATCAAATTGAAGAAGATTATCATGTCAAGGTAATATATGCCATAGAATGCGGCAGCCGTTTGTGGGGATTCTCAGCTGCAAACAGCGATTATGATGTGCGTTTTGTCTATGTAAAGCCAAAAGAGGAATATTTGAGGTTAGACCCATTTCCAGATGTAATACATCGAAAAGTGAACAAGATTCTGGATCTGGATGGTTGGGACTTGCAGAAAATGCTTCGCTTATTGTATAAATCCAATCCCTCTGTCTTTGAGTGGAATCAATCTACAATCATTTATTGTAAGACACCCCAGTGGGAGAGAATTTCTGGTGAGATTCCTCGATATTTTCAAGTTGCTACGGGATTTCAACATTATCTGCATCTGGCAAAGGGAAATTGCCGTTGGTTCTTAAAAGCTGCTGAGGTATGGGAGAAGAAGTATTTTCATGTGCTGCGTGCCATTCTTGCTTGCTATTGGATATTGCACCATCATACGCCGCCGCCATTGAATTTTATTCAGTTATGTGATGCAGAACTGGATTGTTCCATTCGTCCGGCAGTAGATCGGCTGCTGGAAAAAAAGCGTGCTGGAAAGACCAAGAGAAAAGGAAAACGCATTGAAGTTTTAAACGATTACATTGCAGTTTCCTTTGCAGATTTAGAAAAGAAGATCACACAGCTGCCGAAAGAGCCATATCCTGACTGGCAAGAGTTAAACAGACTGTTTCTGGATACGCTGAATAGCTGCTCTTTTGCGTTCATGTCAGGAGGCATATCATGATACTGATCACCGGAGATCTGCATGGAGAGCATGACATTCAAAAATTTTCTGTCAGCTGCTTTCCTCTGCAAAAACAGCTTTCACGAAAGGACTATGTGATTATCTGCGGTGACTTCGGACTTGTCTGGAGAGACAGTTCGGAAGAACGTCACTGGCTAAAATGGTTAGAAGACAAGCCGTGGACAACGCTATGGATTGATGGAAATCATGAAAATTTTGCACGATTAAAGGCGTTCCCAACAGAAAGATGGCACGGCGGTTTGATCCAGAAAATCACACCCCATATTTTGCATTTATGCCGTGGACAGATATTTCAATTGGAGGAATATCGTATTTTTGCAATGGGCGGCGCAGAAAGTCACGATAAAAAATACCGGAAGCCAGGGGTATCATGGTGGGAGGAAGAACTTCCTACAGAAGCGGAAATTCAAGATGCCACAATTGCATTGGAGCAAGCGAACTGGAACGTGGATATTGTACTCACCCACAGCCTTTCCACAAAAATTCAGCACGAGATGTTTGAAGGGTTAAGCTATACAGATAACCGACTGACAGATTTCTTCCAAGAACTCGATGAAAAGCTGGATTTTCGGTTTTGGTTTTCCGGACATTATCATTTGTCCCAGCGATATGATGCACGGCATATTTTGCTCTATGATGCAATTGTACAGCTCACAAAGAGCGGTTTTCTGAAACAATTTCCAAGTTATGTGCAGTTGGATTGAGAGCGTGTCCAGAACTGCAAGCTATTCACACAGACGTGAACTTCTTCTCAACTGCATTCTAGCACGCACGATTTCCGGCGAATATGAAAGAGAAAGGATATTGACTTCGGAATAATCAAACGAAGATACTAGCGTGTTCGTATAAAATACCGGTTCAGATTTTGAATCAGTATTTTATTTCATGTGAGAACGCTATAGGTGACGGAGAATGATGAAAGGCACATTCAAAGACGGCTTAACAGCAACAGATTTGAAAGCAATGGGTATCAAGCTTTCACCAACACAATTTGACAGCAGCCTGCACTTTGACATTTCTGTCACTGGTGACAGAGTGGAAATCCTGCAGCGGCAGGAGATTTTTTTCAATGTGGTAAATTTCAATCTGAAAGCAGCAGGATTAAGCTTTATTCTCCGATTGGAATATGCAGAGCTGTGCAACCCGATGTATGCAATTCAGAAGAAGATGCAGCCTGCCGACTTCAAGGTTCGTGTTTTTGGCTCAGTTCGAGAAAATCATACGGCAGTCATTAACTGGCAGCTGGAAGACATTAGAGCGGACATCAAGAAGATCTGGAAGAGCATTGTAAGTCAGATTCAGATGGTGAGAGCCATGAATGACGTAATCCCTGATGCAGACAAAATCATGGGAGCGTTCAAAGTCAAAGGGGTATCTCAGGACTATTCCGGTACAAGGGTACTTCTTGGCGGAGAGTTTGCAGGAATCCATCCGAGCATTGCGAACATGACAAATGTGCGTGAGTTCGCTCAGATGCAGAATGGTGACATTGTGATGTATTTCAGTGGCAAGTATGCTACATTCACATTGACAAATGGTGCTAAGGTTACTTTTGTACTGGAGAATCCTGCAACAGGCATGAAGAGTGAAAAGGAGGACCTGTATAAGGGTATCTTTTTTCAGAATACTTACTACAAGGAGAAGGTGTAGGTATTTTCGCATTTTCCAAATTTTCTTGTTTTGACCTTTTCTAAATTTGAATGCAGATCGTATTATTTTGTTTTAAGTTTTGCTGATTCCAATGCAATTTGTTTACTTGAGATTCTTTCATGCACTCAGCGGTGGTTTGCCAGGTATCACAAATCGGTACAATATTTAGTGACATTTTTGTTACTAAAAAACCTTTTGGGCAGTGCTTTTCAAAAAAGAGACCTATTTTTCGTGTGTTTTTGAAATTCAGAATGACTGTGCGGCTGTGAGCCATTCTGAATTTTGAAATCACAAATTTTCTGCAAATGTATTCTGTCACAAATTCTTAATCTTGAGAAGAAAAAAAGGTTTTTTGAGCCTGCAAATCAGATCGTGCATATCCATAAGCAAGTGCGTTTGCAAAAGTATACTTTTATGGACGGACTGATTTCAGGTCGATTTAGCGTCTATAAGAGTGGTAATTTTTATTTACGAACGTTTTTAAATAAAAAGGGCTTTTATGCACGGATTAGGAGGCAGAGTTATGAAAAATGAACGCATATACGGGTATGTTCGGGTATCCAGTCAAAGTCAAAATGAAGATCGGCAAATGCGAGCGTTGCTGGAATTTGGCGTGGAAGAGGACAAAATCATTTGCGACAAAAAGTCTGGCAAGGATTTGGAGCGTGATGGGTATCTTTTCTTGAAGCATCATATTCTTCGCCCCGGAGATACGCTGGTCATCAAAGAGTTGGATCGTCTAAGCCGAAATAAAAAGGATATCAAAGAAGAACTGGAATATTTCAATCAGAACCATATTCGGATCAAAGTCTTGGATATACCAACCACACTGTTTGATTTTCCGGAAGAACAGAAATGGGTAATGAATATGATCAATAATATCTTGATCGAAGTCATTTCCAGCATTGCAGAATCAGAGCGTATCAAGATTCGCCAGCGACAGCGTGAAGGCATTGACGCTGCTTTGCAAAAGGGCGTAAAATTGGGGCGAGTACCGCTTTCAAAACCTGACAATTGGGAAGCAGTCATGCAGCGTGTTGAAAATCAGGAGATAACGGCTGTGGAAGCCATGCGTATATTAAATATGAAGAAAAGCAGCTATTACAAAATGAGAAAGCGTTATCCGCCTCAATAATTGGGGGATTCATTCTCATATTAAAAAGGCTGATAAGAGCCAGTCCATGGCACGGAAACATAGCTTTTTAGGCACTAGAGCGTCAAATTATTGATGTTCTAGTGCTTTTTTTATTTTTAAGTTCTGAAAAAGGGCGCGATTTTTCCGAGTTAACCGTAAAGGCTGTTTATATTCTTTTATCATGTGAGTATTGATATGAGCTGGTTCTTAGTAAGTGTTCAGCTGAACAAGTGCAGACGTTGTTTGCAATGCAGATTGTATTTTGTAAGTTCAGCTAGAACGTAAGAATATATTTTTCTGGATAAATGGAGGTAAAACAATGACAGCAAGTAGAAAGAACGAGATTATTGCTCAGCTTGTGGGTATCTTGAACGAATTGATTGAAGTTGACGATTCTGAGGAGGTGACCGAGATCTCTCCCGACACCGTGGAGATGCTGACGATCAAAGAAAGCACCGAAGTGGTCAAGGGACTGTCCGAACATACGATTCGCAAGCTGATTCATCAAGGCAAGCTCCCCTATGTAAGAACAGGAGAGGGCGTTAATGGGAAGATTCTCATCAATAAAGTAGATCTGCTTGCATTCTTTAATAAGCAGCAGACAATGCGTTCCGCTTGCTGAGCATGGCTTACTTTTTTGCTCTTGGAATCGCAATACCGGACAACACAAAAATACCAATGAACAACAGCGATGATTTCGGGATGTTCCCAATCCAAGCTGTTAGAAAGGAAGTCAGACAATGGCTACATTCAGAAAAAGAGGTAATTCTTATCAGATCAGGGTATCCTGTGGATATGATACATCAGGAAAACAGGTGATACAAACCATGTCCTGGAAACCGACTATTGGTATGAAAGACAAACAAATTGAGAAAGAGATTCAGAAGCAGGCTGCTCTCTTTGAAGAAAAATGCAAAAGCGGTCAGATCACATCCAACATCAAGTTTCAAAGCTTTGCTGAACAATGGTTTGAAGAATATGCAGTATGCAATCTTCGTAGTAACACCTATGCGTGTATGAAACAGCTTACTATAAGGGTGTATCCTGCAATCGGACACCTCAGATTGGACAAAATCACAAGACGTGACATTCAACAATTTATAAATGATCTTGCTCTTAACGGCAAAAGCTTGAAAGACGGCAAACCGTTATCGAGAAAGACAGTAGTTCATCATCTTAGTTTTATTAGTGACGTATTCTCCTATGCTGTAAAGATGGAAATGCTCACGGACAATCCTTGTAAGAATATTGACATTCCGAAAGTTGCAAAGAAGAAAAAAGAAAAGGATATCTATACACTGGAAGAGATTGCACAGCTCTTTCAATTGCTGAAAGATGCTCCTTTGAAGTATCGTACTTTTTTTACTTTGGCGATATACAGCGGATTCCGCAGAGGAGAGATGCTCGGCTTGGAATGGAAGGACATCGACTGGGACAACTGTGTAATCAGCGTCCGCAGAACATCCAATTATACCGCATCCAAGGGTATCTATACAGACACCACAAAAACAAAGAAATCCCAGCGTTCCCTCAAGTTCCCTCAGTATGTTATGGATATGCTCCGTGCATATAGGGCAGAACAAGACAAAGAACGGGAGAAGCTCGGCACAAAGTGGCAAGACTGTGATCGACTGTTCGTCAAGTGGGATGGCACTCCGATGAACAATAATACTCCCTACGCCTGGTTTAGAAAATTTTGTAAGAAGAATGATTTCCGTTTCTGTGATGTACACTCCTTGCGACACTTTTACGCATCCGCATTGATTAATAAGGGTGTAGATGTTGCCACTGTATCGGGAGCATTAGGACATTCAACAATTACGACCACAATGTCTATCTATTGTCATGAACTGAACCAAGCTCAGGCAAAAGCATCTGCTGCTATTGCTTCTGTGCTCGATTTCGGCGAATCCGGACAAACTGCCTGCATAAAGGACAAATAAAGGACAGCCGCCGGGAGAAAAAAAGAGAAACGCTCAGAAACAACGCATTTGCGTCATTTCTGAGCGTTTTGTTTTGGTGCGGACGACAGGACTTGAACCTGCACACCTTACGGCACAAGAACCTAAATCTTGCGTGTCTGCCACTTTCACCACATCCGCATGCATGGTTACTTCTTTAGTATACCATGTTCCGTGCGATTTGTCAACCCGATTTTTTTATTGCAGATGCCAAAAGAATATGATATGATTATGGTATGATAAAAAGAGCGGTGCAGTGCCGTTCGGAATTATGAAAAGGAGAAACCATCATGCAAAAACTTCATTCGATTCCCTGCCTGCTGCTGGCAGCGGTTCTTTTGGCTGGCTGCGGTGCGCAGGAGACAGCGCAGGATTCCCGGCCCCCGGCGGAATCCGTCCGCACCTCCATGCGGGAGGACTATACCACGGCGGAGCTGGTCTCAGACATGGGGCTTGGCATTAACCTTGGAAACACCCTGGAGGCGTGCGGCGACTGGATTCAGGGGGACAGCGTGACCAGTTACGAAACCGCATGGGGAAGCCCTGCGGTGACAGAGGAGATGATCGCCGGCTATGCAAAAGCCGGATTCCAGACGGTGCGCATTCCTGTGGCGTGGTCGAACCTCATGGCGGAGGACTACACCATTGCGCCGGAACTGCTGGAACGGGTGGAAACTGTGGTGCAGTATGTGCTGGACAATGACATGTATGCCATCGTCAACCTCCACTGGGACGGCGGATGGATCGCCGGCTTTTCCACGGATTTTGACACCTGTATGGAAAAGTACACCCGCATCTGGGAACAGGTGACGGACACCTTTCAGGACTACGGCGACCATCTGATTCTGGAATCCCTCAACGAGGAGGGCTGCTTTGACGACCTGTGGAACCGCTACAGCGGTTCGGATTCCGGCAAGGCGGAGGCATACGGCATTGTCAACGATATCAACCAGACTTTCGTGGATTTGGTGCGCAATTCCGGCGGAAACAATGCCAGGCGGCATCTGCTCATCGCCGGTTATGCCACCGATGTGGATTTGACCTGTGACGAGGCGTTCCGGATGCCGGAGGATCCGGCGGGACGCTGTGCGGTTTCCGTGCACTACTATTCGCCGGCGACGTTCTGCATTCTGGAGGAGGATGCGGACTGGGGCAAAGCCCGGAGCCGGTGGGGTTCGCCACGGGAACAGCGTGTGCTGGAGAGCGATATGGACAAGCTGAAGGAAACTTTCGCAGACAAGGGCGTGCCCGTCATCATCGGCGAGTATGGCTGCGTCGTCAGGAACAAGGAGGAGGAGTCTGTGAAGCTGTTCCTGTCCTCGGTGGCTGGGGCAGCACGGAGCCGCGGCATGTGTCCGGTGCTGTGGGACGTGACCGATGTGTTCTATGACCGGACAGCCTGCCAGATGAAGGACGAAGACCTGCACCAGCGGCTTTTGGCGGCAAAGTAATCACTTGCTTTTGCGATAGTGCAACGGAATTCTGCACGATTGCGATTTATATTTAGCTGTCTTGCACAAAAAGCGGCGGATTTTTGTGCGTTCCTTATAAACTTATGAGGAAATTGCAAAAAAACGCTTGCAAAATTTCAGGGAATATTATATACTGGTAAATGGAGAAGTATGGCGCAGATGCGATGACCTGTATTTCGTATTGCTCAAAAGGCGGATACATAGGAGATTTCCAGCGGGTTTCCGCAGCTCCGATGGAATGCAGAAGTATGTGTCAACATCCGGAAAACCTTGCAAATTGGGAGCGGAAAGGGGGTGCCGCAGGAGGAGCGCAGGTTTTCAGGTACGGACGTGCGGCGCTTTTGCGCATACGTGCGGCAGCATTGCCGCAGCTCACAGAATTTTTACCAAAAAAAGGAAAAAGAAAGGACGCAAGAGAAACATGAAGATGAAAAAATTCATATCGTCTCTGACTGCTGCTGTTATGGCCGCAACCACCGTGCTGACCAGTGCGCTGGTCACACCGGCAATGTCGTTTATGGCAAGCGCAGCAGACGATGACGCATTCGGTCAGGTATGGCTTGCCGGAAGCATCGGCGGCATTACAGGCGGTGTCAAGTCGGATGAAGTTTCGGTAATTGCAGATGGCACCTATACCGTTTCTGTAGACAATATGTCCGAGATGGACGGATACAACCAGTGGTACACCACCATTCAGACCCTGTATCTGGAGAGCAACATCAACAGCTATACTTACGAGAACATCAAGATCCACATTGACAGCATTGTCATTGATGGTACGGAAGCAGAGTATACCCAGAGTGAGGGTGCACAGGAAAAATCTGATGACGGCTCTTCCATTCGTGTCAATATCAAGAATACCTGGTCCGGAAACAAGATCGATGATCTGAGCGGAGAGTGCAAGGACAGCATTGAAATTACCTTTACGGTTTCCGGCACCGGCAAGCAGACAACTCCGGTAGTTACCACGACCACCACTGCAGAAACCACAACGACCGCAGAGGGCGGAACCACCACAACTGCGGCAGAAACTACTACGACCAAAGCAGCAACCACGACTACTGCGGCTGCCGTAGAGGGCAAGAAGGTCATTCCGATTAATGACACCTTCAACAACCTGCTGAAAAAGGCACAGGCAATCAACCCGAAGGAAGGCATGGTTGGCTGGAAATGGGACGAGGATCTGGGCGTTACCGATGCAACCAAGGTCATCAAGGTTGAGATCAATCTCTCTGCTGACGAGACCATCGGCGACCTCTCCTATAAGTTTGGCTCTTCCACCAGTGTGGATCCGAAATACTGGACAGAGTCCAAGCAGGTAGACGACACGTTCAATGATACCAAGGCCGTTCTCTCCTGGGATATTGACAAGGCAACTGCCAATATCATTCAGACTGAGTATGACGGCACGCTGAAGTTCGGCGCATGGGGCGGTCTGGACGACTACACCATCGACTCTGTTGTTGTTTACACCGATCCGAATGCCGTTACCACAACCACGACTGAGGAAACCACCACGACTACAACAGAAGCTACCACCACTACCACGAAGGCTGGTACGACTACCACTGAGGCAGTCACTACCACCACAACCGAGGCTGTCACCACGACTACTGCGGAAAAGGCAACCACCACTACCGCAGCTACCACAACTTCTGCTGAGAAGAACACCACGACCACTGCTGCAACCACTACCACGAAGGCAGCAGAGGAAACCACTACAGAAAATGTGACCACCACTACCACCGCAGCAACCACTGCTGCAACTACGGTTACTACCAAGGCAACTGAGGCAACTACTACAGAAGAGCCGCCGAAGGGTCTGGGCGTTGTCGTAGAGCTGGAAGATGTCTATGTAGAGCCGGGCCGTGAGACAGACTACGACAACCCTGCTATTCAGGTAAAGATCAAGAATGCAACACCTTCCATGGGCATCCAGTTCACACTGGACATTCCGGAGATCACTGCAAGCATTCTGAAGCTGGAAGATGACTATCTGATTGGCACAAAGCCGCTGGGTGGCACTGAAAATACCATGGGCTTCAAGGATTATCTGCAGGGCAAGGCTGTGACACAGGAACAGCGCTGGATCTACTATGGCTGGGCAAGCCAAGACGTTCCGGAAACGGTTTCGGATGACGCTATTGTATACAGTCTGGACTTCGAAATCGCAGACAATGCAGTTGAGATCGCAGAGGCTGCTGGTCTGGAAAAGAAGATCGATCCGGCAACCGGCCGCTCCTACTATGAGTTCCCGCTGAACTGGGCACCGGACGGCACACAGTCCGTTACCTACGACGGCCCGGACGGCAAGCCGGTTACTGTAAACCTGAAGAACTATCAGTTCATGGATGAGGACAACATGGATATCCACAAGACCGACGTGGTTTACCACAGCGGCAGCATCCGTGTTTATGCAGACACTGCAGAAACTACCACATCCACCGCAGCAACTACAGCCACTACTACCACAGCAACCACCGCTGCAACTACCAACGAAGAAGAAAAGCCCATCAATCTGGTTCTGCCGAAGCAGTTCGTAGATCCGGGCGAGGACGTTGCACTGAAGATCGGCGTTACCGGCGGTGTAAACAGCTATGGTATCGGCGGTACGATCGAAATTCCGGAGCTGACCTCCAAGATCCTGAGCTATGACCTTGAATATGGTATGGGCGGCGTTATGGACTTCCACTTCGGTAACAACAACCTGAGCAATACCGGCTGGTACAACGACTATAAGAACGGCAATGGCACCGGTGAGGACAAGGATCGCTGGATCCAGTTCGTTGCATCTTACAAGGATGTAGCACATGTGCCCAGCGAGGAAGATGGACTGATCTCCCTGAACATGTCCATTTCTGAGGATGCAATTCAGATCGCAGAAGAAGCTGGTCTGGAACTCAAGACCATGACCGAGGAAGACGGCACAGTTGTCAGCTACTATGAATTCCCGCTGTCCTGGGCACCGTACGGCACCGATGAGGGCTGGAGCGGCGACAGACCGGTACAGCTGAAGCGGTTCCAGTATCTGGATGACACACCGGCAGAAGGCGTGGATATCTTCCAGGATCAGGTTGGCGTGAAGGACGGCGCACTGTACGTTGTCAAGGATCGTTCTGCTGTAACCACTACTACCACAACGACCACAACCACAACCACTACTACCACAACGACCACGACCACAACCACTACCACTGCACAGCCGACCACCACTTCTACGACCACCACCACTGCACAGCCGACTACCACTTCTACGACCACCACCACAACAACTACTACCACAACCTCTGCTACCACCACTACCACCACTACCACAACCACTACCACCACTGAGGAAACTACCACCACCACTACCACCACAACCACTACCACTACCACTGAAGAAACGACTACCACAACCACCACCACAACTACCGAAGAAACGACTACCACAACCACAACAACCACAGAGGAAGTGACCACAACGACCACAGAGTCGACGACCACAACCGCTGCGACCACAACCACCGCAGAAATCACAACCACGACGACACAGCACACAACCAACACACTGCCGACTTATACACAGCCGACAAACACCAGAGCAACCCGTGTGACTACTACCACAACCACAACCACCACTACCGCAGCAACAACTACCACAACCGAAGAGACCACCACAACCGAAGAGACCACCACAACCACTGAAGAAACCACCACAACCACGACGGAGATCACTACGACAACAGAAGAACCGATTGTTAGCACCACAACAACCACAGAGGAAGTTCCGGTAGTTACCACCACTTCTATCTCCATTGAGGTCAATGCAGAAGCAGGCTTCTATCTCTCTGTAGATGAGCGCCCGTTCAATGCGGCTGACCTGCTGAAGGCATTCTCTGTAAACGAGGACGGCGAAGCAACGGATATCACCGCAGACATCACTTTCGATTATGCTACACCGAAGGCAGCGTTTGATGACAAGAACGAGGCTTACTGCGCAATTGAGCTGACACCGAAATATAATGGTGAAGATGTAGACGGCGCTGCAAAGCCGAAGGTTTACATCGGCATCAAGGGCGACGCACAGCTGGATGGCGACGTCGATATGGATGACTCCTTCGAAGTACTCCAGTACTACTCCTACAAGGCAGCCGGCCGCTTCCCGACGCTGACGGACGGCACCGACGAGAACCTGGAGAAGCTGGCATACTTCCTGGCTGATGTTGACACCGAGTCCAAGCTTGGTAAGAACGAGGACGAAAAGGCACTGTCCATGGACGATGCGTTCAATATCCTCCAGTTCGTTTCTTACAGAGCTGCCGGCAGAGATACCACTTGGCCGGACGTTGTAACCTCTCTGAAATCGCTGGAAAACTCCATTTGGTTTGAAGGCTAAGCCATACTGCTGGAAAAGCATTTGACAACAATTGCATGACATCTGCTGCGTATGCAGCAAAACCGGTACGGCGTGTTTCGCCGTGCCGGTTTTTGTTTGCAGGAAAAGCCTTGCCAGAGCGATGCTTTTTCCGGATTCTACTTTATTTTTTTCGAATTGCGAAAAAAAGTTGTCATATTCTATTGCAAATTTCGGTGAAATCGGCTATACTGAGAAGTAGTACATGGGCAACATGGACATCGGGAACGTTTGCACAGAAGGAGGAGTTACATTGAAGACAATTACAGAGGCAAAGAAGCTGCTGACATCCGGAGCATTGGACGAGAAGCTGGAAGCGCTTTGTGTGTCAAAGGATGCGGAGATTCTCGCCGCCTATCGGGAACGGCTGATGCAGGCGCTGGACGCATTTGCAGCGCAGTTTGGCACGGAGCGGGAAGTCGCACTGTTCTCTGCTGCCGGCAGAACAGAACTGGGCGGAAACCACACGGATCACCAGCGGGGACACGTCCTCGCTGCCAGCGTCAATCTGGACATCATCGCCGTGGCTGCCATGCGGGACGACGATCTGGTTCAGGTCAAGAGCAAGGGATTTCCTATGGATATCATTTCTCTGGAAGAGCTTGCGCCGCAGACGGACAAAAAGCCGGATTCCGCAGAGCTGGTGCGTGGCGTTGCCGCACGCTTCCGGCAGCTGGGCTACAGTGTGAAAAGAGGCTTCGATGCCTACACCGAATCACAGGTGATGCAGGGCTCCGGACTGTCCTCCTCCGCAGCATTTGAGGTGCTTCTCGGCAATATCTGCAATACGTTTTATGCAGAGAACCAGTGCAGCGCCGAGGAGATCGCAGAGATCGGACAGTTTGCCGAGAACGTCTATTTCCGGAAGCCGTGCGGGCTGATGGATCAGATGGCATCGTCTGTGGGCGGTGTGGTCGCCATTGACTTCGCAGACGCTGCCGCACCGCAGGTGGAGCCGGTTTCTTTTGACTTCTCCACGTCGGGCTATGCCCTGTGTATCGTGGACACCGGCGGAAATCATGCCGACCTGACGGCAGAGTATGCGGCGATTCCGGAAGAGATGTGCGCTGTGGCAAAATATTTCGGCGCACAGGTGCTTTCCGAAGTGTCGGCAAATCAGGTGATGCAGGCAATTCCGGCACTGCGCAAGGCGTGCGGCGATCGGGCGGTGCTCCGTGCCATCCATTTCTATCGGGAGGACCGGCGTGCACAGGGCGAGTGCGATGCGCTGGAACGGGGCGACTTTGAGGCATTTCTGCGCCTGGTGCAGAATTCCGGCGAGTCCTCCTACTGTCTGCTGCAAAACGTCTATCCATGTTCCGCACCGCAGGAACAGCCCATCTCCATTGCTCTCGCTGTGGGAACGGCATTGCTGGGCGGACGTGGTGCCATTCGGGTGCACGGCGGCGGATTCGGTGGAACCATTCAGGCGTTTGTTCCGGACGTGCTGCTCACCTGTTTTCAGGAGGGCATGGAGGCTGCGCTGGGCAAGGGCTGCTGCCACATTCTCCGCATTCGCCCTGTCGGCGGAACCGTCATTTTAAATTGAACAGAATAAGCGTCTGATATGCTAAAACACAGCGCAGACGCTAAGAGAGGAAGCGTAGTATCATGGGAAAAATTCTGGTAACCGGCGGCACCGGTTTTATCGGAAGCCATACCTGCGTGGCACTGACCAACGCAGGCTATTCGGTAGTCGTAATGGACAATCTGGTGAACTCCAAGGTGGAGTCCATCGCAAGAATTGAGATGATCACCGGCAAACACATTCGGTTTTATCGCACCGATATGCTGGACGAAGAGGGCATGCGCCAGATCTTCGAGGACAACAAGATCGATGCGGTCATCCACTTCGCCGGTCTGAAGGCAGTGGGCGAGTCAGTACAGAAGCCGCTGGAGTACTATCACAACAACATCAGCGGTACGCTGTCCCTCCTGCGGGTGATGCGGGAGTATGGCTGCCGGACGATGATCTTTTCGTCCAGCGCAACGGTATACGGCTGCAACAACCCCGTGCCCTATCAGGAGGATATGCCCACCTCTGCCACCAATCCCTATGGTTATACCAAGGTGATGATCGAGCAGATGCTGCGGGATATTTGCGTGGCAGACTCGCAGTTCAGTGTAGTAGCGCTGCGGTACTTCAACCCCATCGGCGCTCATGAGAGCGGTCTGATCGGGGAGAACCCCAACGGTATCCCCAACAATCTGGTGCCCTATGTGGCACAGGTGGCGCAGGGCAAGCTGGAAAAGGTCAGCGTCTACGGCGACGACTACGACACACCGGACGGCACTGGCGTGCGGGACTACATCCATGTCATGGATCTGGCGGGCGGTCATGTGGCTGCACTGGCATATGGCGTCAACCACCATGGCTTCGAGGCCATCAATCTGGGCACCGGCAAGGGCAGCAGCGTGCTGGACGTGGTGCACGCCTATGAAAAGGCATGCGGAAAGAAGATTCCCGTTTGCATCACCGGACGCCGTGCCGGTGATGTGGCAACCTCGTATGCCGATGCCACAAAGGCAAAGGAGCTGCTGGGCTGGGAGGCAACTTCTGATTTGCAGAAGATGTGCGAGGACAGCTGGCGCTTTACAGAACAGAATCCGGCGGGGTTGTAAGCCATCCCGCAGGAAGGAGCACATATGACAGGTAGATTCGGAGATGCCATCGACAATTTTCTGATTGTCGTGGTGGCAATTGCAGTGGTACTGCTGCTGGTGGTCATGCTGGGTTCCCGGCAGAGTCCGTTTCGGCGGAAGCTGAGCCAGATTCTGGTACAGAATCCCCGGACGGCAAAGCATCAGCCGCTGGAATTCAATCGGGAATACTATATCACAGGAGAAAAGACCATGCGCAGACCGATTCGTGGAAAAAATCCGGCCCGAACCGAACAGGCGGTTCTGGTGCAGAAGGTGGACGAACGCCGCCGTACCATCGACCCCAGCGGGACACTGAAGCTGTACAACGAGTATTATGAGCTGATCTTCAAGACGAGAAAGGGCGACATCCTGCATCTGGTGACCAGCAAGCAGGCGTATGTCAATATGCCGTTTCACCAGCAGGGAACGCTGACGTTCCAGGGAGAGCGTCTGATTCGCTTCCAGTATGCGGACGGCGAGGTCACGGAAAATCAGCAGGCATTCCACACAAGCACCGTCAGCACGGCTGTTGCTGCCGGCAGACGATAAAACCGACACGAAAGGAGCGTTCCCATGCAGGACGAAGAGCTGGAATTTGAGGACAATCTCATTCAACTGGAGGACGAGGACGGCAATCCCACCTCGTTTGAGTTTCTGGACTTGATCCCCTATGAGGGAAAGGAATATGTGGTGCTGCTGCCCGCTGATGAGGATGCCGACGAAGTCGAGATTCTGGAACTGGCAGAGCTGGACGATGAGATGGAGGAATACCGTTCCATCGAGGACACCGCCATTCTGGAAGCAGTGTTCGAAATTTTCAAGGAGAAGTTCAAGGACGAATTTAATTTCGAAGACTGATCTTTCCGCTTTATTCCAAACCAAAACGCCCTCCGCAGGATGATCCCTGCGGAGGGCGTTGCTTTTTGTGCGGGATTCTGATGCGTTACGGAACGATCAGAACCGGTGTTTCAATGGTGACTTCGTTGTAGATCTTCTCCGCCATGTCCCAGGGCAGGTTGATACAGCCGTGAGAACCGTTGGTGAGGTAGATATCACCGCCGTATGCGCTTCGTGCCAGATCGTGGAGTCCGATGCCGTTGTTGTCAATGGGCATCCAGAAGTCCACCCATGTGTGATAGCCCTCAACCTCGTAAGTGCCCAGATACTGTCCCGGAATCTTCGTGCGAATCTTGAACACGCCCGGCGGGGTCAGACGGTTGGGGTCGGAGGCAAGTCCGGTTACCACATCGGTATCCAGAAACAGCGAGCCGTTGACGTAGAACCAAAGGTGCTGGCGGCAGATGTCCACTTCAATGTAGGTGGCGCCGGTGTAGTCCACGCCGGCGTGGGAGTGCATCCGGAAGCCCTCACGGTCGTAGATCGGTTCCAGCGTGGTGGAACCGCCTGCCTTGATGGCGTCCACCAGTTCCTGCGTGGTCTGTTCCACATTGGTCAGCCAGCCGTAGGTGCTGTTTGCGCCAAAGGCAAGCTCCACGGTGCCGTCTGCGGTGGAGTTGAAGGTGCGGGTGTAGCCGGCTGCGTAGGTGTCGTACTTGTCGGCAATGTTCTCTTGTACCCATGCGGTCGCCTTGTCGGTGTCCACGGTGATCTCATCGTCCTGTACGGAAACCCAGTCCAGAATGGTGGAGTGTTCCAGCACTTCCGTGCCCACCGGATCCATCATCTCTTCCCGGTCAGTCATGTCGAACGTAATGTCCGCAGCGCCGATCTTGTTGTACAGATCCAGTGTGGACTGAAGGCTCTCTGCGGTGACGGATGCCTTTTTGTAGCAGTTGCTGTCCGCCATCTGAATGACGCTGTTGCCCTCCCGCATCTGCGCAATGGCATAGTCGGAGAGGACAGCGGTGTCCACCATGTTGCCGTCGCTCTCCGGCTGGATGGAGTAGGAGCCGTCGCCGTTGGTGACGATCTTGGCGTCTGTCGGCGGGGTACTGCCCCAGTCATAGGCGGCGATCAGACTCGCCAGCGCATCCTCAGAGTAGGACTCCTGAAATTTCACGGTGTATTCGCTTTTGGAGAAGAGCTTGGTGAACCATGCGCCGTGGCTCTCCTCAGCGGGTTCGTCCAGACTGCCGTCCGGTATGGCTGTTGTACCGCCGAAGGAGGCAGCAGGGAAGGTGATGGGGTCGCCGTCCTTGGGAACAAAGGTGATGCCTGTTTTCTGGGCGGTGCTCAGCAGGGCGGCAGATGCCTCGTCGCCGGTCATGCCGGCAATGTTGGTGTTGTTGACGTAGGTGTTCGGCAGGAATTTCCCGTGGTACAGGATCAGTCCGGTGAAATAGACGATCAGCAGAATGGCAGCGGCGGCAATGCCGGCGATGATGCTGATGTTCCGGATGGTGTGCGTTCCTGCGCCGGAACGGCTGCGGGCGGTTTCCTCGCCGTATCCGCCGTAATTCTGGTAGGTGTAATCCGGACGGGATGACGGTGCAGTCCGGCGGGGGACGCTTTGCCGCGGTTGGGCGTAGCCGGAACCGGCGCTGCTTCTGGTTGCAGTCATAGCGTCCTGAATCTGGCGCACTTTTTCCGAACGGGTCGGGTCGGGGATACTGCCGGCTGGCGCTGCTGCGCCGGCATAGGCAGGTGCGGGTGCCGGCTGGCCGTCAGAGGACAGTCCCTCTTTGGCAGCGAGAGATGCTTTGATGCGCTCCCGCATTTCGTCTTTGGTCAGGTGTGTGGGTGTGCTGCCGGACGGCGGCACAGATTTTCTCTCTTCGTTCAAGTCAATCGTTCCTTTCCCCCATTGCTTCGGGCCGCATTGGGAATCTGCACTGGCGCAGATTCTGGTGTTTCAATTCCATGCGTTCAGAGGTCGTCTATCGGAACTCAGAGCCGATGATCTGGCTCGTGGGATTTGTCCGTATCAGTTCGAACAAGCTCTGGCATTTGTCGAGCTGCAAGGCAGCATTGCCGTATGAAATACCGCTGGAGTGCGGTCAAAATTCGGCCGTCATTCCTATTATAATCGTATGGGCTGCATTTGTCAACACTTTTCGACGGGTTTGTGGTAAGATATCTGCAATTTGTAAATTTTTTTACCGCTTTGTATTTTTTGCGGAGAAACAGGAGAAAATGGCGGCGCTGAGACCGCCTTCGAAGGCTTACTGTGATGCACAAAAAAGAATCGACACTTTATGCGAAAGTGTGCATTTTGTACAAACAGCATGCGGTGAAATTGTGGAAAATTCGGCTTGACAAGAAAATGGAACAGGCGTATACTAAAGATGGAAAAACTTGCAGCGATGCGAAAGGCAGCAGCTGGACAAGCTTTTCCGGAATCAAAAATCGGCAAATGCTCTTGTAAGCCCGTGGGAAAGGGTATGGAAAAACAATTTGATCAGAGCAAGATTATGCTGAATGGAGGAAATTGTATGAGTCGAAGAAAGCCTTTTTGTCGCTGTTTGGCTGCGGTTGTCCTTGCCGCAGTGACAGCAACTTCTGCACTTCCGGTGGCTGCGGATTATGATGCTGCACCGCTGGATGCGGCATCGTGGGATGGAATTATGACAACGGCGAGCACTGCCAGCGTTACCTTTACCGCTGCACAGGGCACACTGGAATCCGCCTATGCGGAGTGGAACGCTGTGAGCGGTGCCACGGATTACCATGTTTATGTCAAGTCCGGCAGCAGTTATACGCTGGTGGATAATATGCTGGTACGGCAGTACCCCACCTGTTTCCGTGTGGATGTGCCGGGACTGGCAGCTGGAAGCTATCAGCTGAAAGTTGTTCCGGTTATCGGCGGAAAGGAGGACGAGTCCAAGGCAGGGGAAACAGCTGCGCTGAATGTGGAGGCGCACGACCGAAGCGGTTTCGGCTTTGTGGAAGGCACGTCTTCCGGTGCGTATAACGAGGACGGCACGCTGAAAGAAAATGCAATTGTTGTATATGTGACGGATGCCAACAAGGATACCGTAACTGCAAGCATTGATTCCACAGGCAAGGGTGCGGCAGATGTGACCGGCGTGCAGAATATCATCACTGCTTATAAGAAAAATAAGGAAAAGCGCCCGCTGTGTCTGCGGTTTCTCGGCAACATCACCGATCCGGCAGATATGCCTAAGGGCGATTTGATGATCGATACGGCAAAGGCCGGTATTACCGTTGAGGGTATCGGTACGGACACCGTATTCAACGGATTTGGTCTGGTCATGAAAAACTGCTCCAACGTGGAGGTGCGCAACATCGGCTTTATGAACTGCAACAGCAGCGAGGGCGATGACTGCGGCTTGCAGCAGGGCAACGATCACATCTGGGTGCACAACTGCGACTTCTTCTATGGCGATGCCGGTTCGGATGCCGACCAGGTCAAGGGCGACGGCGCACTGGACACCAAGACTTCCACCTATGTCACACACTCCTACAACCATTTCTGGGACAACGGCAAGTGCAATCTTCAGGGTATGAAGTCAGAATCGGAGACCAATTACATCACCTATCACCACAACTGGTACGATCATTCCGATTCCCGCCACCCGAGAATCCGTACCTGCTCGGTACACTGCTACAATAACTACTATGACGGCAACGCCAAGTACGGCATCGGCGTCACCAAGGGTGCCTCTGCCTTTGCAGAGAACAACTACTTCCGCAACTGTAAGAACCCGATGATGAGTTCCGGACAGGGTACGGATGCACTGGGTGAGGGCACATTCTCCGGCGAACCCGGCGGTATCATCAAGGCTTACGGCAACTATATCGAAGGCGCACAAAGCTATATCCCGTATTCCGAGAACAGCACTTCCTTTGATGCATACGAGGTTTCTGACCCGTCCGAAAAAGTGCCCGGCGATGTCAAGACGGTTTCCGGCGGCACAGGCTACAACAACTTCGATACCGATTCCAGCATCATGTACAGCTACAAGGCAGATGCAGCGGCTGATGTGCCGGCTATCGTTACTGCCAAGGCCGGACGCGTACAGGGCGGTGATCTCCAGTGGAAGTTTGACAACTCCGTGGACGATGCAAGCTATGCTGTGAATCAGGCACTGAAAGATGCGCTGGTGAACTACAAGCCCACTGTCATTGCCATCGGCGGCGGCTTTACCGACAACACCTCCGATCCCATCGTGACCACCGCAACCACCGCAGTCAGCAACACCACAACCACTACCAAGACGACAGTCAGCGTGACCGCCAGCAGCACCGGTGCGACAACGGTTTCCACCACGGGCAGAGTGACAGTTCCGACCACACCGGATGTGCCGGCAGCAGGGGACATCTTCTGCTCGCCCAACGGAACGGGCAGCGGCGATTCGGAGAAAGATCCGACTTCTGTCACCAACGCCATTTCCAAGCTGACGGCTGGCCATACCATCTATCTGCTGGGCGGTACTTACAAATTCTCCGAGATGATTCTCATCGACAGCTCCAACAGCGGTACGGCAAACGCCATGAAGACCATCAAGCCCTATAACGGCGCCGATGTTGTCTTTGACTTCTCCGGACAGGGCGAGGCAAATGCCTCCAAGCGCGGTATCGTGCTGGACGGCGACTACTGGCATTTCTACGGCTTTGAGATTACCAAGGCAGCCGACAACGGCATGCTTCTCTCCGGCAGCAACAACACCGTTGAGCACATGGTATTCAACGACAATCAGGACACTGGTCTGCAGCTCTCCCGCTACAACACCAGCGCTGCCGCCATTGCAGACTGGCCCAGCAATAACCTGATCCTAAACTGCACTTCCAAGAATAACTGCGATGATAAAACCATGGAAAATGCCGACGGCTTTGCTGCAAAGCTGACCTGCGGCGAGGGCAATGTGTTCGATGGCTGTATGTCCTATAACAACAGCGATGACGGCTGGGATTTGTATGCGAAAACGGAAACCGGCCCCATTGGTGTGGTAACCATCCAGAACTGCGCGGCATTCCGCAACGGCTATACCGAGTTCGGCGAGGGCTACGGCAACTGTGACGGCAACGGCTTCAAGCTCGGCGGCGGCGGTGTCGGTTCTGCCCATGTCGTCAAGAACTGTCTGGCGTTTGAGAATCTGAACTGCGGTTTCACCGACAACAACAACCCGAAACTTGGCAGCCTGACCAACTGCACTGCCTATAACAACAATCTGGGCGGCAACAAGAAATACAACATTGCCTGCTATCGCTGCGATGACCCTGGCGCAGATTTCTCCAATGTGATCTCCTATTTCAGCAAGGAGAATCTCACATCAAATCTGGGTGTGTCCGGTGTCGTTGTGGCAAACGATAAATTCTGTGGAACGATCCAGAACAGCATTTATTACAACGGCGCTTACTATCAGGTCGGCGAGAAAACAGCCATTGCGAACGGCGAAAAGGTCGGCACAAAGGGCGCAGCTATCTCCGACGATGATTTCGAGGCCGTAACTGTCCCGCAGATGGGAACCGATTTCGACACCGCATGGCGAAATTCCGACGGTTCTATCAACACCCACGGCTTTATGCAGGTCAAGGAATCCAGCGCCCTCTACAGCATCCTCGGCGCAAAGTTCCAGCAGATCGATACACCGCCGGTGGTAACGACAGCCACCACCAAGGCAACCGAGGAGACCACGACCACAGCGGTTACTTCGGAAACCACCAGGGAATCTGCTTCGGAGACCACTGCTTCGGAAACTACTGCTTCCGCAGCAACTTCTGACAGCACAGCATCCAAGACCACCGAAAAGACGACCGCTGCCCCGGAAGAAACCACCACAGCATCGGTGACCACCGTTTCTGTTGACCCGTCCGCTCTGTACGGCGATGTCAATCTGGACGGCGATGTGGATCTGGCGGATGCCGTTCTGCTGAACAAGGCGATCAGCGGTGCCGTAGAACTGGGCGCAAAGCAGCGCATCAATGCGGAGTGCTATGCCGATGGCGTTGTCACCGTGGACGACTCCATGACACTGCTGCAGTTCCTCGTACACCTGAGAAACAGCCTGCCGGTTCAGCCCAGCTGATCTCATTTCTGACAACTCCTACTCTGTCATAAGATACCTCGAAAATGGGGCGGATGTGCGTTTTGCAGCATCCGCCCCATTTTCTTGCAATTTGGAAGAAAATACGGTATAATAAAAACAAAGGAAACACTGTACAGGTTTTGTGCGGTGCTGCCGGAAAAGGAGGACAGCCCCATGAGAAATGTGATGCGGGAAATCGATGTGCCGGACTGGCAGGAACGCCTTGCTGCCTACCTGCCGCAGGAGGATTCGGAACGGCGGGATTTGCAGGAGGTGCTGCAGGCCGTGCGGCATCCGGTTTCTCTTATCGCACCGTTCAACATC
>ENA-OPTA01000330-OPTA01000330.1-human-gut-metagenome-genome-assembly--contig:-NODE-330-length-33152-cov-9.967912_pt1 | contig 33152 bp, 43 predicted proteins | sample MGYA00241813_ERZ501917 | MGnify/ENA primary metagenome ERZ501917 (study PRJEB25962, sample SAMEA2042408) | human gut metagenome | biome: human gut; feature: human-associated habitat; material: faeces...
GGTACTGGTCATTATGCTTGTCAAGGTCAAGCTGCAGCTGCGGAGTTATTCTTTGTGTGTAGACCGTGGCCGACACGCCCGGATTTCGTTTGCTCAGCATGAGCAACACCGATTCATCAACATAATTGTCTATCAGCACGAGGGATTTTCTGGCGGACTTGATTAAATCTGTTGCGAACTTGTAGGCATCGAATATCTGTCCGTCAAAGAAGATACCTTCCACTGGCGGCAGTGAAGTACGGACAAAGAAATCTATCTTTTCTGAATGTAGGGCAACAGTTTTCTCCAACTCTGAAAGACGTCGGTTTATGGAATATCCCTTCAGAAGATATTCTTTTAATACCTTATTCGCCCATTGACGGAACTGAGTACCGCGCTTAGACTTTACTCTATATCCCACAGATATAATTACGTCAAGGCTATACAAATTAATGGGTTTATCAGAAAAAGCATTATGCAAAAAATGCATATTGCTTTCTTTCTCCAGTTCTGCTTCCTTAAAAATATTATTGATATGTCTTGCTATAACAGACTGATCGCGTTGAAAAAGGTCTACCATCTGTGCCTGAGTAAGCCAGACCGTTTCATTCTCCATCCGCACCTCCAGCTTGACGGTTTCGTCCGGCTGGTATAATATAATTTCTCCTTGTTCCATCAGGTTAACCTTTTTGCTTTTCGTATTCCTGGTAATCACATGGTATTCCTTTATCCCGGCAACTTTTCACGTATGCAGCCCATTTTTTTGCTTCCGTCACGTCAATTGGGTTACGCAGAAAAGCATCTTTCCACGGCTGAATGAAGTCCTTAAAATCATGTTTGTTGGTGATGAAGTAGATTGCATTAGATATTTCCTCTCTCTCCCAGCCTTCTTCTTCCAATGGAGTATCACCCATTTGGGAATAAATATCGGCAACAGCTCGAAGCATCTTTCCGAACTCTTTGTAGGTCGCTAAATTTCGTGGTTCCTTATTCATGGCTATTATAATTTATATAACACTCTGAATCTTGTATATCTCTTAATATTGCGTTTAAAAAATAAACGCTGGCTTCATTTTCAACTTTAAAGCAAATGCCTATAAATTCATCATTTTTTGTAGAACGTTTTATTTGTAGGTCGCATGGTCGGTCATAATATACCCATCTCATACATGCAGTACTAATAGCACTATAATGTATTTTTACGATAACATTATCATAAACAGGCTGAATATATTATCTTTTCCTGATACGCATAATTCTGACTCTTTGAAACACTATTTGCATGAACTCATAACGGGTATGCAAGAAACATTTACTTCGCTCATAAGCGAAGTTTTTCCGGAAGGTAAGACCGATTTTCTTAAATCCTTGATGGGATTCATTGCACAAGCGGAAAAGTATTATCCCGGTTTCCATCAGTTCCTTCAATCATTCAAAGATAGACTAAATGATTGCTTAGTACAAATGATAGAGAAGGCAAAATTGACTGGAGAAATAAAACCGGATATTGATTCAAAGATACAATCTGAACTTTTCCAATCCATAATAGTAGGAAAGTTGCTTATAAATGCACACGCTGAAGATTCTTACATGAATGGACTTATAGAAATCATTGATTCGTATTACTCCTTCATTGCCTTATAAGAAAGAAGCCATATCAAAAAAGATATGGCTTTCTTATAACTTGGATAACTTTACTTACGGAAAAATATACAAGCACAGAGACTATTTTTTTCCTAAAGTACCGTTTATGAACTTGCGTTTGTAGCTTGATATTTCTTTCTTATTCTCTTCCAAGAATGCTTCAAGCAAATTCCCTAGCATTTGCATCATTGGGACTTTTGACATTGTAGATAGCATTTTAAGTTCTTGATGGAACTCTCTAGGTATCTTTACTGTTTCCGTGTCTTGTATTTCTCTTTTTGAGAATAGTAAAGAAAGACCTTTAGGTGAAGATACTTCAGGAAGTTCTGAAGGTTCTTCGGTCCTTTCTTCGCTCTCCTGAATGACTTCTTCCTGTACTGGAACAACGGCTTCAGCCGGTTCTGCTGCGCTGGCTTCTGGTTGCACTTCTGGCAATACTTCTGGAATTTTCTCTTCAGAGGTCTGTTGTGATGATACAGATTTTATACTCTGTACTTTCTTTGCTTCTTCTTTACCAGCCTGTACCAATGCGAACATTGATGTTTTGGGTTTTCCTGTATTTTTCTTTTCGTCAGCCATAATTTCAGTTTTTAACGTAATCAATCAGTAATTGTATCATTTCTTCTCCGAAATCATCACAGGTATGATTATAGTTGTTTATTATCGTAGATAGGTTTCTCTGGTAATTAACCTTACTTTCCTTAATGTGATTGTTCAGAAGCTCAAAAGGTAGATTGTCTTTATTTGCTATTAGCTCTTTGTATTCAAGCAAATTAGGTGTAACCTTGTTTGGCAATCCTTTTACTATTGTCTTGTAACCTAGACTTTCACGTTTAGACAAGATATTTTCTTTGTAGTAATTGTAGAACTTCACTGTGTGCAGCACTTCAATTTTTGAAGGAGCGAAAGGTATAATGACCACATCCATCATCATCAGGGTTTCCACTACCCCAGCCTGTTTCAAGTTTCCCGGAAAGTCAACCAGTATTATATCAAAACTTTCTTTAAGAAACTCAATGCTATTAATGAAGTCCGATGAAGATATGCTCATTACTTCGTACTCGTCTTTTATATCTTCTTCCTGTTGTGCTTCATCGAAAGCTCTTAGCTCTCCCATTGTATTTTGCGCATCGTCTATATCAACAACGCCAATGGTTAAACCTGTCTGCTCGTGACTTTCATGTACATATCCTGCGAATAAGGCTGTCAATGTTGATTTACCTGTTCCACCTTTAGGGTTTTCGAATGCTACGAAAATACCCGGTAATATTTTTCCCATAACTTTACGATTTTGAATTTTCTGCAATATAACTAATTAATTATTTAACAAACAAATTAATTTGATAATTTAACAAATAATTAACTAACTAATTAGATAACTAACAAACTAATTATCTAATCAACTAACTAACTAATTAGTTAACTAACCAATTAACTAACTAATCAATTTACTATAAAACTGATTAACTGATAATCTAGTAAACAGATTATTTGGTTTTATAGTTATCTAGTTAACTAGTTAACTGATTTACTTACTTTCATTTTTTTTAGTTGTCTAGTTTTCTAGTTTGTTGGTAAACTGATTCTCTAGTTGTCTGATTGCTTTTTTTTCATATCCTTTGTTCTTTCTTTTATTGGGTTGTCTAGTTGCTTGGTTAATCAGAAAACCAGTTCTTTGGTTAACTTTTACTACCTGAAAAGAATAATCCGAGGAAGGAGCCGGAGGATATTTTTCCGAAAGTTATCCCTATTCTTTTATATCTTTAGATATTTGTGTATATTTGCAGTATGCAAGGTGTGGAAATGTAGCTACATTTCCCACCTTGCAACAGCCGAGCTGTCGGATGATGTTCGTTTCACTTACATACATTTTGAAATAGGAGTATAGGATGAATGACAATAAAACAGAAGTTATAAGAGCCAGAATTTCCGTAGAGGAGAAGAAACAGATAATGGAGCTTGCCAAAGCAGAAGGGGTCTCCCTTTCTACTTATCTGAGACGTTCTCTTTTACATGGAAGATTGATTTCTAAGACTGATGTTCAGACTGTGTTTGAACTTAAAAAGATAGGGAACAACCTTAATCAAGTGGCCAGATATGTGAATACATTACCCGTTGATGAAAACATTATTGAATCTTTAGGTATCGTAAGAAACTATATTGATGAACTTAAAAAGATAACAGATAAACTGAAATGATTGCTGAAATTTTAGGTACTTTTTCACAAGAAACTTTAGCTCATAAAATTACTTATCAAGAAAGTAAAATTGAGTCAGGTATCGCAAAAGAATTGTATAATTCTTCTGGTGATACTTTATCTGAAATGTTCTCTAATATGTGCCTTGTTGCGTCTTTAAACGACCGTATCAAGTCTCCTTTTATAGAGTTCGTTTTAAGTAGTCCGGTCGGTGAGGACCTATCGGACGAAAAGTTTCTGGAAGTTACGAAAGACTACCTTTCAGCAATGGGGTATAACGAATCCTGTTTTGTCATTATCAAGAATGACGATAAGGACAATCGGCATGTACATGTTCTTGCGACTACATCCGACATAAACGGCAAGTGGATTGATGACAGTTTCAGCAAGAGACGTTCCGGCCTTATCATGCGAGAACTGGAAAAAAAACATGGCCTTGAACCTTTGGAAAAAGGCAAGTCCTCACATAATAGAACACTTGGCGAATCACAATACAGGCAATACTTCTTTGATACGGCCTTGCATAAGGCTTTACGCAGCCATAATATGAAAGGACGTATTGCGTCAATGCTGAAGGAATCTGATACCTTCTGTATGATTAATCCAGACATGAGTAAGGCTTACACTAACGATGAATGGAAAATAATGCTAGGAGAACAAAACTATGGGGATATAATGGAAGTCCTATCTAAAGGTAAATTCTTCAATCCCCTTTATAAAGATGAACTGCTTGCAGCTATGGACCGGCTTTATCCTGAATGCAGCAATATGAAGGAGTTTAGGGATAAGCTGGAGAAGGAAGGGTATTATTGCCGTCTTGTCTCAGACAAAGGAAAATCACACTATGTTTATGGAATCCCGGAAAGGGGATTCTACCTGAAGGACACTTCTCTTCCGGAACGCTATCGCTTTGGTAAGATAGCTTTCTTTGAAGGAACACAAATGAGTCCGGATGAACAGAAGCATTATTTATATAACCGTATATTCTCTATTCTCAGTGAATCTTCAGGATATGATGATTTTAAAGAAAGGTTGGCCGCAAATAACATTAAGGTAGTCGAGCATGTAAACAGCACCGGTATTTATGGCCTTTCTTTCGCCATGATGGACGTAGAGAAGCCGGAAATGTTCAAGGCTTCAGACATATCAAGAAGATTAACCTACAAAAGTATAAATGACTTCTTTCAAGGTAAAGAACCAGGTACTTATACCAGCCGGTCACAGCGTCAGGAACAGCAGCGTGCTATGGATATCGCCCCTGTCGTTTCCCAGTATTCCAGCAACCGTCAGGAGTGGGAGAGGGACTTGAATTATATGTTACCGGCAGCAGCAGCCCTTAACGGTGTAGCACTGGAGAGCGGAAAGAAGGAGCGTAACAGAGAGGACGAAGATTTCAACAAGAAGAAAAAGAAGAAACGTAACAGAGGATTATCCATTTAAACCTATTGACATATGAAGTATAGTGAAGTTTTAAGCGAATGCAAGCCTACTGAAATCGGGGATTTCATGTACAGGTATTATATCAATGGCCGGGAATATATCATCTTTTCCCCATCCAAAGGAAAGATTTCCTGTCTGGAGCTTTGTAATTTCAATGAGCTGACACCTTACCAGTTGGCCGTTTCCATCCAACAGGTACCGGTAAAGCCGGAGGAAGAAATAAAGGAGTTCTCTTTTGAACATGTCTGTACAAAAGAGGCCCTTATCTCTTACCTGTTCGATGTCCTTTCTGATTCTCAGGAAGGAGCTTTGATAAAGAGAAGGGTATCGGATAACAGAGGATATTTCCTGTACGCCCTGAAGCCTACACAGACCGGCACTTACAAGGTTAAGAACCTTTATCAGTTCGACCCTGAAAGCAAAAGGTATCAGCTTGTTTTCGATAACGACCTTTGTTGTGCCTCTATCTTTGATGAAGTGGAATCCGATACTATTAACGTGTGCTGGAACCCGGTTATCTTCAATCTTCTGGAAGGCCAGACTGAACAAAAGAACACCTCTTATCTGCTTGCTTCGGCCAATGCAGTTCTTTGTTTCCATGTCTGTAAAAAAGCACAGGAACGTTCTTCTAAAATCAACCTGTATGTCGGTAACAATTATCTGGAGTCTCTTTACTTCATTTCCTACTACATGGAGTTTAAAGATATGGGAAAAAGATTGTATGTCTCTTCAGATGATAAGAAGATAACTATTCGTATGAAGGGATGGGAGCCGGTCAAGGTAGTTAACTGTATGGCAAGAGCTGAAAAAGCATGTGCAGAACGCCTGAAGAAGTTGTACGGAGAAGATTTTCAGTCCGGGGCCCAGATATACCAGTTAGAAGCCGTGGCCAATTTTTATTTCATCGTCCTGCCTTTGTCTCCTTTGGCCGTAGAAACATTCCTGAAGAACATTATACGGGAGCTGAAGATGGAGGAAATCAGTTATGTAGTGGGCTGAAAAATTGTTGTGGGCGTTCCCTTGTCAGGTCGGGCTTTACGCTGCAAGTCCTCGCTGCGCTGTGGGCTTTTCTCTGCAATCCCTAACGCATTTTTTCCCACCCACCCAGCTAAGGTATATCCACTGCTTTGTTTTCTCCACCGCTTCTAAAACAGAAGCACCTACGAAAACAAGGCATTGGATATCCGGTTTTATAGACTCCATGTTCCTAAAGGAATATTCCGTTTATAAAACCTCATTGTCTACCCCTTTTTTTCCCACCCACCCGGCAGAGGTTGGCTATTTTTGATTGAGTAGGTCGGTGAGCCATTCGAACGGTTCGAATGACAAACACTGACCTACACAATCAAAAAGGAGTGCCCGGAATGAATCTAAAGATACATTCCTGATTGGGCACTCCGGTAGCCTGTATCTACCCGATTAAGATACTTTCGGAAAAATATATTTTTACAAGGTCTGCTCGATGGCTTTTCCGGAATGAGAATCACTTTGGGCCAACTTTATACTGTCAAGCCCTTTTGACTCCATAGGCAGACCGAAAATCTTCTGCACAGCTATCATGGCCTGTACAGGAACAGATGATTTCAGCTGCTTCAAGACTTCAGGACTGGGGGAGTAACCTTCAGCTTTCAGCCCGGCCAGCTTGGTGAAATCATTACTTTTTGCAGCTTCAGAAAAAACTATCTCAGAGTTTTTTTTTAGTCCTGCACGTAAATCATCGTTCCAGTCGCTTTCTACTGATAAATCAACGTTCGGCAGCTGGAGAACCTTTTCTTTCAGTTCATCAGAGGACATGTTTTCAATGTTCATTTCCACTCCTTTCAGAAAAGAGTCTAGTTTCAGAGCATACTTATAACCGTTCTTATCATTGTCGAATATATAAGTAAGCTGGTTGGGTATATCGTTTATATTCTGTTTATTAAGCAATAGCTTTATTACTTCCATTTGTCCCTGCGTAATATTGCCTTCAGTACTTATGTATAAAAGGTTCTTGGAACTTCCAGCCAGCTTCATTTGATAATGTGAGGCTGCATCAATCATACTTTCACATACAAAAATATGGTCTATTGGCCTTGTCTTGTCATGCCTTGAAACCACTATGCTATCGAATTTGTTTCCGGATATGCCTTTGAAGCTTTTCCCATCTTCAGCTCTTATCCCTCTTTGTGATATGCCTTGAAAGCCGTTCTGGTTGATTAGCCGGACACATGTATTGTTGTATATCTTTCCGTCTTTTCTGTATTCCCTTGACGTGAAAACGCCATTGAATACAGGAGAGGAAAGGGTTTCTAATGTAATACCTCTCTTCTGTAGGAAATCACCGTTGTAAGGTTTTAACTGGTTGTTAAGGAAAGCCAGCTGGTCAGAGTCCAGAGCTGCGTTACTGACTCCATATTTGCTGTGCTGTGATAAGATAACAACATTGTTATTGACGTAGTTCTGTATAGCTTCTCCTGCTTCTCGTAGACTAGGCATCCTACCGGTCTGCTCATAGATATGCTGCTGCATCAAATCAATGATAGTTTTTCCTCTCGTTTCATCATGGTGTACATCCCAATATGTGTAGTAATCCTTGCTATTCTTTTTGATAACAACAGTCTGAAGGCCATTACTCATTTTGGGGCTTGAATTTGAGGAACCTTCTACAAATTTCCATCCAAGATATAAGAAAAAATCAGGTAACGAAACCTCTTTTTTCAGTTTGTCAAAATCTACTTTCATGGCTTTATATATTTAGTTCGTTACTTTTATCTTTTAATGGCTCTTTGTTATTGCCTTGGGCCAACTTTATACTGTCAAGCCCTTTTGACTCCATAGGCAGACCGAAAATCTTCTGCACAGCTATCATGGCCTGTACAGGAACAGATGATTTCAGCTGCTTCAAGACTTCAGGACTGGGGGAGTAACCTTCAGCTTTCAGCCCGGCCAGTCTGGTAAAATCACTCCTTTTTGCAGCTTCAGAAAATTCTACCTCTTTTGACTGTTCGGCACTTTTGGCCATTTGTCCGATTTTCCATATAGCCATAGGATGATTTTCTACACGCTGAAGGATTGCTCTATCCTCAAAAAGAAGCTCTGGCTTATAAGACCCTTTACTGAAGGTTTCCAGATATTCCCGTTCTTTAGGGGATAGGGTGAGGACTGATTTCAGAAATTGGGTCGTGTTTTCCTTCGCTGCATCGATGGGGAAGAACTTCTGTCCGGCAGGAAGTAATGGGATTAACTGGCTCTTTATCTTAGAAGGCGAAACTTCCATAATTTTAGAAAGGTCGATTTCTTTTTTGGAAGTACCTTCAACTCCGATTGTCTGATAGAACACAATACCTTTTTTGAGCATATCCCGTTCTTCAGGACTTGAAAGCATATTGGATTTTGAGAGTGAATAGACATCGAACAAATCCCGGACTGCTGACCTCTCTATGAGTGCATTTATTTTGGTAGCAAACAGTTCGATGGGGTGTAGAGTCGGTATCCGTATTCCAGAGTCACTGACAATATTCAGTTGTATATCTCTTTCTGTTATCGGCAGAATGTGGTTCCTGATACCATAGTTCAATTCTATTTTTATGTGGTCATTATTCCCGGCCACACTATTATAGTTGAAAGTCCATTGGTCTAATGTGTGAAGTTCTTTACCTAATTTTCCGATAGTATATCCTTGCGATTGCAACAAATCAAATAAATTCTCCTTTATCTCATTCCTGATGGGACGTAGGTCCTCCATTTTTCCGCTTCTTGTAAAATCCATATCTATATCGACAGATAGTCGGGGCAGATTGAAATAGGCAAGATTGATGGCTGTTCCACCTTTCAGGGCCAGATTGTCCCTTAAAAGTGGAATTTCAGACATGTCTTTCAGTACGTAGTAGAGGCGTACCACTTTTTCTAATGTATCTCGCTGGAAACCTCTTTCTTTTGCTTTCTCGTTAATATACGACCGTGTAACATCCAATGGATTCATATCAATAGTATTATTGGGTTAAACTCAAAATAAATTGCGGAACATATATCTTCCAATCCGGAACGTATGTCTTTGACTCATATTTATCTGTAAGATAACGAATACTCTTTCCTGTCATTTTCTTACATTCGGAAAAAAACTTATCACTTAACTTCAGCTGTTTCTTGAATGCAGAAAGTATAAAACCTGATTTCTGATAGAGAACCTGTTTATCATACAATGACAAGTAGGAGAGTAGTTTGTTTTCTTCTACAGAGTCTATCAATTCAATGTTATAGAAAAGTTCTTCGATACCTCCAGCAAGGTCTAGCCGGTCGATACAGTCAATTATTGTACGCTCGATTTCTGTTACATATATATTCTTTTCCGGGTCCTTTATAATACCAGTCCTGAACTTGTCAGGAGCATACATGTATTCTACAAAGTCAAATTCAAATGGCCGGAAACGTTTAGGGGCAGATATATATATCCGGTTGAAAACCTGATTCTGCAAACCGTAATATTCCATAGCAGAATGGTAGGCAATGTAAGAGTCCGGAACAGAACAACATCCTATTTCATACTTGTTTTCGTCTACAAAACCATCAACTGGATTTGTAGGCAGATATACGTTCCTGCGTATTTTTGTGATAATATTCCTTTTCTTGTACTTATATAAAAGTGATGAAACAGTCTCCTTGTTCTTTACCGTATGAAACATATTTTCTCCGGAAACAAAACGCTTATTCTGGATGTCTACTAGATATTTGCTCATAATTTTAATTTTTTGTCAAAGATAGTATATTTGTACCAGTTTCGCAAACAATTTAAAATTTGCTTTTTTATAAGCTAATTCCCGGAAGCATTATCTATACTTTTGTTAATAGTGATACCTTCCATCTTTATATATTTGTATAAGGTAGCTCTGGATATACCTACCTTTCTACAAACATCATCGATGGTCATATCTTTATTTTTGAGATAGATATAGTATTCATTTTTCGCTTTTTTAGCTTTCCTCTTTGCAGCTTCACTTAGTCCTGATGGACGGCCGCCAATTCGGCCTTTTGCTCTTGCGGAATTAAGGCCGGCGATTGTACGTTCGGAAATAATATTCCTTTCCATTTCAGCCACACAGCATAGGATGTGAAAAGCAAACTTCCCGATTGGACTAGAAGTATCAAGGTGTTCTGTTAAGCTGACCAGAGCGATGTTTCGTTTCTCCAGTGATTCTTGAAGTAACATGAGTTCGCAAGTTCTTCTTCCTAGCCGGTCTAGTTTCCACACAACAAGTTGGTCTCCTGATTTTAGCTTATCTATTAATCTATCTAATACAGGTTTAGACTTTCTCTTTCCCGAAATTTTTTCTTCACATATACTATCTACACCATACAGACGTAATGCGTCAAGCTGGAGACTTAGACTTTGGTCTGGAGTAGATACGCGTGCATAGCCATATTTCATTTTTTCCGGCAAAAATAGTGTGTGTCTAGTCAAGCATAAAGGAATTATTATTCAGTTCAACAAAACGAACGTTTTTTTAAACTGAATATGAGAATTTTAAAATTAACACTATTACTGGTACTATGTGCATGTACACATAGTATCTATGCACAAAGGCATTATGCCGGTGTGTCGGCCTTAGAGTTTAACTATGGGCAGAACATTTTTGGAGATAACGGAAATAGTATGAATTTGTCTATTTCCAAGTATAGAACAAGAACGACCTATTGGAAGATAGGATTAAACTACTTTGAAAAGAAGTTTGATTATTCTATTCCAAACGTATCACCGGAACAGATAAGCGAAAGAAAGGCAAGAGACTACTATATTGATGGTGCCTATTATAAGACTGTTGCCACAAATCTTTCTTCGCTTTATTTCAATTTAGGACTAGGCGTATTTACAGGCGTTGAATCTTATAAAGAAGATAAAGATAAGTATGATTATATTCTTGGTCCGAAACTTGAAGCTGAATTAGAATACTTCATATCAGGAAGAATAGCCATCCTCGGAAGAGTGAAACAATATTGGAGTCCATTTTCTGACATCAGCAAATGGAATACGGTTTGGAATGTTGGTGTAAAAGTTCTGCTTTATTGATTATGATGTTACTAGCCGCTGATGTCAGTGCATTAATAAATCTGTTCAAAGAAACTGGAGCTTTATTGATTGGTGTCGGTTTCGTCTGTGCAGGATTGGCTGTACTCAAAAAAATAATTACACGGCACGAAAATGCTAAGAATGCGATTATAACATACATCGTCGCACTGGTAATATATTTTTTGATATGGTCGCTGATATAATGCCTTTGTTTCTAGGTCTATCTATGATTGATTTAGTCTTTGTTGTAATTGCTCTCTTTCTGTTATTGGTATTCTGGAAAAGATATTTTTCCGAAAGTAAAAAAAAGGAAAAGGAAATCCATCCTCTGATACATGATAAACAGGAAACTTCTCAAAGTGTACCACAAGCCCCGCAAATAATGGTAGTTTTTGAAAAAGATATTTCGGATGATGAAGAGCTTATAAAAGAAATCGCAGATATGTATATATCAAATCGTACTTACTATTATTCAGGAGAGGTACCACAAGCCACTAAACAGGTACTTTCGGAAGAAACACCTGTTTTCTTAAAATTCGATGATATAGCATTCTCTAGTCTTGCTAGTATTGATGTGTGATGATATTAATTAACCATATGTATAACAAATTAAATTTAAACAGTATGATGTATTATTTAAGACAGTCGTTTGATTTTGTATCTAATCACAAACGTTTATTTATGATTCTGGGTTTGTTCCTGTTTACGTTTGTTCTTGTTCCAGAAATCGCTGATGCACAAACAAGCTCAATCAAAATCAGTAGTCTTGCTGATGTTGAATCCAAAGCAGAGGAAGGTTCTACAACGATTTTGAATATCGCTAAATATGTTCTTGGTGCGGTTCTTGGTGTTGCTCTTATATTCGTGATATATGCACTTGCGACTAATAATCCCCATGCGAAAGAATACTTGCTTGGCTGGATTATTGCGGTTGCAGTTATTATGGTTGCATTCCTGATAATATAATGAGAACTATGAGAAAAATAAATAGACCAATCCGGTTCTTTGGACTTTCTTCAGGACAGTTTGGTCTATTTATGTTAGCAAATGCTTTGATAATAATCGTCTTTGTATTTAAGCATGTACATCCGATTATTGTAATATCTGTTATGGGAGCTATATTTTTCGGTTCTGGTGTTCTGTTTAAGAATCTAAAGCGAGAACATAAAGCTGGAAATCCTAACTACTTGTCGAGTTTATCTATCAAATCAGCTACACCTAAGAAGATTGTAGATAAACATAAGGTTTTTAATTTTATAATGAAGAAGAAATGACGACAATAATTATATCTGCCTTAATTCTGTGCGGTATCGTTATTCTGTTGACCTTGCTTTTTATGCGTCCTTCTGAAATTCTCGTTTCTGATAAAGCTGTTGATTTATCTTCTGTTATGCCTATACAGACAATTACGGATAACGTGATTATAAACGGGAATGGAGATATGACCATAGGATATAGAATGTTTCTTCCGGAAGTATTTACACTTTCAGAAGATGATGCGAAATATATCCATGAACGTTTGGAAGGATTGTTCAAGATGCTGCCAGCCGGAACGATTGTTCATCAGCAATGCTTCTATTATGTAGGTCAATACGAAAGTGACGAATTTTCCATAAATCCCCTGAAGGCCGAGAGTCTGAAGTATTTCAGGGATAAACAGGTTATTAATAGTTATACAAATTTGTATATAACTTTTGCTGATACAAACCTGAAGAAAACTGTACGTAAAAACTCTTCTAACACCTCATTATTGAGGAAATTCAACTATCCATTTAAACAACCATATAAAGACTATGAAAAAAGATTGGAAGATATAGAACCTTTCATCTTGAACTTTGAAAATGGGTTATCGTCAATAACTCAATTTGAAATTAAAAAGATGGATAGTAAGGATTTGAACAATGCGGTCTTTGACTTTCTGAATGTCTCATACGCTAAGCCCACAGAAGATGCAACAAAAGAATCTGTCAGTCCGATAATGGTAACCCCGGCTGGAGACATGAAGGTTGGCAAAGAATACGTTGCTATGTTGTCTTTAACAGTAGAAGGAGAAAACTTGTATGAGCTTAATGTTCCCAACACTGGTAAATCAAGGTCTTTTGGTACGAATGTTGAACTGCCGGAGAACATTAGAAGTAAGTGTTCAATGCTATATCCTGTAGGATTGGGGCTACCATTTGACCATGTAGTTAATGTAGTGATAGAGATAACAGATACGGATTCTACGGTAACGGCCATCAAAGCTGAAAAAAACGGACTTAACTATCTGACAAACTTCTATCCTCCGGCTGCCGACAAACAGCGTGAGCAGGAAGAGTTTTGTGATGAGATAACTAGATTTGACTATCAGACTGCATATACAGCATTTAATGTGATAGTTAATGATTCTGACCGTTCTTCTCTTATTCGTAAAATATCCTTGATACAACAAGGATTCAGTTTCATGAATCAGAGTTCTTGTTACGTTGAAAATGCAGAATTATGCAATCTGTTTTTCGCAAATATTCCGGGTAATGCTCGTGCAAATTACAGAGGGTTTGTAAATACGACAAAGCAGGCTGTTTGCTATTTGCAAAAAGACAGTACTTACCTTTCTGATATGAAAGGTCATTTGTATAATGACCGTTTTGGAAATCCTGTATTGATTAATCTGTGGGATAATAAGGCTTTGAACAACAGAAATAAGATTGTTATTGGGCCGTCCGGTTCCGGAAAGTCCTTCTGGCTGAACAATTATATCTACCAGTCTTATGAACTGGGTAACGATATAACAATTATCGATATTGGTGGTTCGTATCGTTCAATGATAAATCTAAACCGTGGAAAGTATTTTGATTCTACGAATCAAAAACAGTTTGCCTTCAATCCGTTCTTGTGTGACAGAGATAAAACCGGCAGATATATTTACATTGATAAATCAGACCAAGAATCAGCCGAGGACTTGATAAAAACAATCTGTACGATTTTATCGTATATCTGGAAAAGGAACAATGCTATGGAGCCTTCAGAAGCGGCCATTCTGAGAAAGTCCGTTATTGCCTTTTATGAATACGTTAATAATTCATCTGTTGATGGAACCAGTGAGCGTATTTTCCCGAACATGATAGAATACCGGAAGTTCTTACAAAATGTGTTTGCCGAGAAAATGTCTGAATACGAAAAACGCAAGTTTGAGATAGAAGAAGTCGTTTTACTTTTGGAACCTTACACGGAAGGAGAACTAAGTTTCCTACTGAATGCAAAAGAGAATGTAGATATTATCAATGATGATTTGATTGCATTTGATATGGAAGATGCAGCTAAAAAGGAATACTTTCCTCTTGTTGTAATCATTACTCTTCAAATGGTTATTGATAAGATTAAGAAGCGTGAAGGCGTTAACAAGGAGCTGATTATCGATGAAGCACTTGATTTCTTGAATGATAGTAAGTTCGGAGATTTTATCGCTTACTTGTACCGTACTTTTCGTAAAAAGGATGGTGCTATCACGATTGCCGCACAAAATGTTTTGTTCCTGAAGAATTGTCCCCCACAAATTAAGGACTCAATTCTTATCAACTGTGATACAAAAATAATACTGGACCATTCAAGCTATAGAATGGAGTTACCTAATTTGCGTGATGTCTTATCTATATCAGAGGATGAAATCAATATGATAGATTCGCTTCAAACCCGTATGGTAGATGATAATACAACAAAGTGGAAGGAGTTTTTTATCAAACTGGGTAATAATCCTTTCGTATTTAGAAATGAAGTTTCACCGTTCGCTGCTGCTGCTTTCGATTCAAGACAGAAAACGGTTGTCCGGCTAAAGCAATTATTTGAAGAAACCGGTTCGACATACGCAGCTATAAACAGGCTATTAGAAGAAAGGAGAAAACAATATGGATGATGCAACTGAAGGATTGACTGAAATAAATTCTTGGGCCACAGACTTTGGTACGACTTCAAATAATGTAGCTGGTCCTATTGCTGCTGCAATGCTTGGAGTATCGTTGGTTTTTGTTGTATGGGCTCTAGCTACGAAAAAGGAAAATGCTAAAACCTATTTGATTGCATGGTTGGTAGCATTAGTATTTACAATGGCATTTATTTTATAACTAAACTTATAAAAGTATGAAGAATAAGATATTGACAATTTTCTTTGCGCTGGCTTTATGTTGCTCATTCTCACAGAAAGCAAATGCACAATGGGTAGTTAACGACCCGGCACATATGGGAATGAATGCCGCTGAATGGGCGACCAACGTTAAAAAATGGATTGAACAAGTTAATGAAATGGTAGATGCTCAGAAATTGCGTGAAGGACTCCAGAAGATTGAAAAACTGAATCAGCTACAGTCTTTAGTTGAGTTGGCGGACTTACTGGATGATGTTGCTTGTCTAAGTAGCGACTATCAGTTCTATATGAATATTGGGGGACATTATCACTGTTTGAAATTTCTGAATTTCCAACAGGTGACCGTAAATCTGAATCTCAGTACAGACCTATTGTTCAAGGTTGCGACAGTAGCCGATTTTTTCAGTATGAACTCAGAAGGGCGTATATCCTTCGTTGCTGATGTAAGAGAGGCGTTAGAAGCTGCATCCAAAGAAATGAAAGAGTTTAACGAGATTGTACGAACTGAAATTATTAAAGAATCTGTAAATAATCATACAGGCAAAACTTACTATAGTGGTAAACTAGCTGCATTTACCCGATATACAAACTAATGTGTAAAGTGTTATGAACGGACAAGATGTTTTTTTGTGGGGGTTAGAAATTACTGATTCCCTTACGATGGAGTTAACGGCCCAAATGACCGTGATAGCTCTCGGTGTTGCGGTTATTTGTTTTATCTGTAACATGGCATATAACTATCTGTATCATGGTGCTAGCCAATTACTAACACCGGACGAAAACAAGTTTCCGGACTTGATGGAAATTGCTCGATGTTTTGCTCTTATGTTCTGCCTATCATTGTACACGCCCATAGCAAAAACAATCGTTGGAACGTTGGAAGTCATTAATGAGGCTACATCCCTGACTTCAGACCGTGCGCAGGAATTTGCAGATTTTATGGAAAAGTCAGCTTCAGACCAGCAGCAAATGATAGTAGAATATGAAAAAACCTCTTTGCAATCAGAAGTAAATGCTGGTGCGGACCCTGAAGGTGCAAAACAAAAAGAGTTAACCAATATGGAACAGGATAATCGTGTTGATGAATCTGCATCTACATTGAAAAAAATCCTTACCCTGCTTAATCCGGCTAATTTCGTGGCAATGGTGATACATGCTATATCCGCTCTGTTGGTTGCGGCCATACAGGTGATTATACTGGGTATTGGTGTTGTTATCGTTAAAATACTTGTGATTCTGGGCCCGTTTGTTTTCGCTGTCAGCATCCTGCCGGTTTTCCAAAAACAACTGGCCAACTGGTTTGGTACATTGTGTTCTGTAGGAATGGTATTTACCGTTATCAATATTCTGAATCAAATAATGTGGTTCACTTTCAAGAACGTTTATAATGCGGATTCTTTCAACCTCGCTGATGAAGTGACGAAACAGCAACAGTATTTAGGAATGGACTTGGCAATAATCGGTTCCTATTGTTGTTGCTTCTGGCTGGCTAGTAAGATTGTAGGTCATGGTGATGCTGGTAGAATCATATCTAAAACCGTTTCGATTGTAACAACTGCTGCAACGATGGCATTTGCCGGTAAAGCACTTGCTTCGGGTGCTACAAATATATCATCTGCTGCTTCTCTAGGAAAGAGTACAATAGCAGAAAAATGATAAAAAGAAAGGAGTAGTAAAATGGATTTAATGAAATTCAAAACAGTAGACTATGCTTTCAAAATGACTGTATTAGTGTCTGCTATATGTTGCTTGATAATGGGGATTGCATTTGTAGTTTCATCTATCTATTTATCAAATAAGATAGATTCAGTTCTGACAAAAGCACTTGTTTTCGATACCTCCGGACAGGTCTATAGTGCGACTTCCATTAATGCTGTTGACATGCGAAAGTATGAATATGAGGACCATGTAAAAAGATTCGTGAATCTCTGGTATTCTTTTGATGAAAGCACTTATGAAAGGAATATTGAAGAAGCTCTGCATCTTATAGGAAATCAAGGGAAAATATTAGTCAATGAATATAATGATGTGAACATGCTAAATTCTTTGATTCAAAAGAATTTAAGGTATGGGATAATTATTAAGGATTTACATATAGATATGCAAACAATACCGGTATCTGGAGAAATACTATTTACGCAGACAGGCTATCGTGCTAAAGGTAGTATTGCTCGTGATATATCCGCAAAGTTCACATTATACGATGTTTCCCGTTCTGCTGAAAACTCACATGGGGTTAAAATAGACAGTTGGGAAGTCAGATATTCCGAACCGAGAGAAATAACAGAAGCTGAAGAACAATTAAATGATTAATACTATGGCAAGTTTTAAGGACCTATTAAAAGATAAAAACAAGCTGCTAATGCTTGTCCCATTGGTGTTAGGTATCTTGTTTTTTATCGTTTTCTTCGGTAAAAACACTCAATCCGTAAAAGAAGCTGAAGAAGTTAACCAGTCTATCTTGGAACCTGAATCTGAAGGGGAAAAGAAGATTGAAAACAAACTGGATGCATACAAAAAAGAAAAGGAAGAGAACGAAAGAAGAAAACGAGAACTGGAAGAATCTAAGGTAAAGGGTAGTGACTTCTATTTCGATATGCAATCTTCTGAAGAAGAGAAAATGAAGAGTAGGATTGAAAAAATGAAGAAAGACCCATTATCTGAGGTTACAAGCGAATACACAGACGGAAATAAAGGTGGTTTTTCTGCGAAGATGCGTCAGCAGTTGAGCGAAATCGAGGACCAGGAAACTTTCGACCAAATTGTCAAGGATGCACAAAAGGAAGAAAGGATAAGAAAAGAGCTGGAAGAAAACGCAAAATTCCGGGATGAAATGCGAAAAAAATATATGGCTCAATCAGAACCGAAAGAAATTCTTCCGAAAGTAAAAGAAGAAGAAGTGAAAGAAGTTGTGCAACCGGTATCTGAAGATACAGTACAATCCAGATTCATTGTAGAGAATGGTAAGCGTAAAAGACGTTCTCAATTTTCTATACCAAAGAAAACCAATCTTATAAAAGCGGCCATATATGGAGACCAGACCATAGTAAGTGGTAGTGCTGTCAAGATGCGTTTATTGGAGCCTCTTTTGGTTGGTGGTATAGAAATTCCAGCAAACACTATTTTCTATGGAAACGCTTCTGTTGGTAGTAGCAGATTAAAAATATCTGTGGAAAATATTAGATATGGGAAATACATAAGTCCTGTTTCTTTTACTGTTTTCGATTCGGATGCTATAGAGGGATTAAACCTACCAAACAATATGAAGGCTGAAGCTGCAAGAAGGATGGAACAAGGGTTACTACAGGGAGTACAATTACCAATATCCTCAATCGGTACGCTGACAAGTGAGGTGACCAGTGCTATTACAGCGACTACACAAGTTGCAAAGCAGATTTTGAATCAAAGCCTTGCACAAGTGAAGGTTCACTTGAAAGCAAACTATATGATGTATATAAAGGAAGAAACTGAAGAGGACCGGCAGAAACGTGAAGCAGAAGAAGCTGAAATAGAACGTATGCTAAAAGAAATGCAGATACAGCAGAATGCACCAGTAAAAAAGAATCCTTTAACTGAAATCATAGGAGATTTTTAAGATGGTAATATTAAGTTATTTTGTGGCCATTGCTACAGTTTTCTTCGGTTATAGAGTGTGGAAAAATAGGGTGTCAGGTAAGAAGTTCTCTGAAATGAAAGGACTTGTTTATGGACTTGTTATTTGTATAGTTGCACTCTGGGTTATTAATATTTTCATAGGATTTTTACAATGAAGATTTTACTTTACATCTTAATATTGATTTGTGCCCCTTATACTGTTTTTGCACAGGAAAAAAAGGAGCTTGATTCAAAAGTCATTTATGTATCTTTTGATAAGACAAAGCATATAGTTCTACCTGAACAAGTAAGCGATATTTCATTCGGTCGTGAGGACTGTATAAAGGCAGAGAGAGTGGAAGAGGTTCCCAATATTGTACGGATAACTGCACAGGAAGAAGATTTTACAGGAACGACCAATCTTGTAATTGTATGTACGGATGGAAGTGTACATTCCTTTAAAGTAGCTTATAATAGGGGATATAGTGATTGCAATAATATCATATATGCCGATGGTACAAATCAATCTCGTTGTTACAGTGTTATTGTGAACAACGATAACATTACGGAAATGTTCTTTCCTGATGATGTAGTTTACTTAGTACAGGGTAATGAAGAAGTGTTTGGGGTCGAATACTATAACAATATGGTGAAAGTTGGGACCACTTTTGACGATTTCGAGCCTTCCAACCTCTTTGTTGTTGATAAGGATTTAAACACTTATGAAATAACTCTTTATGATGATTATTCAAATACCTACTCCTATAACTTTGATGATGGAAGAAAGTACATCGCCCATATCGATGTTAATAGTATTGAAATGAATAATATCGTCAACAAACTGCATTACAAGAAAAGAAACATCTTTAGTGTTGGTGTCATAAAAAACAAGTTCGAACTATCTCTTGCAAATCTGTATGTAAAGGGTGATTTCATGTACTTTGTCTTTGATATAAAGAACTTTTCAAATATCGATTATGACGTGGATTTCATAAAATGTTTTCTACGAGATATGAAAAAAGTCAAGAACTCCATACAGCAGGAAGTTCCTTATGACCCGGTTTATCAGAAGGATTTTGAAAGAAAGATTTTAGGTAAAAGCAAAAATCGTTTTGTTCTGGCATTTCATAAATTCACAGTTCCGGATGATAAGATGTTCGAAATTGAAATGTTTGAAAAAGGCGGTGGCCGACACATGAAACTCACAGTGTTGAATGAATATATACTTAGAGCTGAACTTTTAAAATGATGGCATATGAAACTACAGGAAGCGTTATCAGAATATCAATATCGTAATGTAGGACAATTCCGGGCGATTGCAGAGAGTCTAGGTTATGCACAAGAATATAATAAAGGCTCGCTGCGTTTTTCCCGTGGTAATGACGAATACCACATTGATATGGAAAAAATTCGTTCCTATACGAAGAATGAGCCTGATAAAAATAAGCTAGATTCGTCAATGGAACGTATCTGTTCCTTTTTTGACAAGGAAAAATCCTCTTCGATAGAGTATAAAAGCGTTCTGGCCAAAGAAGGTTTTGATATAGTAAATTGGGGAAACCTGAAAGATGATGAAAAGGATAGGTTTACTGTGATTGACCATAAAAATAAAATAACCTATACAGGAAAAGAACTGTATGATTACGCTTTCCAAAATGGTTATATGTTGGATGGAAAAGGTACAAAGCTAGAAAAAGGGGTTATGTCAGAATTGACGGATGTCAACGGTAAACCTGCAAAAATACGTCTTTCAGAAAATGGTATATCGGTTTTTTATAAGAAAGAATCATTGGTTATACCTGACTCTATCTATGGTAAGAAACTATCGCAGAAACAAAAGGATGATTTACTGAATGGTAATGTAATAGTGTTATCGTCTAAGAAGGGCGATATTATGCTTCAGGTTGATAAAGAACTTAATTCTGTGATTGTACGTTCGGAAAAAGAACTGGCCATACCTTCTAGGATTGGCGGTTATGAACTGACTGCTGCTGACAAATATTTGCTGGCTAATGGTTTTGCTTTAGAAAATAAATTACTCAAAACTCCGGAAGGTAGTTATATTATTGCAGATGTTTCAATGACAGCAGATAAAAAAGGGTATCAATTCGCTAACATTCAGTCTATATCTGAAGATAAAGCGATTGAACTCATGCAAAAGAAATTAGAGGAAGGGAAAGAAAAAGAACCGGTTCCTGAAAAAGAACGTGTAGAGGGTCGAGAACAGCAGCTTAAAGATGTTCCTGATAGGGACATGGAAAAAGAGCTTAAAGAGGCTATAGAAAAAAATGACTATGAAAAGATGGCTCAACTGAAAGAGGAAGGTTATAAGCCATCTGAAGAAGTTATAAGAGGATTAGGCGGTGATGTGAAGATTGATGAGACACAGGCTATAGTCATTGAAAAGCTTTTCGGCACGAAACCAGAGGTTCAGAAAGAGGAAGAGACTGTACAAAAGAAGGAAGATGTGAAGATTGAGAATGTGAACGAGGAAAAGAAGGTTTCTACTCCTGAATTAGATAAGGAATTTAAAATTGCTGTAGAAAAGGGTGATTTTGCAAAGCTGGCCGATATGAAGGAAAAAGGCTACAAACCTTCACAAGAACTTATGCAGTCACTCAGCGAAACGACATCAAGCAATACCATGATTGCAGTGCAAAAAATCTATGGTATAAAGTCTGCATCGAATACATTGGGAGATGTGAAGTTAGCTCATGGGCCACAGAAAACTACTGAAAATGACTTGAAACGTCCTATTGCCAATACTGTAAATAGGATGTTTTCTGACCTATAAAACATTATAAATCAATTAAAATAGAGGCTATGGAAGATTACAACAAATTAGTAGAGAAACTTCAGAATGGCGATATAGACACATTAGAGTTTGTTTTATCGCAAGAAAACCTAGCTGAGCTTTATGTAGAAGAAATGCAGTCTAGGGGTATTACTCCAGCTCCAGATAATGCTGAAAAGTGGTTAGCTGAATATGAGAATAACAATTTATACCAGTAGCTTATGATGGAAACGGTAAATGATAAGGCTTTGCAAAGGTTTGCAGAACTTATGGTTGATAAGATTAAGGAAATCAACGATGATTATAGGACACCGTGGTTTTCTTCTGTAGGACACGGTTTACCGCAGAATCTTGAAGGTAGAGTTTATAATGGTATCAATTCTTTCATGTTATTTTTATTGCAAGAAAAGCAGCAATATCATACACCTGTGTATATGACTTTTCTACAAGCAAAAGAGCAAGGGGTTAAGGTAAATAAAGGTGCTGTTTCTTTCCCGGTTCTTTATTGGAATTTCTCGATAAAGGATGATGCAGGGAATAAAATAACAATGGATGAATACAAGTCTTTGAGTAAAGAAGAGAAAGAAAAATATACGGTATATCCTTTTACAAAGGTTTATCCGGTATTTAATGTTGACCAGACAAACTTTGCTGAAGTTCATCCTGACAAATGGAAGGAGTTGCAACAGAAGTTTCATATTGCGGAATTGAAAGATGAAAAAGGAATGCTCTCTTCTCCAGAAATTGACTATATGCTGAAAAATGAAAAATGGTTATGCCCAATATCTTTGACTTTAAGTGATAACGCTTTTTATCGACCTTCTGAAGATAAAATATACGTACCACTTAAAGGTCAGTTCAAGGATGGCGAAAGTTTCTATGCAACATTGCTTCACGAAATGGCACATTCAACAGGTGTAGAATCTCGTTTAGGTCGAGACCTAAAGAATGTATTTGGAGACCCTAAATATGCTAAAGAAGAACTTGTTGCTGAACTGACTGCTGCTGTAGCGTGTCAATCTCTTGGGATAACTTCTGGAATACAAGAAGATAATGCCAAATATCTTAAAAATTGGCTTGGTGCTATAAAGAAAGAACCGAAATTCCTTTTCAGTGTATTATCTGATGTCGGTAAAGCCAGTACAATGATTTTGAATGAGGTATGTAAGGAACAACAGAAAAAGATAGAACAGAACGAAGAAAAGAAGGAAGAAAAGAAGGAAGAAAAAATATCTGAAGATAAGTGCAGGGTTTGTAAGGATGAAGAACTTTCACCGGCTTTCAAGGTTGCCTTGGCCGCAGCCATATCTGGCTCATTTAAAGCAATGGCCGATTTGAAAGAACAAGGCTACAAACCATCATCTGAAGATATAAAGGCATTGAAAGAGGCTGGTCCTAAAGTTTGTATTGCTGCACAGACAATATTTAATATTAAGTCTGAGAATGCCTTTGCTGTTGCAGCAGCACCCCAAAATAAGAAAGAAGATAAACAATTAACTTTAAATTTTTAGAACTATGTTATCAGGTGAATTAATCGGTTTTTTAGGCTCAGACGCTAAAAAAACAGAAAAGGGATGTTCATTCAATGTATCACACAAGTACCGTGAAAAAGGAAATGAAAAAACTCTATGGGTGTCTTGTTTTCTTAACTATGAAACAAAAATCGTGGAGTTTTTAAAAACCGGTACACCGGTCTATGTAAGTGGGGATATTACGATAAGCACATTCACACGTGAATCTGGCGAGGTTATTCCTACAGTTACGATGGGAGTTAGAAAAATAGAATTGTTACCGAACAAAAACAAAGAATGAACTTATGGAACCGGGAAAGAAAGAACTATCTTTTGTTTTCATCCTACTTTCCGTTATCATCGGTGGAGTTGTCGTTTTTCAGTGGGTACTGGTGAATGAAATATATTCACCGGCACCTGCCGTAATGTTACAATTTGAAAAACTCTTGCGGAAAGCTATAATGTTCAGGTTTATCTATGTAGTACTGATAACAGGGTTAGCCTTCCTTTTCCCGGTTCAGAAACGCAGGGATGAATCTTTAAAATGGATATATACCACAACAACCTTAATTCTTGCGGTGGCCTTAGTATTGGGCTTCAGTAATGTATTGTCTTGGTATAATTTGTTTATTTTTCCGATAGTATTTATTGGATTCACAGTGATGGTTATACAGACTGTTGGATTCTTCCTGAAGCGTCATGTCGTATCTGAAAAGTCTATCTTCGGCATTTCACATGAAACTTCCGATTTCTATTTTAGTTTTGAAACCGCCAATGGCCCATTGGTAGTACATAAACCACAGCAAAATATGTACATCGATGGCGGTCCGGGTTCCGGAAAATCTGAAAGTTGGATTAAAGGTATCATTTACCAATGTGCAGAACGTAATTATGCCGGGTTCGTGTACGACTGGGAAGGTGACCCGACAAAGAAAGGTTCGCCCATATTGTCCCGTATTGCATACGGAAGTATCGAACATTTTAAAGCGAAGAAACAGCCTACTCCAAACTTTGCATTTATTAATTTCGTTGATATGTCCCGTACAGTCCGGGTAAATGTACTTTCGGAAAAATATGTACCTAAAGGTAGCGAATCTCTGTTTATCAGGAATATTGCTACTACCTTAATGAAGAATCTTGAAGCGAGCTGGAAGGAGAAAACGGATTTCTGGGCGAACAATGCTATTAACTATGTCTATTCTATAGCTTATAAGTGCTATAAGGAAAGGAATAAGGGAATAGGCACATTACCGCACGTTATTGCTTTCGCTTTGTCTGATAGCGATTTGGTCTTTAAGTGGCTTTCTGAAGATGCTGAAATTGCCTTGAACATGTCCTCGATGCTGACTGCATGGAAACTCGGTGCCCAGCAGCAAACTGCCGGTGCTGTTTCTTCTGCACAGACTCCGCTTGTATTGCTGAACAATAAATATATATTCTGGGTGTTATCTCCACTGCCAGAAGAAGAGTTCTCTTTGGATATAACCAATCCGGAACATCCTACCTTGCTCTGCATCGGAAATGCGCCCTCTATCAAAGAGGCTGTATCTCCCCCTATCTCCTGTATAGCCAGCGTATTGATGTCCCAAATGAACAATCCGGGTAAAAATAAGAGCGTCTTTTTGGTTGATGAGTTTCCCACTATCAACCTACAGGGTATAGATACCTTCATCGGAACCGCACGAAAACATTATGTCGCTACGATTCTTGCCGTTCAGGATTTCAACCAGGCTATCCGTGATTATGGAGAGAAAAGCGCAAATATCCTGAAGAGCAGCTGCGGAACACAAGCCTATGGAATGACCGGAAATGAAAAAACCGCCAAAGACATAGAAAATCTACTTGGCGAAATAAAAGAAGCTCAGGAAAGCTATTCACATCAGGAATCCGGAACAAACAGTATGACTGAATCCTTGCAGAAAGAGAAGGTTATCAAGGCCCGTGATGTAGCTGGCCAAAGTGTTGGGCATTTTATCGGTAAAGTAGCTGGAGGAAAGCCGCCATTCTTTAATACTCAATTTAATATGTGTACATTTGTAGACAAGGAAATACCTCAGTTTTCAAAGCCGGTTACTTTAGGCAAAGGAAATGAAGCTCTGGAAGATGAGATTATGGAAGAGATTGTTAATCAACATTATTTTTCCATTATCAAGAAAGTTAATGATATTCTTGAAGAAGTAAAGCAAAAGGAAGAATCTCAAGCTGAAGAGGCAAAGGTATCTAAAAGTCATAAAGAATGGAAGAATTAATAAATGAAGGAAAACGTATGAAAAAGAATCTGTTATCTATTGGTTTGATGTTGTCTCTATTTTCCTGTAGTGTACCTGATTACGAAAAGGCTGTATCTGATTGGGTACAGGCAGAGACACAAGGTAAGTTTGAAATGCTGGAAGTTCTGCAAACGTCTGATATTACGGTTTCAGATAGTTTGTCTATTCTTAAAAAACAGTTTGATATGCAGAAAGAGAAAACAATCTCTATCCTTGAAAAAGATATAGATAATTCTAAAACAAAACTCTCTTTTGCAAAGTTTGCTGGAGCTGATTTGACGGATTATGAAAAGCATATAAGTAAGATAGAATCTCAACTTGATTCTGTAAACAACACATCTTTTCATAGTATATATGATAATCGAAAAGCTGAAGAAGTGTTGGTAAAAGTCTTAAAATGCCGGTATGCGCTAACTACATCAGGCAGAAAAGAAATGTCAGGTGAGTTTATATTATCTCCAGATATGAAATATTGCTATGGCAAGTTAGGAGTTAAATAAGATGGTCTAACCTAAATTTATGTGTTATGAAAGCGATAAAAATTTTTTTCTCATTCCTATTGGTTGTACTGCTCTTTTCATGTAGTAATAATGACGAGCCTGTTAATGTAGATTCTAGTTCTATATATATAATAGAAATGGAGGCTTCCGGGCAGGATTATACGGCCAATGCACATATCGTTAATTCGGAGAATATACCTTTTTTGGATGAATCATCTGGTAATAGTATGACCTCTGTTGATGAATATTTTACTGGTAAGAAAACTTATATAACCTCTGATAAAGTACAGTATATATCCGTACAAGGTGTAATACTTAGCGATGTGAATGCTACTTTAACATTGTCTGTATTCCGGGATGGTAAACAAGTCTTTAAAGAAACTGTAACTGTTCCTGAAGCTGATAATAAGACAAAGGCTTTGTATTACACTAATATAAACAAATAGGATTATGAATGAGGCGGTTATTACACTTAAACCAAAACTAGGTTATTGGATAGCAAAGTATTCTTTGCTGGTTGTTATTGTTTTGTTGATACCTTATTTAGTTCGGCCTTTTATTGTAGATGTGATATTACACTATATGGTCATGGGGGTGTGTATAGTCGCTTGGGTAATGTTATGTTATACATATATAGATATGCTGTTTGCTACGAAATGGATTATAACTAAGGACGAACTAATTTTCAAGCGTGGCTTATTTATAAGACGTGAGGACCATTTGGAGTTATACAGGGTCATAGATTACTCGGAAAAGCAGAATTTCTTACAAATATTATTAAAAAATAAGACTGTAAAAGTTATTTCTGGGGATTCTTCCGACCCTGTATTATATATGTATGGCATAGATAAAAAGGTACCTATCATAAATATACTACGTGATAGGGTTCGGATTGCAAGAAAGGAAAGCGGTATATATGAGGTAACAAACAGATAATAAGCCGATTATCAGTTTAAAAAAACGTTCGTTTTGCTAAATGCAAAGATGTAAATTATCTTAATTAAGGCAAGAAATATGTGGTTAAAAAATGTTATTTCTCGATTTTTTGCCAAAGTTCTTGTTGAGCACATATCCAACCGGCAGCGGATAGATAGTTTCTTATTCTTTCTTCTGGTATTTTTTTGCCTTGAAGGAAATTAGCCTTGTCATTTTTTGCCTGTACTGGCGACCGGAGAGAATTAACATACCATTTCCTTTGTTGAATTAATTCCCTAAACGCATCTTCTAATGTTTGTTTACCCATATAGTTATGATTAAATGTTAATAGTTCTTTATTTAGTATATAAGTTATATAAGTTATATATGTTATATATGATATATAAGTTATATATATTATCTTTGTCGTATGAGAGTAAATGCAAATATATATAATTAATAATTTAAAGCATAATTGTTTATGGAATCGACAATATCTGTATCTAAAGAAATTAAAGGGAAGAAGATTATTGATTTACCTAAGAATGTCATAACTGTATTGGCCGTTCAAGCTGCAAAAGAAGGTAAATCTACAAAGGCTTTTATGGAAGGTTTATTGATAGAAGCAGCTGCACAGTTCGATAGCAAGAAGTAGTTAACCATTAAATTTGTCGTAATGAATAATAAGGAGTTAAGTAGGGTCCCTAGACTACTAAGTGAAAACTATAATTCTGGACTAATAGGCCGTTTATATAATTCTGGTTCAGGAGGAAATGTAATGTTGGATATTATAATCTACTTGTGCGGTAACCATATAAACGATTTGTTTGGTGACAACTGGTTTTCAATAGAGGATTTTTGTAAGAAGATGGGGTACAATAGAACCAACTTACAGAGGAAACTAACAAAAGAACAGATGAAAGACCTGTTTGGCAAGCGGTCGCCTTGTTATATATTTAAGGATGCAAACGGTGAAGAAATAACACATCCCATAGAGACTGTTTTTGAAGCTGCTCTTTATAAGCTGGGTCTGGAAAACTTATCTTATCCTGTTGTTACCAGTGAAGGAACTTCCTACATCTTCATTCAGATATTGACTAGATTTGATATAAGAACGAATTTCAAGACCCAGAAGGGAACAAAGAGGCTGTATTGTGCAACCCTGAATAATCTTATCAAGGATTCTGTCTACACGTTATACAATCTTATTGAGAGTCAAGACTACAGGCTGTTACCGGGTAAGTACAGATATTTTTATCTTGAATTATCGAAAATGATATATCTTATCAAATACAAGATACAGACAGGAGAATCGCCTAGTTATAGACTGACAGTTAATCAGCTAGCTAAGATTTTTAATCTGGACTTTGAAGAAAGCAAGGAGAAAAAGAGAAATGTTACTAAAATCCTGAACGGTATCAATAAGTATTTGAAATATACGAACTTTAATTTCAAATATGTAAAAGGGGAAAATGAAAAATGGGCTTATACAGTTGAATTTGAATTTTCCCAAGAGACTCTGGATTATTTTGATGAACGCTATGCAGCCACATTTATTCAACGGTTTTACGGTGACCTTCTTTGGAGATATGCAGGACTTGTATATCCAAACAGTTCTATTGGCCGGGAAAGGTTGACACGGGTTACCCAGATTAAAGCAGACCGCAATTTATATGAGCAATTTCTAAAATGGGCGAACTCTGCGCAGAATACAGAACTGAAGAAAGATATTTATCGAGAAAACTTTTTCCGGGTTTTCGAAAAATGCCGGAAGAGTTTGGATTACCTTGTAAAGCACCTGAGATTTCATAAATCCCAGCTGTGTGAAACACTACACTTTTCAATCATATTAACATTTCCAGCTGTGTAGAATACTACACTTTAGCGTTTTTAGCTGTGTAAAACACTACACTTTAGCGTTTCCAGCTGTGTAAAACACTACACTTTAGCGTTTCCAGCTGTGTGAAACACTACACTTTAGCGTTTTTGGCTGTGTTATATGCAATCTTTTTTGTGCCAGCTGTGTAGAATACTACACCGATGATTTGTTATTACAATATCGTAAATAACTGATTATTACGATTTTAAAAAATATTAAAATCTTCCAGCTGTGTAAAACACTACACCATATTACCTAATCTTATCATAAATACCTAAACCCCCTATAATCCCCCATAGGGGGAAAGAAGAAATGACCGGAAAAATGAGATTTTTCCTTCAGATTACGTCATCATACTTTCGGAAAAATATTAAGAGCGAAATCATGTCTTTATGGCCATAACTACAGGTTATAACCTCTTTGTTTGCTTTTCTCATTAAAAGCACTTATATTTGATACGCAAATCAGGCTTTAGCCAGATTTTACTTTGCAACGATTTTGAATTATACAAAAGCTGGATATTTTTAGTCCAGCTTTTTTTATGGTCCAGCGTTTTACTTTTGGTATAACTTTAGTAAAAACTATTTTTGTATAACATGAGCTTAAAAAAAACGTTTTACTTTTTGGTTTTACCAAATTATTTTACTATATTTGTAAAAAGTAAAACAAAGCTATATGAATACACCTTCTATCTCAAACAACCAAATTGGTTCATCAATGCTTCCTTTCGTAATGTCAGAACTGACAAGTCTGGTGATGAAGAAAAAGGCTTTAGCCTTTGATGATGCGCTTCATTATATCTATTCTTCACGCCTCTATCGTTCGCTATTGGACGAAAATACCAAACAGTGGTACTCCAGTACATTGTTACTATTTGAAGAGCTGGAGAGGGAAAAAACAGAAGAAAAACGTAAACAGAATGATGAAAAGAAGATTCTACTGTTCAAGGTGTTCTGCATAGAGAACTTCCGGGAATTTAAAAAGATGGGAGCAGAAGAAGCCTTGTTGTTATTTTCTAAGCACAAGGTTTTCGATTTCCTTGAAGATACATTCGAAATGCTACACACCCAAGATTCAGAATACATAATCGATACAATCACAACCTACATAAAGAAAAGAAAATGAAACTATATCACGGTTCAACAGTTTGCGTTAAGCGGCCCAGTGTACTAAAAGGCCGGAAAGCTACCGATTTCGGAAAAGGTTTCTATACGACCACCAGTTTTGAACAGGCCAAGAAATGGGCGATATTGAAGAAGAACAGGGACTTCAGCGAAAAAGCGATTGTTTCAGTCTATGAAGTTCCTGATGATATTCTCAATAGGGAATTTTCGGTTTATCGCTTTTATGGCCCGACTAAAGAATGGTTGGAGTTTGTTGTAAACAACCGCAGAGGAAGAGGAAGAGCGCAATATGATTTAATAATGGGGCCGGTAGCCAATGACCAGTTATACGTTACCATACGGCTTTACGAACAAGGTGTTGTTTCAGCTGATGCAGCTATTGAAATGTTGAAGTCTCACAAACTGTTTGACCAGCTTTCCTTTCATTCAGGCAAGGCTGCATCATTGCTGAAATTCATAGAAGCGATAGAAGTCTAATATTTAAGAGTTATATTTATGAAAGACCAATTCAAGCTATTAAGAGATTGCATCCATAATGACATTCCAGCGATTGTTTTTCAGGGTGATGATAAATGTTTACCGGAAATCTTGAATGCAGCGATAGAGATATACCGGCAAAATGGCTGTAGTGAAGAATTTCTCTATGATTTAGGTTTATTACTCAATGATGTAAAAGTATATCAAGCAGAAAGTCCTGAAACGGTGAAATTACCCAGATTATCACCTGTTGAAAAAGAACTTGTTAAAGAAGAAATCATAAAAAGAAGTAAACTATGAAGATTGGATATGTAAGAGTAAGTTCATCGAAACAGAATCCTTCTTTGCAACTGGAAGCACTTCAGAAGATTGGTTGTGAGAAGATTTATCAGGAAAAGAAATCGGCCTTTAAAGAACGGCCAGAACTACAAAGAGCTTTAGAAGATATTCGTAAAGGGGATATTCTTTGTGTTTGGTCTTTAGATAGACTAGGCCGTTCTATGCCTGAAATTCGGGCTAATATAGATTATATACAGAAAAAAGGAGCTGATTTACTCGACATCACTCATAATGTTGATACATCGACAGCTTCAGGTAAATTACTGATACCGATTCTGACCATGCTGGCAGAAGTTGACCAGGTGTTAAGGGAAGAACGAAAAACAGCCGGTTGGGAAATTGCCAAGAGAGAAGGCCGAACTGGAGGCCGGAAAGCCGGACTAAGTGAAGCTGCACAGAAGAAGGCTGAACAGGCCAAGAAGATGTATTTATCAAAAGAACCTCTTTATTCTGCAAGAGAAATTTGTTCAATACTGAATATATCATCGAGAACATTGTACCGGTATCTCCGGCATGTTGGTATAGAACCTAAAGGAAGTAGTTTAATCAATAACGTAAAAGATAACCATGAAGGCAACTTATAAGGAATTTAGCAAATATCTGCGTGCGGTAGCAAACCTGTACGCCAAATATGGCGATGCACCGTTAGAAGTGGAAAAAGAGTATAATAAACTGCATGATGCTTTGTGTCAGATGCACAACGATTTCGACCACGGGGCTGCACGTATCGAGGAACTGAAAGATATATTCGTAGTTCAGTGCGAGGATTACGGGCAAGGCTGGTTCGACCCTAAGAATAATAAATAAATACACAGAATATCAAATAAATAAACGCTTATGGCTGTAGATATGACAGATGAAACGACTGCTCAATATAGGCAGCGCATTGAGAAAATGAATATAGAAGATATTCAAAAGTCCATCGAATATCTTGAACAACCGGGTTATAATTGTGATGGGCTTGTTACGGCAGACGGTGTGATTGCACCACGAACAAAAATACTACAGGAGGTTTTGAGAAATAAACTCAGTAGAAAAGAGAAAGGCTATTCAAAAATAAAAAGGGAGTTGACCGCTATACAATGGGCAAGAGAAGGTTTTGTGCTTAATCATGATGCGATTGGCCAAGAAAGATACACCAATAGCTGGTATCATATAAAGGCTGTATATTACCGGGAATATGAGGTACATGAGGATAAAGAAGCTGCTAAAGACTTTCTTAAATCGAGGCGAAAGGGATAAAATATGTGAACAAAAGAGAAACGGCTATGACAAAAGAAGATTTTATAAAGAAGTTTCCTGATGTGAAAGTACAGCACTTTCAAACAAAATTTGTTTTTAGTTCTAAAGAAGTAATTGATACAGTTGTATCTGCTTTAGATTTTTTAGGCTATGGCTTAATTTATTTTGAAAAGTCAGGGTGTGATATTACTGTTTACACCTCTGACAAGATGAAAGCCTTTCTTGATAAGATAGAACCCGGATTTCAGGTTATAGAACCGAATACTGGAGAAACTGGAACTATCTTATCAGAGAAGTTCATTGTCTGTGGCAACTACTGTGTGAGGGTTAAGTTTCCATCAGGTGAAGATGTATATGATTGTGATTTCTTTATCAATGAGTAATATTATGGAATCCCAGAAAAGTAATAGGCAAAAAGATAAGATAAGGGTGGCTGCTTTCAGGTTGTTTTTCACTGATACATTCCAGTCTGTTACCTTGAAACAAATTGAGCAACAGTTAGGTATCAGTAGAGGATGTGTTATGTATCACTACTATTCCAAGCAGGAGATATTTTCTGATGTGGTAGATTTTTATATCTTTTTTACAAGACTTTTCCATATTGATTATTCAATGAAAAAATCGCAGTCGTAAACATCTTCACCTGAAGGAAAATGCACCCTGACACAATAATTTCCACAAACAATGAATTTATCAGAAACGACAGTTCCGACTTCTCCTGTGTTCGGATCTGTCACCTGGTAGCCGGGTTTCATTTTATCAAGTTCGGACTTCATTTTATCAGAGGTAAAAACAGTAACATTGCAACCACACTGTTCATAATAAATCAGTCCCATATTAAGCGAATTGGTAAATTGCTTAATCATATCCATTATCTCCTGTTTGCTAAGAATTGTATCTGTTTCAAACTGCTGTACCTTAACATCAGGAAACATCTTTATAAAATCTTCTTTTGTCATGCTTTTATATTGTTGGTAATAAATACAAATATAATGAAATCTCGGGTTACATTATGGTATATATTGCTCATTTTTTCTCTTTTCCTATACTCCTTTTTCGTAGTGTATCTCTCCCCGATTTTCAC
>ENA-OPTA01000346-OPTA01000346.1-human-gut-metagenome-genome-assembly--contig:-NODE-346-length-32514-cov-7.913830_pt1 | contig 32514 bp, 36 predicted proteins | sample MGYA00241813_ERZ501917 | MGnify/ENA primary metagenome ERZ501917 (study PRJEB25962, sample SAMEA2042408) | human gut metagenome | biome: human gut; feature: human-associated habitat; material: faeces...
GGGGTTGCCGTGACTTCACAGATCCTATGTATCTCCATCACTCTGAATAAGAGAAGCTATTTAATTTTCAACCAACTCTCAGTTTGAATTTCTGAATTTCCTTTTCGGTGCTAACTCGTTCAATCTCAGCACCAAGGCTGCGGAGCTTGTCTTCAAAACACTCATATCCACGCTGAATATAGACAATATCATCGACAACGGTGACACCTTCTGCTGCCAGTCCGGCGATCACCAGTGCTGCTCCGGCTCTCAGATCCGGTGCACTGACTCTTGCTCCTGTAAACCCATCGGTTCCGTAGATAATAGCAGAATTACCTTCTACTTTAATCGTCGCACCCATTCTGGTAAGCTCGTCCACATATTTGAAACGATTCTCAAAAATGCTCTCTGTCACAATACTGGTACCGTGTGCCAAAGCCAGGGCAACTACGATCTGCGGCTGCATGTCGGTCGGATACCCCGGATACGGCAGTGTCTTGACGTTTGTGCTATTTAAACGTTTGGATGCTACCACACGCACAGCATCGTCAAATTCTTCTACCTCACAGCCGATCTCGACAAGCTTTGCTGTCGTTGCTTCCAGATGTTTCGGGATGACATTTTTAACCATGACATCGCCTCTGGTCGCTGCTGCTGCAAACATAAAGGTTCCGGCTTCGATCTGGTCAGGAATAATGGAATACTCTGCCCTGTGAAGCTTCTGAACACCGCGGATACGGATCACATCGGTACCGGCACCTTTGATATTGGCACCCATGCTGTTCAGGAAGTTCGCCACATCGACAACGTGCGGCTCACGTGCTGAATTCTCGATGATCGTGTATCCCTCTGCCATAGATGCTGCCATCATGATGTTGATCGTCGCACCTACGGAAACCATATCTAAATAAATATGTGTTCCTTTCAGCTTTTCTGCCTCTGCAACGATGGAACCGTTTCGGATACTCGTTGTCGCTCCCAGTGCTTTGAATCCTTTCAGATGCAGGTCGATCGGTCTGCTGCCGATGTTGCATCCGCCCGGAAGCGGTACTTCTGCTCTTTTATATTTTCCAAGAAGTGCTCCCAACAGATAGTAGGAAGCTCTGATTTTCTTAATAAACTCGTAATCTACACTTACCTGACCGATCATAGAACCATTGATAGCCACTTTATGACGGCTGATCCTGTCAACTCTGGCTCCGATCACACTGATCGCTTCGAGCAGGACATTGATATCCTGGACATCCGGAAGATTATCGATTACCACGGTCTCATCTGTCATAATCGCCGCTGCCAAAATACCAAGTGCCGCATTTTTCGCTCCGCCGATTTCAACTTCGCCCACCAGGGGATTGCCGCCTTTAATTACATACTGTTCCATAGACACCTCTATTATTAAAATATACTCTCTATCTCTGATGCATCCGTTACCGCTCTGCATCATTATCATCATTTTTCAAATTGCTTTTTTTACTTTTTAACGAAATTCTGTAAACGTCCGGAAATGACGTAAACACCTGCGAATATGTGCCGAGGACAAAAAGCGATTCCCCTAACATCATAATTTTTATTATACCACAAACTTGGTGTTTGTAAACAAAAATTAAGATTTCAGTAAAAAGCAACGAAGATACATTTCAGGAACCGTGGATTTTAGCTATATTCTCCGTAACATTCTTGTAACAACCACTATTTTCTGCTCCGATATCGCAAAACCACCTGTTCCATCGTCTCTTCCACGCTCATGTTCGTTTCATCGACGGTGATATCAGCATATTTTTCATAAAGTGGAATGCGTTCTTCATAAAGGCTCTGCAAGGTCTGGCCTTCCTGAAGTGCGACACCTCTGCACCGCAGGTCACCGAGTCGCTCCTCCAGCTCCTCGCAGGTCAGTTTCAGATAAACGACCGTTCCGATCTCTTTTAAATGCTGCATCGCAGAATCTCTGTATACAACACTTCCGCCGGTTGCGATCACGCATCTTTCTGCCTCAATGGAAGCATTGACGCGTGCTTCAATATCAAGAAATCCTTCCGTACCAAATTCTTCGATCAGTTCCGGAAGCCTCTTTCCTTCCTGACTCTGGATCTCCAGGTCGGAATCAATAAAACGATATCCCAGTACTTTTGCAAGCACAACACCAACGGTGCTTTTTCCTGAACCCGGCATGCCGATCAGGATGACATTTTTTGAACTCTTCATTTCTTACCACCTGCCTGTTTTTTCATAACTGTATCACAGCAGATATGGTTTGTAAAGATTGCTTCTTAATGGCACATATTTTTTCCCTTCTGCACGTACACTGTAAAAAACAGTTCAGGTATCTGCCTATGTCCTCCTTTCTTTCCAGACTTCGCAGGCACAAACTTCTGCTTGCTTTTCTTCCTGCTCTTATCTTTCTCTTTTGTTCTGTTTTTTATTATGAAATCAATCATTCTTTTGTCGCTTTCTGTGATACAGTCTTTCGAAATGAAATTACAGAAAATACTTTAAATCTGCACTATACACTGGAAAACCCGGAAATTTTAAATCTTTCTGATCCGGATGTTTCGTTTGGTTCCATGAACCCGGAAGTTCTCGCAGATTCTTTTTCACAGCAGAATATTTATCTGGAAAAACTTTTCAAGTTTCCCAAAGACTGGCTTTCCACAAAAAACCGTCTCACTTATGATATTTTAACAAGTGCTTTTTCGTTACAGGCAGAGGGTGAAAAATACCTGCTTTACGATGAGCCGCTCGGTCCGTCTCTCGGCACACAGGCACAGCTGCCGGTTCTGCTTGCAGAATACAGTTTTCATAATAAAAAAGATATTGAAACGTATCTGGCTCTTCTTTCCGGGCTTCCGGAATACTATGACAGCATTCTGCAGTTTGAACGTGCCAAATCAGCTGCTGGACTTTTCATGGATGCTTCTGTCGCTCAGGGCGTGATCGACCAGTGCGATGCTTTTCTTAAGACCGGCGATCAGAATATTCTGTTTACCACTTTTGACAGCCGCATCGCCTCTCTTGATTTTTTAAATGAAACCGAAAAAGAGAAATACTGCTCTTTGAATCGGAAAGCCCTTGCCTCCTATGTTATCCCGACTTACCGGAAACTTTCCAAAGGGATTTCTGCGTTAAAAGACAGCAGCAAAAACGCTCTCGGTCTTTGTTATCTTCCGGATGGCAAAAATTATTATGCTTATCTTGTCAAAGACACGACCGGCTGTTATGACAGAGTGGAAACGATTTTTAAAAGAATCCAGTCACAGCTCGTAAAAGATATCCACAAGCTGCGTCAGATCGCACAGAAAAATCCACAATTATTTTCCGATTCCGGGGATGAAACGCTGAAAACGGTGAATGATCAGATTTCTTCTGATCCAAAGGAGATTCTGAATGATCTGAAACGGAAAATGGCAGAGGATTTTCCGGAAATCGCGGACGTGACATACGAAGTCAAATACGTTGAAAAAGCTCTGGAAGATTATTTAAGCCCGGCTTTTTATCTGACCGCACCGCTCGACAACCGCAACCAGAATGTCATCTACATAAATCCGAAAATCGGTTACCGTGGACTGGATCTCTATTCGACACTTGCACACGAAGGTTATCCGGGCCATCTGTACCAGACGATTTTCTCGAACGACTCCGGTATCCGCCCTGTCCGCAGTCTGACAAATTTCGGTGGTTATGTGGAAGGCTGGGCAACCTACGTGGAAATGCAGTCATTTTCTTACGGATGTTCTGATAATATCATTGCCGAAATCTATCGCCTGAACCGTTCTTTAAACCTCGGCATCTCTTCTTTTCTTGATATTCTGATCCATTATTATGGATATGACCGCCCGCAGACGGCAAAGGTTCTTTCGCAGTTTGGCTTAAATGGAGAAGGGACTGCCGATGCCTTTTTCAACACCATTTTGGAGGCTCCTGCAAATTTTCGTGATTTAGATTAATTTTGCAGTCGAATTATTACGCAACAATCAATAATATATAATAATAAAAGGATTTAGTTATGATTAATGCTCAAGACATTAAGATCGGAACAGCTATCCGTATGGATGGAAAGCTGTATTTCTGTATCGACTTTTTGCATGTAAAACCGGGTAAAGGAAACACTTTCATGCGTACAAAACTGAAAGATGTTGTAGACGGTTACGTTTTGGAACGTCGTTTCAACATCGGTGAAAAACTGGAAGATGTACGTGTAGAACGCCGTCCGTACCAGTATTTGTACAAGGAAGGTGAAGATTATATCTTCATGAACCAGGAAACATACGAACAGGTGCCTATCGCTCACGATCTGATCGAAGGTGTTGACTTCTTGAAAGAAGAAATGGTAGTGGAGGTTGTATCTGATGCTTCTACTGAAACTATCTTGTTCGCTGAATTGCCGGTTAAGGTTCAGTTGAAGGTTACTTACACAGAACCGGGACTGAAAGGCGATACTGCTACAAACGCTACTAAGCCTGCTACTGTTGAAACAGGTGCTACTGTACGTGTGCCTTTGTTCATCAATCAGGACGAAATCATCGAAGTTGATACTCGCGATGGTTCTTACGTAGGTCGTGTAAAAGCATAATCTACCTATTATATATAAGGATATATAAACTAAACAGCCATTCTCCATTGAGAATGGCTGTTTTTGTTTGCTGCCGGTTCATCGTCAGAACAGGACAAGCCCTACCGACAATGCCGTAAACTCGGGGCCGTATGCTGTATTGAGCACCTTGCACGGGCTGTATTTTACATAGAATCCTACAGACTTATAGCCGATGGAGGCCTGAAGGTCGACTGTAACCGGAGTCTGGTGAATGTTGTTGTCGGTCAGTTTATATTCCTGTCCTTCCAGGTTATACCGTGTTTTCAGACTGGCATGCGTATTGAAATTGACGATGGCTCCTACACTGAAGTTGAAGTTATTCTTGGTTTCATGAGTAAACATGATGGGAATCGCCCAACTGAATACCTTGATACGTGAGAACTGAATGTCGGCTCCTTCCGGATAACCGCCGATGTACATATCGGTTCCTGCATCTTTTATGAAACGCTGCTTGCCCGTCATCCGGTAGTTACGCCAGCTGCATGCCACTCCGATGGAGAGGGAGGTTTCCGTGTTCCACGGATAATAGGCCCATCCGAAGGTAGGAGTGGTGATTTCCCACGATGAGCCCATGTTCACATCCATGCCGTTGGGGGCTCCTTGTACGCTGGAAAGTCCTATCTTGAAGTCTTTTACCTGAAATTCATTCCGCTTGTTTCTTTTTGCCGATGTGCGTTTTTTGAACGGAATGTTGAAATCCCAGTTGCTGCTGCGTTCCTTGGTAACGGAAACTTCCGAAGGAGATAATTCCACATCACGGGTGTAACGGAAGTTAGGATTTCCCTTCTTGCCCTCTATTTCGACCTTGAAACGATTGTCTGATTCCGTAATGGTTACCCGTTCCGGATTTTCCACACTTACTACACTTTCTACTTTCAGCGAGTCTGTACTCTCGGCATAGCCGTTTGCCGCAGCCAGCAGGAGTCCTGCCAGCAAAAACATTTTTCTCATATTTTCAGTTGTATTATGAATTATCATTTTATTTGAACAGTTGTTTCAGCTCTTCCAGTGTAACCCGTCCTTCCATGTATACCACAGTCACTTCCGGTTTCTTGCTGCCGTTGGGGGCTACCGCTGTATTCCGGTAGAACAGATACCGGTAACTTTCATCTCGTGCCGGGAAACAATAGAAGCCATAGTAGAGCCGTTTCCCTACCGTTCCTACTTCCTTGTCGACTGCCGATGCGGCATCCTGACTGATGAGTGCTTCGATTTCTTCCGACAATGCCGGAGCATCGGTCACCGTCAGGCTGCGGAAAAGCGTCAGATGGTACTTTTTCAGTTCCTTGCCTTTGATAAGAACCTCTACCGCCCGTTTGTTTTGCTTGAAGCGCCCGCCGAACAGGGACTCTACATGCATACCCTTCTGCGCCCACAGAGGCAGTGCGACCAGCAAGGTCATCCATATTATAATCCATCGTCTGATCATATAGCTTGTTATTTTTGATTGTCAACTGATGCAGATTCTCCTTCCTCCAGCGTCTGGAAGATATCCGATAACTGCCCCTGAAGGGTTTCTTCGGGGGAATCGTGGCGTACCTTTTGTACCGATTTCAGGGCCTCGGCCAATACGATTTCCTTGTCGGTACAGCGTTCGCCGTTGATGTAGGCCACGCATACGTTCGCCCTTTCCGTCCACTGCCAGGCGGTTACCATCACCAGAATAGCTGCAACTGCCGCTGCTGCCGCATAATACCGCAACCGTATGCTGCGTGTCCGCTGCTTGCGGTGTACGGCTCGTCCGGTAGCAATATATCCCATGACGGCACGAAGTTCGTCGAACTCTTTGCTCTGTGCGGCTGGAGTAGCCAGAAAACGCGCCAATGCTTCCTCTTCCGCATCGGTCGTTTCAGCTTCAAAATACCGTGCCGCCAGCTCCTTCCACTGTTGAAAAGTCCGTTCGTATTCTTTCATCGTTCCATTTGTTTTAAGTAACATTCCCTGATTTCTTTTCTCGCTCTCGACAGCTGCATGCGTACGGCAGGTTCCTGCATGCCCAGACTTTCGGCTATTTCGCTGTACGTTTTCCCGTCGTATTCCTTCATGTGCAGAATCTGCTGCTGGAGAGGTGTCAGCCGGAGTTCAATGATACGTTCCACCATGCGGAATCGTTCTTCTTTCTCCAGACTGTCGGCTGCCGAATCGGAGATGGAATCATCCCGGTTCTCGTCCAGTTCCACCGTAGGCAGGTGATTCTTCTTGCGCAAGGTATCGATGCACAGATTCTTTACCGTGACTACCGTGAGGGCTTCTGCTTCTTCGCGCGAACCGATCTGATCGGCATGCTTCCACAGACGAAAGAATGCCTCCTGTAGTGCATCGTCGGCATCCTCCTTATTGGGCAGGAAGCGCATGGCCAGTCTGAGAAAACCGTTTCTCAGTTCGGTGAAAGTCGATGTCAGTGTTTCTTTACTCATGCTTTGTTAATCGGGTCGTACGAATTGTTTTCAAAAAGGTAAACGTAAAGCTATATGTTTTGTAACAAGGGAAGAATAAAAATTTCTTCTTTTTTTCTTTTTCTCTCGCCGAAGATGGGGAAAACAGATTGCTGGTTGCCGACGGATCGCTTGCTAGCGATGTTGTCGGCTGTCCGTTGTCTTTTGCGGAGAATGTCGGGACGTTTTTTTATTTTTTGTACAAAATCAAAAAAACTTTGTACAAAAAATATTCGGAATCCGGCAGGCTTTCAGAAACAGTTCGTTGTGTATGCGGAAAATGTTGAAGAAACTCTGTCAAAGTTCAGTATACTTTCAAGAAAGACGTATCTTTGTAAAATAAACCGAACGAACAGACTATGAGATATTCTTTTATTATTCCCGTATACAATCGTCCCGACGAGGTGGATGAGCTGCTGCAAAGTCTGACGGAACAGACGCTGGATGATTTTGAAGTGCTGGTTGTGGAAGACGGATCGTCCGTGCCTTGCGAGCAGGTAGTAGAGAAATACCGTACGCAACTGGATGTACATTATTATAATAAGCCTAACTCCGGACCGGGGCAGACCCGCAACTTCGGGGCTGAACGTAGTCGGGGAGAGTATCTGCTCATTCTGGATTCGGATTGTGTGCTGCCGCCGGGTTATCTGGCTGCCGTCGACGAAGAGCTGAAGCGTGAGCCTGCCGATGCCTTCGGCGGACCGGATCGTGCACACGATTCTTTCTCGCCTACCCAAAAGGCAATCAACTATGCCATGACTTCTTTCTTCACTACGGGAGGCATCCGCGGGGGGAAGAAGAAAATGGATAAGTTTTATCCGCGCAGTTTCAACATGGGCGTGCGTGCCGAGGTGTATCGTGCGCTGGGAGGTTTCTCGAAGATGCGTTTTGGCGAAGATATCGATTTCAGTATCCGTATCTTTAAAGGAGGGTATCGTTGCCGCTTGTTTCCCGAAGCATGGGTATGGCACAAGCGTCGTACCGACCTGAAGAAGTTCTTTAAACAGGTGCACAATTCGGGTATCGCACGCATCAATCTGTATAAGAAATACCCGGAATCGCTGAAACTGGTACACATGCTTCCTGCCGTTTTTACGGTAGGTGTGGTGCTGGTGCTGCTCGCTTCGCTGGTATGTCCGTGGGCACTTTTGCTGCTTGCCTTGTTTGCTGTGATTATATTTATTGATTCTTCCATACAAAATAAAAGTTTGTATATCGGTATATTATCCGTCGTTGCTGCGTTTATACAGTTGACGGGGTATGGAACCGGCTTCTTGTCGGCATGGTGGAAACGCTGTGTGCGGGGCAAGGGAGCTTTTTCTGCCTTCGAGAAGAACTTTTATGAGTAAATGGAAAATAAACTGACTATCAACCAATGGGCGGAAGAAGACCGCCCGCGTGAGAAAATGATGCAGCATGGTGCTGCGGCGTTGTCGAATGCCGAACTGCTGGCTATCCTGATCGGTTCGGGCAATACGGAGGACTCGGCGGTAGAACTGATGCGGAAAATCTTAGGGGATTATCGCAACAGCTTGGGTGAATTGGGGAAGACTACTATCGAGGAACTTTGCCGCTACAAGGGAATAGGGCCGGCAAAGGCGATTACGATTTTGGCCGCTTCGGAGATTGGCAGGCGCCGGATGGAGGAAGAGCCTTTGGAACGTCGGCAGGTGAGATGTTCCAAAGACATATACGAAGTGTTTTATCCGCTGATGTGTGACCTCCCGGTGGAGGAGTGTTGGGTGTTGTTGCTCAACCAGTCGTCGAAGGTGATTGACCGTATTCGTATCAGCCATGGCGGACTGGCTTCCACACAGGTGGATGTCCGTTGTATTTTGCGTGAAGCTTTGTTGAAACGTGCGGTATCGATGGTGCTTTGTCATAACCATCCTTCGGGAAATACCTCTCCCAGCCGTGACGACGACCGGCTGACGGAGGCTGTACGGCGTGCTGCCGAGTTGATGAACATCCGCCTGCTCGATCATCTGGTGGTAACCGACGGGGATTATTACAGTTATTGCGACGAGGGAAGGTTGTGACTGTTTTTCGGTTATTCCATTTTTTTATTACATTTGCAGATATAACTAAAAGCATGCTTTTTATGGATAACGAAACAAAACTGAAAATAGAAGAAGGTATTGTAGAAATGCTGAAAACCGTATACGATCCGGAAATACCGGTCAACGTATACGATTTAGGTTTGATATATAAGATAGATTTGAAGGATGATGGTGAGGTGGTGATTGATATGACACTGACGGCTCCCAATTGTCCGGCTGCCGATTTTATCATGGAAGATATTCGTCAGAAAATAGAATCGGTAGAAGGTGTGAAGGCTGCTCAAATCAATCTGGTGTTCGAACCTGAATGGGATAAGGACATGATGACAGAAGAAGCCAAACTGGAACTGGGATTCCTATAAAAAAGAATAGTTATGGAAGCGATGAAGAATGTCTATTTTCTGTCGGATGCTCATCTGGGCTCACGTGCGATAGAGCATAGTCGTACGCAGGAACGCCGGCTGGTTAACTTTCTCGACAGTATCAAGCATCAGGCGGCAGCCGTATATCTGCTGGGCGACATGTTCGATTTCTGGTATGAATTCAAGCTGGTTGTCCCCAAAGGATATACCCGTTTTTTGGGAAAAATCTCCGAGTTGACGGATATGGGAGTAGAGGTGCATTTCTTTATCGGCAACCATGACATCTGGTGCGGCGATTATCTGGAAAAGGAATGTGGGGTTATTATCCATCGTGAACCGCTGACGTGTGAGATTTATGGCAAGGAGTTTTTCCTGGCGCATGGCGACGGGCTGGGTGATAATGACCATAAGTTTAAGTTGCTGCGTGCTATGTTTCATAGTAAAACGCTGCAACGTCTGTTTTCCATGCTGCATCCCCGCTGGAGTATCGACTTCGGACTGGAGTGGGCAAAGCATAGCCGTATGAAACGGAAGGATGGAAAGGAACCGGAATATATGGGCGAAGATAAGGAACCGCTGATATTGTTTACCAAGGAATATCTGAAAACACATCCCGACATTAATTATTTTATCTATGGACATCGTCACATCGTACTCGACCTGATGCTGAGCCGTTCATCTCGGATGATGATTCTAGGTGACTGGATCAGTGAATTTTCGTATGCGGTATTCGACGGGGAGTCCATGTTCCTGGAACAATATATCGAAGGAGAGACTTCTGTGCGATAAAAGGATACCAGAACGTAACTGGTTAACGTGAAAGAACCATATCAAACTCTACCAATGAGTCGTGATATGGTTCTTTTATTGTGTATGAATGTGTATCGTAATGTATGTACGTTGCCTTATCGGGCTACTTCTCCACTTTCGTGTTTTGCCAGCAATCCTTCTACTTCGGATACCTTTACGATGTTATAGTCGCCGGCAATGGTGTTTTTCAATACCGAAGCGGCTGTTGAAAAATCTACACGCTTCTGTTCGTCTTCGTAAGCGTGCTGGGCATACAGCATGGCACCGCAGAAGGCATCACCCACACCTACACAGTCGATTACGTTGTCGATATCGAATACGCGTGTATATTTCATGGTGCCGTGCGAGTAAAGAACTCCAGCGAAAGTGTGATGCTCGGAACTCATGACGTTACGCAGGGCAATATAGATATATTTGCAGTTTGGAATCTGCTGGCTGATAGCCTTGCAAAATTCTTCGTATGCTTTTATGTCGTATGTTTCTCCACTTTTAGTCGCCTTGAAACCCGGTGCCGGAATACCTGTCAGCAGGGCATATTCGCCTTCGCTACCGAACATGATGTCACTGCTTACCATCAACGGGCGAAGCACTTCCTGTGCGCTTTTTCCGTAGTTCCAGAGGTTCTTGCGGTAATTGATGTCGTACGAAATGGTCAATCCCATTTCTTTGGCAATGGTTATTGCTTCCTTGCATACCTCTGCCAGTCCGGGAGTCAGTGCGGCATCGATGCCCGACCAGTGGAAAATAGCTGCGTCGCTAAAGATGGTGCGCCAGTCTATCATACCTGGTTTTAGTTCGGAGAAAGCAGAACCTTCGCGGTCGTAGATGACTTTTGAGTTACGCATGGCAGCTGCTTTTTCCATGTAATAGGTTCCCAGTCGGTGTCCGCCTATCAGAATATGCTGGGTGCCGATATTGTGCGAGCGTAATTCTGCCAGACAAGTTTCTCCCAGGGCGTTGTCGGGAAGGCGGGTAATATATTCTACATCTCCGCCGAAATTGGCGATGGAGATAGCTACATTGGCTTCACTGCCACCGTAATTAACCAAAAATTCCCGGCTTTGCTGCATACGTAGATTGTCGGGGGTAGTCAGGCGAAGCATAATTTCGCCAAAGGTTACGATTTTCTTTTTCATAATAAGGAGTGTTTCTTGTTGTCTGAGTAGCACAAAAAAAGAGGATATCCCTTGTAAGCTGTCTTCTCTTTACGTTTTACTCGTTGCAAAGATAGCAAAACTCACGGGGAATATCCTCTTTTTTAAGCTATTTAAGGGTAGTCTTCCTTATTTGTTCATGTCGTTCAGAATGTTCATTGTATCAGTTGCAATCATCAGTTCCTCATCGGTCGGGATAACTACAACCTTCACTTTTGAGTCATCGGTAGAGATGATGGCCTCTTTTCCACGAACCTTGTTCTTTTCCGGATCGATCTTGACACCCAGGTAGCCCAGTGTCTTGCAAACACCGGCACGAGCTGTTGCCTGATTTTCACCAACACCACCGGTGAACAAGATAACATCTACACCGTCCATGGCAGCTGCGTATGCACCGATGTATTTGGTAATACGGTAGAAATACATGTTTTCTGTCAGGATAGCACGTTCTTCTCCTCTTGCTACTGCGTCTTCCAGTTCACGCATGTCACTTGATTTTTCGAACATACCCAGCACACCGCTCTTCTTGTTCAGCAGAGTAGACATTTCATCCGGAGTCAGACCTTCTTTCTTCATGATGTAAGTGATTGCACCACCGTCGATATCACCACTACGTGTACCCATCATCAGACCTTCCAGCGGAGTCAATCCCATTGTTGTATCGATACATTTACCGTCTTTTACAGCAGCGATAGAACCACCGTTTCCGATGTGGCAGGTAATGATCTTAGAACCTTCCTGCGGAATGCCCAGGAATTCGCACACACGTTTCGAAACGTAGCGGTGAGAAGTTCCGTGGAAACCGTAACGGCGGATACCATATTTTTCGAAATATTTATAAGGTATAGCATACAGATAGGCGTAATCAGGCATAGTCTGATGGAAAGCTGTATCGAATACGGCTACCTGAGGAACTTCAGGCAACAGTTTCTGTACGGCATAAATACCTTTCAGGTTGGCTGGGTTGTGCAACGGGCCGAGGTCGCAGCATTCCTCTACAGCTGCAATAACGGCATCGTCAATCAATACAGAACCGCTGAATTTTGTACCTCCATGCAGTACACGGTGGCCTACAGCTTTAATTTCATGTAAATCTTTTACGGCTCCGTATTCGGCATTAGTCAGTGTATCGAAAATAAACTGTACGCCGGTAGTGTGTTCGGGTACGTCCTTTTCGAGGATTTTCTTTTCTCCGTTTGGCAAAGTCAGCTTCAGGAAAGAACCCGGCAGACCGATTTTTTCGATACCTCCTTGTGCGAGGACTTCTTTGGTAGTCATTTCGAACAACTTATATTTGATAGATGAACTACCGCAGTTAAGTACTAATACTTTCATATGATGTTTTTTGATTTTTAGTTTATATGTGAAATAAAAACAGATGTCATTCAGAGCAAAATAAGATAATCTCTGAATGACAGTGTTTATGCTATTTATTGAGCTTTAGCTGCAATAGCCTGATTGGCTGTAATGGCAATCATCTTGTATACGTCGTCGATAGAACATCCGCGTGACAAGTCGTTAACCGGACGTGCGATACCTTGCAGGATAGGACCAACTGCAGTAGCGTGTCCCAGACGTTCAACCAATTTGTAAGAAATGTTACCAACTTCCAGACACGGAACAACCAGTACATTGGCTTTTCCTGCGATTTCTGAACCCGGAGCTTTGCTGGCACCTACTCTTGGAACCAGAGCTGCATCGGCCTGAAGTTCGCCGTCTATCTTCAATGAAGGATCCATTTCTTTAGCAAGTTTCAATGCTTCTACTACTTTGTCTACTACTTCGTGCTTAGCAGAACCTTTTGTAGAGAAGCTTAACATAGCTACACGCGGGTCTAATCCGGCAACAGCCTGGGCAGTCTTGGCTGTACAAATTGCAATCTGAGCCAGTTGGTTTGCATCAGGAACCGGAGTTACGGCTACGTCGCCCATTACCAGAACTCCGTTATCGCCACACTCAGGAGCGTGAGTCAGCAACAGCATAGCACCCGAAACGCAAGTAATGCCCGGAGCTGTCTTGATGATTTGCAGTGCAGGACGCAATACATCGCCTGTTGTGTTACGCGCACCTGCCAGCTGACCGTCAGCATCGCCCGACTTGATAATCAGACATCCCAGATACAACGGGTTCAGAATCAGCTTGCGGGCTTCTTCGATAGTCATACCTTTTTTCTTACGCAGTTCGCACAGCAGTTGTGCATATTCTTCTTTCTTCGGATGATTTTCCGGGTCAATGATAGTTGCTTTGTGGATATTTCCTAAGCCCCATTCCTTTGCAAGGCTCATAATTTCATCAGGGTTACCCAACAGGATCAGGTCAGCTACACCGTCTGTCAATATTTGATTGGCAGCTTTTAAAGTACGTTCTTCAGTTCCTTCCGGAAGTACAATGCGCTGTTTGTTTGCTTTAGCGCGTTCAACAATTTGATTAATTAAATCCATGAGTTTATGAATTATATTTTTCTATTAAATATGATCTTGCTTATTTTATCGTGTATAGTAATAAAAATCTATTTTGCACTGCAAAAATACGCTTTTTTGTAATATCAAGTTTGCAAAAACGTGTTTTTTTTCTCCTAAAGTATGTAAAAAACTGATGTTTTATGGTAGAAGTAATAAAAAATGCCGCTTTCGGTACAGTGTTTTATCCTATTATATAAATTTGCAGCCGTTTTCAAGGTAATATGTAATAGGTATGATTCGTCAATGTACTATCCTTTTTGGATGTTTAGCGTTAGGTGAACTGATTGTTTACCTGACGGGGATTAAGCTGCCGTCGAGTATTATCGGCATGCTTTTGCTTACGTTATTTTTAAAGTTAGGCTGGGTGAAACTGCAATGGGTGCAGGGGTTGTCCGATTTCCTGGTCGCAAATCTGGGCTTTTTCTTTGTTCCTTCGGGAGTAGCTTTGATGTTGTATTTCGACATCATTTCGGCCGAGTTCTGGCCTATCGTGATTGCTACGTTGGTCAGTACGGTATTAGTGTTAGTTGTTACAGGTTGGGTTCATCAATTGGTTCGTAAGCATGGAATATTTAGAAAGTAAGTTCTTTCTGCTCGCTATTACGTTTGGATTCTTCTTTCTTTCCAAACAGTTGCAGAAGAAAACAGGATTGATCATTCTCAATCCGATATTGATAGCAATAGCTTTGCTGATTTGTTTTTTAAAGTTGACGAATATTTCGTATGAAAAATATTCTGAAGCAGGTTCTCTGATAGAGTTTTGGCTGAAGCCGGCAGTCGTCGCATTGGGGGTACCTTTGTATTTACAATTGCGTATGATTAAAAAACAATTGATGCCGATAATTGTTTCTCAATTAGCAGGCTGTGTAGTTGGACTGGTTTCGGTTACGATTATAGCTAAAGTAATGGGGGCTTCTCCCGAAGTGATTATGTCTTTGGCACCGAAGTCGGTGACTACCCCGATTGCCATGGAGGTTTCGGGAGCTGTAGGAGGTATTCCTTCATTGACAGCAGCTGTGGTGATTGTCGTAGGATTGTTTGGTGCCATCTGCGGATTCAAGGTTTTGCAGGTAGGGCGTGTAGGTAGTCCTATTGCACAAGGCTTGTCGATGGGAACTGCTTCGCATGCCGTTGGTACCTCACGTGCCATGGAAGTGAGTGGAAAGTATGGAGCTTATGCCAGTCTGGGGCTGACGTTGAACGGTATTCTGACTGCCTTACTGACTCCGACTATCCTGCATTTGCTGGGACTGTACTAAATAATGAATGTTAAAGCAAATATGTTTGCATGGGAACGTGCCGATATTTTTGAATGGATATTGGCACGTTTTTTTAATTTTGCCGCATCATTTTATAAATAAATAGAATATGATACCATTTAAACCCATAGAACTGGAAGATAAGGCTACCGTACAGCGGTATACCTTAAAGAGCAAGCGTCGTAACTGTGACCTCTCATTTTCCAATTTGTATAGCTGGCGATTTCTGTATCGCACGGAGATTGCTGAATTGAACGGCTTCTTGCTGTTTCGCTTTTATGCAGATGATGAACTGGCTTACATGATGCCGGTGGGAGAAGGTGACATACATAAGGTTATTGAGGCGTTGATGGAAGATGCACGAAACAAGGGAGCTCGCTTCCGTTTGTTGGGCGTGTGCAGCAGTATGCGGGCGGAACTGGAAACTGCCTTTCCCGAACGCTTTACGTTTACTGCCGACCGTGACTATTTCGACTATGTGTATCTCCGTTCCGATCTGGCTACGCTGCGTGGAAAGAAATTTCAGGCAAAGCGAAACCATATCAATCGGTTCAAGGCATCATATCCGGATTATGAATACAAGGAGCTGACTCCTGAATTGGTTCCGGAGTGTCTCCGTCTGGAAAGTGAGTGGTGCAAGGCAAACGATTGTGCCGAAAATGAGGCACTGATTGCCGAACGCCGATCCATGACCGATGCGCTGAAGCATATCAGTGAGCTTGACTTGCAGGGAGGAGTTCTGCATGTCGGTGGAAAAATCGTAGCCTTTACTTTCGGAGCTCCCATCAACAATGAAACATTCGATACGTGTGTGGAAAAGGCAAATACTGATATAGAAGGAGCCTATGCCATGATTAATTATGAATTTGCCGGTCATATTCCAGAACAATATATTTATATTAACCGGGAGGAAGACCTTGGACTGGAGGGATTGCGTAAGGCAAAACTTTCTTATTGTCCGGAAACTCTCCTCGAAAAATACATCGTTGAGTTACAATGAGTATCAAAGAACAAGTCAGACAGTTGTGGAAAACCTGCTTCGATGATGACGATGCTTTCATCGATTTGTATTTTCGTCTGCGTTATACCGATAAGATTAATAAGGTAATAGAAGAAGACGGAAAGGTGATTTCTGCACTTCAGATGATACCGTATCCCATGACCTTTTGCGGGCAGACGGTAGCAACTTCGTATATCTCAGGGGCATGTACGCATCCTGATTATCGGGCAAGAGGGGCCATGCGGCGCTTGCTTCAGGAAACGCATCGTGCCATGTTTGCCGAAGGGGTGATGTTTGCCACTTTGATTCCTGCCGAAGAATGGTTGAAAGGGTATTATGCCCGCTCGGGGTATGCAACTTGTTTTCATTATGGCTTGGTGAAAAAAGTTATCAACAGTTATGAACAACCTGTTGATAACTCTGTATCTTATCTGAAAATGAGTAAGATAGATCTGTTGAAAACTCCGCAGGAACACATTTATCCCTACTTTTATGAACAAATGAACAGGCTCCCGTGCTGTGTTCAACATACGCCCGATGACTTCCACGTGGTATTATCCGATCTTGCTTTGAGCAAGGGAGATGTGTGGAGTGTCGACAAAGACGGGGTGATGTCGGGACTTGTCTTCTGCCTGATGGACGGAAATACATTGTCCGTCAAAGAGATTCTTCTGTCGGATGAGGCCGATTTTTCCGAGGTATTGCGTCAGCTTGCAGCTTCTTATCGTGCAGAACGTCTGGAGTGCATCGTGCCACGTGCCGACGAAATGCACGAGCTGGGCATGGCTCGTCTGATAGATGTCGCTTCTTGTCTGAAGGTTTTTTCTGCTATTTATCGTGGAGAAGGATTGTATATCCGCGTAACGGGCGATGAGGCTATTCCTCAGAATAACGGTTATTATACTGTACTGCCGGGAAAGGTGTCACGGGATATGCAGGAAGGACAAACGTATGTTACATTCACAATCAGTGAACTGACTGCCTTTATCCTGCACGATCTTCATCCGTACATGAGCCTGATGCTGAACTGATTTCAGGCTTCGTCGTCGTTGGTTAGCATACGCTCCAGCTCTTCTGCGGTCAGACGCAGGTGGAATTCTCCCTGATAGGCGATGGATATACCACCGGTTTCTTCGGAAACAATAATCGCCATGGCATCGGTTTCCTGTGAAATACCCAGAGCAGCACGGTGGCGTAATCCCAGTTCCTTCGGAATGTTCAGGTTGTGAGATACCGGAAGGATACATCCGGCCGCCTTGATGCGCTTGTTGCTGATAATCATGGCTCCGTCGTGCAGCGGACTATTCTTGAAGAAGATATTCTCGATCAGACGCTGGTTGATGTTGGCATCGATGATATCTCCCGTCCGGGCGATGTCATCTAGTGGAAAGTTCTTTTCAATCACGATCAGTGCTCCAACCTTTCCTTTGCTCATGCTGAGGCACGCCATCACGATAGGCATGATAGCCTCCTTGCTGGTTCCGTTCTTTTGTCCTCCCTTGAAGAAGCGGAGCAGGCTGCTTGTACGGTGGCGTGAGCCGAGCGACAGCAAGAAATGACGTATCTCATCTTGGAAAATAACAATCAGTGCAATGACTCCTACGCTCACCAGCTTATCGAATATGGAGCCGAGCAAACGCATTTGCAGCACTTGTGATACGATGACCCAAATGATGATGAATACCAGAATTCCGGTAAATACATTGATCGACCCCGACGATTTCATCAGCTTGTAGGTTTTATACAGCAGAAATGCTACCAGCAGGATGTCGATAATATCTTTGACGCTGAGTATGGAAAAATCGAAAGGCATAGCTTTATGTTTACAAACTTACAGGAGTTAACTTTTTCATAGTGGCAACTATCTTGACGGCTTCGGAAGCGGCACGCACGTCGTGTACGCGCAGGATATCGGCTCCCTTCATCAGCGCGATGGTATTGATGACACTTGTACCGTTCAAGGCGTCTTCTGGTCCGCCTCCCAGCAGACGGTATATCATCGACTTGCGAGAGACACCTATCAGTATGGGCAGTTCAAAAATACTGAATTCTTCGAGCTTGTTCAGTAGTTCATAGTTGTGTTCCAGGGTTTTCCCGAAGCCGAATCCCGGATCGAGGATAATGTCTTTTGCTCCCAGGTCACGCAGCTTTTGTACCTTTTCGGAGAAATAATACAGCACCTCCTGCACCACATTGTCATAATGCGGAGCCTGCTGCATGTTTTGTGGAGTGCCCTGCATGTGCATCATGATGTAAGGAACCCCCAGTTGTGCCACGGTCGGGAACATGTTTTCGTCCATGCTGCCTGCCGCAATGTCGTTGATGATGGCAACTCCGTATTCTTCTACGCACATGCGCGCTACATCGGCACGGAACGTATCTACCGAAACAATGGCATCGGGACATTCACGGAATACGATGCCCAGTCCGTAACGCAGGCGTGCCATTTCTTCTTCCGCACTGATATGCTCGGCATTGGAGCGCGACGAGTAGGCACCCGCATCGATGATGCTGCCACCTTCCGATAAAATCTGGTGTGTACGTTCTGCGATTTCCGCTTCAGTCTGTTTCCGGCTTCCAGCATAAAAAGAGTCGGGAGTAAGGTTCAGAATACCCATTACCTGCGGGTACGACAAGTCCAATAGCTGCCCGTTTACATTGATTTGTTTCACAATACTGTTTTCCATGTCCGATAATACGTCTTTAAGCGCTGCAAATGTACGCACAATAATTTGTTTTTTCGCAGTCGCGGGAAATTAAATTACGTTATCTTTGTGCCGGAAAGTTTTGTTACAGAAATTATGGAAATAGCTGAGTTATATAAACGCTTTATGGAATGCGGCAAGGTGACTACCGACAGCCGCAACTGTCCCGCTGGTTCAATGTTCATCGCCTTGAAAGGAGCAACCTTCAACGGTAACGCATTTGCCGCACAAGCTTTGAAACAGGGCTGTCGTTATGCGGTGATAGACGAGCCTGAGTATGCAGGAGAGGGAACGATTCTCGTAGAAGACTGCTTGAAAACCTTGCAGCAGCTGGCGAACTATCATCGCCGTCAACTGCATCTTCCTGTTATCGGTATTACGGGAACTAACGGGAAGACTACTACGAAAGAGCTGATTTCTACGGTGCTGAGCCGGAAATTCAATACCTTGTATACAGAAGGCAACCTGAATAACCACATCGGTGTACCGCTTACCCTGCTTCGTTTGAATCCGCAGCATGAAATGGCAGTTGTAGAAATGGGAGCCAGTCATCCGGGAGATATCAAAGAGCTGGTTGATATAGCAGAGCCTGATTATGGAATTATCACAAACGTGGGAAGGGCTCACTTGCAGGGATTTGGTTCCTTTGAAGGCGTGATCCGTACAAAAGGAGAATTGTACGATTTCCTGCGTGCCAAAGGCGGGGCTACTATCTTTATCCAGAATGAAAATCCTTACCTGAACGGCATAGCCGAAGGGCTGACTTGTGTGCGTTACGGGCAGACTCCCGGCTTGTATGTGAGTGGGGAACTGATCAGTTGTTCGCCGTTCCTGTCTTTCCGATGGACAGCAGGAGGTATATCACACGAAGTGGCTACTCATCTGATTGGTTCCTATAACTTGGACAATATGCTGGCAGCAGTAGCCATCGGACGCTACTTTGGAGTACCCGATGACGATATCAGCGATGCGCTGGCATCGTATTTGCCTCACAACAACCGGTCGCAGTTGAAGGAAACTGCTGACAACAAGCTGATTGTGGATGCCTATAATGCCAATCCGACCAGTATGATGGCGGCTCTCAAGAACTTCCGTCTGATAGAAGCTCCCCATAAAATGGTTATCTTAGGCGATATGAAAGAACTGGGCACGGTGAGTCACGAAGAACATCAGAAGGTGGTCGATTATCTGAATGAGTGTGGTTTCGAACGGGTAGTGCTGGTGGGACCGGAGTTTGCTGCTACAACTCACACTTTCCAGACCTTTCAGAATGTAGATGAGGTGCTGGCAGACATTCAGGCCCATAAGCCCCAAGGTTATTATATTTTGGTAAAAGGCTCGAACAGCATGAAATTGAGTCTGCTGCCCGACCAGCTATAACAGCCTGTTCCTCATCGTATAAATATCAGTCTTGCGGTGAGGAACACATTTTTTAGAGTCTGTTTTAAAATAGAATTGCTCAAGTAGAAATCTGATAGATTAAACTTACAAGTAAAAAATCTCCTGTTTTTAGCCATGTAAAAATAGACAAAGGCTAAGGCAGGAGATTTCTTTTAATTGTAACTTATAAATTATAAGTCGGTTTATTCATTTTCTCTATGCGAAAACAACCTCTTATTTATAAGATAATTACGGCTTGTTCGATGAAAAACATCTTGAGGCTTTAGGTATAATTTGTACAAAAACTAAAATCTTTTGTACAAACTCTTGAAAGTTTTGTACAAAACACCGATTGCTTCTCCTGATGTTTTTTCAGGACATTTGCACAAATTTATTCTTTGTTCAGCTTGTTTACGAGCGGCTGTCTGCTCCCCACATCATTTTTTCGCGGAGCGTGTTGAAGAAAGAGTGATGGCAGCGCTTCACAATCCGTACGAAGTAATCGGCACGGCGGATGGTCAGTTTGGTGCCCTCGCGGCAAGTTTCGCTGCGTCCGTCTACCGCTACCAGAAAATTATGGCTCCGGCTTTCCACATCGAGCGTAATCTCCCAGTCGTCACGAATCACAATCGGACGTACGTTGAGACTGTGCGGTGCTACGGGAGTCAGGCTGATGGTTCCGCTTTGCGGGACAAGAATCGGACCGCCTACGCTGAGCGAATACCCTGTAGAGCCGGTAGGAGTAGCCACAATCAGTCCGTCTGCCTGATAAGAGCAGAGTAACTCATCGTTGATGTAAGCACGTATGGTAATCATCGACGAACTGTCACGCTTCAGGATGGCTATTTCATTCAAGCCGTACGGATAGCCTTTCAGTACATGTCCGTCGGAGGTGAGATGCAATACCCGTCGGGGTTCGGCAAGGTATTTCCCTGTGTAGATTTCATCGAATGCTTCTTCCATCTGGTCGGGCGATATGTCGGCCAGGAATCCCAGACGTCCGGTATTGATACCCAAGATGGGAATTTCCTTCTTACCTACACGGCTTGCCGCCCGCAAAAACGTACCGTCTCCTCCGATACTCAGCACCATATCTGCATCAAAATCATATCCCTGAAAAATTTCCAGTCCTTCGAGGTTGGCTTTGGTATGTTGCTTCAGGAAATAATAAAATTCATTGCTGATACAGATTTCAGCTCCTTTGCTGCGCAATATCTCCAGTAAGTGCGTGGCATGTGCCGACTTATGTTCCTGATAAGTATTTCCGAAAAGGGCAAATCTGAGCTTGCGTTGCATATCTTGTAGCTTTTTTTATCAATCTTTTGTCACGTAAAGTTAACTGGTTTTACGAGAAAGCTGTTAACTTTGCAAGTTGTAGACGCAAAGATATAAAATTAAATTCAATATGACTAAGCTAAGTGTGAATATAAACAAGGTGGCAACCTTGCGTAATGCCCGTGGGGGGAATAACCCCGACGTAGAAAAAGTGGCGCTGGACTGCGAAGCTTTCGGGGCTGAAGGCATAACCGTTCATCCCCGTCCCGACGAACGCCATATCCGTTATGCGGACGTATTAGCTCTCCGTCCCATTCTCCGTACGGAATTTAATATCGAAGGTTATCCCTCGAAAGAGTTTGTCGATCTGGTCTTGAAGGTTAAACCTCATCAAGTGACGCTCGTGCCCGATGCTCCGGATCAGATTACTTCCAATGCGGGATGGGATACAAAGGCGAACCTTTCTTTCCTGACCGAACTGATGGATACTTTCGGAGAGGCGGGTGTACGTACTTCTATTTTTGTGGGGGCAAATACGGAAATGATTGAATATGCAGCAAAAGCAGGTGCCGACCGCGTAGAACTTTATACAGAGCCCTACGCATCGATGTACGCTAAAAACCGGGAGGTGGCAATCGCTCCTTTTGTGGAGGCTGCAACGGTAACCCGCAAGTTGGGTATGGGACTGAATGCCGGACATGACCTGAGCCTTGAAAATCTTGCTTATTTTCACGAAAATATTCCGTGGGTGGACGAAGTTTCCATCGGACACGCACTGATTTGTGATGCACTCTATCTGGGACTTAGAAAAACTATTGAAGAATATAAAAATAGCCTTCGTTGAATATGATTACAATGACATTGCTGGCAACTGCACAGACCGTTGCCGACACCATGACGGGAAACAATCCCGTGCTGACTCCCGTAGTTTCGGGAGAACCTGAAATGAACCTTTGGGATATGGCTTGCAAAGGGGGATGGATTATGATTGTACTGGCTATCATGTCAGTCATTGCTTTTTACATTTTCTTCGAGCGTGCGGTAGCTATCCGCAAGGCTGGAAAGGAAGATCCTTTGTTTATGGACCGTATCCGCGACTATATCAAGACGGGAGAAATCAAGTCGGCTATCAATTACTGCCGCATTACCAATACTCCTTCTTCTCGTATGATTGAAAAGGGTATCATGCGTATGGGACGTCCGGTTGCCGATGTGCAAGCTGCCATCGAGAATACCGGAAACATTGAAGTGGCAAAGCTGGAAAACGGACTGTCTATTATGGCTACTATCTCCAGTGGTGCGCCGATGCTGGGATTCCTGGGTACGGTAACCGGTATGGTGCGTGCCTTCTGGAACATGGCAAATGCAGGAAACAACATCGATATCACGCTCTTGTCAAGTGGTATCTATGAAGCGATGATTACGACTGTAGGGGGGCTGGTGGTTGGTATCGCTACCATGTTTGCCTATAATCATCTGGTATATCGCGTAGACAAGGTGGTAAGTCAGATGGAAGCACGTACCATTGCTTTCATGGACTTGATGAACGAACCAAACGAAAAATAAGAAGCCTATGTCACTGAAGAGAAGACAAAAAATATCTCCGGCGTTCAGTATGTCGTCGATGACCGACCTCATCTTTCTGCTGCTGATATTTTTTATGATTACCTCTACGATGGTGTCGCCGAATGCCATTAAGGTCTTGCTGCCGCAAGGTTCCCAACAGACTTCGGCCAAACCGATGGCACGGGTAATCATCGATAAGGATTTAAATTATTACGGGGCGTTCGGCAATGACGACGAGATGCCGCTCTCGCTGGATGAAGTTCCTTCTTTCCTGCAGGAGTGCGCGGCAAAAGAACCGGAAATGTATGTAGCTCTTTATGCCGACGAGTCGATTCCCTATCGTGAAATCGTCCGCATCCTGAACGTTGCCAATGAGAATCATTTCAAGATGGTGCTGGCTACCCGCCGCCCTGACAAACAGAACTAAAAGACAATACAGTGAAAAAAAGTAAAGTAACCGGAATAATAGGAACAGTGGTATTGCATATCCTTGTGATACTGTTGCTTTTCTTTTGCTCGCTTACTCGCCCTGAAAAGCAAGAAGAGGGAGGAGTACCGGTTATGCTTGGTAATACGGAAACTGCCCAAGGCGACGCCGATCCGTTTACACTGACGGAGGTCGACGTATTGCCGCAGCCGGAAACTTCTGTGCCGGAACCCGAAACGACTCCGGAGCCTGAAGTGAAGCAGCCTATGATTACACAGGATGATGAACCTTCCATTCAGGTGAAGAAGGAAAAACCGAAGGAAGAAAAACCTAAAAAGGAAGTTACGCCTACAAAGAAACCGGAAACAAAGCCTGTGGTGATAAAGCCTAAGGAAAAGACCGAAGCTGAGAAACGTGCCGAACAAGAACGTGCGGCTGCTCAGGCTGCTGCCAGCAAGATTGCGGGAGCTTTCGGAAAAGGCTCCAAGATGGGCAGTAAAGGTACATCCGAATCGGGAGAAGGCATACAGGGAAGTCCTGACGGTAATGGGAATACGGGAAAGACTTCGGGTATAGGAGGATATGGAACATTCGACTTGAATGGTCGTTCGCTGGGCTCTGGTGGATTACCTGTTCCTGTATATAACGTGCAGGATGAAGGACGTGTCGTAGTTACGATTGTGGTAAACCCCGCCGGAAGAGTTATCAGTACAAGCATCAACAAACGGACCAATACGGTGAATCCCGCTTTGCGCCGTGCTGCGGAAGAAGCTGCGCGCCGCGCCCGTTTCAATGCAGTAGACGGGGTAAATAATCAGAGTGGTACGATAACCTATTATTTCAAGTTGAAATAAATAATAAAATATGAATAGTTAAATTCGTTGTAGTATGAAAGCAATTTGTATCTTTTTGGCAGAAGGCTTCGAAGAAATGGAAGCCATGTTTCCGCTCGATATTATGCGTCGTGGGGGACTGAATGTAAAAACTGTATCAGTAACAGGTGAAAAGACTGTTGTCAGCTCTCATCAGGTTCCTATCGTTGCAGATATGCTGTTCGAGGACTTGAAAGAAGAGGATGTGGAAATGATTGTTCTGCCGGGTGGACTGCCGGGAGCAACGAATCTCGATGCTCATGCCGGACTCGACAAACTGATTATGGACTTTGCTGCGGCTAAGAAACCACTTGCAGCTATCTGTGCTGCTCCGATGGTATATGGCAAGCGTGGTTTGCTGAAAGGCAAGAAGGCTACTTGCTATCCGGGATTCGACAAGTATCTGGAAGGTGCAGAATATACTGGCAACATGGTAGAAATCGTTGATAACTTCATCTTGGGTAAAGGTCCGGGTGCTGCTCCAGCTTTCGGTTTTGCTCTTCTGGAGAAGTTTGCCGGTGCTGAAAAAGCATTGGAAGTTAAAAAGGGAATGTTGCTCGCCTGATGGAGAAATACATCATTGTCGTAGCGGGAGGAAAAGGCTTGCGCATGGGAGGAGATATTCCCAAGCAGTTTATTCCAATCAAGGGAAAACCTGTACTGATGCGTACACTGGAAGCTTTCCATGCCTACGATGAGCATATACATATCATATTGGTGCTTCCAGCAGACCAGCAGGGCTACTGGAAGCAGCTTTGTGCTACATACGGGTTTACGCTTCCGCATCGCGTTGCCGACGGAGGAGAAACCCGTTTCCATTCTGTAAAGAACGGACTGGCTCTGGTCGACGATCCGGACAGCCTGGTAGGTGTACACGACGGTGTTCGTCCCTTCGTGTCGCAGGAAGTGATTGCTGCCTGTTACGATGCAGCCCGCGAAAAGCAAGCTGTCATTCCGGTTATCGGGGTCGTAGAAACTGTCCGCCGGATGGAAACAGACGAGCAGAGCGTGACTGTACCGCGCGACCGTTATAAGCTGGTTCAGACTCCTCAGGTGTTTACTGCTTCTTTGTTGAAGCAGGCATACGGACAGCCGTATACTTCTGCCTTTACAGATGATGCTTCGGTTGTAGAGGCTTTGGGGCATCCGGTATATCTGGTGCCGGGAAACCGTGAAAATATTAAGCTCACGACTCCGTTCGATTTAAAGGTTGCTGAAGTTTTGGTTTAAATAAATGTTCGATTTATCTACGCGTGACATAAAATATTTGCAGGGGGTAGGACCGCAGCGTGCGGCGATACTGAACAAGGAACTGAATATCTATTCCTTTCGGGACTTGTTGTATTATTTCCCTTACAAGTATGTCGACCGTAGTCGTCTGTATTATATTCATGAGATAGACGGGAACATGCCGTATATTCAGCTGAAGGGACAGGTGCTCAGTTTCGAAACCATTGGAGAAGGTCGTCAGCGTCGTCTGGTCGGACATTTTTCGGATGGGACAGGAGTGGTCGACTTGGTGTGGTTTCAGGGGCTGAAGTTCGTCATGGGGCGCTATAAGGCACACGAAGAGTATATCGTATTCGGAAAGCCGACCGTCTTCAACGGGCGGATAAACATCGCTCATCCCGATATTGATCCGGCGGAAGAACTTACCCTTTCGTCGATGGGGCTTCAGCCATATTACAGTACTACCGAGAAGATGAAGCGCAGCAACCTCAATTCGCATGCGCTGGAGAAGCTGATGAAGAATCTTTTCGGGGCACTTCAGAAAGACATTATAGAAGAAACACTCAGTCCGCAACTGGTGGCGCAGCATCGCCTGATGTCACTTACTGATGCGCTTTATAACATTCATTTTCCTCAGAATCCCGATTTGCTTCGGAAAGCACAGTATCGCCTGAAGTTCGAGGAGCTGTTTTATGTGCAGCTTAATATCCTCCGTTACACTAAAGAAAGAAGAAATAAATTCCGCGGACTGATATTCGGACGGGTAGGAGAGATTTTCAATACCTTTTATTCACAGAATCTTCCGTTTCAGCTTACAGGAGCTCAGAAGCGGGTTATCAAGGAAATGCGTCGTGACATGGGCAGCGGGCGTCAGATGAACCGGCTGTTGCAAGGGGATGTGGGCAGCGGTAAGACACTTGTTGCCTTGATGACCATGCTGATAGCCTTGGACAACGGTTATCAGGCGTGTATGATGGCCCCGACGGAAATTCTTGCGACCCAGCATTATGAAACGATATGCCGTTTCCTTGCAGGCATGAATGTGCGGGTGGAGCTGCTTACCGGAAACGTAAAGGGGAAGCGCAGGGAAACGATTTTAAAAGATCTGGTAACAGGGGATGTACAGATTTTAATCGGAACCCATGCAGTGATAGAAGATACAGTCAACTTTTCTTCGTTGGGACTGGTGGTGATAGACGAACAGCATCGTTTCGGAGTGGCTCAGCGTGCCAAGTTGTGGGCGAAGAACACTTGTCCGCCTCATGTACTGGTAATGACGGCGACTCCTATTCCTCGTACGCTTGCCATGACGCTGTATGGCGATCTCGATGTGTCCGTCATCGATGAACTTCCTCCCGGAAGAAAACCCATCCAAACCATTCATCAGTTCGATAATCGCCGTGCTTCAATGTATGCTTTCATACGGAAGCAGATACAGGAAGGGCGTCAGGCCTATATTGTATATCCGTTGATTCAGGAAAGCGAGAAAATGGATATCAAGAACCTGGAAGACGGGTATATGCATATCTGTGAGGAGTTTCCGGAATATAAGGTAAGCAAGGTGCATGGCAAGATGAAGCCGGCAGAGAAAGATGAGGAGATGCAGCGTTTTCTGGCAAACGAAACTCAGATAATGGTAGCCACTACGGTGATTGAGGTAGGAGTAAACGTACCCAATGCCTCGGTCATGGTGATAGAGAATGCGGAACGTTTCGGCTTGTCGCAGTTGCATCAGTTGCGTGGACGTGTAGGACGTGGAGCCGATCAGTCGTATTGTATTCTGGTTACCGGCTATAAGTTGACGGAAGAAACGCGCAAGCGTATTGAAATCATGGTGCAGACAAACGATGGTTTTGAGATTGCGGAAGCCGATTTGAAGTTGCGCGGTCCGGGTGATCTGGAAGGAACACAGCAGAGTGGTGTGGCATTCGATTTGAAGATAGCCGATATCGCCCGCGACGGACAGCTCTTGCAGTATGTGCGTGAGATAGCTGAACGATTGCTCGATGCCGATCCGAATGGAGAGCGTCCGGAAAATGCGATCGTATGGCAGCAGTTGAAAGAGCTTCGGAAAAAGAATGTGAACTGGTCGGTTATTTCGTAGTACATTTAAGAAGGAAGCGTTATGGCACTGACAGAAGAGGAAACATACAAGGTGGATTTGGTGATTTTGCAACTCCTCATGTATGGCTGGCGGGACTTTTAGTACTATTGATAGGAATAGAGCATGTAGGACTTTCATTATTTACACTTTATCAGGGTATCTCTTGCCAGTATGCACTGACGCTGGAACCGCAAGAAATGGTCTTGCAGCAGGATGAAGATGAACTTGTAAAATTTGCTTATTCGGACCTTCGAAAGGTTAATTTCACGTCAGTACCTTTTGTGAGTCGCGAATTTATCCCCTTCATCGAGTTGCTGGATGCCGATTTTGCTTATCACTGCTATCCGATAGAAAGGGTTCCGGTGAAAAAGTTCGATGAGATCGTTTCCCTATTGAGGCAACTGGAAATTGATGCAACCAACTCTTTTGAGTGATTCCAACACACGACAGCGAAGATTATATTTTCAATACTACACGGTCGCCGGCACGCCGAGCCATGATGCTCTGTGTTTCATGCAGTTCTTTGTAATGTTTCATCACTTCCATGCAGCGTTGCGGGTTGTTGGCTATCTCCGGATTGGCAAGTGCCTGAAGCGTATGTTTCATTTCCTCATCAACAATCGATAATTTGAAGTCGAGCAGCAGGCGGGGAACCAGTTCGTACAGACGTTCTTCATCCGTGATGATTTTCTGTCCTTTGGAATGATACTTGCTGAGCTGATAGCGGTCGCTGGCCAAATCGACGGCTGCTTTACTGATTTCCGGCACGGGATGAGCAATGAAATAATGTTCAGCCGTAAAGTTCTCATCGTGGATGTGTATTTCTGCTTCTTTCAGCATCCGGCGATGGAGCGCAACATGAAATTGTAAATCGTCTTCCTTTAATCCTTCTGCTATGTATTCGGTTACGGTAAGCGGTTGCTGTTCTCCGTTTTCATCTTCCATATAGCACATAACCTTTTCACCATATCGTACAATCATGCGCATCAGGTCTTCTTCCTTGGCATAGAAGACTTTCTGCTCATTCCCTTCGGTGGGGATATACGAATTGTAGGTATCAGCAGGGATCTCATCAGGTACAGACGAAGGTACACCTTCTTTTCCCATTGTTTCAACAGGAGGAAAATCGGCTGTGATTCCACTCTCTCCGAGGCTTTCAGTTGGAGGAGGGGGTAGAGGAATGTCATTGGTCGTGCCGAAAGGCACTTCTTCTCCTGTAGCGGTATACGGAGTAGAGGCAGACGACGAGGAAGAGCTTGTTTGATTGGCAGTCGAAGCATTGGAAGCTAGTTGCCGTTCCCGGTATTGTTTACGCTGTTCTTCCTTAAATTTGTTTTCTCTTGCCTGTTCTATCAGCTTGGCAGTAGCTTCTACCAGGATCTTTTCCTCCATCTGTAGCAGTTGACTGCACTCGCGTATATACACCGAGCGTACAATGGCATCCGGAATAACCGAAATACTTTTTACGATGCTCGAAATCAGTGAGGCACGCTTGATGGGGTCTTTACCCGCCTCTTCCATAAGCAGATTGGTCTTGAAGCGGATAAAATCGACTTCATGATCATTAATATACGCCTGATAGTCGGTTGCATTATGCTTTCGGGCAAAGCTGTCCGGGTCGTCACCGTCGGGTAAAAGGCAGACCTTGATGTTCATGCCTTCCTCCAGCAGCATGTCGATACCGCGGATGCTGGCTTTGATACCTGCTCCGTCGCCGTCGTAAAGTACAGTGATGTTATTGGTAAACCGATGAATCAGTCGTATCTGGTCGGCGGTCAGTGCCGTACCCGATGAGGCTACTACGTTTTCTATGCCGCTCTGGTGCATGGAAATGACATCCGTATATCCTTCTACCAGAAAGCAACGGTCCTGACGGACAATTGCCTGTTTGGCGAAATAAATGCCATAAAGCTCACGACTCTTATGATAGATTTCCGATTCTGGCGAATTGACGTACTTCATTTGTACGTTCTTGGTTGCGGAACTTAATACACGTCCGCCGAAGGCTACGACTTTTCCCGACAATGTATGCACGGGAAATATCACACGTCCCCAGAAACGGTCGTGCAGCGTACCGTTGTCCTTGCGGTAGCACAGTCCTGTTTTTAACAGGAATTCCTCTTTATAACCCTTTTGTAAGGCAGCTTTCGCCAGCGCATCGGGGCTGTCGAGGCTATATCCCAACTGGAATTTCTTGATGATATCGTCGCGGAATCCACGACCGCGCAGGTAGGTCATACCGATACGCTGTCCGTCGATGTGGTTGTAAAGCACATCCTGAAAATAATCGGATGCAAACTGGTTGACGACAAACAGACTCTCGCGCAGGCTTTGTGCCTGTTTTTCTTCATTGGTCAACTCACGTTCCTTAACCTCAATGTTGTATTTTCGGGCAAGCCATTTCAGCGCTTCGTAGTACGAAAGCTGTTCGTGTTCCATGATGAAATGAACTACATTCCCTCCTTTTCCGCAACTGAAACATTTACAGAGTCCTTTACTAGGAGAAACACTGAAAGAAGGTGTCTTTTCGTTGTGGAAAGGACATAACCCGATGTAGTTCACTCCCCTGCGTCGGAGAGTAACAAATTCGGATACCACATCAACAATCTGTGCGGCATCGAGTATGCGGTCTATGGTGGCTTGGTCTATCATTTCGAAAGGCGAAAATAATAAAAATAACTAGAATGTGCAATGACTTTTAGTATGCCTTTCGGTCGGAACAGGATACCCTGATTTTATCTACGGACAGATTGAATCCGGAAAAGGGATCTTTTTCAGAAAACAAACGCGATAGAAGCTCCGAAAGTGAGGTTATGCATAGGAGTCCTCTTGGTATACGAGTGAGCATTCCGGTTGCCTGCTTCGTCAACCCATGAGTTTTTCAGGTCGTACGTCAGTCGGGGAGAAGCAAAATCATAGTCACAGTACAGGCGGAAAGCAGCATCTTCCTTGTAGCGGTAAGTAAAGGAAATACCTGTTCCCACCTTGTATGTGGAACTTTTGCGTATGCTCAGGAAGTCATCGTCTACAAAACTGCTGTTCAACAATTCATCGCGGGTGATTCCTTCCTGCTGCATGTAGTAATCTACGTCTGCCTTGTAATATTGGTTATAGGCTTCTGTGCTTACAATGCCTCGGTCAAAAATCTGTGGATTGATGCGGCAGACAGAATTCAGCTTGAAGTCGGCATTGAGCCTGCGTCCTACCAGCAGTTTGCTTCCTATCTGAAAGTGTCGGCTAAGTGGATACGAGAAATAGATTCCTAAATCGACATCCAGCATTCCAAGATGGTCCGACTCCAGTCCGTCGAGCAGAAACATGTTGACTGGAGCACCTTCTTGCAGGTCGTTGTCCATATCGAAGTTCTTCATGTTCTCGGCTGGTATATCCGCTATGACGGGCAGGGTGGCAACTTTCAGCCGTCCTCCGGCTCCGATGAAAGCATTGAAAAAGTAGGCACCTTCCACGCTGACCACAGTGGCAGTTCCCACTTTCAGGCGCATGCCGAGGGGAGATCCTCCTTCAGAATCGTATAATTCGGCAGTTCGCAAGGTAGAAGGACCAGATGCAATCCCCATATTGAAACTTAAGAAAGAAGGCGCATCATAGCGGTTGTAATCCGCATTTAAACTCCATGTATCTATATTCTTTTGTTTGAAAATTAAATCTGAAAGAAAATATCCCAGGTCGGTCGAAATCATTCCAATGCCGGCACCTACCAGTACATCGCCAATCCAGTGACGGTTGTTCAGCTGGCGTGTCACTCCGGTAAGTCCTGCCAGTGTGTAGCCACCTATGCTGTACCACGGGCTTTTCATGCCATATTCTTTGTGAAGAATTGTAGCACACATAAAGGCTGTTGCCGTATGTCCGGATGGAAATGAGTTGTTCGAGGTATTGTCCGGTCGGGTTTCTTTGGTTGTATATTTCAGAGTGTTGACAAAGCCAGCCATTAATGTGGCCGAAAAGACATTGCTGACAGCCAGTTCTTTCCACGAGCTGCGGCTTTGTACGCCTGCCAGTTTCAATCCCCAGGTTGCGGCCAGAGGGACATACTGAGTATAGTCGTCGTATCGGTGATGAAATTCGGGCTTAAATCGGTTGCGTAAAGTACGGAAATCACTGTTTTGCTTCTTGACAATCAGTCCGGCTGTAATGAACGGTATACCCATGTATGAAAACTCCCTGTTGAAACTTTCTGTGGCAGTGATGCGTATTTTCTCTTTTGTTCGACTTACACAGGCAGTCGAGTCGTTTTGTTGGCAGGTATATTCTTTGTTTCCCTGATGTGCATGTAGAGAGAGGCGGAAAAATGATAGACAGAAAAGGAGAAGGAGAGTTCTTGATTTCATAGCATCCGTTATTAGTTCTATTAGAGTTTATATAACGGAGTTTACTGAAAGATGGTTCATCTGATTTTGTTAAAAAATTCAGTATGAGTTGATTTTACTGATATCTCTCGTTCTGAAAAGAAGGAAACAAGTATTGCCGGAGCAAGGATAAAGTAACAGTTACGGTAATAAAAAAAGGAGATTGACGAATCAATCTCCTTTCTTGTTATACTCGAAATATAAATTATTTGATATTCGGGTTCAGTTTGTTCCATTCAGAGATAGCTGGAAGAACGCCCATTGCGATAACTTCGTCACGCAATTCGCACAAGTGAGCATAGCTCTTATCCAAAGCAGCTTGTTCTTCAGGAGTACCGTTCAAAGCAGCGCAGTGGCAACCGTCAGCTGTGATTGAAGTTTCCCAAGCCATCATGATGTGATCGTACTTGTCATTTGAAATGTAAGTACCAGCCGGCCAGCGGAATGCTTTACCACCCATAGCAGCACCGATCATT
>ENA-OPTA01000348-OPTA01000348.1-human-gut-metagenome-genome-assembly--contig:-NODE-348-length-32434-cov-14.519349_pt1 | contig 32434 bp, 33 predicted proteins | sample MGYA00241813_ERZ501917 | MGnify/ENA primary metagenome ERZ501917 (study PRJEB25962, sample SAMEA2042408) | human gut metagenome | biome: human gut; feature: human-associated habitat; material: faeces...
GCGGCCCTTTTTTAAAATTTAAAAAAACGCATTTTTGCGGCAGAGGTGGGCTTATTCTGCGAAAACAAGGTGCCCGGAAGGGCCTCTGGGGGACAGCACAGAAAAGGCGCAGGGCTGCCCGGGGAAGTTTGCAAAATCCCTTGACAAAGCAGTACCGGGGGGGTATTATATAGTGGTAAGCGGCCCTATGATACAGTTTGGGGCTGCAAAAAAGATTGTGAGGTTGATTTTTATGTCTAACATCTCTCGTCGTAGCTTTCTGAAGGGTGCAGGCGTTGCGGCTCTGGCCGTGGCTGCTGCTGGTGTTCTGGCGGGCTGCTCTGACAAGGAGACCCCTGATACCGGCGCAAAGCGTGATGTGAAGCTGAAGTATCTCAGCACCAGTGCTGGTATGGTCTTTGGCGATGTCGTCATCCAGGTTCCTGCTCTGGCAACTACCGTGAGCTTTGCCACCATCTTGGCAAACAAGCCTGCAGCTGCTGAGGGCTACGACTTCATCAGCACCGAGGACGGGAAAATTGATGATAAGGGCATCGTTACCATCAACATGGTCAAGAAGCAGTCTCCCAAGGACGAAGTGAATGTCGAGTATAAGCTGGTCGATTTCGGTGAGGTATCCGATCTGCCGTCTACTGAGGCCAGCGAGAAGTACGGCGCAAAACTGAAGGTGTCCGTTGATGCTGGCACCACCAAGATCGATACCGCAAACCTGCTGCCTGTAAACAGCACCCTGGCCATCTGCGATGCTGCTCACATGCCCACCACTGAGGGCCTGGTGAACGGTGCTGTGGTCAATGGCGTTGCCACTGTCTACGTTTACAAGAAGTAAGACAGCTTGCTGAAAAGGCATTGACCCACAACAGAAGCTGATAGAAAAGCCCCGACAAAAGACCAGAGCCAGAAGGCCATTTACGGCTGGGCTCTGGTCTTTTGCTTTGCAAAACCATAAAAAGGAGCGGCTGTACACGGAACTTTCCGCATACAGCCGCTCCTTTTGGAATAAAACCGCTGTTGGCTTACTGCTTATCGGCAGTGCGGGCATAGAAGTTTGCCAGCACGGCACCGGAGATGTTGTGCCACACCGAGAACACGGCACCCGGGATGGTGGCCAGCGGGTACTGGGCAAAGTGGGCGGCAGCCAGGCTGGTGGCCAGGCCGGAGTTCTGCATACCGACCTCGATGGAGATGGCGCGGCACTTGGTGGAATCCAGCTTCAGGGCCTTGCCCACGGCGTAGCCGGTCAGGTAGCCCAGCAGGTTGTGCAGGACGACCACGACCAGGATCAGCAGGCCGCTGGTCATGATCTTGGCACTGTTGGCGGAGACCACGGCGCAGATGATCAGCACGATGGCGGTGGTGGACACCAGCGGCAGCACACGCACGGCCTGCTGGGTGAACTCATGGAAGAAGTGGTTGACCACAAAGCCCAGTGCGATGGGAACCAGCACCACCTTGACGATGGAGAGGAACATGTTCACGGGGTTCACATCCACGCGCTGACCGGCGTACAGCAGGGTGAGCAGCGGGGTGAGCACAGGAGCCAGCACGGTGGAAACGGCGGTCATGCCGACGGACAGAGCAACATCGCCCTTGGACAGGTAGGTCATCACGTTGGAAGAGGTGCCGCCGGGGCAGGTGCCCACCAGAATGACGCCGATGGCCAGCTCGGTGGGCAGGTGGAACACCATGGTCAGCATCCATGCCAGGAAGGGCATGAGGGTGAACTGTGCCACGCAGCCTACGATGACGTCCTTCGGGCGGCTGAACACCACCTTGAAGTCATTGGGCTTCAGCGTCAGGCCCATGCCGAACATCACGATGCCCAGCAGGGTGTTCACCCAGCTGGTTTTGACCACGCTGAACGGGCCGGGGAAGAACAGGGCACCGGCTGCCACCACGATGACGATGGCGGCCATGTACTTGCCCACAAAATCGCTTACTTTTTCCAGAGTTTTCATGTTGTTTCGTCCTTTCTGTTTTACAGGCTGTTCTTGCATGAAACATCCGGAATGGCCCGGTGCCGCAATAAAAAACGCCTTTGTCTCCCATCATAAGAGACAAAGGCGTGTACATCCTCTGCGGTACCACTCTTACTTGCCGACCCAGAACCGGGCCGACCCCTCAGTGCGCATCCAACAATGCGCGGCTTCTGATAACGGAAGCCTGCCGTCCGGGCCTACACACAGCAGCCGCTGTTTCAGCCCGAAAGCTCGGAGAGGATCTTCCCACGGGGTTCATGCACTGCCTTGCATCCACCGGCAGCTCTCTGAAGCATTCCACCCGGGTACTTGTTCTCGTCATAGCCGAATATTTCACTGACACGGAGTATACCCCTTTGCAGGTTCTGCGTCAAGGGGCTGCGGCCTGCTGTTTTTTCATGCCTGAAACCGCACAGAACAATCCGGCTCATCCAACCGAGCGGGTAGGATGTGAATATTCTGCTAAAAAATCTGTATGGAATTTGTGCAATCAAACAAAAGAAAAAACGAATGTCGGTGACATATCAACAAAAACCAGGAAAATCTACTTGCATGTCAAACAAAATGCGTCTATAATAAAGTAAAGGAACGGCGTCCGACGTCATGACGTCTACAAAAGACATACGGCTTCCTTATAGAAGCTGTAAGCAAGCGGAGCAGAACGGAGTACAGATACGATGGCACAGGATCATAGCGTATTCAGCAACATTCAGGACAACCGCACTTCCTCCCTTGCAGAGCAGGTGGCGGATCAGATCAATCAGGTCATCATTGACCAGAACATCAATGCAGGCGAGAAGCTGCCCAACGAGTTTGAGCTGGCTGCCCGCCTGAACGTGGGGCGCGGCACCATTCGCGAAGCGGTCAAGCTGCTGGTGGCACGCAACTGTCTGGAGATCCGCCGGGGCAAGGGCACCTTTGTGGTGGAAAAGCCGGGTCAGATCGAGGACCCGCTGGGCTTTGCCTATGTAAAGGATAAGATCACGCTGGCGGTGGACCTGATGGAGCTGCGCCTGCAGCTGGAGCCGTGGGTGGCTCAGCTGGCCGCCCAGCGCATTGAGGAAACCGAAAAGGACACTCTGCGCCAGCTGTGTGAGCAGGTGGAGCACAAGATCCGTTCCGGCGAGGACCACGGCCCGGCCGACAAGGAATTCCACGCCTATGTGGCCCGCTGCACCCACAACAGTGTGATCACCGAGATCATGCCCGTGATCACCTATAGTATTGAGATGTTCACCAAGTTTAAGGACCCCAAGCTGCTGGAGGATACCATCCGCACCCACGGCCTTATCGCCGAGGGCATCTGCGCCAACGACCCCCAAAAGGCCTATGACAGTATGTACGAGCACGTGGCCCAGAACCGGGAGAACATCGAGATCGTCCGGCGCATGAGCGAGAGCGAAAAGGAGCACCAGGAGGACATATTGTAAATATGAACAAAGAATGGACGAATCGTTTGTAAGATATAGAGAATAAGCTCTGACACCGGTGGCATCGCCTGTCAGCGGTGTTATATTTTGCTCAACGTAAGACGTCATACGTCATATGACAGATGACGCCTTGGAAGAAAACGGAGCATCTTAGTAAGACGAAGAAGGAGATCAACATCATGTGGGACAGCCAGGATCAGGCCAACTACGCTGTGCGCAATGAGCTGGGCGATCTGATCCAGGAGAAGGCAAACGCTCAGGGTATCCACGTCATCGGCTACATGGAGTCCGGCTTCCGTGATGTGTTCAGCAAGAAGCCCATCCAGACCATGGCAGACTTCAACGGCGTCAAGATCCGCACCATGCAGAACGACGGTCAGCTGCTGGCCTTCACCTCCTTCGGTGCAAACCCCGTTGCTCTGGCAGCCGGCGACCAGTTCACCGCTCTGCAGCAGAACACCATCGACGCCTGCGAGAACGCTGTGGCCAACTGCTGGGTCAACAAGTTCTATGAGGCTGGTGTCACCTCTGTCACCAAGACCCATCACTGCTTCGTTTACATCCCCCTGTGCATGAGCGATAACGCCTGGAACAAGATCCCCGACGACATGAAGGATACCTTCGTGGAGGCTGTCTGGGCTGGCTGCGAGAAGCAGTGGCAGTACCTGAACGAGGCCAACGACGAGGCCATCGGCCTGCTGGAAGGCGTGGGCGTCACCATGTACGACATCGACACCGACGAGCTGAAGGCTGCTTACGAGGCCAAGAAGAGTGCTAGCGGCGTGACCTACGACGAGACCTGGCAGGCTGCTGTGGATGCCGCTAAGGCAGCTCAGGCCTGATCGGAAAACACGCAAAAACGTAAACAAATTGCATAGATAGAACGCCTATCTGTGCCGCAGTTCACGGATGCAGCCTCTGAGGCTGCATCCGCGGATTGCTGTCATACACAGGAGGAGCTTCCATGAAAGCACTGAAGAAAGTGGTTCGTGGTGTCACCCTGGCCGAGTTGTGGGCAACGGCCCTGACCTTTGTGATCATGGTCGTGTGCTACTTTATCTCGGTGGTGAACCGCAACTTTATCAAAGGATCCATGCCCTGGACCGAGGAACTGGCCCTGTACTGCATGGTTTATATGGCCCTGATCGGCACCGAGCTGGGTCTGCGCGACGGCACGCAGGTGAGCGTGACTGCCCTGACGGAAAAGCTCAAGGGTACCATGGTCGGCAAGGTCATCAACTTCATCGCCAAAGTGGCCCTGATCGTGTTCTCCTGCACCATGCTGCGCTTCAGCGTGGCCCTGGTGGCCAAGCAGATGAGCGCCGGTCAGACCACCCCGGTCATGAAGGTGCCCATGTTCGTTATCTACATCTCGCTGGTCATCTCCTTTGCACTGATCGTCATCAACCAGATCCTGATGCTGGTGGGTGAGATGATGCACATCGACATGAGCGACATCACCAACATTGATGCCATCATCGACGGCATCATCAAGAAGAAGGAGGCGAAGTGATCATGAATGCTGGCGTTATCCTGTTTCTGATCTTCGCAGTCTGCGTTCTGATCGGAGTCCCCATTTCCATGTCCCTGGGCATCGGCTCTCTGGCCGCTGTGGCTCTGGGCAACCTGGGCGTTTCGCCTGCCGTTATCGCACAGCGCGTGTTCGGCGGCCTGCAGTCCACCTCCATCATGGCCATTGCCTTCTTTATCCTGGCTGGCAACCTGATGGCCGGCGGCGGCATCTCCCGTCGTATCGTCAACTTTGCAAACTGCCTCATCGGCAACATCCGCGGCGGCATGAGCGTGGCTCTGGTCATCGCCTGTGCCTTCTTCGCTGCTCTGTCCGGTTCCGCTCCCGCAACCGTCGTTGCTATCGGCTCCATGCTGTACGCTGACATGGTCAAGCAGGGCTACCCGGAGGACCGCACCGCCGGTCTGCTGGTCATCGCCGGCGGCCTGGGCCCGGTCATTCCCCCGTCCATCATCATGGTGCTGTACTGCACCCTGACCGGTGCGTCCGTCACCAACATGTTCAGCCAGGGCATGGTCATCGGCATTCTGATCATGATCGTCCTGATCCTGGAAGCTCTGTACTATGCTCACAAGGAAAAGTGGCCCAAGGCTGAGACCAAGCATACCGCCGGTGAGATCGGCAAGATCTTCCTGGAGGCTGTGCCTGCTCTGATGACCCCTGTTATCATCCTGGGCGGCATCTACTCCGGCCTGCTGACCGCTACCGAGTCCGCTGCTGTGGCCTGCGTGTGGGCTTTCATCGCCGGTGTGTTCATCTACAAGGAGATCAAGATCGCCGACCTGATCCCCATCCTGATGAAGTCTGCTAAGAGCGCTGCCATGATCCTGTTCATCATCGCAGCTTCCACCGCATTCTCCTGGGTGTTCACCTTCTCCGGTGCTTCCGCTGCTCTGGTGCAGCTGGTCGTCTCCATGAACCTGAACAAGACCCTGTTCTGCCTGGTCGTGGCCATCATCCTGCTGATCTTCGGCACCTTCATGGAAGGCACCGCCATCGCAGTTCTGCTGGTCCCCGTTCTGTGGCCCATCGCCGAGAGCATGGGCATCAACGTCATCCACTTTGGCATGATCCTGTGCATCTCCAACGTCATCGGCACCATGACTCCTCCCGTGGCCGTCAACATCTTCTCGGCTGTGCAGGTTACCCGCTCTGTGCGTGAACTGAAAATCGGCGAGATCTCCAAGGCTGAGATCCCCTTCTTCATCGGCTACGTTGCAGTGTTCTTCCTGTGCGTGTTCTCCGAGACCTTCTGCACCTTCCTGATCCGATAAGGAGTGACTCATGGTAACCATCAGAGACATCAAAACCATCTGCACTGCGCCGGAAGGCATCAACCTTCTGGTGGTGAAGGTGGAAACCAGCGAGCCGGGCCTGTATGGCCTGGGCTGCGGTACCTTCGCTTACCGGCATCTGGCCGTCAAGCTGGTCGTGGAAGAATATCTGCGGCCCCTGCTCATTGGCCGTGATGTTTCGGACATCAACGACATCTGGCAGCTCATGCACCAGAACGGCTACTGGCGCAATGGCCCCATCGAGAACAATGCGATCTCCGGTGTGGACATGGCCCTGTGGGACATCAAAGGCAAAATGGCCAACATGCCCCTGTACCAGCTGTTCGGCGGCAAGTGCCGCGAGGGCGTGCCGGTGTACCGCCACGTCGATGGCCGCGACCTGTCCGAGATCTGCGAGAATATCGCCAAGTACCGTGAGATCGGCGTCAAGACCATCCGCTGCCAGTGCGGCGGTTACGGCGGCAGCGAGTACGGCCATACCCCGGCCGGTGCACCGGCGGGCGCAAAGCCCGGCGTGTATCTGGACGGCAATGCCTACATCCGTGATACCGTCAAACTGTTCGACGGCATCCGCAGCAAGATGGGCGATGAGATCGGCCTGGTGCACGATGTGCACGAGCGCATCACTCCGGCCGATGCCGTTCGTCTGGCCAAGGAGCTGGAGCCCTACCACCTGACCTTCCTGGAGGACCCCGTTTCTCTGGAACAGGTGGAGTACATCCGCCAGATCAAGAACGCTTCTTCCATTCCCATCGCGGAAGGCGAGCTGTTCAACAACCCCTACGAGTACCGCACCCTCATCACCGAGCGCCTGATCGACTACATCCGTGTGCACATCACCCAGGTGGGCGGCATCACTCCCGCCCGCAAGCTGCAGATCTTTGCAGAGCAGTTCGGCGTGCGCACCGCATGGCATGGCCCCGGTGATATGTCCCCGCTGGCTCATGCAGCCAACGTTCACATCGACCTGGCTGCCCCGAACTTCGGCGTGCAGGAGTGGTCCGGCATTGAGCCGCCCAACTTCGTCATCCAGAAGCTGAAGGGACCCCATGGTGCTCTGCTGGAGGTGTTCCCCGGTCTGCCCGAGTACAAGGACGGCTACGTTTACGCAAACGACAAGCCCGGCCTTGGCGTGGACCTGATCGAGAAGGAAGCCGAGAAGTACCCCTGCGAAAATACCGTAACGACCTGGACGCAGACCCGCCGCATGGACGGCGCGCTGCAGACTCCGTAAGAAACTGTAAAGAACATCTTGTTTTGGAGGCATAAAAATGGTTAATAGTCTGTTTGATATCACCGGCAAGAAAGCAATCGTTACCGGTGGCACCCGCGGCCTGGGCAAGGGCATGGCAGAGGGCCTGATGGAGTCCGGCGCAGAAGTGGCAATCATCGGCACTTCCGACAAGGTCTATCAGGTTGCCGACGAGTTCAAGGCACGCGGCTTTGTGTGCTACGGCGTCAAGGCGGACCTGTCCGACCGTGACCAGTGCAACGAAGCATTCAACAAGTGCGTCGAGCTGCTGGGCGATCTGGACATCCTGGTGCCGGCCCACGGCATCCAGCGCCGTCACCCCTCCAACGAGTTCCCTGACAAGGATTGGGATGATGTGATCAACACCAACCTGAACTCCGTGTTCTGGCTGTCCCGTGCTGCTTCCAACATCTTCAAGGCCAAGGGCTACGGCAAAATCATCATGATCGCCTCCATGTGCTCCTGGTTTGGCGGCAAGACCGTGCCCGCTTACTCCGCTGCAAAGGGCGGCGTGATGCAGCTGTGCAAGGCCTTCAGCAACGACCTGCTGCAGTATGGCATCAACGTCAACGCCATCGCTCCGGGCTACATGGACACCGAAATGAACGTGGCCCTGACCGACCCGAAGAACCCCAAGTTCACCCAGCAGCGTTACGACGAGCTGACCCAGCGCATTCCCGCTCACCGCTGGGGCACCCCCGATGACATGAAGGGCTGCTGCATCTTCCTGGCTTCTCATGCCAGCGACTACCTGGGCGGTGCCATCATCCCTGTGGATGGCGGCTATCTGGTTATGTGATTCTCCTTCTTCCATATATGCATCGTTAGCCAAATGAGAGAGGGCCTTCTCCGGCGCAAGCCGGGGGAGGCCCTCTCTCATTTGCAGAACAAGTATATCAACATTTTTGATAAAGACCGGAAAATGATTGAGTTTTTTCATGAACCGTGCTACACTGGAACCACGTTCCGACCGAATCACAGAATAGGAGAAGAAGGATTTATGGATAAAAAACACAGCAAACGAAGTGCCTTTTCCGGCAAGATCGGCTTTGTGCTGAGTGCCGCAGGCGCTTCGGTGGGTCTGGGCAACATCTGGCGTTTCCCGTATCTCGCCGCAAAATACGGCGGTGGAATTTTTCTGTTGGTGTACATCGTGCTGGCCGTTACGTTTGGCTATACCATGATCGTGGCCGAAACAGCGCTTGGCCGCATGACCAAAAAGAGCCCGGTGGGGGCATTTGGCACATTCGGCAAAAGCGGCAGGCTGAAATTCGGCGGCTGGATCAATGCAGTCATTCCCATTCTGATCGTACCGTATTATTCGGTCATTGGCGGCTGGGTCATCCGGTATCTTTCCGCGTATGTCAGCGGCCACGGCAGTGAGCTGGCACAGGACGGCTATTTTTCCGGCTTTATTTCCAGCGGTCTGTCTGCAGAGGTGTGTTTCCTCATCTTTACCATTTTTACGCTGGTCATCATTTTTGCCGGGGTACGCAATGGTGTGGAACGGGTGTCCAAGCTGATGATGCCGGTTCTGGTGGTCCTGTCGGTGATCATTGCCGTTTACTCGGTCACCCGTCCGGGTGCACTGGCAGGCGTTAAGTACTTCCTGGTGCCCAACGTGGCCAATTTTTCCTGGATGACCGTCGTCACCGCCATGGGGCAGATGTTCTACTCGCTGTCCATTGCCATGGGCATTCTCGTGACCTTTGGTTCCTACATGAAAGAGGACGTTTCCATTGAGGAATCCACCGAGAACGTCGAGGTCTTTGACACGGCCATTGCCATCATGGCAGGTCTGATGATCATTCCGGCAGTGTTCTCCTTCTCCGGCGGTGACCCGGATACCCTGCAGGCAGGTCCCTCGCTGATGTTCATCACCATTCCCAAGGTGTTCGAGAGCATGGGGTTCGGCCACGTTGTCGGCGTGCTGTTCTTCCTTCTGGTCCTTTTTGCTGCGGTCACAAGCTCCATTGCTCTGACCGAGAGTGCCGTTTCCACCTTTGAGGATGAATTGGGCTGGAGCCGCCAGAAAGCGACCGGCTGCATTGGCGTCATTATGGTGGCACTGGGCAGTCTGTCGGCCCTGGGCTATGGTCCTCTGGCCGGTGTGACGGTGTTCGGGATGCAGTTCCTGGATTTCTTCGATTTCCTGACAAACTCGGTCATGATGCCCATTGCGGCCATTGCCATCTGCCTGCTGGTGTCGCGGGTCATCGGGGTGGAAAAGATCGCAGAGGAGGTCACCGCCGACGGGAAACCGTTCCGTCGGAAAAAGATCTTCAACTTTATGATCCGCTATCTGTGCCCCGTGTTCGCGGCCATCATTCTGGTGAGCTCTGTGGCCAATGCTCTGGGCTGGATCTCGATGTAAGGATAAGAATGTACGATATGTGCATCTTTCGATGGATGAGATGGAAGAACTGGCCGGCAAGATAGCGGCATCTTCTTAAAACAAACAGCGGCAGTTTTCCGAAAACGGAAATCTGCCGCTGTTTTATATCATGTCCCGGACAGGAGTCGAACCTGCGGCCTTCCCCTTAGGAGTAGGGGCTGAAGCCATAAATCCTAGGCAAAAGTAGGTAAAACAAGTAACGTTTTATCAATTGATTTTTTGTTGCGCTGTCAATCTGAGTAAAGAACACAAACCCCGAAATAAAACGAGTAAAAGGCTTTTCATTAGCAGAAAATTAGCAGAGCTAATGAAAAGTGGAAGGTTCATTGTAAAATGCCCACCTTTCATTAGCTGGGAAGTGTACGTTTCCCTACGGATATTTGCTTGTTTAGCATTCGTGAACCAGACCATACAGCCGTAGCTGGTGTGATGGACAAATGTTTTCAATAGAAAAAGACCAGAGCTTTCTGCGAGAAAACTCTGGTCTATGTAACAGTGCGAATGGAAATGCGCATTGTCTTGTAAAAGGAAGGGGCTTATGGTATTCTTACGGGAGTAAAGGCACTGGATGCAAGGAACTTTGCGTGATTTTAGGAGTGTGCGATGGAAAAGAAATTTAATATTGTAGTCGGTGAAGATGGAACTGTAAAACTCCCAGATGCGGTTCTGGAAAAACTTGAAGTCAAACCCGGAGAGGAAGTTCGCTTCGAGGTAGATGACAATTTCTATGCAGTTAGGCTTCTATCGCGGATAGAAGCTGAACGCTTGGATTACTTGAATTGGATGCATAATAAACATTGCCCCTCTATTGAGGAAATGATTGCAGAGTCGAGAAAACAAGCCACTCAGAACATTGTGATCTCCCGTATCCTTGATGGGATGCCGGCAGAAAAAATCGCAGAAGGCTATGAAGTTTCACTCGATTATGTAAAACAGCTTACACATCAGCTGAAGATGGACATAGAGGAAGCTAAGGCGAAAAAACACAAAGAAACGGGATCATCCTAAAACAGATAGCGGCAGTTTTCCATATACGGAAAACTGCCGCTGTTTATGTATAGAGGCTTATAGGTTCTTTGCAAGATTTTTAATGAGTGTAGCCATAGAGGGGTCAGCCAGCAGTTTAGCAAGAGCTGCTGCCGCATCTGTATCGACGGGACTGGCTTTGGGAGTGGATTGCTCTGCGCGAGTGAGGACTTCAGGCTCTGCACCATGATGCTGATAGAAGAAATCGTCGAATCGTTGTGCGTTCAAACGCCGATCATCATCCAGAATGTGTGCGTACTGCTCGGTGACCATCGAAGCCTGTGCATGACCGGAATCGCCCTGCACGGCTTTGATATCGCCGCCGTTCAGCTTGAGCTTGTATGTAATGCTGGAGTGTCGGAAGCTGTGGAAAACCACTTTGGGGAGATCGTTTTCCTCAATCAGCTGCTTCAATGCACCGTTAATGGTGGATTGTTCGGTCGGCATTCCCAGCGGGCCGGCAACCACGAGATTATAGTCTGCATACTCTGCACCCAGTGCGTCCTTTGTCATGTCCTGCTCGGCTTTATAGTGGACAAGCATTTCAGCAACTGTTTTGGGGAGAAAAATGGTTCGGATACTGCTGTCTGTTTTAGGGCTTTTCAGAACCTGGACCGTGGTGCAGCGGGAACTCAGCGAGGGAAAACGAGTGATGACATTTTTATTTTCCAAGGCGTTCAGCGAAGCAATATCTACACGCTGCAATTCCTTATTTATGTAAATGGAGGCTCGCCCGGCTTCAATGCTTTCGGGGGAGATATCCACACAATCCCATGTCAGACCGAGCAATTCCCCTAAGCGCAGGGAACAAGAGAAGGAGAGGTTGATGCAAAGCCGGAGCCGTGGATCATCACAGACTTCTAAGGCATGGAACAGGGTCTCGGCAGTCCAGATATCACGCTTCTTTGCAGTGTATTTGGGCAAGGTGGCATAAATACAGGGATTCTTTTCCATAAGTTCCCACTTTACGGCCTGCTCAAAGGCACTTCTCAAAATTTTGTGAACCGAACGAACTGTGCCGGGAGAAACGTATTGATGCTGACGCTTTCCACACATAGGGTCAACGGCTTCGTATTTAAGCAGCCGCTGATAATATCCCTCAATTACGCGGGTGGTGAGATCTTGCAGCTTCATTGAGCCGATAAGCGGTTCTATGTAGTTTGAAATCAGTGCAGTGTTTGATTGATAGGTTGAAAGTGCCCATTTGGTTCTTCCGTACAGGGTGACGTATTCTTTAAGCAGGTCTTTTAGAGTTCGGCACTGGGGTGCCACAAAGGTACCGACGGATTCTTTGTATTCGACCTCTTTCTTACGGTTTTTGGCATCTGTAAGGTCGGTAAAGGTTTCCCATTTCTGCTTTAGCGTTCCATTAGTGTGTTTGTAGGTATAGACAACGCAGTATCGGTTATTGCGTTTGACAATGCTAGCCATTATACATCCTCCTCTACTTTACGTTTGGACTTCAGAACTTCATCGAAAGCATCTTTTTGGATGCGTTTTACCCTTCCCAACTTCATCGTTGGAATTCCTTCTTTGAGAACCCACGAGTCAAGTGTTGGGCGGCTGATTCCGTAAAAAGCCTGAATTTCCTGAAAACTGTAGTATTTCCCATTCTTGGGACATTGCAGTTTTAGCGGCGGCTCCTCATGCGTTTCTTTTTTCGGTTTTTGAAGTTGGTATGTAGATTGGCTTTTAAGCCATGCCTTAAAACTTTTTTTGGTAATGCGCGGCCTGTCGGCCACGCGCTCAATGACGAAACAATCTCGGTATTTTTTGCAATCAAGAATCCCATAAACATTCTTGCGTGGGATACCGAGTAGTTTTGCCATTTCCGGGATGGAGATGGTTTGCGCTTCAATCTCCCGGTCACGCTCACGGTCGGCTGCTGTGCGGTAGCGACTTTGTGATCGGTACCACCGCTCAAAGTCCTCTTTGGGAATTCTCATACAGAAGTCTGCCGTTTCTGTTTTCAACTTGCCCTGTCGGATGAGTGTATAGATCGTTTCGGGTTTCACCTTCAATATCTCGGCGGCGTCAGGAACGGAATAGGACCGTTTGCAAAGTTCCTCGCCCGGTGGCGAACCATTGACCTTATGATATTTGACCTGATTGGCATACCATTTCTCAAAGCTGGAAATAACGATACGCCTTTTGTCGTTTATCAGAATGACTTCAAAGAGATTCTTATGAAGCAGCCAATAGCTATCTGTTTTGCCAAGGCCGAGAAGCTGCCGCATCTCACGAACCGACATGGTGGTTTTGGTAGTGGCAGGTTCAGCTTTTCCGTATAAGGGAGCCGAAGTATTCCGCATATCATCCATGAAAGACACCTCTCTATCTATGTAAAAGTTTAGCCGGGATTTCTCATCCCGGCTAAAGAATAGCAGATTTCGCGTGAAATGTTGAGGATGTCAAACAGCAGGATTGCGTTCAACAGTGCCATCATTGAGCCATGCTTCAAAGCTGGCTTTGGAAATACGGTAAGCGCCGCTTACCTTGAACCAGCGGAATTCGTTCTGCTTCAGTAGACGGTAGACAGTGGGACGGCTCAGGAGCAGCATTTCCATCAGGTCTTCTACGGTATAGCAGCGGCTGTCCTTTGCTGTGGAAACAGGGGAGGAAACCGAGTTGGGCGAAGGTTCTTCATGGATAATCATTGGATAATACCTCGTTAAATATACTTAAAGTTAAAACTTGAGCGGCAATGCAGCCCGGCGGCTGCCACCATTATAAATAGTATAGACCTGCTGAAGGTACTTCGTCTTGCCGGGAAGGCTTACGCCTGCGGTTCGTGCAAGGCGAAAAATCGTGAATGCATCGACCTGCCGCAGTTTGGCAATCAGACGGCTTTTACTGTATTCGGAGTGGTACAGTTCTACAAAGCGGCAGATGCCGAGCAGATTTGCAGAACTCATGGAATCAGGTTCTCCGTCCCACGCATTCAGCAAAACATCAAGGGATTCGATATACAGTTCAGGACCAAGCCGGATGAATTCGTGATAGGCGGTTGCGATGCAGCTGATCCGCTGCTTGCCCCGGCCTTCTTCAAAAGAAAGATGAACGCCAGCCAATTCGGTGGCCTGCTGGAATGCAACGGCAGCAGGCTCCCCTGCAAAAATCAGGGCACGGAGCTTCTGCCCTGCACTCAGCCGTTCCGAAATGCCTGTCTGCTGTGCAAACAGGAGGGCTTCTTCCTGCTCGGTCATGTTAAAGTAGACCTTGCAGCGAATCTGCAGATCATCACCACCGTTCAGGAACTTCCGGGCAGCGATGGTGTTCTGCCCGTCCATCACATAGTAGTGACCATCCCGGAAGCTGATCTTCGGCTCATTGGCAACCCGCTCGTCAAATTCTTTTGCGATACGGGCAACACGAGCGGGGTGAAGAGCACGCTGATAAGTGTCGCGCGGCACGATCAGCTCACTGCTGTTCAGGCACATTTCATGGTAAGGTTTTACCACTGCGTTCATCATAAAGGAACCTCCTTCTTTTTTTGCAGAAAATCAATTCCTGATTGGATAATCGAACCGATTTTCTTCTTTTCGTTATCGGATAAGCGGAAAGTGGAATACCGTTCATAACAGATATTCCAGCGGAACATAAGCGATTGAAGCGCATCATCCAGTTCTGCGACCATGAACTCAACAGAAGATTCCGTCGGGGTGGAGAGCATCCTTTCCGATATCTGCTCAATGCTATGTAGATCGCCTTTTGTGTGCTTGGCGAGAGCAGGGGGCTGACTGTTCAGCACCCGAAGATTCTGAAACTGCTGGGAGAGCAGCTCTTTTGCAGCGGCGAGAACATCCTCCTGCGGAGGAGCCGTAAGGTATTTTCGGAATGACTTGTATCCAATGAACCCAAAGCTGTATTGCAGACACACTGACACTTGCCGCATTTCATATTTGGACAGGTGCCCAAGGTAGCTTAACACTCTGGATTTATCTGCGGGGCGCGGGCTTTCGCAAATCGCCATAGATGGCGCACTCAAAAAACGATTGTGCAGAATAAAATGCGTTGGCATATTTCGCTTTTTGATCTGTGTTGTCAGTGGAACGACCAGAAGAACATTGGAATAAAAATTACCGTCATCGTTTTGGACAACAATGGCAGGTCGGATGCCGCCTTGCTCGGAACCGCTGTAAGGATTCAGATCCATCATGTAGACATCCCCGCGCTTGTACATCCAGTTTGCGGGCATAGGCGGATACTCTTTCTCTTTTTTACCTCGTGTGGCCAATTTGGATTTCTCCTTTCTATCCGTATATGTAACAGTGGGCTGCTCGCACAGCCCACCCTACTATCTCAAACAGCAAAAATGCTGTGATTTATAGTTCTATACCTTTCCGTATTTGTCCCCGACATCCCCGGAAAACGAAAACTCAGTTTTCGTGTGGGAAATCTTTCAGCCGTCCGGCAGCGTACCGAATCCATAGGGTTCTCACCTCTCCGTGGTTCTCACCGAGCTGCCCGAAGGCAGAAGTATCATTATTCTGTGATGGCTCTTAGCTATGGAGAAGCTGTCATCCATTTACCGTCAACCTACCGCTCATTCCCTCAGTGGGAGATCATCGCATTTGTTACGGACGTGGCTCATCATCACAGGAACGTGACTGAAGAATGCGTGTTCAATTTTCAAGGGACGGGATAGCTTGAGGGCTGCTTTGAACGCTTTCCGAAGCTATGGCTGTATTGTAACCGATGCGGAACGAAATGAACAGGAACTCAGAGTTCACAATTTTTGAGGAAAATAGGAAGTATCGTTCCTGTTTCTCGATGAGCCGTCAAAAATATATTTCCTGACTTTATGTAAGAAATGAAGTATTATACTCGTAAGAAACTAACTTACGAGTATATAAATTCGATAAATACACTTTGGGGAGGGAACAAACTACCACTACTACATTTTCTCGAAAGGCGGATTTACGGACGGACTACTTCAGGCACAGGAACGCGGAGAAGTACAGCTGCTTACCCTTGCCGATATTTTTGAATAACACAAGAAACGCTCTTGCCGGTGTAAAACTGGCAGGAGCGTTTCTTGTTGAAGTGATTATAAAAGACCTTTGATTTTTTCAAGATGATCTATAGCGGCTTGCAGTTCATTTTGAAACTGATCCCTAGAAGGATCTCGGCCCAAAAGAAGATAATCCATACTGACATGGAAGTATTCTGCAATATCGATCAGGATTTTTACAGAGCCATTGGAGCTTCCCCTTTCAAGATCGCCGAGGTGGCGATGGGAAACACCAAGTTTTTCAGCAAGTTTTTCCTGCGATAACTTCGCATTTGTACGCAAAGTAAAAATACGGTTACCAATAGCATTCGGATCAAAACTCATGTGTGACCTCCAAATTTTCGATAAAGCGTGAGAAGTCGAAAACTCGGAGTTGCTACGGATATCTAGCCGCTTGGGGCATCCACGAAAAACGGACAAACATAAAGCCTGCTCCTTTTTACGGGAGCAGGCTTCCTGAAGGCTAAAAAAATAGCCGGACAACCAACTAACAGAGCGGTTCTAAAAGCAGAATCACTCTATCAGCTGTTGCCCGGCTATTTGGTGCGCGTTTCATACATTGCCTTGCGGCAATGGCCCGTTGCTCGGTGACGAACAGTCCATATTCAGGGTGCAATGCACCCGATTTTTGAAATTGTGTTTTGCCTATAAAGCAATCAACGCCTGCGATAGGCTAAATCAACCGTTGCTACGTTGCCGCACTTGAGGCACTTTATGCGGATAGTGCCTGAACAGCTCTCATCTTTTTGGTAGAGCTTGTGTCCGCAAACGGGGCAAAACCTCCAGCCGATGCTGAATTGTGCCTGCTGTATATTGCTCAGCGATTTATTTTTAAAAGGACGATTATTTGACTGAATCATATTTATTCTCCAAATCGGATGATGTCCAATGGATGGCAGTGGATGGGTTTGCCTTTTATGACCTGCATCTGCTGTAGTCTGATCCTGATAGCAGACCACGATACTCCCATCCGCACAGCCATCTCCAGAATTTTTTCATAGTTCGGGTCAGTTGCGGATTTGTATAGGATTCCATTCGGCAGGCACAGCGCTGCCCGTTCTATTTCGGCGTTGACCAGAAATGTCGGCATCAGCAGCTCTGCTGCTAGGGTGTTTGCCTGCCATTCTTCCCATGAGGGTTGTCCGTTTCGTTCCCGATAGGCAATGTGCCCACGGCACTTGACTGCTTTTCCATAGTCGTTCGGGAACAGGTCCGCTAAAATCTGGTGTGCCGCCTCATGCGCTATCGTGAAATTCCGGCATCCGGTGCAGCCGTCTGCCGCAAGGGCAGAATCGATCACAACGTCCTTCGGCATGAATATCTCTACAAGCTTTGTACCATCCCCTAAAGTTACGGTAAAACCGCATCTTTGAAAAACGGTCAGCCCGAGGACGCTGCCATCGCTACATAGCGGTAGCATTTTCACATTCAGCCCAAGAACAGCGCTTGCAAGCCGTTCAGGGTCAATGGGTTCCGGGGCATCTTTGCTGATCCCGAAGCGGGTATAGTACTGGTCGATATACTTACCCGCTATGCGCGAAAGGTCTGCGTGGGATAAGTACCTTGCCATTACGAAGCACGGCTTTCCGGCACAGAGCAGTAGGCTTCCACGAACCACTTGCCCTGCTCAAGCCAAAGATTTCGCTTCTGCCCGCAGATTAGACAGGTGAAGCAGTGACCTTTTCCGCCAAGGCGCGATGTGCCATGCCTGACTGCCAAAACACGGTCAATTCCATAAGTGCGAGTCTTGTCATAGTTTATGGCAAGAGGACGGATCTTACCGTCAGGAGTAAAACGAACATCCACTTCGACGTATCTTTTCTCACGGCGAAGGTTGTAATCACCACACATCAGAAATCCTCCTTTTTTGCAGATTTATCAGAACACCGCGTGCATTACTTGCGAATCATACTGCGTGCCACGAGCTGTTTTTCGTTTAACAGAGGAACGGACACTGTATGCTTTTTCCACTCATCCATAGAGCAGGTTACTGCTTTGCACAGACGGCATTTCGTCCAGCCACCGGTTTCATCAAGATCCACATCATAATTCATGGTTCCGCACATTGGGCATCTTACATTTTCTTTTTTCATAATATCACCTCTCAGAGAAAACACCAAACAAGCACATTTTTGGCGCAGTGTTAACACCAAAAAGATGTTATCCGTGGGTTTGGTTTGATTATACGCCCACTTTATGGAGATGTCAATTACGCATTTGTCGCCATTTTAGAGATTTCTTGTTGATTTCCTGTATTTTCTATACTATAATAGGGCTACCGGATCACAAAGGAGTGTTCTTGTTATGAAAAAGAAAACCACGCTCACCAAAATGCACATAGCCCCATCCACAGTACGCTATGATGCAGTCGCTGCGAGGGATAGCAATGAGGTTGGTCAGATTCTCGCAGGCACACGAAAAAGGAATGGCTATTCACTTGTAGCTTTCTCTGAACTTCTCCGTCACTATGGCGTCGATGTCAGTGATAAAGGAATCAGCAAATGGGAAAAAGGCTATACCACTCCCAGCATCTACCAACTGGTTGCAATCTGTCACGCATTGAACATCAAGGAAGGACCTTCCTACTTTACAAAGGCCTTTCAGAAACCCGCCCTTCTAAATGATATAGGGCAAAAAAAAGTTGCCGAGTACGAAATGGACTTGATTGCATCCCGGCGCTACCAGCCAGATACAGAAGATCCCGCGGAAATCGACTACATAATGATGCCTGTATCAGAGTTGCCAGTATCGGCAGGTCTAGGAGCTTTTCTTGAGGGTGAAATGTTCCAGCAGATACAGGTGCCTGCCAGTAGCGTTCCGGCTGGTGCCGAGTTCGGGATATACGTTAGCGGTGATAGTATGGAGCCACGTTATCATAGCGGACAGATCGTATGGGTAAAGCGCTGCGAAGAACTTGAATGCGGAGATATCGGGATATTCGTATATGATGACTGCGGATATCTGAAAAAATACGATGAACATACCCCAGACAAGTCCCAAGCAGAGCTCCTTACCGACAGCTATGGCGTGGTGCATAACCAACCGGTTTTGGTTTCTCTTAACACCAAATATTCGCCGATCCTTATATCTCCAGAGCAAAGATTTGAGATCGTTGGAAAAGTTTTGAACTAAAAAGATGGGAGGGATTTTCGTGGATACGATCAAACGTGTTCAGGATTTGATGCAAGAGCGTGATATGAATCTGTGTGTGTTGGCAAAGAAATGCGGAATATCGTATTCCACGATTCAAACAACTGCCCGTCGGGGAGGTCAGCTAAGCGTAGAAACCATCGAAAGAATCTGTCTTGGCTTGGGAATCACCTTAAAAGACTTCTTTGATTCCTCATACTTATAGTAAAAAGCCGCTCACCATGCTGGAAACCTGCACGGTGAGCGGCTTTAATACTGCTTCTATTTTATCCTTGGGCCATCTCCAGATAAATGTTAAGCTGCATCTGTCTGGCGATCCTATTCGTGATCCTTGGAATCGGCCTCAACCTTTGACAGTGCATTTCTCACATCCCTATTTGCTTCTTCCAAAGCCTGTCTGATGGGTTTGTTGTGGCTCCCCATCGCTGCAGCAGTCCGCAGGCGGTTTTGAAAGATAGATCTCCTTCATTTTCTGCTTAACGGCAGCAATAAGAGCGGGGCCTCGCAAAAAGCTCTGCTCTTGTTGTCCAAGAAAGTATTGCCATTTCGAGGCAGAAAGAATATACTTGTATTAGTAAATTCCAATACTAGGTGGAGGGACTATTATGGCTAGACCAAAAGGAAGCAAGAATGCAGTGCGTACCAAGAAAGCAAATATTGACTATGCGGCTATTGTTGCTGAAAAGACCGCAGCCAAGGAACAAATTGAAACCGAGATTGCCGCACTGTCTGACAACATTAGCACACTGAAGGAACAGTTGAAAAGTAAAAAATCTGCTTTGAAGGTTGCAATAAAGGAACTTTCTAAAGCAGAGGCAAAAAAGGTTGCAGCCGAAAAAAAGGCCGCAGAAGAATCCAAAAAGGCCGAAGCGGAATCCGTATTGAAAAAGCTACTTGCCAGCGGTATGTCCGCTGATGAAATTATCGCCAAGCTCCAGTAAACTTTTATGGGAGCCAGCAAACGGATCTGTCCGAACTGCGGACGTAAAATGAAGCAGCAGTTCATTGGTCTGTTCCACTGCAAATGCAGCACAAGCTGGCGGCGTGATATAGTAAGTGCCAGCTACTGCACTACCCGCCTGCGCTTTGAGGTCAAGGACTACCGTCAGGTCAATGAGCAGGCTGTAAAAGCGGCAAGTGCAACAGGCATCATCCGTCCGGGGAAGAACGCCTGTCAGGTCATTGTCGGCACGAACGTCAAATCCGTTTATGATGAACTGGACAAGCTGCTGAAGTAAAGGAAAGGGGCTGTTGCACAAGGATAAAACCGGTGTAACAGCCTCTTTTTCATTCATGCTACAATTTTTTCAGCGTTTCAAACGTATCTAAATTAAAGTGGCATATCATATTCCTTTTCAGACATACTTGCCATTTTCAGACAGGAGGTTGCTTTTATGAAAATATCTGCCGACTATCGTATGCTCGCTCTCGATGCTCTGCGCGGAAAATGGAAAACTGCTGTTCTGACAGGTATTGCCGCCAGTGCGCTCGGTGCTACCATTGTGAGCAGTTCCAACAGTGTCGTTTCCAATTCCAATCAGGCAAAGGACATTCATTTTAACCTGTTCGCCCAGCCAGACGGCGGTCGGCTGCTTGCTGTTTTGCTTGTCGGCATTGGTCTGTGGGCAATCCTCCAATTGATCGTGGGCGGTGCAGTTCAACTGGGATATGCTCATTTTAATCTGAACCTTGTAGATGGAAATGATGCTGCCATCTCGGACTTGTTCTCTCAGAAAGATCGTCTGTGGGATGGCTTCTGCATGAAATTCCTGCAGGGTCTGTACATCGCCCTCTGGTCGCTGCTGTTGGTGATTCCGGGAATCGTGAAAACATACAGCTATGCGATGACACCTTACATTATGTCCGAACATCCTTCGTTGACTGCAAATGAAGCGATCACAGAATCCCGGCGGATTATGGACGGCAACAAATGGCGGCTGTTCTGTCTGGATTTCAGCTTCATTGGCTGGGAGCTGCTCTGTTCGTTGCCACTGTATGCCGGGGGTTTTCTGGTTCTCAAATATTTCACCGGTTCAGAGGCTATGGCGATTTCTCTTTTTCTTCTGCTGACAATTCCATTGAGCATTGGCTTCTTTTTTGTACGCCCCTATGAGGAAGCTGCATGGGCCACTTTCTACCGCGATATTACCGCAGCACCTACCGAACCGGATGAAGCATACTGACTTTTATACTATTTCGCAGATGTGACCGGATTTTCGAGGTGATCTGCGTATGGATAAGAAACCTGACCGTTCCGAAATAATTGCAATGACCCTCTTATTTGCTTTAACGCTGGTGCTTACGGTATTAAAAGTGACGAGAACGGTTTCACTGACTTGGTTGTGGGTGCTGGGTCCGCTTTGGCTTGGCACATATCGGTACCGTGATTAGGGCTGCTTGCGCTGGGAGATCTCTCCCAGCGTTTTTTATTCCTCTGAGATGCCGAGATATTGGTCGATCTCCATGATGCCCTCCCCGCTGATTTCCACCAGATCTTCAAAGGGCACCACGGTGTCGCCCACTTGCAAGGTGCGGAACACCGGGTCGATGCGGTCTGCTTTTCCGGTCAGTGTGATGTAGTTACCCACTGCTGGAATCTCCGGGTGGGCGGTATCCTCTTTGAAATACCGCACTGTGATGGTCATGCCCTTGGTGACCTGCATCAGCCGATCGGACAGAGCCGACATTTCTTCCTCGGTCAAAATGCGCTTGGGCACACGCTCGGTGCGCTGCTTTTCTGCGGCAAGCTGCTCATCATAATACTGCTTCTATTTATCCTTTGGCAATCTCCAGATAAACGCTAAAATGGAGCATCTACTGCACATCCTAACTTAATATGCACTGAATAAAAGAAAAAGCCTTATATTTCAATCCATAGAGGCCAATCTGTGGTATAATTGGAGCAAGAGAACTGGAAAAAATCCAGCAAAAACCTTGTACCTGGAGGGCAGCTATGTATCGTTACAGCAATGGCCAGATCAGCTTGGCGGATTAATCGAGTATCTAATGCAGCAGGAGACCATCCTCCGGAAATGTAAGGCAGTGCTGGATCTATCGTCCGTGTATGAGAAAATGGTGCAGTTGTGCAGCAAAGAAGATAGTCGTCCGCCCCTCGCCCCAGCGTTCATCGTAAAGTACCTGCTGGTGAGTTTCCTGTACAGCAAACCATCGAACCGGCAGATCGGGCAGCGCACCCTTTCACCTCAAAGCTAACGAAGCTGATGAACTGCACGCTGCCACCAGCCTTCAGTACCTCCATCACAACTGCGACGTGGACGTTCAGTGCCGCCTCCCTGTCCTTTCTTCGTCAGGCCAGGCTTTTTTCGCAATAGTGGCGACGAATTCGTTCTTGCTGTTTTTCGTTTGAAAAGAGCCTTATGACCTGGGCGCTCTCCGGTCGTGGGTGGCGTAGTAGGCTCGCTTATTTTCGTACATGCAATAGTCGGCCTTGTCCAGCAGCGTTTGCATGATGCAGCCTTCATAATCGGCGGAGATCGCCCAACCGTAGGCGTAGCTGAGAGGAAGCTGATTGCCGTCACGGTTTGCAGCGTCGGCTTCCCTGCGCAGACTGTCCAGTATGCCCTCCACCTCCTGCCGGTCCGTATGGTAAATGACCGCCATAAATTCGTCGCCGCCGTATCTGCCCACGAAATGCTTTTCCGGGATCACCCGGCGTAAAAGCCGGGCAAAGCTCAGGATCAGTTGGTCACCCGCCGAATGACCCCTCGTATCGTTGACGGTTTTCAGATTGTTCAGGTCAAATATGACGCAGGCCGTAGGCTCCCGGAGAATTTCCCTGTTGTTGAGAAGCTCCTCGCAGGAGCCTTTGTTGGGCAGGCCGGTATGGATGTCGATGTATGCCTTCTGCTCCAGCAGTTGGTTTTTCCGGGCCATTTTCAGTGCCATGGCGGTCTGGAGCATGATCAGGATCACCAGGCACAGCATATCCAGTGCCGAGAGGATCTCAATAGTGCGGATCTTCATGGCGATCTTTTCTGAATAGTGTTCCGCGGCAGACACCGTTTCGTCCGCCATTTCAAAATAGGTCTCGCTCATGGCAACGATTTGGGTGTTCTCATATCCACGCTGTCTGGCCGCCGCGACCTCCGCCTTGAGCCGCTCCCAGTAGGCACGCTGGATGTCCAGCCTTTCCTGATAGGCCGCGTCCTTGAGCTTTACCAATTCGTAGTGCCCATCCCCGGATGTCAGATCGCTTAAAATATCGTCTAAATACGCGATCAACTCATCGTTTCGGGTGCCTGTGATCTCCAGCTTTACCGCCCGCTGCGTGGCTCCGCGCACCAGCCCGGCATAATTGATGACGCGGGCCGTGCCCTTCAGGTTGCCGATCTCGACCATCATCAGAGCGACAAGGATCACCAAAATCAGCACAAGGCAGCTTTGCAGGATGCTGATGAGATTTTTGCGATCTATTTTTACATTTCCTTTTATCATAACGACCTCGATCACGGAACGACCATGATATTCTTTATTGCGAATCAGTCTTGATGAATACTTTACTCTGTAACGCACATCATGTCAATAACAATGGAAATTTTTCTACTGTCTCCCAAGAATGATCGGCATAAATAAAATGAAAAGCACGCACTTTATTGCTTGTTTCGGTTGGATGGCTTAGGCTTGTCAGGGATCGCCTCATCCGCCTTGGATGGGCGACCCCTGCGAGCCCCAACCAATTTCTCCGCTTTCTGGTTTTCAGGCATAGTCTTTTCTGCTTTCGGCGGACTGCCACGGCACAGCTTTTTCGGCTTCTATAATTGTAAGGAACATGGCTTTTCGCTGAATGGAAAGCGAAGCTGACCCGGGCTGGGGCGGTCTGTATGAAAGCAATATTTTTTTGAAATAATCTTGACAAAATTTATCAAGATTGATATGATAGTATTAACAAGCAAGCGAAAAGAGGATGTGGAGCATGATCATCACCAAAGAGACGGACTACGCGCTGCGCATTTTGCGGGTGCTGCTGGACGGGGAGAAGCATTCGGTGGCCGAGATGTCGGAAACGGAATTGATCCCCAATCAGTTTGCCTACCAGATTCTGCGCAAGCTCTCCGCCGGCAATTTGGTGCGGGTGAGCCGCGGCGCTCTCGGCGGCTGCGAGCTGTCCTGCGATCTGGACGCGACCTCCCTCTACGATCTCATGGGGGTCGTGGGGGAGCGGGGCATCCTGTGCGCCTGCATGGAGCCGGGATATGAATGCCGCTGGCAGGACAAGCATGGGCGGTGCACCATCCACTGTCAGCTGGCGGCCTTGCAGCAAAAGCAGGACGAGGCGTTCCGTGCCGTGAGCCTGCGCAGGCTGCTGACCGGCGGATCCGATTCCCAAGATACAAGCAAGCTGTAAAATTTTAAAAGGAGGTACCCGTATGCTGTTTCAAACCACGTCGGCGCACGAAGAGCTGCGCGCGAAGATCCGGAGTTTTGCGGAGGAGGAGATCAAGCCCCTCGCATTTTTAATGGATCAGAACAATGAGTTTCCCGAGGAGGCTGTCAAGAAGCTGGGTAAGCTGGGCTGGATGGGCATTCCCTACCCCAAGGAGTACGGCGGTGCCGGTCTTGATGCTCTGAGCTACGCCATCGCGGTGGAGGAGCTGGCCCGTGTGGACGGCGGCACGGGCGTAATCCTCTCCGCCCACGTCTCCCTCGGCTCATGGCCCATTTTCGCCTATGGCACCGAGGAGCAGAAGAAGAAATATCTGGTTCCGCTGGCCAAGGGCGAGAAGATCGGCGCCTTCGGCCTTACGGAGACCAACGCCGGATCCGACGCCGGCGGCACGGAGACCACGGCGCTGGATAAGGGGGACTACTACCTCCTCAACGGCGGCAAGATCTTCATTACCAACGCCCCTAAGGCGGACACCTATGTGGTTTTCGCCGTCACCACGCCGGACATCGGCACCCGGGGCATCTCCGCTTTCATCGTGGAGAAGGGCTGGAAGGGCTTTGAGTTCGGCGACCACTATGACAAGATGGGTATTCGCTCCTCCTCCACGGCGGAGCTGATCTTCAACAACGTGAAGGTTCCCAAGGAAAACCTATTGGGCAAGGAGGGCGAGGGCTTCAAGATTGCCATGTCCACGCTGGACGGCGGACGCATCGGCATCGCCGCGCAGGCGCTGGGCATCGCCCAGGGCGCGTTTGAGCACGCGTTGAGCTATTCCAAGGAGCGCGTCCAGTTCGGCAAGCCCATCGCGGCCCAGCAGAGCATCGCCTTCAAGCTGGCGGATATGGCAACCAAGCTGCGCTGCGCCCGGTTCCTCATCTACTCCGCGGCGGAGCTGAAGGAGCAGCACGCGCCTTACGGCATGGAGTCCGCCATGGCGAAGATGTACGCCTCGGACATCGCGCTGGAGGTCACCAACGATGCCTTGCAGATCCACGGCGGCAGCGGCTACCTCAAGGGCATGGAGGTGGAACGGGCCTACCGCGACGCCAAGATCACCACCCTCTACGAGGGCACTAACGAGATCCAGCGGGTGGTCATCGCCTCTCATCTGTTGGGCAGGCTGGGCAAGAGCTCCGGCGGCGAGAGCCGTTCGGCGGCCAAGAAACCCGCGCCCATCACCGGCATTCGCAAAAAGACCATCTTCCGGGAGGGGGATGCTGCCCAGCAGGTGGCCGACCTTGTGGCGGCGCTGAAGAAGGATGGTCACGACTTCTCCGTGGGCATCCCTATGGATACGCCCATCCCGCAGGCGGAGCGGGTGGTCTCCGCGGGCAAGGGCATCGGGGAGAAAAAGAACATGAAACTGGTAGAGTCGCTGGCCAAGGCCGCCGGCGCGGCCATCGGTTCTTCCCGCCCTGTGGCGGAGACTCTCAAATATCTGCCGCTGAACCGCTATGTGGGTATGTCCGGTCAGAAGTTCACCGGCAATCTGTACATCGCCTGCGGCATCTCCGGCGCATCCCAGCACCTTAAGGGCATCAAGGACGCCTCCACCATCGTGGCCATCAATAAGAACGGTAACGCGCCTATCTTCAAGAACTGCGACTACGGCATCGTGGGCGATGTGGAGGAGATCCTGCCCCTGCTCACTGCCGCGCTGGATAGCGGCGAAAAGCTGCCCGCGCCGCCCATGGTAAAGATGAAGCGGCCCACGCCGCCGAAGCCCGCCCCCATCGGCGACCGCTACGTCTGCAGCGGCTGCGGCTACGAGTATGTGCCGGAGTTGGGCGACGAGGACGGCGAGATCGCGCCCGGTACGCTCTTTGAGCAGCTTCCCGCCGAGTGGGTGTGTCCCGAGTGCGCGGAGACGAAGGATCAATTTGTAAAGGCTTGAGGCCGTGAAGGAGGCAAGATAAGATGTATTGCGTGCGTAAAGTAACGAACGACCTCTACTGGGTGGGCGCCAACGACCATCGCCTGGCCCTGTTTGAAAACTGCTTTCCCATTCCCCGGGGCGTAAGCTACAATGCCTACTGCCTGCTGGATGAAAAGACAGTGCTCTTTGACACGGTGGACTGGTCTGCCTGCCGCCAGCTTTTGGAAAATCTGGCGTATGTGCTGGATGGCCGCGAGCTGGACTACCTGCTGGTCAACCATCTGGAGCCGGATCACGCCGCCTGCATCGAGGAGATCCTGCTGCGCCATCCCAAGGTGAAACTGATCTCCAACGAGAAGGCATTCATGCTCATGCGGCAGTTCGGCTTCCATGTGGACGGACATGAGTGCATCGAGGTGAAGGAGGGCGACACCTTCTCCTTCGGCAAGCACACCGTCACCTTTGTGGGCGCGCCTATGGTTCACTGGCCGGAGGCCATGGTGACCCTCGACGTCACCGACGGCGTCCTCTTTTCCGCCGACGCCTTCGGCACCTTCGGCGCGCTGGACGGCAAGCTGTTCGCCGACGAGGTGGACTTCGAGCGGGACTGGCTGGACGACGCCCGCCGCTACCTCACCAACATCGTGGGCAAGTACGGCCCCCACATCCAGCTCCTGCTGAAAAAGGCCGGCGGCGTTTTGGATCAGATCAAGTACATCTGCCCGCTCCACGGCCCCGTGTGGCGCAAGGATCTGGGCTGGTTCATCGAAAAGTACGACACATGGAGCCGCTATGCCCCTGAGACCCAGGGCGTGCTCATCGTCTACGCCTCTATGTACGGCAACACGGAGAACGCGGCGCAGGCGCTGGCGACGTCGCTCTGCGATAAGGGCATGAGCAAGGTGGCGATGTACGATGTGTCCTCCACTCATGTCTCCCAGCTGATCTCCGAGGCGTTTAAGTACAGTCACATTGTCCTGGCCTCTGTGACCTACAACCTCGGCATCTACCCCGCCATGCATGACTTCCTCATGGATATGAAGGCACTGAATCTGCAAAACCGCACCTTTGCCATCATTGAAAACGGCTCATGGGCGGTGAAGTCCGGTGACCTCATGCAGAAATTCGTCAACAATGAGCTTAAGAACATGACGGTGCTCAACGAGCGGCTCAGCCTCGCCTCGTCCATGGGCACGGACAAGCGCACTGAGCTGGAAGCACTGGCGGACGCCATTCTGGAATCTATGAAGTAACTGGCAGGAAAGCCAAAACCAAGACAACAGACAACAAACAGCCCCACCGCGTCGGCTGCAGAAAAACCGGCTTTCAAAAACAGAGCGGGCAAGCGTGATACTGCGCTTGCCCGCTCTTTGCCCAAAAGGACATGAGAAGTGACCGGAGAAGATGAGAGGATCGAAATGGAGATCAGAAAACGAAACGGGGAGTCTGTTCCCTTTCAACAGGAGAAAATTTTCAACGCCATGAAAAAGGCGTTTGACGGACAGGGCAAGGAGATCGGGAGCAGAGAGATGGATGAGATCCTCGCCACCGTTCTCAACAATCTCTCCGTCACAGTGCCGCTCACCGTAGAACGTGTGCAGGACGAGGTGGAGCGAACGCTCATGGAGCGCGGACACTATGAGGTGGCCAAGGCGTACATCCTCTACCGCGAAAAGCGGTCTGCGCTGCGCCGTGTCCGGCATACCATCGCGCGGACGGTGGGGGATGACTCGCTTGACGAGGTGCTGCGCCGCATCCAGATGGATTTTACCGAGGAAGTCTACTCCCTCGCGGCGCTTCAAATGAAGTTTGAGAGTTTCTGTCGCCCGGGTATGACGGAGGATGAGCTGGCTATGGCACTGACCAAGGCGGCGGTAGAGCTGACTACGGCAGAGGCACCCAAGTGGGAGTTCATCGCGGCGCGGCTTCTGAACCACTCCTTTCGCTGTCGCAACGCACAGGAATGGGAGGGGCGCGGCGTCGGCGACCTCTATGGCAAGCTTCGCTATCTGACGGATAAGGGACTCTACGGTGACTATATCCTTGCCCACTATACCCACGAGGAGATTGCCATGGCGGAGGACTTTCTCTGCCCGGAACGGGACGAGCTGTTCACCTACTCCGGCCTTGACCTGCTGCTCAAACGCTATGTGATCCAGTCACGCAGCCGCGTGCCGCTGGAAACACCGCAGGAGATGTTTTTGGGTATCGCGCTGCATCTTGCTATGAACGAAGGCTCTGACCGCATGGGGTGGGTAAAACGCTTTTACGATATGCTCAGCCGTATGGAGGTCACGATGGCGACACCTACCATGTCCAACGCACGAAAGCCCTACCATCAGCTTTCAAGCTGCTTTGTGGACACTGTGCCGGACAGTCTGGACGGCATCTACCGCTCGCTGGACAACTTCGCAAAGGTCTCTAAATTCGGCGGTGGAATGGGGATGTACTTCGGTAAGGTGCGCGCTGCAGGCAGCACCATCCGCGGCTTTCAAGGGGCGGCGGGCGGTGTTATCCGCTGGATCCGGCTGGTCAACGACACCGCCGTGGCGGTGGATCAGTTGGGGATGCGGCAGGGCGCTGTGGCGGTTTACTTAGACGCATGGCACCGGGATCTGCCGGAATTCCTTCAACTGCGCACCAACAACGGCGACGACCGCATGAAGGCACATGATGTGTTTCCCGCCGTGTGCTATCCGGATCTCTTCTGGCGACTGGCGGAGGAGAACATAGACGCGCCGTGGCATCTCATGTGTCCGCATGAGATCCTCACGGTCAAGGGCTACGCACTGGAGGATTACTGGGGTACAGAATGGGAGAAGCGGTATCTGGACTGCGTCAATGACCCGCGCATCGAAAAGCGCAGCGTCACCGTCAAGGACATCGTGCGGCTGGTGCTTCGCTCGGCAGTGGAGACCGGCACACCCTTCGCTTTCAATCGCGACAGTGTAAATCATATGAACCCAAACGGCCACACGGGAATGATCTATTGCTCCAATCTCTGTACGGAGATCGCGCAGAACATGGCACCCATCGAGCACATCAGCACTGAGGTGCACACGGAGAACGGCGACACAATTGTGGTGACGGCCACACGCCCAGGTGAGTTTGTGGTCTGCAATCTGGCGAGTCTGTCTCTCGGTAATCTGCCGGTGGAGGACGAGGCCTATATGGAACGCACGGTGGAAACGGCCATCCGCGCACTGGATAATGTGATCGACCTCAACTTCTACCCGTTGGAATACGCGCGGCTTACCAATCAGAAGTACCGCAGCATCGGCCTGGGCGTCAGCGGCTACCACCACATGCTGGCAAAGCGCGGCATCCACTGGGAGAGCGATGAGCACCTTGCCTTCACCGACGCAGTGTTCGAGCTCATCAACTACGCCGCCGTCAAGGCGGACACATCACTGGCACGGGAAAAGGGTCGTTACGCGCTCTTTGAGGGCAGCGACTGGCAGACGGGCGCGTATTTTGAAAAGCGGGGTTATACCTCCGAAAAGTGGCGGGCGCTTGCGAAAACGGTGGCGGTGCAGGGAATGCGCAACGCCTATCTGCTGGCGGTCGCACCGACCTCCAGCACATCTATCCTCTCCGGCACGTCGGCGGGCATAGATCCAATTATGAAGAAATTCTTTTTAGAGGAAAAAAAGGGCAGCATGCTGCCCCGCGTTGCTCCGGAGCTTTCTATGGACACATGGTGGTACTATAAGGCAGCGCATCTGATCGACCAAAGCTGGTCGGTACGCGCCGCGGGCCTTCGCCAGAGACATATTGACCAGGCGCAGAGCATGAATCTCTATATCACCAACGACTATTCCATGCGTCAGGTGCTCAGACTGTATTTGGAGGCGTGGAGGGCCGGCGTCAAGACCATTTACTATGTCCGCAGCAAGGCCCTTGAGGTCGAGACCTGCGAAAGCTGCTCGTCATAAGGAGGATAGCATGACGGAACTGAAGAAAAAGCCCCTCTTTAACCCGGAGGGCGACCCTGATGTGCGCCTGCGGCGCATGATCGGCGGCAATACCACAAACCTCAACGACTTCAACAATATGAAGTACGCTTGGGTCAGCGACTGGTACCGGCAGGCCATGAACAACTTTTGGATCCCTGAGGAGATCAATCTCTCGCAGGATGTGAAGGACTATCCCCGCCTGCTGTCAGCCGAGCGCAGCGCCTACGATAAAATTCTGAGTTTTCTTGTCTTTTTGGATTCCATTCAGACAGCGAACCTGCCTAATATCGGCGCCTACATTACCGCCAACGAGGTCAATCTCTGCCTGTCCATTCAGGCGTTTCAGGAGTGTGTCCACTCACAGAGCTACAGCTATATGCTCGACACCATCTGTTCCCCCGTGGAGCGCAATGACATCCTCTACCAATGGAAAACGGACGAGCATCTGCTGCGCCGCAACACCTTCATTGGGGACTGCTACAACGAGTTTCAGGAGCGGAAGGACGCTCCCACGCTGCTGCGCGTGATGATGGCAAACTATATTTTGGAGGGCATCTATTTTTACAGCGGCTTTATGTTCTTCTACAATCTCTCCCGAAACGGGAAGATGCCCGGCTCGGCGCAGGAGATTCGCTACATAAACCGCGATGAGAACACGCACTTGTGGCTGTTCCGCAATATCATCACGGAGCTGCAAAAGGAGCAGCCGGAGTTGTTCACCGCCGAGAGCGTACAAGCGCTGCGCGAGATGATGCGTGAGGGCGTGGAGCAGGAGATCGCATGGGGGCATTATGTAATCGGCGACGACATCCCGGGGCTGAACCGGCAGATGATCAGCGATTACATCCGCTATCTCGGCAATCTTCGCTGGACGAGCCTTGGCTATCCGGCATTGTATCCGGGCTTTGAGAGCGAACCGGAGAGCATGGAATGGGTCAGCCAGTACGCCGACGCCAACATGGTCAAGACCGATTTCTTTGAGGCACGCAGTACCGCCTACGCCAAGAGCACCGCACTGATAGACGATTTATAAGAAAACCAAAGACATCAGAATAGGAGATACTACTATGAATTACAGCGCTATGATTCAAAATCGCAGATCCGTTCGCGCATTCCGCGAAAAGGAAGTTCCGAGCGAGGCTATCGGCCAGCTCCGATCCTACTATGAAAAGACCTGCCCCCGTCTTGTCCCGGAGATTGCAACGGAGTTGATCGTCTTGGACAAGGATGCACAGCCGGCGCTGGAGAGCTCAGCGGGCTATAATCAATTTCTCATCGGAGCACCGCACTACCTGCTCCTTATGTCTGCCCCGCATTCCTATGCGGCCATCAACGCCGGCTACATGATGGAAGATCTCGTCCTCAAGCTGACTGAGTTGGACATTGACACCTGCTGGATGACCTTCACCGACAGCGACAAAATCAAAAAGGCACTGTCTCTCGCCACCCCGTTAGAGGTGGCGGCAATCGTTGCCTTTGGCTACGGGGAAAAGACCGCAAAAAAGCTGCGGCTGAATATCCTAAGTATGTCTCAGATCGATGTGCGGGCCGAGCAGCAGTACTACGCGCCCAAAAAGGGCGTGCATGATTTGGTTCACATGGGGAGCTGGAGCAACAAGTCTGGGCTTGACGAGATGATGGACTTCTACGACGATATGCTCTGGCAGTCCTTCTACGCCGCTTCGCTCTCCCCCAGCTATCTCAACCGTCAGCCCTATGGCTTCCTTGTGCAGGATCACAGCATCTATTTGGTGCAGCAGGAGGATGCCTACACCGATAATTTGGATGCCGCATTGGATCTCGGTATTGTCATGCTCCACTTCTCCGCCGTCGCCTCCCAGTGGGCGGGGCAGGTACGCTGGGAACTTTCACCTGCTGCGCCCGACGGCCTGCCGGAAGGACTTCGCTCCGCTGCGGTGTACCACATGTAACGACTCTGGGGGAAGCAAGGCAACGGTAAAATGCGCGACCGTCGATCCGCGGTTGAGCGTATGTTTCGTTAGAAAAGAAGAACCTATCAGTCAGAGTCTGAGTAAGGAAAATAGGAGGTATTTTTTATATGGCTATCCAAACGGTAACAGATGCCATCCGCTATGTAGGGGTGGATGATAACACATTGGCAC